>Ga0315537_1000268_pt1 | contig 38865 bp, 31 predicted proteins | sample SalMarSW160270MG_FD_203091 | JGI IMG/M metagenome (GOLD analysis project Ga0315537, IMG submission 203091) | Salt marsh sediment microbial communities from the Plum Island Ecosystem LTER, Massachusetts, United States - Salt Marsh Sediment SW1602-70 ... | reverse complement strand
CTCTGGACGCTTCCTCCATCGACACATCGATTTGATGAAGCTTGCTAACCCCCGCTTCAAGGCCGACAGGAAACTCCCTGAAGGAAATATTAATGATAATGATGAGAAGCGTCCCCGTAAGCAGCAGGGGATGCCGGTTGAAAACGAGAATATAACCGATCCCCATTACCGTTCCGGGTACGGCAAAGCCCAAAAGCGCGATGAACTCGAGAAGCTGCCTCGCCTTCGGCCTCTTTCGTATCAGTACATACGCGAATATTATCGATGTGAAAGAAGTGATAACCGCTGCAATGGTTGAAACCGTAAACGAAGTTTTCAATGCCCTCCACCCTGCATAGCTTGCGAAGTGCTTAAAGGTCAGCGTATTATTGATCATGAAGAGCTTTGTGATAGAACTGAGAAAAATGACGGTAAAACAGGCAAGAATAGTGAGGCATACGAAAAGCGCAATAATAAAAAATGGATACTTGATGAACCAGGCGACTTTTCTGCTCTCCGTTCCGGACATCTGGCCGCCTACTGTTACAAACGACCCCTCTTTCAGTATGTAGTTCTGTATGACGTACACGACAATGGACGGAATGATTAGCAGTATACAGAACACAGACGCCATTTCAACATTTTGCTCTCCTATCCACAGATTATAGGCATCGGTCGCCATTATGGGAAGCCCGCCGCCTATGAGCATCGGGTTTCCGAAATCCGCGAGCGACATGATGAAGACGAGGAGCGCAGCCTTGAACAGCCCGGGCAGAGAAAGGGGCAGTATAACCTTGAACAGGGTTGTTGCCTGGCTTGCCCCTAAATCTGACGATGCGTCTTCCAACGAGGGATTGAGGGACTGCAGGACATTGTTCACCATCAGAAAACCCAGGGGAAGAAACGAGAGAACCTGTGCTGTAATAAGACCCGGCCAGCCGTAGATGTTCGGGCTTATCTTCAACAACAGATAGATCAGACCGCGCCTCCCCGCGATTATAATCAGCGCGAGGGAAAATATAAAGGGCGGTGCGATAAGGGGCAAGATTGCAATGTTTCTCAGAAACCCTTTCAGCGGCAGTCCAGTCTTGTTGATCGTATAGGATATGGAAAAAGAGATAATAAGAATAATGGTCGTTGTAACGGCACCGAGTATAAGTGTGTTGACCATCGATTTGTAGTAGTAGGAGTACTTGAAAAAGCTTGCGTAGCTCAAAAGCGAGAGCTGGCCTTTATAACGGAAGGATTTCACAAGCACGGAAAAAACCGGGTATACTACAAAAAGCAGCAGAAGCATGGTCATGACAACTGTTATTCCGATGAATACCGGGTCTTTTTTCATTCCCAGCGCTGTGCCTCGTTCATGTGCAGAACTCGCCATTGTAATCTCCCATACCTGCTCGTGCAGTTTCGCTTATGAAAAAACGAGAGAGGCGGAAGACCCGCCTCTCTCAAAAGGATTTTATTGAAACTCGGTCCCAAGAGGACGTACACCGCTTTCTACTGGGAAAACTTTTCTTTCCACATGCTCATGATTCTATCCCTGTTGTCAGCCGCCCACCGTGCATCGTAATCGATGAGCTTCGGATTGAACTTTACGAGCGCTTCAACACCAGGGTAGGTCACCTTCGACCTGTACTGGGCGACAACTTCCTGAAATTCTTTGGTTCCGATATAATCGATAAACTTCTTGGCGCCTTTCGGATTTTTGGTGTTCTTGTATATCACCGCGATATCGAGTACGTACCCTGTCCCCTCTTCGGGAATCACCATCTCGACCGGATACCCCTCATCCTTCCTCTTCTGGACAGCCTGATCCCAGGTTATACCGATTATATATTCGCCCTGTGCGGCAAGCTGGCCCGGCGCGGAACCAGACTTCGTATACTGCGCTACGTTTTTGTTGAGTTTCGCAAGGTAATCCCAGCCTTCATCCTCACCGTAGAGCTGCATAATTGTCGACACGGTTAAAAAGGCCGTGCCGGACGTGCCGGGGTTCGGCATGACGATTTCACCCTTCCACTTGGGATCGAGCAGGTCCTTCCAGGACTTCGGCATATCATACCCTTTTTCCTTAAGAAGCTTCGTGTTGACTGCAATGCAGGCAAACCAGTAGGACCAGCCGTACCAGTAGCCGTCCGGGTCCTTGTACTGATCGGGAATATCCTTCCACGCAGAGGACTTGTACTTCATCAAGAGCCCCTTGTCCTTTGCCATGAGCGCAAAAGAGAGCGGCCAGCCGAAGTGCATATCGGCACCAATATTCGGAGCCTCGGCCTCAACCCGGGCCCACGCTTCACCCGATGAGAGCCTGAGCGGTTCGAGCTTCAGCCCTGTTCCCTTTGAAATCGCACTCGCGAGGGGGTCGAGCTCCGACTCATCGTTGTCGGTGTAGTACTTTATTACCCCCGTTTCAGCACCTCCTTTTTCCTCACTGCCGGCAAAAAGCAGAAATGTCGGCATCACCAAAAGGAAAGCCAGAATAAAAATCAGTGACTTTTTCATAATAAAACCTCCTGTAATAAAATAATTTTAGAACGTGCTTCAAAATGTTTGCAGCATCATCTCCTTACCGAAGCTGCTTTGAAAAATCAAACACAATATAGTATAGTATCTGTATTGTCATTTAATATCAACTTGTTTTTATAAATGTACAGGCTGTACTTGACCTCCTGAGTTACTCTAAGTAGTTTCAAAATGATACTAGACAGACTGAGCTAAAATGCACTGGAGGCGGTTTATGAGCGATTATGATGTCATTGTGGTGGGCGCCGGACCTGCAGGCGCCACCTCTGCTCGAGTGTGCGCACAGCATAACCTCAAAACTCTTCTTATAGATAAGGAAAAAATTCCAAGGGATAAACCATGCGGTGGCTGCGTCGCATCCGCTGCAGCAAATGTGCTTGATTTTCAGATTCCAGATCAGCTCATCGAACGAAAATGCAGAAAGATATCCATCATGTATGAAAAGGTGAGATATACAGCACAGCTTGAAGAACCGTTTGTTTTTATGGTAAACAGGAAAAACTTTGATGCGTTCCTCACCGACAAAGCAGTTGAGGAGGGGGCAAGGCTTCATGACGAGGAGCAATGTGTTTTTGTCAAAGCTGAAAAAAACCATGTAATGGTGAAAACAGACAAACATAACTATACTACCGGCATCGTCATCGGCGCGGATGGAGTATACAGCATAGTCTTAAAAAATCTTCATGGCGGTTTCGACCGGGACGAAATTCACCTCGGCCTTACTGCAGAAATACCACTACCTGATAAAGAGATCGAAAGACGCTTTAAAGACCTTGTTACAATTTACTACGGGTTTGAATCAATCGGGTATGCGTGGCTTTTCCCCAAAAGTGGATACGTATCCGCCGGAATCGGTATCACAGAGGCACGGTCTAAAACACCTGTAAAACATCTGATGGATTTTTTAAAGATAAAAAGTCTCGATACCAATGTTCGAATCAGGGGATATTTTATTCCCGTCTCACATTTTAAAAGACCCGTATATGGAAACAGAATCATGCTTGTAGGCGATGCTGCCGGGTTTGTCGACGGGTTCAACGGCGAAGGCATACGTTATGCAATTCTCTCCGGCAGGGCAGCCGCAGAGACTGCGATAAAGGCTTATAGTTCAGATGATTTTTCGGAAAAAGCGTTCAGTGACTACCAGGACATCTGTTATTCCACGTTCGTACGCGACCTCCGATGCGCCGCAAAGATAACTGAATACATAAAGAATAACCGGGATTTCATACTGGAAACAGCGCTTCGGGATACACAGTCTCTTGCCCGCTACCTCCACACTGTAGTCGGAGACATTTCCATCTGTGATTTTGTACATTGGATGCGTGAAAGGTCACCCTTTCTCTTAACAAAGCGGATCATCTTCGGCGCGAATGTACAAAGACGCTAAATGCAAACCGCGTAAAAGTGCTCAGGAAAAAACCCTCTACTCCGTGTCTATTTGAATAGTTGTTCATGGACGGAACAGGCGTTACCGCGCATTCCCCACCATACTCCTCAATACGTTTGCATTCTTTACAGCGTTTCCCTCAGCATCGTTATTGAAATAGGCAAACACATCCCGTCCTTCATCAGACCATCCTCTGATTTTCTCCGCCCATTCTTCAAGCACCTCATCCGGATAATCGCCTCCGTATCGTTGCCGGTACCCGTGAAACCGAATATACACAGTATCGGAAGTAACCCACAGGGGGCTTTCTCTACCGGGAAAATCATGTATGCAGAAACCTGCCCCGATTTCCCGCAGAGTATCGGCAATTTGCCCGGTATAGCAGTCTTTATTTCTGAATTCAAAGACATATCTGCCTGCGGGCAGAAGCTTCGCAAAATTTCGCAGCAGATCCTCGTTCGGGACCAACGTTGGGGGAAGCTGGAGGAGATACACGGATGTCTTTCCTAAAAGCGGGGCCATATCCCTGAAAAACCACTCCACACTGTCCTCGCAGTTCTTGAGCCTGTGCACATGGGTGATCAGTCGTGACACCTTAACCGCAAACCTGAACCTTTCGGGTGTTCTCCTGTTCCAGCCTTCAGCGACACTGCTTTTGGGTATACGGTAAAAAGACGCGTTCAATTCGACGGTGCTGAACCTCCCGGCATAGTATTCGAGCCAGTTTTTCTGAGCAAGGCCCTCCGGGTAGAAACTGCCCCGCCAGTGCCTGTAGGTCCAACCCGATGTACCGATCCTTATCAGCGTAAAGCTCCTTTTCAGATGAGAGGTTCGCCCGCAATCAGCAGCTCTTCTTCCATAAATATATCATATAACAGGATTTCCCGCGAGAGAGAATAGTAAAAGACCGGTCTTATATGCCCATTTACTGATGATATTCGAGATACTTTCGGTCTGAACGAGACATGCCGATGGGGTTGTGAAGGAGCATCAGAAAAAATCTCCCGGACGCCACTTCCATCAAATTCAACTGCTTTTTTAAGGGGGGGCAGTATAATCATGCCCTCTTTTTTCCACTATTTAAGAGGCTCAAAACTGAGGGTAACCTGGTAATATTCACTGAATTAACGTTCTAACCGCCAACCATTTGAATTATGGTTTTATCCATTAAGGTTTTATCCATTAAGATCCTGGTTTTTTGTACCAGAATTTTATGCTCTACTGACTTATTATGTCACGTTACCTACTATGACATTCTACAGGTAAAAACCATTAGGCAGGTGCACCACAGGCATTTATTGGTTTGCACCTTTTAAGTTTGAAAGTTAACTTGCCTATAAATTACTCTTTACAACCGGAACATGGCTTCGTTTAGCTGCGGCTAGTAAATTATTATCTATAGTAGCAATGGGAAGCCCTTTCCTCATTGCGAGATATAAGTATGAGGCATCGTAGCTTGAAAGTTTGTGCTCTCTGGCCAGGGCTAAAATTTCTTTAATCATCCTTTCTGGAGGTTCCTGTTCAATTATTATCGGGAGTTCGGTTAACAATGCTATAAATCGCGTGCTGTCCGCCTCGCTGAGGCGCTTTTTACGCTCAGCCACCAATCACAGCACAACTATATTTCCAATGCCGAAATCGAGTTCCATTCCGCCCCCTGTACCCGTCAATATCCTTGACAGAGAAGCCTGTTCGAAGTGAAATAAAGATTGGAATGAGGCTGTATTTTATTTTAACGCTTCAGCGCGAAACAAAGAATGGATGGATATTTCAAACCGAAAGAAGCGCTTTTCTACGAGCACCTAGAAAAGAATTCCGTACTGTGCCGCGTATGCAGGCGCCAGTGCCGTATCCCGGATGGAGAATACGGGTACTGCCATACCCGTTACAATAAGGGCGGAATCCTGTACACGCTCGCATACGGCAGGGTTTCAAGCAGTTCAATCGCGCCTGCCGAGATAAAACCTCTTTTTCACTTTTTTCCGGGGAGCACATGGCTTTCGCTCGGCACACTCGGATGCAACTTTTTCTGTCCCGGCTGCCAGAACTGGGAAATCGCGTATGCCCGTATATCTGTATTTGACGAAAAAATTCAGCCGCCGAACACATCCTACCTGTCTCCCGAAGGTGCAGTTGCAACTGCCGGACGTAACGGGTGTCTGGGCCTTTCATTCACCTATAACGAGCCGACCGTGTGGCTCGAGTACACCCTCGACTGCGCGCGCCTCGCAAAAGAGGCCGGTCTGATGACGAACTACGTGACGAACGGCTACATGTCCGAAGAGGCTCTCGATGCAATCGGCCCCTTTCTGAATGCATTCAGGACGGACCTCAAGTGCTTTAGTTCAAACTGCTATAAACAGACTGCGCACATCACCGGGTTCAGCGGAATACTGGAAAATATCGAACGTGCGAAGTTCAGGTGGGGCATGCATATCGAAATCGTGACCAATGTCACTCCGGGCTTCAATGATGATGAAAACCAGCTCAGCGAACTGTCGGAGTGGATCGTGGATGTGCTCGGAAGAGACGTACCCTGGCACGTAACCCGCTTCGTGCCCCGGCACATGCTGAATCATCTTCCCTGCACGCCGGTTCAATCTCTCGAAACCGCGCGGGCTATCGGGACACACAACGGGCTTCGTTACGTCTACATCGGCAACGTTCCCGGACATGCAGCTCAGAACACGTTCTGCCCCGAATGCGGTAGTCTTCTCATCGAGAGGGAAAACTATACTGTACTTAGATACCGGATTGAAAAAGGGAAATGCCCAGAGTGCGGATGTACAATCGCAGGCAGATGGGAAAACAGTCAGTGCTGAAAGAGCGGATTATGTCCCCATAATTCTATTCAAGACGCTTTCGGTCTGAGCGAGGATTGCCGTTCTGACCGTGCATAAGCATCAGGAGAAACCTCCCGAACGCCACCTCCATCACGTTATAGACGATAAAGACCAGAAGTCCGCTGTTCACGAACCCCGACAGCCTCTGGATGATGAGATGGCTCTGCGGTAAAAACCATAAAAGGCCGATCAGCGCTCCTATTCTGAGCGCACTGAAGGCACGATTTCCAGGCGATCCTGAAAAAAGCTGAAAAAGCACAAAGAGGAGGATCAAAAACCCGAGGAAAGAAAACGGCAATATGATCTCGTACCGACGCATGGAGTATCCGATTGAAAACTGCGCCTCGATAAGCCCGTATATGAGTACGGCAACGCAAAATATTACAGCGAAGGCGATTACAATGCTGAAAATAAACCTCACCCTATTCATACCTGCCACCGGGGTATTTCCAGGCGTTCTCAGTATACGTTCTTACTATAAACATTGTATTTTTTACGTCGAAAATTCAACTGTTTTTTTTGCAATGCATCTCATACACTGAACGTCCGGATTTGTCTTGACTTTCATTAACGTGAAGGGGTACTCTGCTTTTGCAGAGACATGTTCTCTGCGATACATAAACGGGAGTTATTTGGACTCTTTGCGTCCGAAGCTCATGCATGCGCCGACGGCATTAACCTGACGCAAAGCGACTGGATAACATTTCACGGGGAGCAGAAATGAAAAAGCTCATTAACAGACCCGAAACCGTTATATCAGACAGCCTGGCAGGCATGGCAGCGGCCCATTCGGACATCGTCAAACTCCATACAGGACCGCGCTTCATCTACCGCGCGGAAGCACCGGTAAAAAGATGTACAGCACTTGTGTCCGGCGGCGGAAGCGGGCATGAGCCCATGCATACCGGTTTTGTCGGTAAAGGAATGCTTCACGCCGCCTGCCCGGGCGAGATTTTCACATCCCCGACACCTGATCAGATGCTTGAAGCAGCAAGGAAGGTCAATAGCGGCGAGGGCGTTCTTTTCATCGTCAAGAACTACAGCGGCGATGTCATGAACTTCGAAATGGCCGTCGAGCTCGCCCATGCAGAGGGCATACCTGTTTCGACCGTCCTCATCGACGACGATGTTGCAGTCAGGGACAGCATTTACACACAGGGGAGGCGCGGAGTCGGCACGACAGTGCTCACCGAAAAGATCTGCGGAGGGGCATCTGAAAAAGGGTATAATTTGAAATCTCTCACCGAACTCGGCCTGCGGGTAAGTAAAAATGGCCGCAGTATGGGCGTAGCGTTCAGCTCGTGCACCATTCCCGCACGCGGAGAGCCGACTTTCGATCTCGGGCCGGATGAAATCGAAATCGGCATCGGCATTCACGGGGAGCCGGGCAGGAAACGGACGAGTTTGAAAACAGCCGGGGAAATTACCCGGATACTTGCCCTGTCTATTATCGAGGACCCTGCCTACACCAGGACACAGCGTTCGTGGGACGCAGGCGCCGGGGCATGGGTTGAAGAGGAGATAACGGACACTCCGTTTCAAAGAGGGGACCGGATCCTCGCATTCGTAAACAGTATGGGTGGAACGCCGCTTTCAGAGCTTTATATCGTGTACAAAACGCTCGAAGAAATCTGCAGGGACAGAGGCCTTACCATCATCAGAAATCTGATTGGACCCTATATCACCTCACTTGAAATGCAGGGCTGTTCCATCACTCTTCTCAAAATGGATGATGAGCTTCTTGAGCTCTGGGATGCGCCGGTGCACACCCCGTCACTTCGCTGGGGCATGTAAGGAACAGCATATGCTAACGAAAGACCAGATAGTCGACTGGCTGAGGCGTTCAGCCGCAGTCATGAGAGATAAGAGCAGCTACCTCTCCGAACTTGACGCCGCCATCGGTGACGGTGACCATGGCATCAATATGGAGCGAGGATTTAAGAAGGTGCTGGAAAAACTTGAGACGGGTGAACAACAAGATATTTCGACGGTTTTTCGCGAAACAGGGATGGCACTCATCTCTTCAGTCGGGGGGGCGAGCGGTCCGCTGTACGGAACTTTTTTTATTACTGTCGCGGTGAAGTTCGTTGGAAAGACACAGGTTTCGACCGGCGACATCGCAGCTGCTTTCGAGGCAGGTGCCGATGCACTTGCTCGGAGAGGACGAGCCCGGGAAGGCGATAAAACTATAGTCGACGCGCTTATGCCGGCAGTCAGGGCGCTCGAGGAAGCGGCAGACGCCGGAGAATCGGTATACAACGCGTTGAATAAAGCAGTGCAGGCGACGCAGCGGGGGATGGAAAAAACAATCGAAATGACAGCACGAAAGGGCCGGGCGAGCTATCTCGGTGAAAGGAGTATCGGCCATCAGGACCCGGGGGCATCCTCGACATACCTCCTGCTGAAAGCCCTGTATGAAGCGGCCTCCTGAACAGCGCATGGGAAGAATTGTTTTTTATTGGTGATAGTCGGCAGCGGGCGTTGAGTTGCCGGAAAGATAAGATGTATGGGAAAAAGCAGTGGTCGGTATCGTACTCGTCACCCATAGTGCAGCACTCGCGCAGGCCGTAAAAGAACTTGCCGAACAGATGGTTGGCGGCAGTGTCCCCATCGGACTTGCAGGCGGCATAGACGATAAAGACCATCCATTCGGTACGGATGCAACCCGTATATCGGCAGCAATCGAGTCCGTGTGCAGCGATGACGGCACGCTCGTACTGATGGACATGGGAAGCAGCCTTCTCAGCGCAGGGCTGGCCCTGGAGTTTTTGCCTGAAGAAAAACGAAATAAGGTGTTACTCTGTGAGGCGCCGCTTGTCGAAGGGACTATTGCCGCAGCGGTGCGCTCCGAAGGCGGCGGGACACTTGCTGAGGTCGCCCGGGAAGCGCGAAACGCACTTTCCGTAAAACAAACACAGCTTGCCGAAGCACCCGGTACATCCGTTGAATCACCGGGTCCGGGTAGCGGAGATATTAACGAATTTCACCGGGGTACTTCACAAAAAACACAGGGTGACGTGAGAGAAGCCGCTGCGCATCCTCCTGCAGGCGGCGGGGGTAGAAGCATCATTCTGACCGTTCCAAACGGGCTCGGTTTTCACGCACGTCCTGCATCGAAATTTGTACTCACCGCTTCAGGGTTCAGAGCGAACATCACCGTGAAAAACATCACCCGCAAAACCGGGCCCGTGAGTGCGCGGAGTATCAATGCACTGATGACCCTCGGGATGCGCGGGAGCCATGAAATTTGCATATCTGCAAAGGGTCCTGATGCAGATGCAGCGCTCACTGCTTTGAAAAGCCTGGTCGAAGCAGGCTTCGGGGAGGAGAGAACACCCCCCGGTCAGGAGGCGACGAAAAAACCGGAAAATAGTCAAAAAGAAGAGAAAGACGGCTCAAGGGAGGCCGCTGCTCTGAAGGAAAAAAAAGAAAGGGATAAAACCGCACCCGCCAGCATTCAAAAGGGCGTGCAGATTTATGGTATTCCAGCCTCACCGGGTATCGCAATCGGTCCTTCCATGCGTTACCGTCCCGTCTTTAAGCTGGCTGATGAAAGAATGCCTGAAAATCCGCAAACCGAATGGGCCAGGCTGCAGGCCGCACTGCAGAGCGTCCGTGAACAGATTGCCCGTTCACAAAGACGCATGGCGGCAGAGGCTGGAGAGTATGAAGCATCTATCTTCGACGCTCATATTTTAACTCTCAGTGACCCCACCCTGCTGGAGCTTGCAGAAAGAACGATATTCAACACATCATGCGCCGCAGAGGAAGCATGGAAAGCTGTCGTGGACAGTCTCCTTGCGTCCTACCGTGCCGACGATTCCTCCTATATCCGCGCCCGGGAATCGGATCTCGAGGATATTTCAATACAGGTCCTTCATATACTTTCACAGGCAGGGCATCCTCATCTGGAATTGCCGCACCCCTGTATCATTCTTGCTGCCCGCCTCGTTCCTTCAGATATTGCAGGACTCGATCGAAAAAAAGCGCTCGGCGTCTGTACAGTATACGGAACAGCAAACTCGCATACAATGATCCTTCTCCGTTCACTCGATATACCGGCAATCACCGCTGCAGGGATAGAAATCATGAGTATCCCCGATGAAACACCGCTGGTGCTCGACGCCGGCACGGGCATACTCATTTTAAATCCCAAAAAAACCGCACGGTACATACAAGCACAAAAAATCTGGCAGGTTTCTATTGCACTGGAAAAAAAAGAAGCCGGTAAGGCGGCAGTCTCGACTGATGGGAAAAAAGTTCCCGTGCTCGCCAACATCGGCTCTGTTGACGAGGCTATTCCTGCTCGTGAAAAAGGCGCAGATGGTATCGGTGTACTCAGAACGGAGTTTCTCTTCCTTCAGCGCGAATACCCGCCGGCAGAAGACGAGCAGGTCGAGGCGTATACCGCTATCGCCGATGCCTTCGACAAACTGCCGGTTACCGTCAGAACACTCGACGCAGGGGGTGACAAACCGCTACTCTTTCTCTATGCTAAAGCTGGAGACAACCCTGCCCTCGGCAAAAGGGGTATACGTCTTGTTCTTGACCGTCCAGATATTTTGAAAACCCAGTTTCGCGCCGTTTTGAAAGCAACTGCCGGACACTCAATGAAAATTATGCTTCCCATGGTTACATCGGTTTATGAGGTGCGCACTGCAAAGGATATACTTGCCAGAGCAAAGGAAGAGCTCAAAGAGGAAGGCTGGCAGTTCGATCCGTCAGCAGCGCTCGGAATAATGATTGAAGTGCCCGCAGCAGCGCTTATTTCCGAACCGCTCGCCCGTGAATCCGACTTCTTCAGTATTGGAACGAACGACCTCTGCCAGTACACACTGGCAGCGGACAGGACGAATCCCGATGTATCACCATTGAACGACGCACTGCACCCGGCACTGCTCTACATGATTGAATGTGCCGTGTCTGCAGGACAAAAAGCAGGTATATCGGTGAGTGTATGCGGGGAGATCGCAGCCGACCCGGAGGCAGTTGCCGTGCTTCTCGGACTCGGCATCGATGCGCTCAGCATGAACCCATCATCTATCCCCCGTATAAAATCAGAAATCAGGAAAATAGCAGCCGCGGATGCAAAACATCTGGCAAAAACGGCACTCCAATGCAGCTCGGCCGAAGAGGTGCGTGAGGTCATCCGGCGCGTCAAAAAGATTTGAAAATCGAAACATCGATATTGAGCGCTCTTATTATATCCTGAAACTGTCTCCTGTCAAGTCCGGCACTCTTCGCGCTCACACTTACATTTCCCCCGTTTTTAATAAGAAGCTTTTCGATAAATAGTTTCTCGAGCTGTTTTTTCCTCTCTTTGAGAACCCCGGATTTGTACTTTTTAAAATCCTCCCATGTACCGGGAATATCTTCAGCGTTGTATTGCGGAGTCTCTTCCTTTGACTCATACAGATCAATGTCGATCATGATCCTGTTGACCACACGTTCGTCTTCAGCCATAAGTATTGAACGTTCTATTACATTTTTCAGCTCCCGAACATTACCGGGCCATCTGTATTTGAAAAGCTGCAGCTTTGCCTCAGGAGAGAGGACGAGTTCGGCATTCTTTTGTTTCAAAAAGTATTCCACGAGTGGAATGATATCGCATTTCCTGTTCTGCAGAGGTGGGATCGAAATGGGCACAACCGCTATTCTGTAGTACAGGTCATTTCTGAAAGAGCCTTCATCAATCATCTTTCTCAGGTTTTTATTCGTCGCTGCAACAAGATGCAGATCGATGCGCCTTTTTTCATTGCTTCCGATCGGATAGTATTCGGGTATCTCCAGAACCCTGAGCAGTTTTGCCTGCAGCTCGAGAGGGAGCTCTCCTATTTCATCGAGAAACAGGGTGCCGCCATCAGAATAGGCAATCTTGCCCGTATAGTCTCGTACTGCGCCTGTGAATGCCCCTTTTTTGTACCCGAACAACTCCCCTTCGAGGAGGTTCCTCGGAATCGAGGCGCAGTTGAGCTGAACGTAGGGGCCTGTTCTTCCCGACTTTTCGTGAATATACCGGGCAATAATCTCTTTCCCTGTACCTGTTTCTCCGTATATAACAATCGGTGAATCAAATGTCGCCGCCTTCTGCGCAAGCTGGAGCATCTGAATCGTTGCCGGGTCCCGCGTAATGAATTCCGTCTCATTTTCGTCAATAAAAACTTTATACCGGTCTTCAACCCTGACATCGCTTCTGGAAACCTCAATGTATGAAAGGGCGCGTTCTATGGATCTCATCAGGTCTTCTATTTTTATCGGTTTCGCAAGATAATCAAACGCGCCTCTCTTGATTGTGTCAACAGCATGGTTGATACTTCCGTATCCGGTGAATACGATAAACGGAATATCGTGATTTATCTCCTTCACTATATCCATGAACTCGATACCGTCCATTCCAGGCAGGTGAACATCGGTCACAATAATATCCGGACGGTGCTCTTTAAGGTTATTGAAAGCGCTTTCAGCGTCTTTGAAAAGGTGTAATACATACCGGCTGGATAGATTTATTCTGAGTATATCCCGCATCTTTTCCTCATCTTCAATGATGTATATCACCGGTTCCATTTTATTTTTCATTGCCTTGATCCTGAGTCGGCGATTGAGGGATTGTGCACTTAAAACGGGCTCCCTTTTTAGACGGCAGCAGGGTAATGCTTCCGAAAAGATTTTCAATAAGTTTTTTCGTTACGGCCAGGCCGAGCCCGGTCCCCTGCTTTTTGGTCGTGAAGAGAGGATCGAATATCTTGCCTCTTGCACGCGGAGGAATGCCCGGGCCGTTATCGCTTATAACTATTGAAACAGAACTTTCGTCGTATGTATAATCGAGCGTTATGGCGCCCCCATCTCCAACTGCTTCTATAGAATTTAATACGAGGTTGAGCAGTATTTGAAATAGAATTGTAGAATCGGAGACGACAAAATAAGGCTTCTCGTTCACTATTTCAAAAGAAATATTGCTCTCCTTTAATTTAAAACGTAGAAAATCTTTAAGCTTTTGAAAAAAAGCCACAATGTCTATTCTTTCGAGTTCCGGCTTTTTTTGAAAATCGATACTCAGCATCCTGGTTGCGAGCACATTAATCCGGTCTGTCTCCTCCTGGATGTAGCGCAGCATCTTTTTTTTATCTTCCTCATCGATATCCTCCCGCATCATGGTTTCGACAGAGGTCGATATGATTGAGAGAGGGTTTCGTATTTCATGGGCAAGTCCTGAGGACATCTGCCCCATAACCATAAGCTGTTCCATTCTGTGCTGATGCTTCTCGATCTCCCGTTCGCTCTCATACATGACACAGCGATCGATGAGAGACGGGAGCATGACCCTGATATAATCCAGAGAAGCGATATCCTCATAACTCCACCTCTGAAATATTCCTTTTTTAGGCAGCAGAATAAGCGCGATAATATCATCTCCCCTGTTAACCGGAATGACGAGGTCCACACCCGCCTCATGAAAAGATCTGATTTCACGGCGTTTATTTATAAAGAGGAGCAGCTCTTCGAGGGTAATACCCCTATCAAGCCGTTTCACCACCTTTATTACATCACTCGATTTTTTAAGTACCGGCATACCGCTGTCTTCAACGCACCGGTACTCACTCCGATCGTTGTCCAGAAGAAAAAGATGCACATCATCCGGCTTATTGTACCGGTGAAAGACAGTTTTAAGCCGCCGTGAAAGCCCCTTCAATGTTCGTGCATAGGAAAGATACGAGAGGGTTTCCGTATCAACCGTACGTAATCCCGATACCCTGGCAAAGCTCCTTTTTAGAAAAGGAATATCCAGCAGACGCCTGAAGGTTGAAACCATCATGTAAATGACGAATACTTCTATAACGAGGGTGACACTTACCGGAAGGGTGAAGGCATTGGCGATCTTCTGCTGGTTTTTCAGAATAAAAAAGATATAGATAAATACCAGAATGGCAATCAGGGAGGGAAAGAAAATTATGCCGTTTATCAGTCTCTTGACGTCGACAAGATGAAACCTGAATATGAGCAGCACCACAAAAAAGGTAAAAACTGCAAGCAGAATCCCGATCCAGGGAAAGGGGATATAAAAGAAATAATTGATGACACTGACGAGTGAAAGCAGGTATGCGAGAGGCAGGCCGATTACGATGAGCAGTTTTACCGTGAGTTTTTCATAAGAAATTATATCTTCTCTGAATGAGCGCGCCAGATTTTTTGTTGTAAGAACAAGCAGAACAATGGAGTAGGACGACAGAAGGAAGTAAAGGAACACGAATGCAAACGGAAGATTTTTTAATGAAATGTTCTGTATGTCCGACGGTATGACGATCTTTTCACCGATGTAGGCTTCCGGGAAGGTAAAGGTAATGAGAACAGAAAACAAAAGTGAGATGCTGTACAGAGAAAAAAGATGGTATTTTCGAAAAGATTTTTCTATCGGATAGAAGAGAGAGAGAGAATAGAGAAGCGGAGGAAAAAAAGACAGGCCAAGCGACCCCAACACAATCGTTGCCTTGAGATACCTATGCTCTCCGGTCTTCAGGTTGAACAATAGGCTCACATCGATAAGCAGGATACACAAAATTATCAGGGTGAGTATTCTGTTCAGGTTGCTCTTCGAGTTGTACGTCCAGACAATATACCCCAGGGTAAGGTTGAGGAGAATTATTATTGTCTGTATATGAATGTAGTTGAGCGTCATGGGTTCCTGCAGGCAAACTGGTTTACCGCATGCCGACCGCTGTGAAATTCTAACATAAAACTATCCTTATTATTAAGCTCATTGACCTGAACCGGTAAACCTTATTACTTTATGTCTCTTTTTTTAAACGCGATTCGACCTTTTTAATCCTTCGCTCCATTTCTGAGAGTTTCTTTTCATAGTTTTTAACTTTTCTCTCTAACTCTTCAATCTTCTTATCAGTATCCATGTGCCTTTATCTCCTCCTGTAGAAGAATAGGATTGCAGAGAAAAATATATATTAAAAATAACAAAGATAAAATAAAATTTCAATTTTCATGTTGCAACGGGCACACAACGAAGAGATGTATTAATTTCAGATGGAACTATATCCACCTTTTTCTTTTAAACAGTATAAACATAATAATTCCGAGACCAGCCATAACACCCCACACAACTGGATATGACCAGCGCCAGCCTAATTCCGGCATATGTGTAAAATTCATCCCGTACACACCTACAAGAAATGTAAGCGGTATGAAAATCGTTGCAATCACAGTCAGGACTTTCATCACCTCATTCATACGATTGCTCAAACTTGAAAGGTAAATATCGAGCATTCCTGATATCATATCCCTGAAAGATTCAACTGAATCGATAATATGGATCGTATGCTCGTATACATCGCGTAAGAAGGGCTGCACGGGTTTCGTTATCAAATCAGACTCACTCCGCTCCAGTCCCGAAATCAGCTCTCGCAATGGCCACACAGATTTCCGGAGAAAAATCAGCTCCCGTTTTAACACATGTATGGAAGCGGATGCATTAGAAGAAGAGGGGTTGTTCAAAATGTCTTCCTCAAGAATTTCCAACCTGTTCCCCATTTTTTCGATGATAATAAAATAGTTGTCGATCATCGTATCTATCAAAATATAGGCAAGATAATCCGGGCCCATCTCTCTAACTCTACCCCTGCTGGTTCGTATTCTGTCTCTTATACCGTCAAACACGTCACCCGGTTTCTCCTGAAACGAGAGTACGAAATTTTTACCCAGGATTATACTGACCTGTTCACTGTTTATACGTTCGGTATTTTCATCGTACGACAGCATCTTCATCACAACATAGATGCGTTTATCGAAATCTTCCATTTTTGGTCGCTGGTCGACATCGAGGATATCTTCGAGTATGAGCGGATGAATATCGTACTGAAGGCCTATCGTCTTGATAATCTCAAGATCGTGCAGTCCGTCAATATTAATCCAGGTAAGGGTTTTTGTGTCTTTGAATCGTCCGCAATTTTCTGCCGTTGAGTATTTCTCCTCTACAAAATTGTTCCGGTCGTAGTCGAAAACCGTAATCCGTACCTCTTCGGCTCTCTTCTCACCGGTATACACAAACGATCCAGGAGGGCTTCCGACCTTTTTCGTTTTTTTACCAAAAAACCGTTCCTTCAAACCTCCCATTTCTTTCCTCCTTAACAGCAGTAATTTTCACTTTCCTTTTTTCGCAACTGTAACAACATCATTGTATACATCTTCGACGATATGAACGGGAAATGGTTTGGTTACTGTTCCCGAGTAGATGCTCATATGCGGAAAAGGTATTTCAATACCCTCCTCATCAAATCGTTTTTTTATCGTCAGCATAACCGAGTTTTTCAGCTGCAGGTAATCGGTTTTTACAAACCACAGCCCGAGAAGCAGTTCTACACCGCTGGTGCCAAACTCCTTGATTACAAAAAGCGGCTCGGGGTTATCCAGGCAGTACGGATTCTCTTTGGCAATCACCAGAAGTATCTCTTTCACCCTGTCGAGGTCTTCTTTGTAGGCGATACTGATATCGATATTGAGCCGCCTGATTGGAAATCTGGTGACATTGGTGACCGCAGTTTTGATCAACGTTTCATTCGGTATCCGAATAAACATATTGTCAAAAGTCCTTATTTTGATGGATAGAAGATCGATTGATAAAATAATCCCCGTCGTGTCACCCACTTTTATTATGTCGTCCACTGCAAACGGTTTTTCAGAAATGAGAAAAATACCGCTGATAATGTTGGAAACACTGGTCTGTGATGCAAACCCGAGCGCAATACCCGCGATACCGGCAGCCCCGAGCAGGGCGGTGAGCTTGAAACCGAGCTGCCGTAAAACAGTCACAAGAATTATAAATGCACCGGTATAAAAAATGGCCTTTTTAACGAGCATTGCCGAATGCGGGGACAGTCTTTTCTTGACCGCCCTTCCCGTCATAAAGGTGAGCACTTTTAAAAGAATAAACCCAGCAATGGCAATAACGATAACCCGTAAACCGGTCATAAGTGTTTCGCCGCTCAGCAGTGTATTCATGTTAAAGGAAAAAATATCGGCCATATTTATACCTCCTATTCAAATGACGTAATATATCTCAATATACTAAAGCTCTTCTTTAAAAGGCTTTTTGTTACCGGTACACGTTCGCCTGAAATAAGTTTGCATCCCCCTTCCCACGATGGTTTTTTCTCCGAAAAAGTTACCTGACTCGGCTGTTCGTTGCTGAAAAAACGGATAGTAACTTCGTTTGTCCAGAGTTTTTCGGATCCGGCGAATACCCTCAAATGCTCGACATGGACACAGATCTGTTGAAAATCAATCTGCCCCAATGAATCGTTGTGAATCAGGACAGGGCACACAGCATATCCGGAATATTTCTGTGCTGGATCAACATCATACCGTGCATGGGTATCAATACTGTAACAGAGTTCTCCGTTTATCACATCACCAAACCAGCTGTTTGAAAGCTGCATGCTCGGGATTTCACAAAGAAGTGTATCCATCTTATTTCCCGCATTTACCCTGACCCAGACGGGAATACGGATAAAAAACTGCGCACTGCTTTTCGGCAGTATCTTGACCGGCAATTCCGCACTCACAACAACCGCCCTGTCGGGCATTACCGGAGATAATTGAACGTAATTCGTCGCACCAGAAAAAATGAACCTGCTCCACTGTACAGACTCGGGTTTTTGCGAAGGCCCCCCGATGACAGCCACGTCACTGTTATCAGCGGTGTACTCATACCCGACAAGCCACTCCATCTTCATCGGTTTTATCCAGAGATCGAGAAGCCCGATTTTCCAGCGGTACTCTTGGTCATCCAGAATTTTTTTTGGTTCCCAGAGATTCATATCGACCCTCCCGAACTAATGGTAATTAATTGTACCATACTAAAGCATGTTGAGCTTCAAATTCTTTTAAAAGTTCTTGACCTGAAGGCACTTCTTACATGCTTCCATCTATGTTTCGAGATGAGAGGGAAATTACAGGAGAGTTTTTTTAGCAGACAGTTGAGCCGCTGCATACAATCAACATTATTTTTCTGATGACCGTGGTGAACAATTTCTAGAGAAAATTTCTATCAGGCAATACTTTCAACGAGGTTTTCTTCTATCCTGTTTTTACCTATCTCTGGTACTGTTTTCTCATTCAGCTCCTTGTAAACGAGGCATCCTGGATCAGGACCGAGTATGTTTCCGTATGCATGCGCCCGTGCCCTGCAACCGCCGCAGATTGTCTTATACGGGCAGCTAAACGCGAAACTGTCGCGGTCGCACATCTGTTTGCTTATTTCCGAGTCCCGCCAGATGTCAACAAACCTCTGCTTCCTGATGTCTCCGATTATCACATCAGGCATGAATACGCAGGGACTCATGAGCCCGTTCGGCTGCATGGCGGCATACACCCTGCCGGCACCGCATCCTCCGGCGTATTCGATAATTCCTGCAACCTGGTCGGCTTTGTCTGAGGTGTAATGAAATAACCCAGCTGTTTTGCCTTGTGACCGTTCATAGATCACCCGTGCAAAGGTCGGAGATGTGCTGACAATATTTAATCCTGTGCTCCTGCGATTCGAGTGCCATTCATAGAGGAGGTTCATCAAATCCTCCCTCTGCTCAGGAGTGAGGTCCTGATCAAAATCCTCCTTACCTCTGCCCGTGGGAATGAAGTTGTAATGGCTGAACGAGTTTACCCCCAGGTCCAGCGCAACCTCGAGCACCTTTCCCACCTCATTGTAGTTTCTTTTCGTCACTACCATGTTTATTCCAACGTGCAGGTGCTCATTTCCCACAAGATTCTTTATTCCGGCGATTGTCCTGTTGAAGTTCCCCTCTATACGAATAAAATCATGTGATTCGGCTGTTGCGCCGTCAAGGCTTACAAACACGTTTCGCGCACCGCAGTCCGCGATACGTGTTACCAGGTCTTTGTTCCCTAAAAGGGTGCCGTTAGTTGCAATGCTCGTATGAAAGAACCTGCTCGCATACTGCAGCACATCCCAGAACCGCGGACCCAGTATTGGCTCGCCCCCTGAAAAAGCGACAAAGGCAACATGGGCATCGACCATCTGGTTAACAAGGTCGATCTTCTCCTCGAAACTGAGCTCATCCGGTGCAGGCTTGCCCGCACTCTGGTAGCAGTACCGACATCTGAGGTTGCATACATTGGTGAAGTTCCAGACAACAACAAGCGGCGCATCGAATCGAAACGGCTGCTTCAATCCGTATTTTCCGATTGTGGCCATGACGTTCAATACCATCTGCTTATTGAAAGGGCTAGTGAAAAAAACGTCTTTCATATCTTGGTTGACTCCGATTTTTTTCATCCCGATATTCAACGCTGCCTTTACCGGCATTCGGCCGATTGCCGCCTTCAGGGAACGTTCCTTCGCCGCGCCGAAAAGCTCGTCGATTCTCTCTTGCCCTGATGTGGTGTAGTGATTGAAAATGTTTCGCACGATCTTCCTGTTCATTACATCTTCCAATTTAGACATATATACCCCCTTCTAAGTAACTTCTCGCGAAGTTACTTTATGATATTCGGTCCCGCCAGGGACTTACGCCACTTCCAAGGTATATAAGGGCAAAATATGTGCCAAATAAGCATCTATTTACTAAATCTATATATTATGAAAATTAACGAATTTATCACCTTTTCTTGAACTAACGAGTGCGAGAAATTATCTCGCACTTGTTCGCGTTTAGTGCGAGCAGTCGGCTATTTTTTCCTCTTTTCTTATAAACACATAAAACGATGCATAGAAGAAAAAGGGTACAAAACCCTTGTTATCGATGTCGGTATTCTCGATACACCCTGCTTCCAGCCCGATGTCACCCGTGCAGAAATGGCCCGCGATATCAACCTGCTCACCACACCCTATGTTTTCAACACAGAAGATGCAACGCAAATGGCCAAGGCGGGAGCCGATATCATCGTTGCCCATATGGGCACAACCGTTTCAGGTTCGATAGGGGCAAAAACCGTGCGCGATGATATCATTTTTCTCTGTCACGGTGGGCCGATTGCCGAACCTGAGGATGCCTAGTACATCATCAAAACCTGCATCGGCATAGACGGTTTTTACGGGGCAAGCTCCATGAACGCCTCCCGGTGGAGCGCGCAATAAAAGAGCAGACAGAACAGTTCATAAAAATCAGGCGTCCCTGAAAGGCGAGGAAAGATTTCTGAATCCCGGCTGTACACAGTATTTTTTAAAGATCTGATCCCCTTCTCAACGCAACAGACGCACTTTTTATTCATCATGTCGCCGGCACAAGCACCAGGATTTGTCATACCCTGTTTGGTGACGTATAATAAATCGGCGACAATATCGTTCAAAAAAGCACGCCTCTTGGAAATGGAACGAGAAGCAGCTTCGAAAAAAAGAGGTAGAAAAATCCGACCGTGGCAACCACGACCGCGATCTTTTTCAGCAGGTACAGGGCGGTTTTTTTCCTGCTGTCGAACATGATCGCAATGACTGAAAAAAAGACGGCGCTCGTTACCACGAAACCGAGAAGCTTGATGAAAAACGTCCAGGCAATTAACAGAAGCCCGGCAGCAATGATATTGAGATACTTCACGCCGGTTTGTTCTAAGGCCTTCACCTTTTCCCGTTTTCTGAAAAAGCTCACGATCAGAAGCGCAAGGGCAAGGAGACCGAGAGCAATGACAACCGCCTGCGGAAACAGTAAGCCGAACATTGTAAACCGCCTCGACTCTATCCAGAAGTATGCGCAGAGGCCGAGAATGGCAATCGATGAAATTCTGTCCGCATTTTTCATTTCTTCTTTGCCTCAGCCAGATACTTTCTCAAAATCGGCCAGCATGCCGAAACCGCGGTGAGAAAAATCAGAACGATAGAAATAGGGCGGGTAAAAAAAATCGAAACAATCGAGCCCGCAGCCTTGCCCATCAGAATCGACTGCACCAGTCCCTGCTCGCAGATATTCCCCAAAATCAGTCCGAGCACGATGGGACCCGGTCCGAAACCGACCTTTTTTCCCACATACCCGACAATGCCGAAGAAGAGCATTACGTATACATCGAAGATATTGTTGTGAATAGAGTACGACCCGATTATGCTCAGAAAAACAACAAAGGGGGCGAGGAATGCGACCGGTATATTGGTGATGAGCTTCGATACCAGTTTGCCGCTGTATATTCCCATGGGCAGTATCAGCAAATTCGAAAGTATCAGTGAAAATATGAAGGTGTATATGATACCCGCATGAACCGTAAACAGGTCCGCGCCCGGCCGCATGCCCTGCAGCAGGAGGGCGCCGAGGAGCACGGCTGCAGGCGGTGCACCCGGTATACCGAGAGTCAGAAGCGGTATGAGTGAGCCTGAAACCTCTGCATTATTCGAAGTTTCGGATGCAATGACACCGTCGACAATCCCCCTTCCGAACTTCTGCGGGTACTTTGAGGCGCGAACTGCTTCGTTGTACGATACCAGTCCCGCAATATTTCCGCCTGCACCGGGAATGATCCCGACAATGGTGCCTATAACCGCGGACCTGATAACGAGCACCGGTTTTTTAAGGAGCTTGCGCAGTACGTTAAGGACTACATTTTTTTGTTTTCTGTAGGTAATAACGTGGTAGTGCTTTTCTTTCCTCTCGATCATACCTAATACTTCAGGAATACAGAAAAATCCGATCAGCGCCGGAATAAGGCCAATACCCTCCTGCAGGCTCACGGTCCCGAAGGTAAAACGGACGCTCCCGCCTATCGGCGCGATACCGATTGTGCTAATCAGAAGACCGAAAGCGCCGCCTATCAGCCCCTTGAGAATGGACTTCGATGCTAGGGTGGCAATAATTGTAAGCCCGAAGGTAGTGAGCCAGAAGAACTCGGGCGGGCCGAACTTGAGTGACGCTCTGGAAAGCGGGGGCGACAGGAATATGAGAAAGAGCACGCCGATGAGTCCGCCGACAACCGACGAAACAGTGGCCGTAACAATCGCCCTGTACGCTTCTCCCTTCTTTGCGAGAGGGTAGCCGTCGAACGTGGTGGCGATAGCGGATGGCGTGCCCGGCGTGTTTATGAGTATGGCGGAGAAACAGCCGCCGTATATTGCGCCACAGTATATTGCACCGAGGAGCACGAGCCCGTGAATCGGCGCCATGGCAAAGGTAAAGGGTACGAGAAGCGCGATTGCCATTGTCGCGGTCAGGCCGGGAAGGGCTCCTACTATAATACCGGAACCAACCCCGAGAATGATGAAAAGCAGGTTCATAGGATAGAAGATGGCGATGAAGGACGACATCAAGTTTACGTTCATATCAGATTCCCGTACCTTCTCTCATACAACATTCGCGCTGAACATGTGAAAAGATATCCTGCCATCACATAGGGACGCGTTGCGTCCGGATAATAACACCCTGTACTAAATGACGCCGAGTCCCTTCAGAATCTCGGTGTACACAACCTTTTTCTTCTCGATGTACGCCTTAAACTCCTTTGACCTTATCTGCTGCACGAGAAAACCGAGCTCTTCCATCTTGTTCATGAATGTCGGGCTTTTACACACCGCCTCGAATGCGTCCTCGAGCCGCTTGATCACCTCGTCCGGCGTTCCCGGAGGTACGCACACACCGCGGTCAATACCTGCCGTCATATCGTACCCGAGCTCCATGAATGTCGGTACATCCGGAAGATGGGGCAGAAATCTCCTCTCGGTTCCAATCGCGAGAATGTTGATCTTGTCCCTGTGCAGAACGAGATCGTCGGAATTTGCAAACAGGGCCCCGGTATGGCCGCCGAGGAAATTGGCAACGGACGGAGCGGCGCCTGTCGACGGAATGTAGGTGAACTCTACACCGGCAAGCTTCTGAAGCTGCAACAGCGCGAGATGGTGCCCGCTGTGGGTACCTGAACCGCCGATTGTAATCTCGCCCGGGTGTACCTTCGCATAGTCGATGAACTGCGCCAGAGTTTTGAACCTGCTGTCCTTTAGCACGGCGAGACCAATGGGGGTCGTCTCGAACATGTACACGGGCACGAGCTGGTCCGTTTCATACCCAGCATTGTCCCTTACCAGCGGCTGAATGATAATATGGGGAATATTGTTTCCGCATATGGTGTAGCCGTCCGGTTTGTCCTTCACCAGGCTGGACCATGCAACGGCACCGCCCGCACCCGGCATATACTTGATGATTACATTGACGCCGAGATTCTTCTGCAGGTTTTCTTTTTGAAACTGCGCCGTTATATCCGATTGTCCGCCCGGATCGAACGGTATTATATACTCGATGTTCTGTGCTGGATATTTCTCCACCTCTTCACGCTCACCTGCGGCAAACATAGTAGAAGCGGCGGATAAAAGCATGGCACATACTATGAAGCCAACTACCAATCCTTTCGAATTTCTCATAACAACCTCCTGTCGAATTTTACTGATACAAGAGTAACGCAGATTTAACTGGAGGTAAAGAAGGGTACGGAGCGCAAATAAAAAAAATACTTATAATTAATATAGAACTATAATTAATCCTTATATGTTTCGCCCTGCTCGTGCATATCCATAGAGATGAAAATATAAAGGGTTGTGAGCGGTACTGCCATCGCTTCAGAAAATACGCCGGGCCTGTTTTCATTTTCCCGTCAGACATTTATTTGATCAAGCGGGCTAATGTACTATATTATAGAAAACCTGTCTGGCACTGGAGAATCCTGATGAAGAAGGTGGTATTTACCGGAGATCGGCTATTCTTAAAGTTTAAAAACTTCGAATACTTCGAAAAGCGGGCATCAGAAGCGGATCTGAAAATCGCGTACGTTCAAAGTGAAAACGACAATGACCTCAAAAAAGAAGTGAGGGAGGCTTCAGCCGTCGTTCTGATTGCGAGAAACATAAACCCGGATATCATAAACAGTATGGAAAAATGCGAGCTTATACTAACGCTTTCGGTCGGCTATGACTGTGTCGACCTCACGGCGGCAACAAGAAAAAAAATTCCCGTATGCAATACGCCCTCATACTGCACAGATGATGTGGCCAACCATGCAATGACGCTCATACTGTCTCTCGCCAGGAAGATACAACAGATCATTCCGAATACACGGAATGCAAGCTGGGAATACAAATATACGAAACCGATATTCAACTACAGAGATAAAATCTTTGCGATCATCGGCCTTGGAAAGATCGGGCGCAACATAGTTCCCAAGGCAAAGGGTTTCGGTATGCGCGTTATTGCGTACGATCCCTATGTCGATGATGACATTTTCATGCTGACCGGTGTTGGGCGCAGATACGAACTCGAGGATCTCCTCCGAGAAGCGGACTATATTACCATCCATGCACCTCTCACCGCGGAGACGCGCCACATGATCGACGCACAGGCGTTTGGCCTCATGAAGGAGAATGCGGTTATTGTGAACACTGCGCGTGGTGCCATTATCGACCAGGACGCACTGTGCGATGCGCTCAGGCAGGGGAAAATCGCAGGCGCAGGTATAGATGTGCTCGAAAAGGAGCCGCCCGCCAAAGACAACCCGCTGCTGTCTTTTGATAACGCGATTATTACGCCCCATATCGCGTGGTATTCGGAGGAGAGCTTTAAAAAAGATATGGAACAGGGGATGGATGAGCTCCTCCGCGTGCTGACCGGCCACAGGCCTAGATATATTGTCAATCCAGAAATATTCGGCACTACGTAGAGGTGCGCTGTTTTATGATCATCGAACCGAAAATATGAGCTCTGGCAGAAAGTTAATTCTGAGAATATCGAGGAGTTTTCTGATATACAGGGGTTCCGGGATGAATTTCATCACGGATTCGGCATGCCGGGAGTCGACTACACCGCCGACGCAAAGGTTAATGGCAGATAACGTACACCCCTTCCTGTTTCTGTATTACTCTGTTCATCAGCACGCGTTTCAAGAATGATTGTTTAAATTAATAGATTCAGCATTACAGGCACGTGGTTTATAGAAAAAACACACACCTGCAACTACGTGGAAATATAACCGCCGGGGACATGCACCGAACTCAATCCTGTTCATAGGCTCCAATTGACCAGGCTCCGTCCCGCGGGTTGTCGTCCCGGTCGTAGTTGAACTGACCGTTGAAGAAGGTCGACCCGCCACCCTTCACCTCAGCAGGAGAGCCTGCAGTAAGATGCCAGTCGTTGTCATCTATTGTTGTCACATCGTTGTCAGTACCGTCAGGGTCTGTAAATACCGGATCATAATCGATGTTTCCACCGGCAAAGCTCAGAGCATTGACACCGCTTCCATCTCCAAGCGACGAATAGTCGCTGCCATTGAAATATAGATAGGTAGCGCCGCCGGTACTCCAGAGATCATTTGCAATCAAGTTATCGGGGTACGCCGTAGTATCCGCGCAGTAGACGCAGTACGGAGCACTGCCGCCTGAGATAAAGACGATATTGTTCCGTATATCCGGCTTGGCTCCAAGGCTGAGCACTATACCGTATGCACCGTTGCCTGCTCCACCGTCTATAGTGTTGTTCACGATGTATCCGGTCGAAGAGTCCCTAACTTCTATCCCCCGGGATCCGCTGGTCGGATCTCCTGCGTACACAAGGTTGTTCCGTATAAACATATCTGACGCTAACCCGATAAATATTCCCGTTGCCATATTACCGTTCTCACCGCCAGTTATAGTGTTGTTTTCAACTACACCACTTGAACTATTTATTCTTATGCCGGTTGTACCACTGTTTCCGTCATTGAAGTCACCGTAACCACCGTAGATGAAGTTGTCCCGTACGGTTATCGAGTCGCTTCCCTGTAGTCCGATACCGCCGCAGTCAATCCCCTGCCCAGCGTAAATATCGTTTCCTTCCACCACGGTTTCCCCGGTCACACTATCGATAAACAGTGCAGTTGTCGCACCCACGGCCGTATCGCCGCTGTACAGGGTACAATTCTCAATCGTGCTGTCCTGACCTCCCATACTAATACATTCTGTATCCCCCGGGTTTCCGGCGGCATCCCCGCCGTACACCATGTTGTTACTGAAGGTGACATTGTCCTGTATACTTACCGCACGCGAGCTTCCCGAAACATCCGCGCCTTCAATGGTAAAACCATCCATGGTCGAGTTAACCAGCGACACGGTGCGAACCCACTCTCCCGATGTTTGGGTGTTGGTGATTATTGTTTGATAGGTTGTGATACTTCTGTTGCTGAAGTCTGAGGAATACCCTCCATACACCTCGTCATTATCGAAATCGAGCCTTTCATTAGTGACACTGTAGGTCCCCTTTGCAACGTGGATGTTGGCAGATTGCGCCTCTTCACTGCTCTTCATCTGAAGCGCCGCCTGTATGGTTGCAAGCGGTTCACCCATTGTGCCATCGTTTGAATCGTTTCCTGTACCGCTGCTTACATAAATGCTAATAGTGCCCCCTACACTTCCACTGTTATCTCCACCTCCACTGCAGCTAATGAGGAGCAACACGCTCACCAAAAAAATCGCTACAAGAGCGATAATACCGTATCTTTTCATCTTAACCCCCTTTTGACAGAAAATTTAGTGAGATGTCATCATTTTACGATAACACGCGGTCCACATGACAATCACTATATACCCTAATTACATTATGTCAATAATTAATTATAGTATTAAAGGTCTAGAAAAAATCCTGTTTTGAGATATTAACGTTTTGGCAGTGTTGCCACTGCTACGAGATAATTTTGGGGACATCATACTTAATTACATTTCAGTAGAATACGTCTACATACGGCCGAGTATCTGGCAGTAAACTGGCAAGAAGTTACGTAAAGGGTACGTATTTTTGCGCGAGGTCGAAACAGGAGATAATTGCCTCCTCCATGCTCGCCGGATTTGCCGTTCCTTTCCAGGCAATATCGAATGCCGTGCCATGGTCGACGGAGGTTCTGATGAAGGGCAGGCCGAGGGTTACGCTCACGGTGCGGTAAAAATCATACGTCTTTGCCGCAATATGTCCCTGGTCATGGTACAGGGATAAAACCCCGTCGAACTCTCCTTCGAGTGCACGGTGAAAAACACTGTCCGCCGGCACAGGCCCATCGACATTCGCTCCTCTCTCCCGCGCAGCCTCACAGGCGGGCACAAGAACCTCCGCCTCTTCTCTGCCGAAAAGCCCGCCGTCGGAAGCATGGGGATTGAGCGCTGCAAGGGCAAGCCTTCTTTTTGCGTATCCAAGAGAGCGCAGGCAGGTATCTGCAAGAAGAATACTGTCTGTTACTCCCGTGATGTTCAATTCCTCTATCATCTTTCTGAGGGAGATGTGCCGTGTATGGAAGAATATCTTGAGCCTGTCGACCATGAACATGGTAACGCTGTCTGAGGAGCCTGCCATGCTCGAGAGCATCTCGGTATGGCCAATATAAGAAAACCCCGCCTTTTGAAGCGCCTCCTTGTTTATCGGCGCGGTAGCAATCCCGTCAACCTTTCCATCCAGGGCAAGATCTGCCGCCTTGCGTATATAAGAAACTGCGGCCCTGCCGCCAAGCTCAGATACTTCTCCAACCAGGAGTGAAGAAACATCTCGCACAATTTCCATGTCGAACACCGAAACGACGTTTCCTGGATGAAAAGCCTCTTCGACATTCCGAACCCGACTGACGGCAATATCCATACCAAGCCTGTTCCGTACCGCTTCCATTACCGCCATGTCACCGATCACGACACAGGTCCCCTTTGCCCTGACCCTTTCCGAAGCGCATGCCCTGAGCACTATCTCGGGTCCGATGCCCGAAGGGTCCCCCATGGTTGCGGCGATTATCCTCCCCTTCATTTACTCCTCCATTTCTGGTGCATGCCACCGGCATTGCGAACACACTTTTCGCCCCATTGGCCCAATTCATTTTTTCTTTTTTCCTTTCAGCACGTTTTTGAACCGTTTCCCAACCCTCGAAACCTGCACCTGCACCTGTTCTGCTTTCTGGGCCATGTCGGAAAGCACGCTTTCCCGCTCCGCCGTACATATAACAAGATCGAGTTCGTTTTTGGCATTCAGTACGGGAAAGAGCTCGAGCATGGCATCAAAATACTTCTCTCCTGACTCAAGGTGTACTTTGCCTGCAGACAATCCCTCCCGTTTTCGACCGATATCGCGTATGAGCTCTTCGAAGGGTAAACCCCGAACAATATCGACTATATTTTTCCCCTGGAATTCGTTCATACCAGAACCCAAACCATCGGCAAACCTTTTACTGCAGTACTGAATTGTTCCCTGAACATCGTTTATACAGAGCCGAAGCTCACAATGCTCCAGCAGAAATCGGTTCACCCCGGAAAGCACACCGATCTTGAGGCTTTTCGCCTCGTTCATTCTGTTGAGCTCGAAAAAGAGAGTGTTGATGCGCTCACCGAGCTTGCCGAGGCGTCGCATGTAATCTCCCGAATAGTACCTTCCCTGACGTGAGAGCTGTGATATCTTGTCAAGCTCCCGAAACACCTGAACGTTTTTCCTGCCCATGATAAGATAGAGCACGGCAACGATCAATACAGCGATTATGCTGATAAAAACGGCGTTTTCGGCCTGGTACTTTACCTGCAGCACTCCGGCCACCCCTCCCCCGCTCATAGTCAGATAATTCTCCACGCCGAGCAGTATCAGAAGGGAACAGGTGAGAAAAAACGTAAGGTAAAAAAATGCTTTTTTTATGAGAACCATGTCATTCTCCTTGCAGCGAATCGATGTCCCCGTCTCGTGCAATAACGACGAGCACGTCTTCCTTTTCCAGAACTGCTGAAAGTGACGGCTGAAGTATTATCTCATCGATACGCGGATTTCCCTGATCATCAATGGATGTCTTCTTTCTCTTGATCGATATAATGTTGATATTGAGCTTTTTCAAAAGGTCTATCTTCGGAACGGGTTTGCCGACCATGCTCTGTGGTACAATAATCTCCGCAAGCGATTGGTTCTGAGAAATTGGAACCCGCTCAAGAACATCAGGCGATATGAGCCTGCCTGCAAGCTGTCGCCCCTCCTCGATTTCTATAAAGAGCACTTCTGTTGCGCCCACCTGCTTGAGAACCTGCGCGTGTATATCGGATATGGCCCGCGAAATGATGTAGGGCACGCCGATGTTCTTGAGGATCGCGGTGGTCAGTATACTCGCTTCCATGTCGTCCCCGATTGCCACAACAGCCACGTCGACCTCCGCCAGCGGAGCACTTTTAATCGACTCCTCGTCGGTGCTATCGATCAGTATGGCCTGGGTTACCAGATCCTTTACCCGATCGACAAGCTTCTGGTTTACGTCGATTGCAATTACTTTTCCGCCCTTTTCGGAGAGAACCCTGCACAGCTCCAGACCAAAGGTCCCGATGCCGAATACGGCGAACGCCTTTTCCTTTCGCATGATGTGTACACTCCTTATCTGTTTTGTCTTATCCTATGGCTATATGTTCCGTGGGATGGATCACCGGATATTTCTTTGTTCGCTGTGAAAGCGCAATAAAAACCGTTAAAGGTCCTACCCTCCCGATAAACATGAGCAAAATAATGACGAGCTTTCCCGTATTCGTAAGACTCGAAGTGATACCGGCAGACAGCCCGACCGTGCCGATTGCCGACACCACCTCAAACAGGATATGAACGCTCTCGAACTGCTCAGTCATGGTAAGAATGAGGGTGCCTGTAAATATAAGTATCGCATAGAGAAAAAGTATAAAAAAGGCACGGTTAATCAGATCACCCGTAATAGAGTGATTAAAGATGGTGATCTCATCGCGATTTTTTATAATCCCGTTTATGTATCCCCCGATTACGGCAATGGTATTGACCTTGACACCACCGGCGGTAGAGCCCGAAGCCCCTCCGATAAACATAAAAAGTACCATGATGAGATAGGTGAAACGGTTCAGCGATGTGATGTCGATGGTGTTGAAACCGGCAGTTCGCAGTGTAACAGACTGGAAAAAAGCGGCCAGGTACTGGGTTTTCATGTTCAGGGGGAGTATGCTATTACCATGCTCAAAGGCGTAGATTATGAGCATGCCGGATACAATGAGTATACAACTTACGGTGAGTACGGCCTTTGAGTTGAGCGTGAGACTGGCTCGTCTCTTCTCCCTGTAGCCGAAGAGAAGGTGAAGCCGGTCTCCGAACAGCCTATATACGTTCTGCAGAACGCTGAAACTAAACCCACCCAGAATAATGAGTGCAGCAATGGTGCCGTTGACGAGATAATTGTTCTTGAAGGAAACCAGATTATCAGAAAAGAGAGCAAAACCGGCATTACAGAAAGCCGATACCGAATGAAAGAGCGAAACGAATAACGATTCCCTGTTGAATCCGAAAATCCACGAGAAGGCAATTATGAGCAGCAGGAATCCGATAAACTCGATGATCAGGGTGGAGCTTATAATGCTGCGCAGGGAGCCATGCAGGGATGTTGCGTCCTTCTCATCCAGAACGTACGATGCGATGAGCGTACTCTCGAGCGAAAGCTTTCTCCTGAACAGGAACATCATAAAGTATGAAAGAACCATGATGCCGAGCCCGCCGATCTGTATGAGCAGAAGAATCACCGTCTTTCCGGTAATGGAAAATCTGGTAGCCGTATCAACGACAATCAATCCCGTTACGCATACTGCCGATGTGGCGGTGAAAAAAGAATCGATGAAGCCGAGCCTTGTTCTGTCGGCTGTCGCGTATGGCAACATGAGCAATAGCGTGCCCACGATAATGACCGACATGAAACTGAACAGCACTGCCTGTGCCGGATGTGTAGCTACTCGCCTGAGCAGGGTATTGATGCTGCGAATTCTCCCCCCGATTTTCACCATGATAAAAATATTACGAAGGATGATCACATATTTTCCCATTGAGGCGAGATCACGTGCCTTCATTATATAACCAGTATATTTGCTGAACAGGAAGAGAAGTAGAAATACACCGAGAAAGACTACTTCCGGGATATGCTGCTGAAAATAATCGATTTTTTGTTGGGCGCGCACGATCCCGCTTACAATTTCAAATATGAACAGGAGCAGTATGACATAATCGATCGCGTTTGTGAGGTATCCAGCCATGGTTGATTTGAGCCGACTGAACTCGATGAACAGTGAGATGACTCCCAGCAGGAGCACCACGGCAACGATCACGTTTGATTTTTCACGTTTTTTCATCCATGCACTATCCACATCGGACAGAAATTTTCAATCCTTGTTCGATTTATTGAATATATATGTTCTTTTCAGTGCTTCAATATAATATATTGTGCCCGCATAGAAAAATTCAAAAAAGAACGGTATCGGGCTATCAGTCTGTTGCATCGTCTGCAAAGATCAACAAGTGTGGCAGAACAGAAAGGTATTTCACTGCTGGAAGAATATGCTCTAAAATCAGATGCTTCAGAGCACATGATTGATGAGGTTCAAAATATACTCGAACTCATGACCCACAGAGACCGGACTGCTTTTGCCAGGCGAGCACGTATCCTCCTGGGAAACCTCAACAGATACGCACATGGGTTCGATGTCTCTGATTGCTTCAGTACTGCTCTTAATGATGACAGGCTGCTCCGACTCGACAGGTTCTGCTTCCTCTCCGTTTCCTGCATCGTATGGAACGTGACCGGAACGCCATGAGCAAAAAAGATGATAGATTGAATCCCCGGGATTTTATCTGCGATGTATCACTCGATAGAGCTGTTTGCCGATACGTTCCTGCGAGTACACCCGCTCTACCACCTCCTTGTTTACCCGTACCAGCGCTTCCCGGCGCTCCTGGTCGAAGAGCCGCAGGGTTGCGAGCACACTCGTTTCATTGCGGTCGATGAAACCCTTGACGTATCCAGGATCTTTGAGCTTGAGCACCTTCTTCAGTCGTTCCTGCAGGCCCAAATCCGGATCTTTTTCGCCGTTTCCAATATCCTTGTAATCCTTACCGTCTACAATCAATGCATTATAGAGATGACCAAGCTTCATACCAGAAGCCTGAAAATCAGGTGTTATGTAGGGTATGCTTCTGCCGATGACGGCCCTGTCCAGCAGCCAGGGTTCTATATAGGAGAATCCAAATCCCTCCAGAATACTCGTTGTAATGACAAGGTCTGAAGCGCTGTAGAGATCGCCGATACTGTAACTCACTATTTTCGAGCTATCCATCGGATCATACTCGCGTTCCAGTGAGATGAGGTCTCCCAGGCCGATCGTTACTGGCAACCCATGTTTCTGTACAAATTCGACGAGCCGGTTTGCATACATGGCGTCGTCACCCGATTCCGGTTTGATGCTCACGAGCAGGTGGTAGGGATCCTTCAACCTGCAGTTGTCCCGCACCCTAGTATTATCAACGAGAAGGTTGAAAAAATTGATGAGAAATATCGCCTCTTCCACATTCTTGCGGCGCACACAGCGTACAGGATAAAGGAGAAATCGAATGTCGGGGGAGAGGCCTTCCCTGGTGATTATTTTCTCTCGAAGCTCTTTTCTGCGGTCATCGGGAGGCACGATTGTCCTGTCAACCGGATTGGGGATATAGTGTATGTTTACCTCTTCGATGCCGTGCTCAAGAAGCCGCATTCGATCATAGCGGTTTATTGCGATGTACGTAATACTTGGGTATGCAGGATAGAGAATGCTGTGCCAGTCAGGCACCACCCCGAACCTGGGGTGATGAAACTTCTTTACATTCCTGAAGAATGCAGGGCGCTGCTGTACAAAGTCATGACATCGGTAGATAAACCGCTTGCCCATCCCCCTGGTATATGCATACTGCGTATACAGGTAGAATGCATAGGTTACATAAGGCTGTATACCGATCCCCAGGTTTTCAATCATGATGAGATCCATATCGGCAAGTTTGTCCACCAGCACCTCAGCCAGATTGGTGCCCATCCATACGTAGTCGTGCACCTGCTGATCGAAAACCGTTTTACCACTAAGCCTGCCGGCAGCCTCCTCAGCGTTGAACTCATCAATGTTTCGAAAATCCACGTTTCGCGGCAGGGGCTTGATGAACTCCTCGTAATCAGGGGCCAGCTTGCCAAAGAGCGTAATTCTCATGTCGGGATCGATTGCACTCAGGGCGCGTACATTCCGTGCAATCACCGTGTTCACGCCATCTCTAAACCCGATGCCGTAGTGGCCGATTCCAAGGTGCAACTTTTTTTTCATTCTCTCACTCCCTCGCTTACTCCCTAATGTCAGGTTTGTTGTGTTTTCAGGAGGGCCCGATCCCTGAGACTAATAGGAACGGTTTTTTTATCGACCATCACCTTCCTGTACAGTTTTACATGTTTCTTTGCCGTAATGTTCCATCCGATAGATTCACGGACATAATTGAGCGCCCGTTTACTGTACTCAGCCTGAAGATCGTCGTCTTCCATGATGTTGATAATTGCTCGCTTTAATTCTGTGTCGTTACCAGGCGGCACCGCTATACCTGCACCGCTCGCCTCGATTTCAGCTTTGAGTCCCTCGATTCCGGAGGCTACAACAGGAACGCCGAGAGAAAAGGAGTGGGCAAGATTTCCACTCTGTGAGGCAAAGGTATACGGCATGACCATTGCGTCAAAGGAGGCGAGAATCCGCTCGTACTCTCCAGGAGAAAAACTTCCCAGAAGCACCTTGATACTGTTCCTTGAAGCACTCTTTTCGACAATACCAAGAAGTTTTTTCTTGTACTCGATCTGTTGGGGATCTCCAAGCCTCGCATCACCCGCAAGTACCAGTGTCGTATCAGGGCCCAGATGTCTCGACAGATCGTCCCACATAGACAACACCCGGTGAAATCCCTTTGTGGGAGTGAACCAGCCGAGCATACCGAGCACCTTCTTGCCCCTCAGACCAAGCGCATCCTTCGCGCTATCCCTGGAGATGGATTTTCGTACTGATGCACCGTGCGGTATGACATATACGTTTTCCACAATACGGCCCAGGTTTGTGTGGAGATAGGCCCACTGGTAAAGTGCATGCACGATCCCGGCATCTACAAGCATTTGCATTGTATCCAGGTAGGAGCAGATCATGAAGCTCAGCTCGGTGTACACGGAATGGTAGGTTACAACCACCGGCGGCTTACCCTCGACTTTCCACCGAAACAGGGGTCTGAAGAGGCCGCTTGCATTATCGCCCCCGGTGCGGTAGAGCCCGAACTCATGCTGAATATGTACGACGTCAGGCCGTATGCTCTTAACTACCTCGTACACGGCCTCATCCCAGCCGTGATGATCGGTATCGATTACCGGGTAAACATTTTTTTCTCCCGGAGCTCCGCCATCCGGATGACAGATAATGTGGATATCATTACCCTCATGCTGCAATGCTTCGACCAGCTCTTTAGAGTAGGTTGCAATGCCGCAGTGCCGCGGAAGCCAGCTCGACAACCATGCAATCTTCATAATAATCTCTCCTCAGTTATTGACAAACTCATTGTTATTACAAAAATTCTTACGGTTCGTATCCCAGACCTGGCCGATCTCCCGCGTAAAGCACTCCGTCTCTCAGAATGAGAGATCCTTTCGTTGGGTCTCCCTGGAGTCCCATGAATCCATCCAGATCTGCATAGAGCACATTTGACCGCGCAAGGGCAAAGTGGAGGCCGGCGGCTATTGCGAGCTCACACTCATCCATACAGCCAACCATCACCTCGAGGCCGGCCGATCGAGCCACGGCGTTTATCATAAGTGCTTCATAGATTCCACCGGCTTTCATGATCTTGATGTTCACCATATCAACGAGCTCTCCGCGAGCGAGGCGGAATGCATCCCTGAGCGACATGATGCTCTCGTCCGCCATAATGGGAATAGCCGCCTCATGCGTCACAGCCCCAAGCAGGGGAAGCTCATCCCTGGGTGTCGGCTGCTCTAAAAGTTCGATGCGGGCGCATTCTGTTTTGTGTATGAACTGCATTGCCTGTTCCTTTGAATAACCCTGGTTGGCATCAAACCTGAGCTCCAGTTCATCGCCTGCCTTTTTCCGCACCCGCAGGACACGCTCGATATCCTCTTCCACGTTCAGGCCGCCCTTTAGCTTGACCGCTGTAAACCCACTTCTCATGTATGAGAGTACCCGCTCAATGGTTCTGTCAACCGGGAGTATACCCACGGTGATGCTGGTTTTTATGCACGGCCGGTATCCACCGAGCAGTTTCCAGAGCGGAAGGCCGCATACTTTTCCCAGTATGTCGTGCAGGGCCATATCGACACACGCTTCTGATGAAGGATGTCCTTTGAGATTAGGCCTGAGCTCCTCAAGCAGCAGAGCTATGCGCAGCGGATCCCGTCCACGGAGCGCAGAATCAATCGTATCACACACATCCTGCAGAACCGTATCTGCCGTTTCTCCTGTAACTGCCCGGTCAGGAGCAGCGCAGCCGTAGCCAACGATACCCCCATCCGTTCCCACGCGCAGAAACACGTTCACCGCTGTTTCAACCCGTTCATACGCAATAGAGTAGGGTTCCCTGAGGGAGAAAGAAAGTGGATATGCCTCGATTGTTCGTATCTTCATTTTCAGTACCGTTTCTCGTGTATCTCATCCATGTTGAGATACCTTAAATCATCCACGAAACGAACAAGATGCTCAATCATGATATGCCACAGCCGTTCACCCTTTTCACGAGTTGCTTTCGTTGGGTCTCCCAGAATTCCACTCCGTGAAATCTTCTCGGTCTGCGTATACCACTCCACGCTCCTGCTCGTACTGAAGTTGAGATACCTGCTCGAAAATCTGGGTATTGATTTCTTTGCCTTTTTCATATCGACCAATTCGGGTCTTACTGCCAGAGCAGTGCTCGTCTCCATTTCTCCGGCATGAGCGTCGTTTGGGGTTTCTATGATTTTCTGCACATCCACGTCACTTGTCTCACCGGTATCGACACAGGCGAAGATGCGGGCTTCACGGTTTATCATCTGGGCTGCATTCTGCAACGCAGGACCATTACCTCCATGACCATTGATGATCACCAGCTTACGTATGCCGTGACGCGCTATACTTATACCTATCTCATAGACCAGCCTGGTGAGGGTCTCATTACTGAGGCTGATAGTACCGCTGAACCCCATGTGATGGTAAGATACACCATAGGAGACCAACGGCAGTACGATGGGTTTCGGTTCGCTCATCGCCTCTGCCACGGATCTGGCAAGATACTCTGCATCGAATGCATCGGTATCCAGGGGCAGATGTGGGCCGTGCTGCTCGGTGGAGCCTACGGGAAGAAGCGCAATATCGATATCGGAGAAGCGCTGTTTTGCCTCAACCCAGGTAAGTTCCCCAAGTAAGATACCAGATTTCCCTTTCTTCACATCCATCGACATTCTCCTTGTTATCATACCGAAAGTGGATCAAAACTCCGCCACTGACCATCTACTATTTTAAGCGCTCCCCGGGCATGCTGGAGATAGATGCGAAACAGCGGTCCTCGTATTTTGGGAGGTATGGTTTCAAAAGGTGAGTGCTCAGCATCGAAACGAAGGCTCTCCACCTCAGGATGAGGCGTTGCCCCTTCCCCTCCAGAAAGCATCCCCTTCTCACTGAGTAGATAGAGAACATGATCCATAACAGAAGACTCCTGATGCAGGCGCATGCGGGGCAATTCTCCAATACACACTGCCACCTGTTCTTCCGTATAACCGCAGAAGGACGGATCGGCGTCCAATGCTTTTAACATCCCTACAGTGCGGTGACACTTTTCGCACTTCCCGCATGGTCGAGTCCGGTCCTTTTCTATCGATGCAGCATGACAGGATATTTGATTGCGCTGCAGTTGAGGGTACCGCTCCACAAGTATCTTTTGTACCAGCAGTTCCGAAAGTGACCGAAGGATGGAAAACTGCTCGATACCATATCCCTTGGCGTTGAAGTAGCCGCTCAGAGCAAGGTCGAAGTATCGACTCTGGTCGTAAAGTCCGTCGAAATACGGTATTCCTTGCAAGAAGCAGCGTCGCGTGGTATCGTATTCGTTACCAATAAGCAGTAGTCCGATGCCGCGTTTCCTGAGCACGGGAAGGGCACCGAACAGAAACACGGCCACAGTCCAGAGCCGTATCGGGTAGTCATCAGCCCGTATATCAAGAAAATTCTGTCTGATAAAGGGAAAATGCTCGAGCATCCAGGAAAAAACGCGATCGGAGTTGGTCCATACCCTGGCGGTTCGCGGAATCCCGGACCTGAATGCACGGTAGCTGTTCAGTGCCGTGTACCAGTGTCTTCCTGATTCGTTGATAAACACCGGATGAGCCTCTATACAGGTCTCATCCATCAGCCCGAAGCTCAGGAGGCTCTCCTTTCCCCCGCTGGTCAGTACGGCACAGCGGTTTCGATCGGTCTCCCAGCACTGTAACGATTCGGGCTGTAGATCGGGAAATAAAAGCTCAGCCTGCACATAGGATGGCCTTTTCTCGATCTTCATGGGATGAAATCCGGCTATAAGAAACGGATTGTGCTCGAGAAACTTCTTCACATATATTTCCCGCGCCGTATTCCGGAGCATGTATCTGAGAAATCGTCGATCGAACTCATCGTATACACCATGCAGAACAATGCTCCGGCAGAAAAGACCGTAGTTGAGCGCAATCTGCACAGCTATCATAGACGCCAGGTTTGTTGATGCCATGTCTTCAGGCTGAAACATCTCCTCTTCAAAGCGGTATATTAGATTGATGCTGTCGACCGCACCTCCCCTGTGAATCGAATACGGTGCTATAACGCGGTCCCGCTCTACACGAATTGGCCCCACCTCAAGCGAGTCGATGATAAGCAGGCTACTGGTTTCTTCGCCCCAGGATTTTCGTTCCTTCTGCTTCTTACGGTACTTCCTGTTCACCTCGGGTTTGTATCGAACGAGATACGCTGTAATTTCATCCGCTCCCGAGATGAGCACGTCAGCAACAGGAAGGCTCGTCTCTTTTGAAATACGACTGCAAACGCGCCCTATTTCTTCCGGTTTTAGACCTTCATGGTTCAGGGTGACAGCACCGACAGGTCTTCCCGAAACGATTTCCAGTGCCTTTATCTGCAGGCCGAGCGGATGTAGCGTATATCCGGGAAACCCGTCGTACTCCTTCCGCGAAGGCGCATGCTGAAGCACGATAACATCGGGGCGTCCTGCTGTAAGTATCTCCATTCCGCCCGGGTAGGCCGGATTCAGGAAGCTTCCCTGCCCTTCAATCAAAATCACATCTGGGTGGTTGTCGTGCCAGGCCTGCCAGACCGCATTCTCGATCTCG
>Ga0315537_1000266_pt1 | contig 39090 bp, 34 predicted proteins | sample SalMarSW160270MG_FD_203091 | JGI IMG/M metagenome (GOLD analysis project Ga0315537, IMG submission 203091) | Salt marsh sediment microbial communities from the Plum Island Ecosystem LTER, Massachusetts, United States - Salt Marsh Sediment SW1602-70 ... | reverse complement strand
ATAGCCAATGTGCTGGGGGTTTCATCGGACTACCTGATGAACGGATCCAGTGATGACCTGGCCGAGAGCACGCTGACCGATAAAGAGCTTCTGAACCAGTTTAAGCTTATCGAGAAGATGCCGGAGGAGAAAAAATCCGTGGTTAAGGTTTTTCTGGATGCCTTTATTACGAAAGATAAAATTAAACAACTCGCTGTTTGATGGAGCATGAAAATAAGTATACCGATCAGCAATACCAGGCACTCAAGTACAGTTACGAGCAATTTGACAGGAACGTGCTGTTTATAGCCTCCGGCGCTTTAGGTATTTCTTTTGCTTTCGTTGAAAAAATAATACCGGATCTTACAAAAGCCATTAGCCCCAGTACACTAATTAACTCCTGGTATTTCTTTGCCGGGGTTATTTTTATCAGCCTGGTGGCTCATTTTATTTCTGTACAGGCTAATCGGTGGGCCATAGCCAATGAGGGATGCAAAAATTACGATAAAATCACATCCCTTTTAAACTGGATCATTCGTCTGATCAACCTTGCTATGATAATGGGCTTGTGCTGGGGGATATTGCTTTTGATAAAATTCGTTAAATTAAATATAACCTGATTATGGCAAAATCAAAAGGGACTACAAAAGGAAAAACAAGTACCAAAGTTACCGACAAGCCAGGCCAGCAATCTTCCATGGAGATTCCGCCCAGGAAGCCGCCAAAAACTACCACCAAAAGTGACTCAAAAACAAAGTAGTAGTGGCTAAAACGTCAGGCAAGAAAAAATCCGGCACTCCTGTAAAATCTCCTGCGAAAAAACAGGCAGGGAAGAAAGTTATTATAAAAAGAGACCGGAGGGCAGCTACCGGAGTGGAAGGATTTGGAATGGAGATTCCGCCTAAAAAACCAAAAAAGAAACTGGGAGATAAAAGAAAAAATAATGGAGCAGGGTAAACCTAAAAAGCAAGATCAAAATAAGCTTGCAGAGATAGAAAAGAGATTTGCACTTTGGGACAAAGTTCTTGATCAGATCGGACCTATCATTGAGTATTTTAAAGCCCGCCTGGAAAAACATGATGCCCCGGTAGCAAAATACACCATTTGGGGACTAATCTTTCTTATTGTCCTAATAATCGGGGTAAGTACTCTTCTGGTTGCCTTGGATAAGTTGCCGGATTCGGCTTTTACTTTTATTATCGGAACTATTGTGGGTTTCCTCCTGGCTATGGCAAAAATGTTTTTCCGGGGTGGCTCAGAATAAAAAATCAATCAAAAAACAGAAAAAGTACGAAAAGTAGACCCTTCCCGGACACACAAATTGGAACACTACCACTAAAGTCCATCTGCAAACAGCTGGATCACAGAATCTTGCGCTATAATCATACCAGGGGAATTTCAAAGAACTAAGGACCAATCATTTATAAACCTAGGTTTTGTAGAATAGTAACACAAAAAGTGGGTCATGATCGCCTTTTAATAATCAATTTATTACAATCGATATAAGTAGGTAGCTCCAATAATCCATTCTCAAGCTCTTCATCTTTCTTGATAGAAATCATAAAAAATTCATACTTGTATGATTTATTTTGGTAGGTAAACTCTATCCAATTTCTCCCACCATGTAATATACTTCTTGAATACTTTGCACGGGTTGCATTATTATTAAGAACAACTGTTACAGACTCAATCTGAGTATATGGAAACAACTTGTCAGAATTTCCTAAAGAAATTACAATATGAATACCCTCAGATGTCAGGTTTAACTTTCCAATCCTATATTTTAAGGTACTTAAATATACTGAGAAAGAAATTACTATTATTATCCAGCTCCATACAATAAAATATAAATAAAGTGGTGCATTTACGAGTTCTAAAAGTCCTCCCTCCAACTTTCTATCAATAACTAAGATCAAGGAAAAGATTGCAATTATAAAAAGAACTTTACTAACTACCTTTCTTAACAAGTAATTCTTAGTAGAAATAATTTCCGTTTCAAAGTTCATTTTTCTTCAAATAGTATCTAAATCTTATGGTAGCTAAATCATTGCTTTTGTGCTCCAATAAAATTAATTCATTACTATTTTTCTGTTCAATCTTAAACACTTTATTTCCAATAAATAAATCATGGCCCTTCACCTTATAATCTAATTCAATTGGCTCATTATCTCCAGTTCCATAGAGTGCTTTACGTTTATTAACAAACTCTATTGAAAGACTGCACTCGTATGGTTTACCATTAAGGGTAATGTTGCTTCCATCATTACCATCTTCTGTTTCCTTTTTAAAACAAGTCCACTTACCTGATAATTCAGTATTCTGTGATTTTACAGGTAATGATAACAAACAACTCAAAAGTACTATTAATAAATACTTAGTATTCATACTATTCCTTTTCTTCTTCTTGGGTTTCATTATAATATTCCTTAATCTTGTTTAGAAAATCATCTAGATTATTCTGCAAATATTCGTTTGCAGCACTAATACCCTCATCATCAGTCAAATCAAAAGAACTTAAAGTTTCATTAAGTGTGTTATAAATAACATTTAAACCAAGCTCAACCATACCAACATCTGCGTCTTTGTTATTTATATCCAACAATCCTTCATTAACAATATTAATATCCGCATCGGGCATTAGTTTGCTTGCATACTCAAAGGTAGCTCCTTCTAATATTTCTTGCCTTGTTGGTTGATTGTCAACAGCTTCTTTTATTACTGAACCGATATTAATTACCTTTTTCGCAAAACCCAGCTTTTTAGATATTTTAGCAAACATGCCTCGATTTTGGCCAACAACTGGATCTTTAGACAGTTCTTTGGTGACCTTTTTTGAACCTTCAAATGCACCTTCATAAACTGCACTTCCAAAACCACTTACTGCAGATGCAATATTGCCTATGGGACCTCCAAAACCATAAAAAGCTGCAGCATAGGTGTTTGATGCTGCTCTCTGGCTTGTAGTAATACGGTATGCACGAACACCAGATTTAATTTTATAGACTCTACCTGTGAAAGGTCCTTTCTCAGGCCCCTCACCATTCTTATCTACAAATAAGATAGGATTATTTGCAGCATAAATATATGGACTTTGAACATGAAATGTTTCAGCTTTTGGGTCTAAAGTATGGAACCTAGCCACCGCTGGATCGTAGTATCTGGCTCCATAGTCGTACCAGTCGAGCCCCAGGTCGTCCTGCAGCTCCTTGCCATTATAAAGATACTTATTATTCGTAGAAGATTCAGAGTTTTCGATTCTGCCAGAGTGGTTTTATCTTTCGTATTTTAAAATCCGAAATTCACTCCAAACGAGAAGGTATTGGTTGTGCCCTGCCAGATTTCGGGTAGATAATCCGTCACCCCATCAACGTTGCGGTGCATATACTCCGCAAAGACATACCCGTCATTAATGACCTCATAGCGCGTTCGGAAGGCCAACATTTGACTCTCCCATTCAATGCTTTCCATAAAAGGTAAACCAAGGCGATCAGAGTCCAGTGCAGTATGATCCGGTCCTTTCTGGGCAAAGGTATAGGAAAGATGCAGGGTGAGCCCGCGAATGGGTTTTGCTTCGAGGGAAAGAAAAAGTTCCCTGGCATTGTCCTGGAGGTAATGGCCCAGGTTATACTGGTTTGATTCGAATGTCAGTGTTGAAACGTAATGCCTGAAAACCAAGGGATTGGTCTGGGTATATTCGGTGGTTAACGACAGGTTCTGCAGGGGGAAATTGGATAGCCGGAAACCCAGCTTTGCACTGTAAAAATTGGAATGTTCGTCCGGATCAAACATACGCCCGATTGCTATTTCATCCAGGAATAGCGTGGCATAAAGGTGGAGGTGGTTGATCTGACGTGAACTGATATCAAAGAACATTTGGGAGTTCTGATTGTCAATCCCGGAATTCAGCGTATGGTCAATCGATTTGAAGAAGAAGAATGGGGTAAGGTAGGCGGCTTCGATCTCGTGGTCGTAAATGATGGAATTCCCGAAAGAGAACCGGAATCGCTCAAACGGTTTGATGGTAAAGATGTTGGCAGCCAGGTATTTATTGTGGTAAACCTTGCGGTACTCATCGCCATGCGGAGTGTCGTAATAAAAACTTCTTGTGCTGTCCACAACTTCTGAGACCAGCCAGCCATGTGTATAGGTGAATTCGAGCCATTTAGCGGGTTCAAGGTGAAGTCTTACCTGTGCAATGGACGGGGTTCTTCCCGCAAAGATATTTGCTCCGTTGTAATTGTTACCCCAGGAGAAATGGTCTTTGATCAGTCCGAAAGATCCCCACTTCCAGGAAAAGGTAATTCCTCCCCGCATTTCACTATAATCGTATTTTGCTTTATAATTTGCTCCGAAACGCTGTGTTATCTGATCGTATTCCGAGATTTTTTTATTCTCATGATTGTCCCTCAGGCTGGCATAGATCCCGACATGTTTACCAATGTAGGCAAACGCTTCAGCCCCGTTCCACCGGTGATAGACCGAACCGTTATTATTTGTCCAGTACTGGATCCCCAGAATGGGATTGAGTGAGAAGGTAAAGAGGGAATCTTTGTAGTAGAACAGGTCAAGCCGTTTCTTAAAATGCTTATCGGGTTTCAGCTCCTTATGAAAATCCTTCAGATAAAAATCGAGATCTTTTTGTTGCCGTGAATTTAGTGATTCCCGTTGGCTGTTTGCCTCTGAAAGCTTTTCTGCAATAAAGATCCGGGTATATGGTTTTACGGCACTGTTTATATCGATAATTTGTTGATTGGCTAACTCGTCTATGAATTGATAAATTGAGGTATTGGAAATGTGCTGATACACCTCCTGTGGATAGCCCTTCGTGATTGAAAGAATAAACAGACCAATATAAACGAGTCGTTTCATCACTGGATATTCTGTATGAGTCTATTGGTTAAGGACAAAGGTAACAAAGGAATATAAAATTACTGGCTCCGGGCTCTTTTAATCACAATATTATACATTGCCTTCCAGAAATATCTCCAGTCGGTTCTGAACGGTTTTTCTTCATACGCTTTAAGGTAACGCATTTCCGATTCCTGTATCTCCCCGAGGCTTTTTGGCAGGTCGGCATAGAAAGGAGGTATAAGACCGGGTTTGTATTTTGTTCTCTTTTCACGGACCTCTTTATCATACAGGTTGAAATAATGCTCACTGATGGGTCGCACTCCAACCAGTTTCAGGTCACCTTTAAACCAGTTGAACAGCATTGGCAGTTCATCAATCCAGAGTTTTCTCATGATTTTTCCCTGTGTTGACACCCTGAAGTCAAAATCGAACTTACCTCCCTCGGTCAGGTTATGCATCTTATACATGTAATCCTGAAGGTATTCGGCATATGGATGCATAGTCCTCATTTTAAGCACTTTGATAACCTTACCCTCTTTGCCAATACGTTTCAGTCTGACCAATGGACCGTAGGTAGGGTTGGGGTCAAAGGAGGGTTCCCCGACTTTCTTTACTGCAAAATAGAACAGGGATTCGATGTATGCTTCATTGACGATATCAAATCCACAGGAAATAAGCCGCCCGAGCGTTTCGGCACGGGTAATCACCCGGTTCTGGCCACGGGTAAGGAAATGATACAAACCCGATGTGATTTTAAATTTTGGCATCAGGCGTTTTACCGGAAAATCCAAAAAGTAATAGTAAAAATAATTCAGGAGAAAGGGATATTTTTTAAAGATCCGTTGCTTCCTCAGGTTTTTTGTTTCCACACATCCGATGAAGGTTCCGTTTTCAGGAATTTTGGAATTTACTGCTTCGAAGAACCGATTCAGGTAAGCGATATCGTTGATCCGTTTCAGGTTGATGATGGACCGGTACCGGTTATCGGGTTGTGTTGTAATATTAAATGATGTGGTAGTCGCTACAAGCAGCGTTTCCTCCGATTCGCAACAATTGTTTTTCAAGATAAAAGATAACCCTTCCTCTCCGCACTCATCAATGATGGGTTTTCTGAGTTCCCCGGATAATTCAATTGCTTTTCCGTTTTCAGGCATTGCTTCAAAAATATCAGCATGATTGGAATTTCCGTTTAACTGTTGTGCCCTGAGAGCCAGGTATTCATTATCCGGCGGGTTCTGATATTCAATGGCGATTTTAAGGAAGAAATAGAGGCTGCTGAAAAGGAATTCAAAGAAACTGGCCAACAATATTGTCCCTAAAACGATTGTACGGGAGTAGTAGGTAGTGCGGAAGAAATACATTAATACGCTGATCGTACCAAGAGCAACCAGGTTGCTGATAACGATTGGCAGAATAACGTTTTTAAAGGTGGGATCTCTTAGCGGAGCGTATTTTTTAAAAGGGATGGATGATCCGATCCAGATCACAATAAAAATGATAAAGGAGAGGTAATACCGGGAAAAATAACTACCAACACTACCCGGCCTTACCCAGGTAATTAGCAGGAAGGAAAAGGTGACCAGCAGCAGATCGATGATAAAAAAAAACAGCCCTTTCTTCAACACCTTGGTTTTTTAGGTAGTAACAAATTTAATAATCCCTGTGGGATAATGTAATCTTTTTACAGGGTATTAAAAAGGACTGATTTTCCTTCAGTATGGTTGCAATGAATAGTACAATAGTAACTCGATAGTAACTCTCCGCAGGAGTCTCCCATAGGGATCCCTTTGGGACTTCGGACAATCGTAATTCGATAGTAATTACTCATCCGCCGCAGGTGTATGTCAGGACAGGCCGGGAATACCATCATTATTCACTTCTCTCCTTTTATTTTTCTTTTTACCCTTCGTCTCTCAGTCTCTTCGTCTCAATGTGTGTTCGCTTAGTTTTATTAGAATCCCAGTTCTTTCATAACATAGTCGATGCTTTCATTAACGGATTGGTTCGAGGTATCGACAGTGATTTCCGGGTTTTGGGGGACTTCATAGGGATCGTCTATACCGGTAAACTGTTTGATCTCTCCTTTGCGTGCTTTGGCATACAATCCTTTTGAATCCCTTCGTTCGCATTCTGTCAGTGGTGTGGAGACATACACTTCGCGGAAGTTTGAGCAGAGGTTACGGACAAAATCCCTTGATTCCTTGTAAGGAGAGATAAAGGAGGCGATAACGAACACACCATTTTTCTCCAGCATGCTTGCCAGGAATCCAACGCGTTTGATATGCCTGTTCCGCTCTTCTTTTGAAAATCCGGTCATGGGGAAGATGCTGCGGACGGCATCACCATCCAGGTGTTCGATTTTCAGACCTTTCTTTTTAAACCGCTCATAGACTGCTTCTGATATGGTGCTTTTACCGGCACCGGAAAGGCCGGTAAACCAGATAACACTCGGTTTGATCTCTTTTTTTCCGTAGGAAATTTTATTCCACAACCGCTCATGGAAATAGTAGAGAACGATTTTCAGTATGACCTCTATTCCGCCGATTACCAGTGCAATTTTAAGGTGTCCGGTAAAGGCAAGTACCAGGGCAGCGGTGGTGATGGTTGCCCAGAAACGCCAGGAGATGGTTTTCAGGATCGACCGGTTATTTGATTCGTGAAACATCTATTCAGGGATTAATGGTATAATATCGAAAAAATGAATTGACAAAAGTAATAAAGAGTTTTCTCTTTCCGGTTAAAGGGGCTGATTATTATGGTTGGATACTTTTCAGTGAAGATTTTGGGATGTTGAGCATAATTTTCTCACCAATCCCTTCGATCTCCACCATGACGCGTTTTTTTCCTTTGGTTTCAACCATGATCCCTTGCAGTCCCTGCAATGTGCCGTGTGTCACTTCCACGCGGTTGCCCCGTTCGAACTGAACTTCCTTTTCCACCCGGTCTTCCCCTTCGTTAATGTAAGCACGGACGGCTTCAATCTGCTTATCGGGGATTGATACGGGTCTTCCCTGAAAGGTGATCATGCGTACAACACCATCGGTCCGTATTGCATCAAGCCGTTCCCTTTCCGAGATCCTGATAAAAATATAGGAACGAAAGAGTGGTTCTTCCACCCATTTTTTCCGGTCACTCCACTGTTTCAGGGTTTTCAGCAGGGGAAGGTAAGCCTCGATCCCTTTTTCCCAAAGCAATTGATACACCTTTTTCTCAGTACGGGATTTAGTGTAGAGTGCATACCACTTTTTTTCACGGGATGGAAACATCGTAGATTGATTTGTTCGCAGGCAAAATTAGTGAATAAAATAGTAACCCCACTTATCGGAAGTACAGGATGCATGAATGAAGACATCGTTCGGGATGTTACATCAGAAATTCACTCTCAGGGAAAGGACAAAGTTCCTCCCCGGGGAAACTATACCTGAACTATATGGTCGGTATCTCTGATCTGTCAGGTTTTCCAATCCGGCACTGACTGTAAAATTTTCAGCAAAAGGATAGGAAGCCTTAAAATTGAGTGTATACCATGACGGAGAATAAGGATTTCCGTTTGTGTCTACGGCATATATTTCTGTTTTCCCTTTTTCTTCTTCCGGCATGTCCTTAAATTTTCGTTCGCCGCTATACTCTGCATAGAACTGCAAGTTCAATCTATTGGCAGAATATGTCAGTTTTGACACGCCGAACCAGGGTGGGGCATGACGGGAAGGGCTGGTCGTGCCGTCATCCAGTTCTTCTTCTCCTGCCTGGTAATTGAAGTCTGTAGAGAATCCGAATCCTAACGGAAACTTAACTTCCATACCTGCCTGCACTCCAAATACATGGGCAGAGGCAGCATTTTGTATAGCTTGTACCTGACTCAATGTACCGTCATACATTATGCTGTCCAGTCCATTGAGTGTATAATCACGCCTTACCAGTGCATGTTGGAGAATGGTGTAATAGAGGGTAAGATCAATTTTTACTGCGTCACTAAATACCCTGGTCATTCCCAAATCCATGTTGTAGGCATATTCCGGATCAAGGTCTGGATTGGGTACCGTTACAGCTCCCGGTTCAGAATCAAATACTTTCCCTATATCATCCACATTGGGTGAGCGAAATGCTGTTGAAATGTTGGTATTGATCACCCACTTATCCGTTGGGCGGTACACAAAACCAAAACTTCCCGCTAATGCACCGTTTTTCAGTGTTGCTGTGGTAAACGGGAATGGGTAAAAAGTCGTGTCAAATTTCGCTTCAATTTGAAAATAATTATACCGAATGCCGGCCTGTAAAAGCAACTTCTCTGTAATTTTAAACTGGTCCGTAAGGTATGCTCCATAAGAAGCCCATATTGATTGCGGGTAACGGGCGGCTCCTGGTGCACTTATTCCGGTTGAGATGTCCTCATTTATTCCTTTTGAATTAATATCATCCAATACTATTTCCAGACCATAGAATAACTTATTCTTAGAACCGATTGACTTTAAAAAATCAAGGTTGGCAGAAGAGGCATTTACTTTCTCAATACGAATTTCCCTATCGGGTTTGTTCAAGTCACGGCTAATGCGGCTTTCTTCAAAGACCTGGTGTGCCAAACGAAGTGTCATTTGATCATAAATGGCATTGTTTCCGGCATGGGTAATGTGCAGGTTGTTCATCATCCATTTTTGGGGACCGTAATACCATTCGCCATAGCGAGGCAGACCGTTTTTTAGCCGCATGTGTCTATCGTATCGTGAATAATCAGACGTTTCAGAATAGTGGAAACCATATTGAAAATCCCAGTTTTCATTGGGTTTAAAATGTACTTTCTGCATAATATTAACCTGTGAGTAACCGGACGGGACCTGAACCTTCGGATCATCATTCGTGACAACCACATCTACACTGTCAATTCTTTGCACATAGAATGGGCGAAGGTATTCATCCGGTCCATGACTTCCCATCCGCAAATCGTCATAATCGGTTGCAGTGATACTTGTAATTATTGCCCACTTTTCCCATCCGAGATTAATATCGAAATGTCCTGTTTTTTCATTGTTCGCTGTTGAATAGCGGGTTAAGGCCCTTCCTGTTATCAATGGCTTATCAATAAGTGTCAATTGAGGTGTGAGGGTTTCGAAACTCATTACCCCACCGATGGCATCACTGCTATATATAACCGATCCGGGTCCGAAAAACACTTCTGTATTCTTAATGGCAAAGGGATCGAGCGAAATCACGTTTTGCAGATTTCCCCCCCTGAATATTGCAGTGTTCATGCGCACTCCGTCAATCGTGTATAAAAGCCTGTTTGTGGCAAATCCCCTGATCATGGGACTACCGCCTCCCTGCTGGCTTTTCTGGATGAATACTTTCCCTGAAATACTCAGTAGATCAGCCGCTGTCTGCGGATTTTGTAAAGCCATTTCTTTGGGAGAAATATTGATTATTTTGGAGGGGATATCATTGGATTTTTGATTCCAGCGTGTTGCAGAGACCACAACGGCATCCAGGCCAATATTTGTGGAGATCAATTGCAGCTCCATTGATAAAGATACCAGTTCAGCATAACTTTTTATTGCTGTTTTATAACCCAGTGCGCGAATTTCTATTTTTCCAGCTTCTTTAAATGCTGAAATGTCCGCTTGTCCCTGGGCATTTGTGGTAGTAAATGCTTTCGGTTTTTCACTCATCAGGGTCACCAGTTCAAGCGGCTCGCCTGTTTCGTGATCTTTAATGGTTATTGTCTGGGAATGAGCAAAACAGGACAAACCCAACACTAACCATGCGATGAATATATTTTTCATCATGAATTCAATTAAGGTTAAACAAATAATGGCTAACAATCAGATTCAACCTGCCACCTAAATGACAGGTAGTCTCATCTGTTGCATCTATTTAACCTTTCCTGGGAGGGGGAACAGGAGGCGGGAATGAAATGGATAACCAATTGATCATATAAACATCGGTGTTTGGCGCTGTCTGATTTATCAGAGCATGCCATGCGGATTGTTTTGAATGATACAGGGATTTATAAAAGGTTATCAGTCGCTTTTGATTCTCTTTATTTTGCTGATCATTTACTAATATCTGTGCTACAAGATTTGTTAACTGCTGGTTCAATTGTGTTTCTTCATTATCCAACCAGCACCAGTAGAATATTGAATCACCTTTCGTTTCGGTTTTAACAATGTCATACATCAGGTTGTTGTATTCAAATTCTCTGGGATGCTCCCAGCGTAGTTGGGTTACGGCTTCTTTTTTAGTAAATTTCAGTAAAATCAGCTCCTCTTTTTCTTTCCCGGCAATCAGTTGTTTCTTTACCTCATTTTTGACAGTAGCCTTTTTGTACTGCAACCAGCTATATGTTCCGATAACGGGTGCAATAAGCATTAAAAAAAGTGCAATAGAGGTGAGTTTACTTTTCAAACCGTTTTTTTATGCTATGTAAAGTTACAATTTCAATTTTATTTGTTGTTAAAGAGTCAGAGGTATTTATAAAATTTTAAACACGGGTCTTTTTTTGAGTTAAACGATCCATCAGGTAAGTTGAAATGCCTCTTTAATCCGGTCAACATAGTCCAATTTTTCCCATGCAAAGAATTCGACCTCCTTGAAGAAATGTGTTTCACCGTTGATATCTTTTTTCGTGACACCTTCTCCCTGATAGAAGACTTCCATCTCTTCCCGGTAATGGGAACGTCCGAAGTGTCCATAGGTGGCAGTTCGTTCAAAAATAGGATTTTTCAATCCGAACCGTTTGATGATGGCATAAGGTCTCAGATCGAAGATCTGCTTAATTTTTGTAGCGATCTCTCCATCGCACTCGGTTGGACTGGCAACTTTTCCGATCTTACAGCTACCGAAGGTATTAACATAGATACCAACCGGTTCTGCAACTCCGATGGCATATGCGAGTTGGACCAGCACTTCATTTGCCACACCGGCAGCCACCAGATTATTGGCAATATGTCGGGCAGCATAGGCTGCAGAGCGATCGACTTTCGAGGCATCCTTACCTGAAAATGCTCCGCCACCATGTGGTGCCATGCCCCCGTAGGTATCTACTACAATCTTTCGCCCGGTTAGTCCTGTGTCCCCATGAGGACCGCCGATCACAAAATTCCCGGTAGGATTTACAAGGAGGCGGAAACCATTAGTGAACAGTACTTTGATCCGGTCAGGAACGGTTTTCTTTACCCGGGGTATCAGGATCTCCTGCAGGTCTTTCCGTATCGTTGCCTGCATTGTCTCCTGTGCTTTCCGGCAGTCGGTTACGGAGGGCGAAGCCGGTTTAATAAACTCGTCGTGCTGGGTAGATATTACGATGGTATCTATTGACTTTGGTTTGCCGTTTTCTTCGTATTCGATGGTAACCTGTGATTTGGAATCGGGCCGGAGGTAGGTCATCTCTTTACCCTCCTTGCGAATGGCCGCAAGTTCCTGCAGGAGGATGTGAGATAGCTCCATTGGCAGTGGCATTCCGTTGTCCATGTCGCGGTTGGCATACCCGAACATCATTCCCTGGTCACCTGCTCCCTGATCCTCCTCCTTTTCACGGATGACTCCCTGTGTAATGTCGGATGATTGTTCGTGAATGGTGGAGATGATTCCGCACGATTCGGCCTCAAATTTATAGTCAGCCTTAGTGTACCCGATATCCCTGATTACCTTCCTGACAACCTGCTGTACATCAACCCATCCATTGGTTCTCACTTCACCGCTGCAAACCACCAGACCGGTGGTGACCATTGTTTCGCAGGCGACTTTCGATTCCGGATCCTGCTTCAGGAATTCATCCAGCAATGCATCTGAGATTTGATCGGCTACTTTGTCAGGATGCCCCTCCGAAACGGATTCAGAAGTAAATAAGTATGACATAATTCATTGATATTAAAGATGTTAACAAAGACTAGCGGGTGATTGACTGGAAAGCAAAAACGGATACTGTTTTAGCATTTTTTTCTGTGGTTGCAATCGGTCAAATCTTTCCACTGATAGTTGTGAAATGCAAATGAAACAATAATTTGGAAAGATACCAAATCTTTGTCCAAACCAATGATTAATTTCGGGTCAGTTCCTGAAAAAGTTCTTCCAGTTTCTTTTCCTGTTTTTGCATGGAGAGGACAGTCAGATTATTCCTGACGGCAAAATCGAAGATATCTTTCCGGATATCCAGGTCTGCATTACTTTGTACCAGCCAGATGTGTTCCCGGACAAAGGCAACCCGGTTCACGCCATGGAGGCGCTCCAGTGCCTGTTGATCAGGTGCTTCTCTGAATTCGACCTGTATGGTCTGAACATTTTCCGCGAGGATTGAATGAATTTTTTCTTTTTGGTCATCCGCAACAATTTTCCCTTTGTTGATGATGATAACCCGGTCACAGATGGCTTCCACCTCCTGCATGATATGGGTAGAGAGCATCACGGTCTTTTCCCTTCCGGCTTCGGAAATCAGGTTTCGGATCTCGATGATCTGGTTTGGATCGAGGCCGGAGGTTGGTTCGTCAAGGACCAGCACCTCGGGATCATGGATCAGTGCTTGTGCTAAACCAACGCGCTGCCGGTATCCTTTCGACAGGGCACCGATTTTCTTGTGCTGTTCCGGTTCGAGTCCGGTCATACCGATCATTTCACGGATACGGATGTCTGTGCGTTTTCCCATCCTGTACATACCGGCAACAAACTTCAGGTATTCCCTGACATACATTTCAGGGTAGAGGGGTGTGTTTTCAGGCAGATAACCAATTACCCTGCGGACTTCAACCGATTTTTCGATTACATCCCATTGGTTAACCAGCACCTGCCCTGAAGTCTGCGGAAGGAAACCGGTGATGATCTTCATCATGGTCGATTTACCAGCACCATTGGGACCAAGGAAACCAACCACTTCCCCCGACTGTATCTCAAAGGAGACATCATCCAGGGCTTTCTGCTTCCCGAAACGCTTTGTTACGGACTTTGCAATGATGGACATGGTAGCGGATAAAGTTTCAACATCCAAAAATAATGAAAATGATAACAAGGTTGTAATCGCTCACTGGCGAATGCCACTCTGCGCCGGTTATCCTTTTCTAAAACACTGTGCGATTTTGAACACTTATGCACACTTCTGGTCGTTTTTAACACAAATTAACAAATTCTTAAAAGAGGGTTAACGTTCTCTATAATAATAATATAATAAGTTTGGCACAATACATGATAATTGGTTTATGAACAGGAGCGATGTGAGCAACGGAAGGGCAATAAAATGAAAAGATAATGAAAATTATTTCAAGTTTCAATAGAGTATACAGATTAACGGGATTACTATTTGCTTTTCTGTTTTTGCCTGTGACATTGGATGCGCAGGATTTTGATGTATTAACGGGTCGTTCTGAAATGACCTCGTTAAAGAAACTCGTTCTTGGTATAGATAATGCAGGAAGCAATTGTCATCTTGAGCGAAAGACCCTGGAGAAAATAGATTTCGAAATGTATGTTGAGCGTGAGGTTCTTATTGAACGGTGGATGCATGACCTGGATTTTTGGATACAAAAGACAAAGGAGACAAACAGCGTACCACCGCGTGAAGAGACGATGCACAGGAATGATTTACGGGAACTGCTTGAATCAGACCTGGGAATTTTAGAGAAACCGGAGAAGGAACCGGAGATCGAGTTGGCAAGCTGGATGTACGCAGCGGATTTTATTCAGCATGTCAACACTGAACCATCGAGCCGGTTGGAACAATGGATGATGGACCGCTCGTATTGGGCGATGAAGAAATAGGTCAATTGATGGATCTTACGTGGAATGGGGCTGTCCGGTGTGCTGGATGGCCTTTTTTTATGCCTTAGTTTTAAATTTTCAACGAACTTGATATCTTTAGGGCTGTTGAGCATCAAGGCATCTTTCATGTGGTATGTTGGATGCAGGGTTCTTCTTTTCGGGTAACTAAAGAGCACAAACATGGATCAACAGCTACAGATACTCCTGGTCATGGTGATCTACATGACCCTTTTGATATTATGGGGTTTATACCAGGGAAGGAAGGTAAAATCCGATGTCGATTATGCCATTGCGGGCAGGCAATTGCCGGGGTGGGTTGCTGCCCTGTCTGAGCGGGCTACCGGAGAATCTTCCTGGGCTTTACTCGGGTTGCCCGGTGCTGCATATGCCATGGGTCTTACTGAAATCTGGACTGCATTGGGGTGTGTTGTTGGCATTGTCACAGCCTGGGCGGTGATTTCCTGGAGGCTGAGGGATCTAGCCGAATCCTACCGGGTATCCACCTTCACCGAATTTATTGCCAGGAAACACGGTGAAGTGGGGAAATGGATACGGATCATCGGTAGTTTTACCATTGTTTTCTTCTTTTTCTTCTATGTTGGAGCACAGTTCCTCGGGGGTGGGAAAACACTCCACACCATCTTTGATATTGATGCAAACCTCGGCATGTTAATCACGGCAGCCGTCATTGTTCCCTATACCATATACGGTGGATTTAGAAGTGTGGTGTATACCGATGTGGTTCAGGCCATTATTATGATTATTACCCTGATCATTGGACCCATTGTCGGTATTATTTATCTCTCTTCACATGCGGGACTCTTTGCCCAATCGATCCCGGAGGCATTAGCCGGTGCGGGACCAACCTATACCTCACTGACCGGGGCTGCCCGGGGCTTCAGTGCAGGATTGATCATGATGGGTGGATTTGCATGGTTTTTTGGTTATCTGGGTGGTCAGCCACAGTTGAGTATGCGGTTCATGGCAATCAAAGATCCCCGGCAGGCAAGGAAGGGAAGAAATATTGGTATCGCATGGACCCTTATTGCCTATGTTGGCGCGCTCTCACTGGGATGGATCGGAATTGCATTGTTTGGACCACAAGGATTAGATGATCCGGAATATGTTATGCCTGCGGTTCTTCTGGAACTGTTTCCACCGGCGATTGCTGCTATACTGATTACAGGAGCTATCGCGGCTATGATCTCAACGGCTGACTCGTTGCTCATTCTCTCCGCAACGGAAATGTCGGAAAACCTCATTAAGCCATCGTTTGGCAAAGACCAGGATACCGGGAGGATAAAAGGACTGCGCAGGTCCCGCATTGTTACTGCTTCACTTGCTGTTATAGCCCTTGGCCTGGCATATGTTTCTCCATCCCGATTAATCTTTACACTGGTTAGCTACGTGTGGGCCGGAATTGGATGTACTTTTTCAGTGGTGATCATCTTGTCACTTTTCTGGAAACGATTTCATGGCCGGGCTGTCATTGCGACCATTATTACCGGTTTGCTGTTTACCATATTCTGGATGAGTGCAGGATTTGAGCAACATTACCGGGTGACAGATGATAAACTCTCATCTTTGGTGGAGGCAGAGATCATTTCCGAAGAACAAGCATCGGGTTTTATTGATCTGTTGGATCAGAAGTACACCAGTGTCACAAAATTTGAACGCATCCTGGAGGAGAAATTTACTGAAACCGCAACAGAACGGGTTGTTGAAGAGAAACTACCGGTACTGGTTACAGCCTTTACCCAGAAAGGATTAACAGCTAGATTATTTACCTTTATTGTGGCTTTGGTAACGGCCGTGCTGACTACCTACCTAATTCCCAGGAAAGAATAAATTCTTTTAGTGTACCTGGATCAGGGAATGGGGTTATCCATACATGTATTGTGCAACCTTGGCGTAATTTGCTTTCGGATTGATGCACATTACCGGTATATGAGAGCTGTTCGCAATGATGTATTGCTCATGCGCTCCCACAACATAATCACTGAAATTGATGTTCTTGGTGGTCATGATGATTACCAGGTCGATATTTTTATCATGTGCAAACTTGATGGTATCTTTGGCAAAATTCCCGCTTTTTTCAATCGTATGGATTTCATAGTCGATCCTGTTTTGAATCAGGAATTTGATGGCGAAGTTAAGATTCACTTTTTGTTTTTTCAACAACGATTTGTCCTGTGTTGCTGATTGTAGAATATGGATTCTTGAATCAAAATATTTACTCATGAATATGGCCCAATACAATTTTTCCTTTTGCTCCATTTTAAAATCGATTGGAAAAAGAATATTTTGATATTTTGACATATCCTTCGGTGGATCCTGCACTACTATGAACGGAACTTTAGATCCTGCAATAACTTTCAGTGCCCAGCTTCCGGTAATTTTCTGCATTCCCTTCATCCCGTGAGTCCCCATGATGACCAGATTCGCCTGTATGTCCGATACATATTTGGAAATGGCATTAAATATGTTTCCCTGCATGATAAATGAATCGACCTTGACATTGTAAATCCGCTCTGTCTTTCCGGCAATTTCGTTCAGCCGATTTGTTACTTCCTCTTTTTTCGCCGTATCCAGTTTCTTGTCAACAATATGCAATAAGCGCAATTCATTGTCCACCATCTTCGCGATTTTAACCCCATGAACTAATGCGTTTTCAGCTATATTAGTAAAATCCCAGGGTATCACAATCAATTTGCTATCCTTTTCCATCTCAGTTTCTTTAACATTGTGCTTGCAAAATTACTTTATTTTTTAATTTTTAAAAATGTATTATTATAACGATTTATTTCGAATCTTAGTGTTTTTGAACAGATTAATCAGAGATGACAATTGGATCTCATACCGGCATTTATCTGGATAGTATTCGCAATCCCACATGCAGTCAACAGCAAGAAAAACAACGGGTTTTCGCCATCAACTCATTTCCCGAACAGGCACAAATCTGATCCTTTCTTCTTTGGCGTTTTCAAAAATCAGGCCAAAAACTAGTTGGAGGATTTATAAATTGATATAAATTGAGTTTCTTAGTCCAAAAGTCTTATTTTTATACTTTATTTTCAAGTTATATTTCAGATATGATAAGGAGCAGGAACAAGGTAAAAGAGTTACTTGACTCGAAAGATTATGGTAAAGATGTTCATGTTAAGGGGTGGGTCAGGACCAAGAGAGGAACCAGTCACGTAGCCTTCATTGCACTTAACGATGGTTCGGTAATCCATCATATCCAGATTGTGGCAGATACCTCAAAATTTGATGAGAATTTATTGAAGAAAGTCACAACAGGATCCTGTATTGCGGTAACCGGTAAGTTGGTGGAGTCGCAGGGGAAGGGGCAGCAAGTAGAGATACAGGCTAAGGATATTGAATTGTATGGGACGGCTGATTCGGAACTCTACCCGTTGCAGAAAAAAGGACACTCGCTGGAATTCCTCCGGGAGATTGCACACCTAAGGCCAAGGACCAATACCTTCGGGGCTATTTTTCGCATTCGCCATGCCATGTCGTTTGCCATCCATAAGTATTTTGACGATCATGGGTTCGTCTATCTTCACACTCCCATTATTACCGGTTCGGATGCGGAAGGAGCCGGAGAGATGTTCAGGGTAACGGTGCTGGATGATGTTAATCCGCCACAAAAAGATAATGGGTCGGTTGATTACCAGAAAGACTTTTTCGGTAAAGAGACAAACCTCACTGTTTCCGGCCAGCTGGAGGGGGAAATTGGTGCTCTTGCACTTTCCGAAATTTACACTTTTGGTCCAACGTTCAGAGCGGAAAATTCAAATACACCGCGACACCTTGCTGAATTCTGGATGATTGAACCCGAAATGGCGTTTTACGATATCGATGATAACATGGACCTGGCAGAAGATTTGTTGAAATTCCTGGTAGGTTATGCATTAGACCATTGTCGGTCGGATCTCGAATTCCTGAATCAAATGTATGATAAAGGATTGCTTGACCGGTTGAGTAATATTCTTAAGCAGGATTTTGTACGGATGGGATATACCAAAGCGGTTGACCTGTTGCTGGCATCCGGGAAGACATTTGAATTTCCGGTAAAATGGGGCCTTGATCTGCAGGCTGAACATGAACGGTACCTTGTTGAACAAGAGTTTAAGTGCCCCGTGATCCTTACCGATTATCCAAAAGATATTAAGGCTTTTTATATGTGGCAAAACGAGGATGGAAAAACAGTAAGGGCGATGGATGTGTTGTTCCCAAAGATTGGCGAAATTATCGGAGGATCGCAGCGGGAAGAGCGGTATGATAAACTCTATCAACGAATCAGGGAATTAAAGATCCCTGAACAGGATCTTTGGTGGTATCTTGAAACACGAAAGTTCGGTACCGCGCCACATAGTGGGTTTGGATTGGGTTTTGAGCGGCTTATCCTTTTCATTACAGGGATGAGCAATATCCGGGATGTGATCCCCTTTCCAAGAACGCCTAACAATGCGGAATTTTAATCTGCCAACGGTTTGTTTATGCTGAAACAGAAGTTACAACAGAAGTTATTGCAGAAACTGTCACCGCAACAGATCCAGATGATCAAGTTGCTTGAAATACCCACCATTCAACTTGAACAGCGGATCAAAAAGGAGATGGAGGAGAATCCTGTATTGGAGGAGGGACATGATGATGAACCGGAAACAGATGAAGAAGAAACGTTGAATGAAGAGAACCTGGATATTGAGGAGGATGAGTTTTCGCTGAATGATTATATGAACGATGAAGATATACCGGCATATAAACTCTCCTCCAGAAACATGCCAGCGGAAGATAAAAAACCGGAAATACCATTTTCTGTCGGAGCTTCCTTTCACGATTACCTGGAAAGCCAAATGGGACTGCGAAGCCTGACTGAAGAGCAGGAAATATTGGCGCAGTATATACTGGGGAATATTGATGAGGATGGATACCTCCGCCGAAAACTGGAAAATATTGTGGATGACCTTGCTTTTTCACAAAATATTTCAACAACAGAGGAGCAGTTGCATGAGATGCTTAGAATCATTCAGGATCTTGATCCGGCAGGAGTGGGTGCAAGAGACTTACAGGAATGCCTCTTACTGCAGATCGAAAGGAAAGATCTGGAAAACACGGTAGTAAAACAGGCACGCCACCTTTTGAAATATTTCTTTCAGGAGTTTACAAAAAAACATTACGAGAAGATCATTACAAGAATGAATATTTCAGAGGATGAATTGAAGGAGGTGATCGATGAAATCCTGAAACTTAACCCTAAACCGGGAAGCTCTTTCAGCGACCCACTGAATAAAACCATTCAACATATCATTCCTGATTTTGTTCTGGATAATAATGAGGGAACACTCGAATTGTCCCTCAATGCAAGGAATGTTCCTGAACTGAAAATTAGCAGAACCTATAGCGAAATGCTGGAATCCTATAACATACATAAAAACAGCCAGTCCAAGGAGCAAAAGGATGCAGTAAGTTTTGTAAAACAAAAACTTGATTCTGCCAAATGGTTCATTGATGCAATAAAACAGAGACAAAACACCCTGCTGCTTACGATGAATGCGATTATTGAGTTCCAGGAGGAATACTTCATTGACGGGGACGAAACAAAAATGAGACCAATGATCCTGAAGGATATAGCAGAAATGACAAACCTCGATATTTCAACCATCTCCCGCGTAGCAAACAGTAAATATATTCAGACACACTTCGGCATTTTACCGCTCAAGTACTTCTTTTCAGAAGGATTGCAAACGGACTCGGGAGAGGAAGTATCTACACGGGAAATTAAAACGATCCTTTCCGAGTGTGTGGATAATGAGGATAAAAGAAAAGCACTGACCGATGAAAAACTGGCAGAAATTCTTCAGGAAAAAGGATACCTGATAGCCAGGAGAACCGTTGCCAAGTACAGGGAACAGTTGAATATTCCAGTAGCCAGACTACGGAAAGAATTGTAACCGATCCCATGCGAAACATTATACCCGCCATCATTTCCATTCTTTTCCATCCGATATTTATGCCGGTGTATGGACTGCTTATTTTATTCAATTCCGGGACATTTATTTCCTTTATTCCCTATGAAGCAAAAAAATACATTTTCCTCATTGTTCTGATCTGTACGGTTCTTCTCCCGCTGAGTTTTGTCCCGTTCTACCTTTTCCGGAAAATTATTGAGGATATTCATATGCGTTCAAACAGGGAGCGGATCATTCCCTTGTTGGTAAACAGCCTCTTTTTTTACCTTGGATACCTGTTTTTAAACAAACTGCAACTACCACCCATGATAAAATCCTATATGCTCGCATGCGCTGTTGCTGTTTTTTTGGCATTGCTCGTTTCTATCCGGTGGAAGATCTCCCTTCACATGCTTGGGGTTGGTGGTTTAATCGGAGCAGTCATCCTCTTTTCATATCGTTTGGGTGTTGATCTTAAAACAATTTGGATGGTTCTGCTTCTTGTTGCCGGGTTAACAGGATATGCCAGGTTGCAGCTGAATTCCCATAACTCATTGCAGGTTTATTCCGGTTTTCTTCTCGGATTTGCCACTGTTTCTGCCATACTGCTTATTACCTGAATCGGTTTATATTCAGGAGTATAGAGCCTTCTCTTCGGATATTCTGAGGCATCTCATGAGATCGTTTATGGCACGATCGATGAGGTCATGGTTAACAGAAAACGGAATGGTGTAATCGTACCCGTAAGCAATGACTTTATTTAGATCAAAATCACGCTGGTCCATACAGTGAAAATATTTTTTTTGTTCCATTCTTTTTCCAAGGTATTGTTGTTCCGTTTGTCCGGGTGTTGGTATTAACAATGCAGTTTTTCTGAGTGCAATCAGATCCATGATGGTCGAGTATCCCGATCGGGCGATCACCACTTTGGATGCTTTGATAAGGACTCTCAGTTTGTTTGAAGGAAGATGAGATACGAGGGTAAGATTATCAGAGGGTGAAAATTCACCTGCATGTGATGGTAAGCCCCTTACAATCAAGATTTTAAGACGACTCACTTTGAGCTGATTACGGATTTTTTCTTCCAGTACAGTTCGTTGCGGTTCCGGCCCGGATAGGATCACCAGCAGGTCATAGTTGGTGACTGAATGATCAAGCGATCCGGGATCATCATACAGGAACCGTGAAAAGATGCCTGTAAACCGTGCATTCTCCGGCAGGTGATATTTTTGCGAAAGTTCGCCTGTCAGGCTCTTTTCCCCGGGAACATCAGGGATCCAGGCATAATTGAATTTCCGGATCTGGTTATAACTTAACCGGTATAAGGGATATTGAAACCAGGATAACCAGGCAGGAAGCCGGATTGAAACCTGATGGGTAATAAAGATTGTTAACACATGCCTGTTCCACAATCCGTATCGGTTATCTGAAATGACAATATCAATGGCATATTCCATGATAATCCGTTTCAGTTCCCGGTGTTCCCTAACAATACCGATCAGCATCACAGGCAGGTAAAAGAAGAGTTTAACCAGGAGCGGAATTCTTTTTGTATAACGTATTCTGAACGAGGTGAACCGGATCCAACCGAGTTGTGGGAATTCGTTCTGTAACAATGCAAGTGGCTCACCATCGGCTGCAAGAATAACCTCGAATCCCCTGTCAAGAAATTTCCGGATCAGGAATACCCCCCTGCTGGCGTGCCCCAGGCCCCAGTCCAGCGGACAATACAAGATGGTTTTCGGTTGTTTCAAGTTCATTCAATATGGAAGAGAGTCCGGTGAACCAGGTCAACAATACCTCCCTCAACCTTATTTTATACAGACTCTAATTTAGTCATTAATTTGTATTGGATAAGCCACAGGGGCATTATGATAATTATCATTGTATTCGATAGCTTTCAATCTACCTTTGCTATCAGGTAATTTTCCCAAATTGATCTGACATGCGAAGAGAAATCCGAACGGATCCATTTACCTGGAAGCAGGAATATAATGTAAATGTCAGCCTGATTGATGACCAGCACAAGAAATACCTGGAGATCCTCAATCTACTGCGGGAAGGAATAATAAATAAACCAGGTGAAGAGAAAATTTCCGAGATTTTTTTTTCCCTGGTTCATTATGCCGAGAACCATTTGATCCAGGAAGAGATCTACTTCAAAAATTACCAGTATCCTAATTTTACACAGCATAAGGAAGCGCATAAACACTTCATTAACCGCATTATTAAATTCAGGGAAGATTATGAAAATGGCGAGGATAAAGTGTGCGAGGAGATGTATGGATTTCTGGTTGATTGGTTTGAAAATCACATCCTGAAATATGATAAAGAAGCGTTTGAGTTTCTCCTGAACAAGGGGGTAAAATAGTTTATAGCGTCTCTATTCCAGGAGGTTTACTTCATCATTTTCTACCAGCCACATCATTTCAAGATCGATCTGATCAGTCGGGCCCGGACTACTCTGGTCCTGCATTGCGGAAAGGCTTGCTTATCTGTACATGTTGGATTCTTACAGTAAGGACATCCGCATGTTTTTCCCAGTTTCCACTGCGTGGATTATGATCCAGCAGAAACCCGGAAATATGAGTTACCCTGTCGTCCTGTAGGTTAAGGGAAAGTGTATGCGTCATGATTTTGCCATCCTTTGCTATTGGACTCGGTTCAAAAGGGATAATGAAACCGGTCTCTGTCCCATCATCGAACCAGAAGAATGCTGTCACCCTGGGCTCAATGGATCCATCATCCGGGTGCATCCTTATCGTTGCCAACAGAAGGTATTTCCCGGGTCCTGTCACCGGAATTTTGAAGCCAATCCGGTTAACTCGTCCGTCATCGGGAAGGTGCCAGACAGTTTTCTGGTTCCAGAGGTTAGAGGTTAGGTCATCCGGGGTAATTTGACGGGTACGCTGGTTGATTTCACTTTGTAACTGGGTAAGCTCGCTGACCACCTCTTCATAAAGATCATAAAGTTCATCCGGATCATTCTCATAAAACTCAATCGTCCTGTCAAACATCTCCTTTGTATAACCATGTTTTTTAAGGATATCCTGGTAATTACTGATGGAATCCCTTCCGGGATAATTTTTCCGGACCACTGACATTTGAAGCAATGCATCTGCAAGGTGTATCTCTACCAGTACCGGGACAAGACTTTCTTTGGGAATGATTTCCGCCTCTTTTATTTTCTCTTTGGGATGCTGACAAGCCATTCCCAGGCATATAACGAGTAATACGAACCAGCGAATTGATCTCATGATCCGAAAATACAATTTTTCAGGGATAATAAAAAGGTGAATCAACTGATATGCGTTTACAGTGGAGGAAGTTGAAGCAAGAATTAGCTATCCTGCTATTTAGTTTACCGCCTGAAGGATAAAAAGCGGATACCGATCATTATCTCATGTGATCCGGAGTTGTAGCTGCGGATATCGGAGGTGGAAAAATCATAGGAATATCCGAAGTAATACCGTTTATCGTGAATATATCCCAGTAGAATTGAAGCGGCATCTCTGCTCCGGTAGGAGAATCCCAGCCAGACCATCTCCTGATAGGTAACCTTTGCATTCAGATCGATCTGGATTGGTACGGGACTCATCGCTTTTATGATCAATGACGGTTCGATACTGAATTGGTCATTAATATCATACCGGTATCCACCCAGAAGGTAAAAATGACTTTTCAGTTTGTTCAGACCATTTTTTTCATCGTATATTTTCAGGTTGTTACTGAAAAGCTGGAAGGCAGAAAAACCGGCATACCAGTTTGGGGCATAAAACAAGAAACCCACCGAAGCGTCCGGAACCACCGTGGATGTTATACCACCCTGCATTGCCGGATCGCCGGATTCATTGAGTTTGATTTCAGTACCATCAATCTTGTTCTGCATGATTCCAAAGGACAATCCCATAGATAATCGTACCTTTCCTTTTATCGCAATGTTATAGGCGTAGGTTCCATAGAGCCCGGTTCTGCTGGTAGGACCAGTGACGTCGTTGTAAAGATATCCTCCAAAACCCATCGGTCTTGTGCCGTGCGGACCATTCAGGCTCAGGCTGATGGTTTGGGGTGCATCCACAATTCCTGCCCACTGAAACCGACTGTTGGACCTGACCTGGTAATAATCTTTTGTCCCTGCAACCGCGGGATTCAATACGTAATCGTTGAACATGAATTGGGTAAAATGCGGTAGCTGCTGGGATTGCAAACCAGCAGGAACAAACAACAGGAAGCAGGTGATGATGATAATGATTCTATTCATGTCTGTTTCATCCTATCTGATAATGGTTACCGGTCCGGAGATCGGCTTGGATCTATACGGATCATTCTTCTGTATTATATAATAGTAGGTTCCCACTGGCAGATCTTTTCCATTGTATGTACCATCCCAATAATTGTCAGCATTATAACCCTTTACATGAAATATTTTAGCCCCCCAGCGTGTATAGATTTCAACAATCATATCCGGATATACATCGGAGTTGATGATTTCCCAGGTGTCATTCTTGCCATCATTATTGGGAGTAAAACCTGACGGAATGTTCAAATCTTCCGCAATGAAAACGTGGACTGAATCACTCTCCAGGCAACCATCACTGGTGGTACCGATGACATAAACCATAACACTTTCCTCTGGCGTTACGGTTATAGAAGAACCGATTGGATTACTCATATACTTTGATGGCAACCAGGTATAGCTGGCAAATCCTTCCGTTGCTGTCAATTCCACTGAACCGCCAGCCTGAACGGTTGTGTTATCTCCTGCGTCGATTCCAAGGACGGGATAGAGGGAGATGATAACCGTATCGCTGTCCTGGCAAAGCTCAATGGTAGCAGTAAGGATATAGGAAGCGACTGCATCCGGGCTTACGGTAATCGTGTCAGAAGTTGGATCCGGGATGGGTTCAATAGATGACCAGAGGTATGAATCTCCCCCTGAGGCTGTCAGTGTGTATTCCGTGCCGGGACAGATACTGGTATCCTCTCCGGCATATGCATTGACAGTAATCCTGCCTTCAATTTCGACCTGTTCAGAAAGCAGGCAATTGTTGTTATCTTTTATCACCACATCGTATATTCCGGCATATAGTCCTGTGAATGAGGAATCGGATTGAAAACTGAGACCGTCATCAATAGAGTAGTTATACGATGGGACACCTCCAGTTACAGATAATCGCAGCGAACCATCCGGTGTTCCAAAGTTACAGGTAGCTTTTGTCGTATCGGCAGAAAGGCTTAATGCAGGAGGTTCGTTAATTGTCAGGGTGCTTCCGGTAACCAAACAATCCCGTGAGTCTTTCACTACCACTGTATATGTATTGGCACTAAGCCCGGTGAAATTTCCTCCATTGTCCACGAAGGAGACTCCTCCGTTGATGGAGTAAGTATAGGGTGGTGTCCCACCCGAAGCCAGAATATCTATTTTCCCATTGGTTGCACCGTTACAGGTAATGTCGGTGAGAAATGCTGAGTTAATGGTTATAACAGCCGGTTCTAAGATAGTGATCACATCACTGATGAAGGGACCACATCCGTTTGTGTCCGTTATTTCAATGGTATAGTCACCCGGCGTAAGGTCTACAAATGAGCCATGTATGTTTGAATCTTCCGTTATTCCTCCTTTTTTGAGTGTATACACATAGCCGGGAGTCCCTCCGGCTGCAGTAACAGAGATCGTTCCGTCATTCGCTCCGTTACAGGAGATATCCGTTGATGCTTCCGATCCAATGTAAATGGCAGTGGGTTCATTAATGGTCACCGGGATGTTAAATGTACAGAGGTTAGCATCACGGACAGTCACGGTGTGGTTTCCTGCAAAAATCCCGATGAACATTCCGGATGATTGATAAGTACCACCATTAAGGCTGTACTGGTACCCCGGTGTACCTCCCGAGCCCGCTACGGTAACACTACCGGTTGCTTCTCCCGGGCAAATAACATCAGTCTGACCGATAATGGTTGCGGAGACGGCTGTTGCAGGTTCAGTGATGGTTACAGGAACCGGGGTGGTGCAAAAATTAGCATCCTGCACGGTTACCGTATAATTTCCGGCGGCCAGCCCGCTGAAGGTACCGGATGACTGGTAGGCACCTCCGTCCAGGCTGTATTGGTAAAGAGGAGTTCCTCCCGCACCGGCTACCGTTACGCTTCCGGTTGATTCTCCGAAACAAGCCACATCGGTTTGGCTGGTAATGCTTCCGGATACGGGTGTGGCAGGTTCGGTAATGGTTACGGGCAGATTGAATGTACAGAGATTTGCATCCTGTATAGTAATGGTATGGTTTCCTGCAGAAAGGTTGCTGAACATACCGGATGACTGGTAGGCACCTCCGTCCAGGCTGTATTCGAAGGGAGGTGTACCTCCTGAACCGGCTACCTTCACACTACCGGTTGCTTCTCCAAAGCAGGCAATATTTGTCTGTGTTGAAATGGTCCCTGTAACTGCTGTAGCAGGTTGTGTGATTGTTACAGGTACATTAAACGTACAGGAGCTTGCATCCCGGACAGTTACTGTATGGTTTCCTGCCAGCAGTCCGCTGAACAGGCCGGATGGTTGATAGGCGCCACCGTTCAGGCTGTATTCATACAGGGGCGTTCCTCCCGATCCGGCGACCGTTACACTACCGGTTGCCTCACCAAAACAAAGCACATTTATTTGGTCGGTTATTGTTCCGGATACACCCGAAGCGGGTTCGGTTATGGTTACCGGTACATCAATAGTACAGAGATTGGCATCCTCTACGGTAATGATGTAGTTCCCGGCTTGCAGCCCGCTAAACATTCCGGATGACTGGTAGGCTCCACCGTCCAGGCTGTATTCATATGTCGGCGTTCCTCCCGAGCCTGCTATTGTTACACTGCCGGTAGCCTCGCCAAAGCACAATACATCCGTTTGACTTGTAATGCTGCCTGAAAGAGCTGATCCCGGTTCAGTAATCGTGACCGGAACATCAAAAGTACAAAGATTGGCATCCTGCACGGTAATGATGTAGTCACCGGCTGGCAGTCCGCTAAACATTCCGGATGACTGGTAAGCCCCACCATCCACGCTGTATTCGTAAGGAGGTGTACCTCCCGATCCGGTAATCGTAACCGAACCGGTGGATTCACCAAAACAAGCAACATTGGCCTGGCTGGTAATGCTCCCTGACAGGGCGGTAGCAGCTTCTGTTATCGTTACAGGAACATCAAACGTACAGAGGTTAAAATCCCGTACAGTAACGGTATAGTTGCCTGCTGAAAGTCCGCTGAATAAGCCAGAGCCTTGATAGGCACCGCCATCCAGGCTGTATTCATAGGGAGGTATACCGCCTGAACCGGTTACGGTAGCGGAAGCTGTAGCTTCGCCGAAACAGGCCATGGTTTGACTTACCACGCTGCCCGATAGTACCAATGCGGGCTGTGATATGGTCACGTAAACATCGTAGGTACAGAGATTATTATCCCTGACGGTCACTATATAGTTTGTTGCAGACAGGTTGGGGAAGGTGCCGGATGATTGATAGGCTCCACCATCCAGGCTGTATTCATAGGAAGGTGTGCCGCCTGATCCGGCAACCGTAACACTTCCCGTTGATTCACCAAAACAGGCGACATCTGTCTGACTGGATATGCTTCCTGATAACGCTGAAGCGGGTTGAGAAATGGTTACCGGCACATCAAAAGTGCAACCGTTGTTATCCCTTACAGTAACTGTATAGTTTGTTGCAGAAAGGTTGGGGAAAGTTCCGGAAGACTGGTAGGCTCCTCCGTCCAGTCTGTATTCATAAGCCGGCGTTCCTCCCGAGCCTGCAACTGTGACACTGCCAGTAGCTTCTCCGAAGCAGGCTACATCTGTCTGGCTTGTAATGCTTCCTGAAAGAGCTGATCCGGGTTGTGTGATGGTAACCGGAACATTGAATGTACAGTCATTATTATCCTTTACCGTAACGGTATAAGCGGCTGCAGCAAGATTATTAAAGGTGCCGGATGATTGATAGGCACCACCATCCAGGCTGTATTCATAGGGAAGCGTACCACCTGATCCGGCAACGGTTACGCTCCCATTCGATTCCCCAAAACACAATACATTGATCTGACTGGTAATGTTTCCTGACAACGCAGCAGCAGGTTGGGTGATAATGACAATTACATCGTCCGTACATCCATTATCATCCTTTACTGTCACGGTATAACTGTTTGCTGCCAGTACGCTAAAGGTACCGGAAGACTGGTAGGCTCCACCATCCAGGCTGTATTCATAGGGTGGTGTGCCACCCGATCCTGCAACCGTAACACTACCGGTTGATTCTCCGAAACAGGCCACATGGGTAAGATCTGAAATGCCCGCAGTTACTTCGGCTGAAGGACCACCTACGGTTAATGTGTCTTGGAGACTACAATTGTTGAAATCGAGAACGGTAAGATAATAGGTACCTGCAGCCAGCCCGGCCTGGTCATCTGACCCGGGGATGCTGCCCGATCCCGTTCCATCTACCCAGCTGTATGTATAGGGCAGGGTTCCGCCGGTTACGGAAATGTCAATCGCTCCATCGAAATCACCAAAACAGGTTATATCCGTAATGAAAGCGGATAGTATTAGTTCAGGCGGTTCAAGAACCTTAATGTTGAGCAGCGCCTGTTGGGTACCATCATTGTCTTTTACCAGGACGAGATAGTTGAGACCAGCCTTAAGATTCGAAATCGTTGACGTGGTGTCATCAGATACTTCCGTTGCCAGGGGAATGCCAAGGTCTTCAAACCAGGAATAGGTATAGGGAGGTTTGTAATCAGCCGGTGAGAATGGATGGACATAAACCGTAATGCTCCCATCCAAACCATTATAACAGCTAACGTTCTGTACCGTATGGGTTATCGAAAAATTAGCGCTATAACTTCCCAGCGTAACCATGAAAAGGAGGAACGAAACGGATGATTTGATGCCTGTATTCATCGCTACTGTACCTGTTGTTGAGGGATAACTGACAATGTTATCTCATTAAAGACTATTCCAGTAAAGGAATAGTTGCACTGTACAAATTTACCCTCTTTCACTTGTTTGCTATCGTTTATGGTACGTTTAAAAAAGTCCGGTATAAATATAATGATTTAGATAAACCCAAATCAAGTGTGTAAATCAACAAAATCCGGTGGTTATTAACATTACCGGTATGCCAGTATGAACTTTCGCGTAATATACCGTACCGGATACCAGGCTGCGAGGTACCCGATCAGAAGAACGGTCAAAAATACGAACAGAAAATCCGGGATTTCCATGCTTACCGGGTAGGTGTCAATAACAAAGGATTCCCCACCCTGGATCTTTACCAGTCCGAATTGTTGCTGTAATGCACAGATAATGCTTCCCAGGATCAATCCGGAGATAGCCCCCAATATCGATATCATCCATCCTTCCAGCAGAAAGATCTTTCTGATTAATTTTAGGTTGGCACCAAGATTTCGAAGGGTTTCAATATCCTTTTTCTTTTCAATGATGAGCATGGAGAGTGACCCGATGATATTAAACGATGCAATGATCAGTATAAAGGTGAGTATCAGGAAAATGGCCCATTTTTCAGATTGCATGATCTTGTACACAAATTCCTGCTGTTCGTACCGGTTCTTTACTTCGAATTCATTGCCCAGGAGTGTCTGCAGCTCTTCCTGTACCCGGTCCTGATTATACGAAGGATCAATTTTTAATTCAATGGAACTCAGTTCCACTGTATAGTCCAGCAATTCGCGGGCAAAATCGATAGGAACAATAATGTATTTTGAGTCGAAACCCTGTTGAATTGCAAAAATGCCGGAAGGAAATATATACTTTCTGTTGAATGCTTTATCCGGTGTTAGGATGACATTTTTCGTCCTTTTCGGGACGTAAATCTGAATTGGTGTTATGAAACTCAGCCCCATTGACAGGGTACTGGCAATTCCCTGTCCAACGATTGCATAGCTATTTTTCTGGTCTTTCAGGAGGAATTCACCATCATAAACCATACTGTCTATCCCACTCATTTTAACAAAATCATCACCCACACCTTTGATTGTTGCGATGTACTGTTTTTCCCCATAGCAAAGAAGTGCATTTTCTTCAATGACTTCTGACAGATACAGAATTCCCTCATGCGCTTTCAGTTTTTTTATGTTCTCCTGTTCCGATGAAAACGTCTTACCTTCGGCGACGGTTATTTTCAAATCCGGATCAAACGTATTGAACAGGGAGCGAACCAGGTTATCAAGTCCATTAAAAGCCGACAGAATAATGATCAGGGCCATTGTACCAATGGTCACTCCACCGACAGAAATACCTGAAATGATATTGATTGCATGCCTGGTTTTTTTCGCAAACAGATACCTTCTGGCGATATAGAAAGGGAAGTTCAAAGCATGATTTTTTATCCTTTGTGTAAAGGTAAAAAAATAAGAGGAAAGTCTCTGACCAGGACTTTAACCGGCACTACCCTGTCCGGACTGGACAAGGCGTTCTGTCATTAAACTACAGAGACTTTCCAATAAAAGAGTGTAAAATTTCGCCAAAAGTAAAATTATTTCCAAGCTTTTACAATCAATCCTGTACCAGTTTGTTGTTTTTTATTAACATCGATTAGATTAAAACAAAGTGATATTGGTAGTGTTAGCAGGTAATAGAAAGGAAGTATTAAGAAAAAAACGTTAGATTTATTTAACATGAGGATGGGATATTTCATGGATAATTTCCAGGAAAGTTTTCCCGGACAGCCATAGGAATAGTTGATATCAATTCTTGAAAAACCTATCATACGGAGCTTTTGGGTCAGTTCATCTTTATTGTAACCATCCCTTACGTGTTCATCGATAAACGATTCATCCTGTTCATGCTGGACGTTTGATCCTCCCTGATCAGAGGGTGTTGAGATAAGCAGTATCCCTCCCGGTTTCAATGAGTAATAAAAATTCTCAAACACCCGGTCATCCTCTAAAATGTGTTCCATTACATCAACTGAAAGGATCAGATCAAACCCCTCTTGTTTCTTGTAAGTCAGCAAATTGGCCCCTTCAAAAAAAGTACGCTGGGGGTGCTGAATTGTTGAAAAAAACCGGTTACATGCATCAACCTCTTCGGATTTTAATTCTACTGCCGTTATTCTCCAGTTTTTAGAGAGGGACGACATGAAATAGCTATATTGTCCGAACCCGGCGCCGGCATCAAGAATATCTGCTTCATTTCCTGTTTTGTGTTTGAAATAGCGAATTTCCCGTTTGATATACCAGGCTCGTAACAACAGGATATCTAAAAATTTATAAAAGAGTATGCGGCTAACCACAGAGCGGTTAACAATTTGACCGATTCTTTTTTTTATGGGATCGTATTGCATGAATGATAAAACTTCTGCCTTCGCCAAGGCTTCGGCAGACGAAGAAGGCTAAGGCTGAATTAAAATGCTTTTTAGCGCATCTATTTGATTTACGGTGTTTGTTCTTACTTTTTTAATAATTCTTCAATGCTATCAACATAGTCCAGGGTATCATCCACGAAAAAGGTCAGTTCAGGAACAACACGGAGTTGATGCCTGATTTTTTTCCCCAGTTCATGGCGGATAATCTTTCGATTATCCAAAATGGTTTGAAGAACCTCCTGTATATTGTCCGATGGGAAAATGCTGAGATAGACTTTTGCAAGAGATAGGTCGGGGCTGATCCTGACCACCGTTACCGTGATAATCCTACCCGGTGAGAGCGAAGAAGATCCTCGTTGAAAATAATTTCCTAACTCTTTCTGTACGAGCCTGGCTACCTTTTTTTGCCGTGTTGATTCCATGGTTACGATAAAAATCAGATAGATGGAGTAAAGGTAATACTTTATCGGGGGTTTTAAGAAATTTTTTAGCTTTGCACTGAATGGAGGACTGCCCATAGAGGGAAAGCTCTACATCGGTCATATAACCTAACGTTGCCATCTTATGGATATTGTAGTCAGCGGCATACGATCAACAGGGAATCTTCACCTGGGAAATTATTTTGGAGCGATCCGAAATTTTGTTAAAATGCAGACAGAAAATCAGTGCTTCTTCTTCATTGCAGATTTTCATTCTCTGACGACCCATCCCACACCCGAAAATCTGCACGATAACGTCCGGCAGGTATTGTCAGAGTACCTTGCATGTGGTATTGATCCTGAAATTGCTACGGTATACTTGCAGAGTGACCTTCCGCAGGTTACCGAATTGTATTTATTGATGAATATGATTGCCTATATCGGAGAGCTTGAAAGAACAACTACATTCAAGGAGAAGGTCAGGTTACAGCCCGATAATGTGAATGCAGGTTTATTGACCTATCCGGTATTGATGGCTGCAGATATTATCATTCATAAAGCTGCCAAGGTCCCTGTGGGCAAAGACCAGGAACAGAATCTTGAAATGACAAGAAGGTTTGCAAAGCGGTTTAATCACATGTATAAGGTGGATTATTTTCCTGAACCGTTACCCTATAATTTTGGGGAGGCATTGATAAAGATTCCGGGGCTGGACGGAACCGGTAAAATGGGTAAATCGGAAGGGAATGGGATTTTTCTCGCAGAAAAACCGGAATCAATCAGAAAAAAAGTGATGAAGGCAGTTACCGATAAAGGGCCCACAAAAGAGAACCAGAAAATGAGCGAACCGGTACAGAATCTTTTTGCCCTGATGGAGGTCATCTCTGATACCGATATACTGACCCATTTTACCGATCAATATAACCGGTGTGAAATACAGTATGGAGAGATGAAAAAGCAATTAGCTGAAGACATTATAACATTTACTACACCCATCCGTGAAAAGATCCTGGCAATCAGCAAAGACGAATCCTATCTTTCAAGGGTCGTCCGTGAAGGAGCTGAAAAAGCCAGGGAAAGTGCCTCAAAAACACTCAGAGAAGTACGTGAAATCATCGGGTTCAAACCCTTTGTCTAAACGGATAATAAAATAAAGCCAGGTTATTCACCTGGCTGCCCTGAAAATTTTTTCAAGTATATGTTAAGATTGCCTGTTGTAAACAGTGGTGCAAAATTGATGCCAAAAATATACAGATACACTATCCGCAGGTCATTTAATTCTGCTGACCCACCATAATACGTTAGAATTCAATAGCTGAAAGGCTATTTGCAGAAGGTTAGCACCTCTTTAATCGTGTGTACCACAAAGTGGTATTCTTTTTCAAGCCGCATGTGAGATTGATGCCCGGAGGATATTAACAGGCAACGGCATTTGAGCTGATTCGCAACTTCAAGGTCGTGTAAGGTGTCTCCGATCAGGCAGGTGGTGGCTGGATCCAACCCGGATGTTTCCATCAGGATTTTTGCGTTGTGGAGTTTTCCGTAGGCATAGATATCGCCGGTTCCCTGGATTTTAATGAAATAATTCTGAATGTTGAATTGCCTGACTGAATCCATCAGGGTTGTTTGTTCCATCGCGGAGAGAATGAATTGACGGTAACCCTTTTTATCAAATGCATGGAGAATATTCTCCACATCCTGAAAGAGACTTATACCCTTCAGTTTCTCAAGATAGTGTCCTATGAATTCGTGCGATAATTCGTCAAACGAATTTTTCGAAAAATCGAATCCGGCCTTTTTATAATATTCAATCACGGGAAAGGTAAAGATCTCACGGTATTTTTCTTTTATAAGCAGTGGCAGATTCCTTTTTCCGAGTGAAAAATTAATGGATTCTATGCAAATATCCACATCGTCCAGCAGAGTACCATTCCAATCCCAGATAATGGATGTGAAATTCCCCATCGTTGCTTCCTTCATGGCGCTATGTTTCTTTCCGGTTGGATGTGGTATGGTATCGTTGCTATGATTGGACATAGATGCTTTAAAAAGGGTTAAATGCAGATGGCTGATTTTTTCAGGTAGTCAAATCCTCTTTCATGATCCCCCATCATGATGGTGTTTGCTTTGGTATCACCCCTTGCCAGATAGCTTCCCTGGATGGTTGCACCGGCAGAGCTTCCTCCAAACACACCCCCGCGTTCAAGCACCTTTCGGAATTCAGTTTCAGCGAGTGTTCCTCCGTAGGCATCTACAATTCTCCATTGTCTGCCACCGCCAAACCAGACCCCGCTGGCTTCCCTGATCGGTTTTACGAATTCTTCTGTGCCAGCTATAGTGGGATCTGTCGTATGAACCATCCTGACATTGGTTGCACCCAGGCGTGTAAGAAAGCGGGTTACCCTTTCAGGGTCAGGATCTTCCTGTCCGCTGGCTGTGGGTATAACAACCATCGGGGCATCCATTCCTCCTGCCAATTCAATAAATGTCAGGGCAATGGTAGAATCCCTCATAGCTCCGCCCACAATCACCAGTGCTCCTTCAGAAGGCCCGATAAGGGTATCTTCCTCAAATTCTCCAATGGAAAATGTATCGCCCACACATGGGTGGTTTGTTACCTGTAACCAGAGTAGTAGAATGGTTGATTTAAGAATGATGCTGTGCATGATCGTAAAGGTTATCCGGAATAGTAATATATTGACTTTAAAAATATCCTAATTTCTTTATTCAGTTATCGCGTATTTTGATTTTTCTCAGGATCCTGTTGCGCATTATTTGTCCATTCAAGGAGGATCCGCGCAATGTTTGTAGCATGGCTGGTGATGACCTTCAGGCTGCTCATCAGTTCAAGGTGGACCTCACTGCTCTCGATCGATTTAACCACATCGTTTTTCAACCGGCTATAATGATGCCTTTCCATTTCAATCGCAAGGCTTCGATACTTTTTATACTTCTCTTTCATCTCCTGAGCTTTCTGTAAATTCACTTGCCGGAACACCTCAATTGCCCTGTTGATCTGCTTTAATGTCCGTTGATGATAATCCATCAGTTCCTGCTTCCCTTCGCTGGAAAATTCCAGTTTGCTTTCAGTCCATTCCAATGCTTTTTTTATCAGGCTTTTGGAAATGATATCTGCTATCTGTTCAAATTCCTTCACGGTATACATGATCTGGAACGCCTCCTGAATTCTGTCTTCTGGAATATCTTTACGGGTGATCTTCATTATGTATGAGTTGATTTCATCTCGCAGGAAATCCACTTTTTTCTCTTTCGACTCGATGTTCTTTATTACCGTAGTATCTTTTGTAAAAAAGGGTAGCACGATATCACTCACCATTTCCCGGGTATTGTATCCCATACGGATCACCTCCTGTTTGGCGAGATTAAGGGCCAATGCAGGAGTTGGAATATTCCTTTCATCCAGGAATTTCAATTTGAAGACCTCTTTAACTGGAGCGGTATGGTATGGAAAAATTTTATCGACAAACCTGGCAAATGCTTTGGTGAAGGGCAACATGGTAATGGTAAGTGCAACATTGAACAGCGTATGGGCATTGGCAATCTGGCGTGGAAGCACCTCTGCAAGGTGTGGAATTTCAGCCAGGCCCGGAGTGCCTTTTGGAGAAATGGTTACAATGACCTGGGCAAAGAAAGGAATCCACCAGAAGAATAGAAGCACTCCAATGATTTTAAAAACCGTATGGGCCAGCGCTACCTTCCTTGCTTCCCTGTTGGTATTGATACTTGCCAGAATGGCTGTGATCGCTGTGCCCAGGTTTGCTCCCAGCAGCAAAGGAATAGCAGCTTCAAGGCTTAAAAGCCCTTGTGTGGATAAAACGATCAAAATCCCCACAAAAGCACTGCTGCTTTGAATCAGTGCCGTAAAAACTGTCCCGATCAGAATGCCAAGCAACGGATTTTCCAGTTTCAATAATGATTCAATGAACGGTTCATACGATCGAAGCGGATACATCGATTCGGACATGATGTGCATGCCGAAAAAGAGGATGCCAAACCCCAGGATCGTTTTACCGATGTTTCTTATGTTATCTTTTTTTGAGAAAAACTGAATTACAAAACCAATCCCGACCATTAACAGAGAGTAATCGGTTAGCTTAAATGCAATTAACTGAGCCGTTATGGTGGTACCTATATCAGCGCCAAGAATAATCCCCAGGGTTTGTGCAAAGGTCATTAGTCCGGATTGCACGAAACTGACCAGCATCACCGAAGTGGCACTGCTGCTTTGAATGATCATTGTCACAAAAGCTCCAACGGAAACCGCCAGGAAACGGTTATGGGTCAATTTACTCAGGAGTGTCCGCATGTTGTTCCCTGCAGCTTGCTGCATTCCGTCACTTAACATTTTCATACCCAGCAAAAACAATCCCAGTCCACCAATTAAACCAATCACCAATACAATAACCCAGCTGGTTTTTCTGGCATGGATTGTATAGATCAGGATATTTTCCATGTAATCGCCCCTGATCTTTGCTGATATAAGGTAGCTACCCTCTCCGGAACCCAGAGTAACATAAGTTGAAGCTAATCCCATACTGTCTGTGTATGCTACCGGGGAATGAATATAAAAACCTTCTGATTTATCCGGTCCGGAAATCAGCTGGAAATAGACAGGAACGTTGATTATTCCCTGATTGTTTGTATCGGATAACCGAACCCTGATCGGTCTTTCAGTTTTTAAATTGACCGATTGAGTCTGGTGATCACCAGAAAAATTGAGAATGGAACCGGATGATGGTTTTCTAATCCTGAGTTCCATTCCTTCTTCCTGTTGAGAAGAGTGAACGGGTAGAAGAGTTGAAAAGAAGCAGGATAATGTGAGAACGAAAAAATATATGACTTTTTTTTTCAATGATTGGGATTGTTGATCACGTATAGATAATACTAAATTAAAAAAAGCACGCTAATTTCTGTTTCTTTTCAGGTATGAAATTAATTTTCTAAATTTGGTGAAATACTGCAATTTTTCTATCTGTCATGTCTAAAACGCTCTATGCTGTATCCGGTTCAGCCCTTGTAATAGCACTCATTATCGTTGGTTACTTTTTGTTGAACAGATCCAATGATGACGCCCTGGATGCTTTGAGAGCGGTACCCGTGGATGCCGCATTTATTTTTGAAACAAATGATGTTGAGGGATTCATTCACAAGGTGAATCAGGAAAATAATATTTGGAAGGAACTCTTGCATTTCAAGGGAATAGAGCGGATTGACCGGCAGATACTTCTTCTGGATTCAATCATCCAGAATGTTCAAACATGCAAAGAACTCATTCAACGGAATTCTCTTTATGTCTCAGCACACCAGACCGGGAAAAACAACGTTGGTTTGATCTGGATATTAAAAATTCCACAGGGGGTAAATGACAAGCAGATCCAGGATCTGGTCGGCGATCTGAAAGGGGACAGAACCATTACGCAGGAAGAGTACAACGGGATAAAAATCTCCCACATTGGCGCAGGTAAAGGAAGCGGCGATAACGGTTTCTCATACGCAGTTTCCAATAGGTTATTCATAATCAGTTCATCCACCATACTGCTGGAACGTGCCTTGCGTCAGATTGAGTTGGATGACCGGATTATCAATTCCTATGGATTCAGGAAAGTATCGGGAACGGCAGGTAAAAATGTAGATGCCAACCTCTATGTTAATTTCGAACGGATACCAGTTTTATTTTCTCTTCTTTTAAATGATCAATATCGTTCTGTGGTTAAGGAATCCGTTTCTGTTGGCGAATGGGCTGAACTGGACGTCAATATCAAGGAGAATAATATACTGCTGAATGGATTTTCATATGGAAGCGACTCGACCACTTCATGGCTCAAACTTTTGAATAACCAGGTTGCGCCTCTTTTACAAGTTGAAAAGGTTCTTCCGGCAAATACAATTGCTTTTCTCGATTTGGGGATTGCTGATTTCCAGGAATTTCAGGTACGCTACGAACAATTGTTAAAAGAGACAGGAAAAATAAACGCATATCAAAATGAGATAACACGGATGCAGGATCTGTTTGACCAGGATGTGCGGGAGGTGTTTTATTCATTGCTGGAAGATGAAATGGGCATTGCACTGATGGATATCAAGAATTTTACCCGGGCACAAAACAGCCTGCTTTTTTTCAAAATGAGAAGCAGGAGTGAAGCAGAGGAAGCTCTCGTAGATCTGATCCGGAGCTATGCTAAGAAGAAGAATCAGAATCTTTCCCGGTATATTAGCCGCCACAGGATTGATGCAGAGACCGAGTTTCCTGTCTATCAGTTTCCTGTTCCATCATTACCGGAAACGCTGTTTGGGAAGTTATTTGGAAAGGCCGAATTTACCCATTTCACTTTCGTTGATAATTACCTCTTTTTTGGCAATTCAGCGCAAACGTTATCCAGGTTGGTTCATCAAAACATTCTCCGAAAAACACTTCAGAGCGATCTTTCATACAGCGAGTTTGCTGAAAACCTCTCTTCCAGGTCCAACTTTCACCTCTATATCGATATTCCCAGATTACAAACCGTAGTGTCTCCCTACATTCTTTCCACCCTGTCAGACGGGATTGAGGAAAATGTTACCCCACTTCGAAAACTGCAGGCACTGGGTATACAGTTTTCAGTCGATCATTCCATGGCATATAACAACGTTTTCGTCAAATTTCAACCTCTCTTCAAAGAGGAAGCATTAACGGTCTGGGAAAGCCTTCTGGATACAAGCATATCATTTAAACCACAATTTATAGAGAATCATTACACACACGACAATGAGATTTTTATTCAGGATAAC
>Ga0315537_1000263_pt1 | contig 39219 bp, 36 predicted proteins | sample SalMarSW160270MG_FD_203091 | JGI IMG/M metagenome (GOLD analysis project Ga0315537, IMG submission 203091) | Salt marsh sediment microbial communities from the Plum Island Ecosystem LTER, Massachusetts, United States - Salt Marsh Sediment SW1602-70 ... | reverse complement strand
GAGTTGATTGATCCGTTTTCTATATTTTTTATAGACACTATGTTCGTAATTAGGAACATAAAACGATCTGGCGGAAAGATGAGACTTAAAGTGTTTAAAATCATTGTCCGTTTTTAAATCCTTAATAATACTCTTCATGCCTACATTCCAAAAGTTTGTGGGTTGGTAGAGCTTGTTGGCGGATGTCATATCCGAGAGCATGAGGTTTAATAAATCTATCATAATGAAATGCTATTTGTTAGAATCTCTATTGATATTACAATTAATCTCCGCACCAAAAAAAGTAAATACCAGGATGCTTTTCTCATAATGTTAAAATGGAAAATCTCCTCATTTCAATCGTTGTTCACTGATATAGTTGATCTCATCACTGGTTAATTTACGGCTAAATATCAGGACATCATCCACCAACCGCAAACTGTCTGTGCTCGCGGACGGCTTGCGTCCATTCACAACCATAAGGCATCACTGATCATACCTTTCTCTGTCAGCAAAGGTAATCCTGGTTTTAAAAGACTAAAGCACGCTGTGTTTTCAAAAGACTACGGCATAACGCTGTTTATCTACCCACATGACCTTTATTCCGTTTCCTTTTAAAAATTTTTTAAAACCGGTTGATTGGATGCTCATGAAAAAGCTAATAAGTACCTAATTTTATAAAGAACAAAACCGTTTTCAAATGACAAAAACGTGTATATGTGGCTTGATAATTAATTAAGAGATTAAACTTGATAATGTATTCAGTAAAAAACATTATTCCTCTTTTTAAATTCTTTGTAATCAGTTAATAGATGAGAAGCTAAAATCGAATTCTCTTTTAGAAGACAAGGTATTTTTTCAAGTACAGGATATACTAGAAAATTATCTTTAGTAAATAAAAAATTTTCATTATATTCAATTAACTCTCCAAAGGTAATAGGACAAACAAGATGAGAACTATTAACTTCATTTGCAGTCTTTTCGATTATCATCAATCCGGTCGGATTTAATTGATTTGAAGAATAATCAAATAAGCGATGTTCAATAATTTTATAGCCCAATTTTTTTGCCGTTTGATATAAATTTGTAACATACCCATGAAATTTCATCCTTTTTCTTGCCTCTTCGCTTGCAAACTCATATGCTGGTTCAAGCAGGATAAGATATTTCCTTGTTACTCTATATAATTCTATTAAAGCTTCCTCTTCCCTCCCTCCATTTGGTTCAATTGAATGGGATGTATAAACAATATCAATTGAACTATCTTTGAGTGGAATCTCAAATAAATTTGCAGTAAAAAGAGTTATATTTTTAAAATTGAAATCCTTCAGTAAAGCATCTGCGAATTTTAACCGAGACCAGGAAATATCAAATCCATAAATCTCAGATGGTTTTTTATCTAAATTCTGTAAAAGCGGACATAATGTAGTTGCTTCACCAATTCCTATTTCCATTATAGAGTCAAAATACTTTATATTGTTGATAATCTTTGCAAGAGATCCACAATAACTATTTTTGAAATTACGATTTTTTGAGAATCCTTTTAAATACGAACCAGCTTGAAAATCATAACTAATTAAAATATCCTCAATCGAATTTATTTCACTATCCGAAAGACTTTTAAGATATTGAATGATATTGATATTCTTCTCGTATAATTCCTTTAGCTTCGATAGGTATTTGAATTTTTGCATTTTCCCCTCATTGAATTTTGAAAAGCATTAAATAAAATTTTAAATCAATTATATTATTTCAATTTATGACTGGATATAATATTTATTTCTTCAAGAGTAAGTACCCTTTTAAAGAATAATAGATCATCAATTTTTCCATCAAAATTATAATTAAAGGAGTTGCCCACAGGATTATTCCCAGATACTGTTCCAATGAACCATTTGTGTTGCATATCAAGATGTAATCCATCATTGGCAAGAGAGGCAGCAAGTGTGCCATCCAAATAGAGATGCGTTTCAGTACCATCACGTATGAATAACAAGTTGTGCCATTGACCAATTAAATTGGAGGTTGGATAATATATTGGATAAGAATTCCCATCCAAATCAAAAGTAGAACTATGAATATTTTTTGTATAATCCGTTTCATACAGATAACTGATGTTAATTCCATCTTTAAAAAAATTGGATGTAACCGTTTCAGAATAACAATGACCATTGAATATAAATTGATGATCTATCTTTCCTGTAATTATCCCCGGCTGTTCTTGCCATCCATCACAAATTGCCCAAAGTGATATTGTGAAATTACCGATTGAGCTTACATCAGATACTGGATCTATAGATATATAATCATCAATTCCGTCAAACTCATAAGCAGAGTTTGTTTCTCCGAATCTATCGGTGGTAATAACAGGCCCATTTAATATACCATTATTTCCATTACTTGATTCATCATTTGAATTATTATTGAACGGATAATAAGCAACAAGATCAGGATCTCCTAAAAAGATCGAATAAGGATCTCCTGTAACAAAAACTGCAATATCTCCATATGCTGTTCCATAACTGTTTGTTGCATATGGTCTTGCATAATAAATCGCTCCATCAATAAGTCCTGATAATGAGCTAATATACTCACCTGTTACTGTTGTACTTCCAAAGTCAAGCAATTTCCCGTTTGCAATTGCAGTAGATATTGTAATATCAGTAATTGAGCCAGTTTGTACGGAAGGGTAAGTAAATGCTAATGTAACAAACGATTTAACTTCACCGTAGTAAATTTTTCCACCATCCGATGCGTATGCACGGACATAATATTTTTCATTGGGATCCAGATCCTCAAGTGTACTGTTGAATCCGCCGGTCTCTTTTCTGGACCCCAGATCGGTTTTGGATGCATGGATATCCGGTTTATCCTGGGTGCTCCAGCAGTGACCATGCTCTTTGATTCCCTCTCCGACATCGAAAATGGTCCCGGACACCCGCACAGAAACAGCGGTAACATTAAATACATTATTGGTTGATAGCAGGACAAGCCTTTGAAATTCCTTGTTACACTGGTTCAATACTAATAAGAAAACTAAACATAAAACCCGAAAAAACAATTTTCTGTTTAATGTCATCTCTAATTAGGTTTGAAATGTGATTGTCTTTAAAGCAACAAATCAATAGTCCCAATTTTCAGGTGCCTCCTAAAAATCATTTATTTTCATATTTCTCCACCACGAAGAAGCCTGTTTGCCAATATGAATCTCTGGATCCTGTTCCTTCTGGAAGGACTTCAAGGATTCGAGGGATACATTCTTTGATACATAATCCCCAAGTCCGGCATAGGATAATTTCCCTTGTGTGTCTTTTAAGTTTTTAAGTAAGTAGTATGTAAACAGTCCATGGGATTGCTCTTTGTAGGGTAAGGCTGTTTGTCCGGGACCTGCCGAGAAGTATACAATCATGTTTTCTCCCAGGCTTTGGTCAACCTTTTCACGAAAAGATGATTCATTTATCTGAACTAAATCTCCGGAGGGAATAAAACTCACATCCAGAAAGAAGTTGATCTTACTTGCCCTTGTCTGGCTTAATAATTGAAAAAGGTCAAACAGATTCTGTCTGGGGACTTTTTGTTCCCCGCTGGCATCCGTTGGCAGCAAATAAGGTGTAAGGGTAGTATGATCAATAAATCCGAGGCCTGAAAAATAAACAAAGATTTCAGCGTTACTGACTCTTGAGGCAAGCCTGGAAAGTATCTGAACATGGTCGGAAAAGGTACCTGAGGTTGCATTTGTTAACAGGAAGATATTATCTTCTTTCAATCCCAGGATGCGAATCAGATAGTTTTTAACACTTAGCGCATCGCTGGTCTGAAAGTTGTTTTGATGTTGAGTAGGAGATATGAATTCATAATCCTGATTTCCGATTACCAGAGCCAGACGGTTTGAGTACTTAACCATATTTTTTGGAATATCCAGATCAATATCAGATACTATTTCATTTTTGATCTGATCAACAGTTTGATCTACTATTTCCATAGGATTAAGCGTAACTTCTTCTTTTTTGGGTAAAACTGCAGCCCGATCCAATGTAATCATTATGTTTTCAGAATATAACTTATACTTTTCGGTAAGTATAACATCAATGGGGATTTTATCTGCAGTATATTCTCTTGAGATCTTGAACGGGAACTCAATTTCAACGTGTTTTCCACCATCCAGTTGGCCGATATGAAAAACAGTATTCGATCTGACGGGAGAACATCCTGAAGGCAACAAAAATTCTGCTTGTACCTGGGAAGCATAACCTTCGCCGACATTTTGAATCAGGGTATTCAGGTAAACGGTTTTTTCAGATTCAACTAATCCGGGAGAATCGGAAAAAAAGGCACTTTTGGCAACAATCACATGGGGTTGAGAGAATTTTTTTGTTGGTATTTCCAGCTCCAGAGGATCCGGATTCGTTTCATCCTGATCCAGAATATCAATCCGGAATTCAGCCACTCCGCTAACAAGATCAGGCCTGCCTGTAATTGCTATTGAAACCTGCTTTTCCCGCATGCTGTAAATATCACCAAGTTCTTTCTCCTTTTCAAACTCAAGCCCGGTAATTCCTGTATTCTGTAATGATACGGTTAGTTTAACATCTTTTGCCAAACCGTTCCCGACATTCAAAATACTGAACCGGATAAAGGATCTTTCCTCTGCTTCAATAACCTGGTTGTTATTGTCATCGACGAACAAAAAATTTGTGGTTTGAAAGTTTGGTATGGCTTTGATATAATTCTCTGAAGAATTCTTCTGGAATGAAATGTGTTTGATTACACTCTTATTGCTGATACTGTATTTTTCCTGGGCAAGAATTCCCAGGGGAAGTAAGGATAAAATAATTAGCAGGATTTTTTTCATTGTATACGGGTTTTACTCAGGGTTTAAAAGTGATTTGCAGTGAAAATCCAGGCAATGAATATTCTGGTATGATAACCGGATGAAATGAAATTTCCCGTTCGGTTTTACCCGGTTGGAGAATTTTATTTTCACAGAAAATCACAATCAAATAATCAGAGATCCAGACCAGTCCGGCACCAACCAGCAGGAGATTGGATGTTAACAATTGTGATTCCACTTTTTGATAGTATTCATCCCGTTTGTCCAGGTCTGTTTCAGTTTTATAGGAATCATAGGAATTGGAAGCCTGTCCCCTCATGATTATCGAGGATCCGACAAGGCCATATCCGGCAATACCCTTTATGAGATGAATTTTTTTCCCGGTAATGCGGTATCCTCCATATCCCGGATAAATGGTGGAATAGGCCAGTCCAAGTCCTCTGCTGATTGGCTTAATTACCTTTGGATTTTTAAGCTCTGCTTCAACCACGATATAAATGTTATCATCCAGCCTTTCCAGATCCCTGTGAATATTCCATGTGATCTTTTTTTTGCCCTCTCTTGATATATTATCTCCAATATCGCCGGAAAGAGAAGTTGCCGGAAATTCTTCCCCTTTTGTATTGTAAACTTTAATTGAAATGGTGAATTTTTCAGGGAACCGGGTATCAATAAGTTCGTAATTAATAACAACCTGGTCCATCACATAGCCAAAATTGACGTTTTCGACTTTTGCTTTGGATTGGATAGTAACTTGTGAGGTCAGGGGATAATTACACAATAAACAAAGAAGAAGGAATAAAGGGAATTTTGTTTTCATTGATTTACCTGAATTAGTTTATATTGTATTTCTCCACGAGATTCCTGATTGGTTTTTATTAATATAATGCATGCATCGAAATATTCTTATCAATACGAGTATTCTTGCCCAGGTAATTAAAGATGGAAAAATAGGTTTCGCCGGATTATTATTTGTAATACAAGGTTACAAAAAATTTGAATTTTTAGCAATCAATTATGCAATTTTAGGCATTAAAATACCAAACCAAGGTAGAGAGTTACTGTATGAAACGAGGCAGCATAATCTAATCCCGTTCCAATCTGCTTGTTAAACTCATATTTAAAGCCAAAATCAAATGAAAGAACATCTTCTATAGGGATTTTTATACCTCCACCGAAACGATAACCCAATAAGTGAGTATTATACATGATGATTCGATGTTTGCAATTTGTTTCAATATCTGGTGGTATAATTAAAGGTGACATTTTCTCACAAATTCGATATCCTTCTCTTTTAGTAGGGAATGTAAAGCTTAAACCAGTTTCAAGAAAGGGTTTTACCCTGAATGCGTTAATTGAATATCGGAATGATAAGGGAATCAGAATACTTGAAATGCCTACCGTCGTGCTTCCGGCAGCTGACTCATAATATTCAGGAGGGAATTGCTCATGAAGGACCTTTACCCTGGTATAGGAGTAGACTAGTTCAGGTACAACTGAAAAATTCTTTGCAGCTCCGATATAAAACTCAAAGAACCAGCCTGCTTCCAGATCGATTGTTGGATCAACAGTAGTACAGGTAATACTTTTAATACCGGTGTAGACTACTTCTTCCCAAAATTCAACGGGAAATTTGCCGGAGAATTTGTATCCTATAATGATCCCTTTTCTGAAATTCCAGACCGATTCTTCTCTTTTAGTAAAGGGCATAGCTTCTTTCTTGCACCCTGTATTTTTCATATAATGATCATCCTTTTCTATAAAAAGTGAAGATCCGTTATCGTTACCTGGCTCAATCAGGCAGGCAGAGAAGAATAAAATATGACTTTCCCGGGAATGGACTTGACAGGACAATTGAAGTACACTCATCCATATCAGAAGGATAGTAGCGACAATCAACTTCATCTTATATTATATACACCAATATTAAAGATGCAAATTATTTTCTTTTCCGGTACTGTTCCTCGTAGTATTTTTCGTATTCACCGGAAACAACGTGGTGTAACCATTCCTGGTTTGACAGATACCAATCGACGGTTTGTGACAACCCCCCGGTAAATTCAACTTCCGGTTTCCACCCCAATTCATTCTTTATTTTGGAAGCATCGATGGCATAGCGCAAATCATGCCCGGCACGGTCTTTAACGAAACGGATAAGCCTGGCGGAAGAGCCGGGTTTGTGTCCGAGCTTCTGATCCAAGATATCACATAACAGCCTGATCAGGTCAATGTTTTTCCATTCATTCCCTCCCCCGATGTTATAGGTTTCACCCGGTTTCCCGCGGTGAAAGATCAGATCGATTGCAGCAGCATGGTCTTTTACATAGAGCCAATCCCTGATGTTTTCACCCTTGCCGTAAACGGGAATTTCACGACCATGCAGGATGTTATTGATGGCAAGGGGAATGAGCTTTTCAGGAAACTGGTTAGGGCCGTAATTGTTTGAACAATTTGAAAGGACTACGGGAAGTTGATAAGTATGGTAATAGGCCCTGACCAGGTGGTCTGAACTTGCCTTCGAGGCAGAATAGGGACTCCTTGGATCATACGGTGTGGTTTCCCGGAAGAATCCTTGTTTACCCAATGATCCGAACACTTCGTCTGTTGAGATGTGGTAAAACCGTTTTGTCTTCCGGTCTTCTCCCCAGAGTCCTCTTGCTGCATCCAGCAGGTTCACCGTTCCATTGATGTTGGTGGTGATGAATCTTTTTGGGGCAGAAATAGACCGGTCGACGTGTGATTCAGCGGCGAGATGAATGATCCCGTCGAAGGGAAATTCCTTGAACAGCTCCTCCACGAATGACGAGTCAACAATATCCCCTTTCACAAAATGATAATTTTCCCGGTCTTCGATATCCGACAGGTTCTCCAGATTCCCGGCATAGGTTAGTTTATCCAGGTTGACGATCCGGTAATCGGGGTATTTTTCCACAAAGAGGCGGACAACATGGGATCCGACAAATCCTGCACCACCGGTAATTAATAGGGTATATTTCATCGACTGAGAGTTCATTTATATTGAAGTTAATGACTTTTCCTGTACCTCTTTTCCCAGTTCCAGGCTGACAGCAGGGCATCATCAATCGAATATTCTGCTTTCCATCCCAATGTTCTATTTGCCTTTCGTGTATCTGCCCATACCTGCTCAATATCGCCGGGACGTCTGTTGGTAATTTTATACGGAAGCTTCAACCCGGTGACCTTTTCAAACGAGGTGATCATTTTAAGCACGGAAACTCCTTCGCCTGTTCCCAGGTTAAAAATTTCATGATTTGCCCTGTTTTTCAGGCTCAGTAACCTGGAGATAGCAAAAACATGTGCTCTGGCAAGATCGACAACATGCAGGTAATCTCTGATACATGATCCGTCCGGGGTGTTGTAATCGTTGCCAAAGACCCTAAGATAATCCCTGATACCGATTGCTGTCTGGGTAATTAACGGTACCAGGTTATCGGGAATACCCAGTGGCAGTTCTCCAATTTCGGAAGAAGGGTGGGCTCCAATGGGATTGAAATAGCGCAATGAAATGGCTTGTACTGCGGAATTAGTCTCCACTGCGTTCGAAATGATTTCTTCGGAAATTTGCTTGGTGTTTCCATAGGGCGACCGTGCAGCTTTTACCGTTGATTCTTCTGTTACCGGCAAATGATCGGGCTGCCCGTACACCGTGCAGGAGGATGAGAAAACCAAGTTGGGGATACGGTGCTTAGACATCCCTTCCAGCAGGTTTATTAACGAAAGCAGGTTGTTTTTGTAGTATTTCAGTGGCTGCTTAACCGATTCTTCCACCGACTTGAAAGCAGCAAAATGAATAATTGATTGTATCCCCGGATAGTTGGTCAGGAACTCTTCCAGCAGGGCAGCATCACAAAGGTTAAAATTCTCAAAGGAGGGCCTGATGCCGGTTATGTTCTCAATCCCGTCCAGAACCTCAATTCTTGAATTGCTTAAATTATCAACAATAACCACATCAAATCCAGCATGGATTAGCTCAACCGTTGTATGTGAACCGATGTATCCGGCACCACCTGTGACCAGCACGAGTGATTTCATAATTATAAACTCCAGTAATTCAAATTCTTTATCTTCCCACGGTATATCCCTTTAACGTCAATCAACACCGCTTTATGATTGGTAATGGATGAAAAGAATGATTCATCGAACGATGAAAACTCAGCGTGGCTTACCGCAACAATTACAGCATCGTAATCTTTTCCTATCTCACTTATCAAATTCAATCCATACTCTCTTTTCACCTCCTGTTTGCTGGCACGTGGATCGAACAGATCAACATCTACTCCATACGAATGCAGTTCCCGGGCGATGTCAATCACTTTTGAGTTTCGAATATCACTGATGTTTTCTTTAAAGGTCACCCCAAGGATAAGGACTTTAGCATGGTTAATATTTTTATCTATGGCGATGATCTTTTTTACCGTCTGTTTGGCAATGTATGCGCCCATCGAATCATTCACAAAACGGCCGGAGTTGATAACCTGGGCATGATATCCCAGCTCCCTGGCTTTATAGGTCAGGTAATAGGGATCAACACCAATGCAATGGCCGCCAACCAGTCCGGGATAGAAGGAAAGAAAATTCCATTTTGTGTTAGCTGCCTCCAGCACTTCATAGGTATTGATATTCATCCGGTTAAAGATCAGTGAAAGTTCGTTCATGAATGCGATGTTTATGTCCCGCTGGGTGTTCTCAATGATCTTAGCTGCTTCAGCAACCTTGATGGAGCTCACACGGTGAATGCCTGCCTCGACGATTAACTGGTAGGTATTGGCAATGTTCTCCAGGCTAACCTTATCACAACCGGAAACAACCTTCACGATCGATTTGAGCGTGTGTATTTTATCACCGGGATTGATCCTCTCGGGTGAAAATCCAACCTTAAAATCTTTGCCACATTTCAGCCCGGAGAATTTTTCCAGCACCGGAATGCATTCTTCTTCAGTACAGCCCGGATAGACAGTCGATTCAAATACCACATAATCATCCTGTTTAAGTACGTCCCCGATGGTTTCACAAGCATGGATCAGGGGAGAGATATCCGGCAGGTTATGTTCATCGATCGGAGTGGGGACAGCAATGATATGAAACGATGCCCCGGCGAGATCTTCCGGATTTGATGTAAACAGAATATCAGCGCCCTGGAATGCTTCCGGTGATACCTCCTGGTTTGGATCGATCCTTTTTTTCAACTTTTCAATGCGGTCTTCCCTGATATCATACCCGACAACCTGTACCTTACGGGCAAATTCCAATGCGATTGGCAACCCAACATATCCGAGACCCGATACCGAAATTTTTGTTTCCCTATTGAGTAATTTTTTAACCATGGTTCAACTTCGAAAAACAGTGTTGGTAAAACTATGTGGTTTTGCAGAAAGGATGATAATCACCTTTGCACCCTATTGGAGTGCTGTTTCGGATCGTGTAGACTGTGTCGATGGAGTTTCTTGCTTCTTCCAGGCCAAATCCTTTACCACTCAGTATTTCTCTATAACTGATTGTATGCAGATCGGTAAACCCCTGGCTGAAATCAACCTCTTCCCCTTCAATGGTAATGGATCGGTAGGTACGCTGACCATTGGCTTCATGTTCCCCGGGAAGATCCCTGGCATCAACACTGAGAAACCACCGTACCCTGGCTTGCTGAAGCTGTAGAAATCCCCCGGCTTTGTTATGCTCCGAAATATGGACTATACTCTCTTTCACAGGACCAAAGACCCAGGTCAGCATATCAAAAAAATGCACTCCAATATTGGTCGCAATACCGCCCGACTTTTGAAGATCTCCTTTCCACGAGATGAAATACCAGTTTCCCCTGCTGGTAATGTAAGTCAGATTGAGATCGTAAACCCTGTTTTTCGGACCGGTTTCAATTTTCTGCTTTAATGCCTGGATGGATGGGTGAAGCCTTAACTGTAAAACATTGTATACCCCTCTTCCCGTCTCCCTTTCGATTTCAAGAAGCGCATCGATATTCCAGGGGTTGAGGACAAGCGGTTTTTCACAAATTGCATCTGCCTGATGCCGTAATGCAAAACGGATATGGGAATCATGGAGGTAATTGGGAGAGCAGATGCTCACATAATTCACCTTTGTACCATAACGTTTCAGCTTGTCAATATGGCGGTCGAACCGTTCAAACTCAACAAAAAAATCGGCTTCCGGAAAATAGCTGTCCATAATTCCTACGCTGTCCGATTTGTCGAGGGTGGCAACCAGGTTATTCCCGGTATCTTTTATCGCTTTGAGATGGCGAACGGCTATGAATCCGGCAACTCCTATCAATGCAAAATTAAACGGATCTTGAATCGGTTTTTTCATGGATCAAACCTTCTAATTCTGACGGTAAAGTTATTTAAATCTGATCAATTTTTTTCATTACGTTTCCATCTTTAAGCTGGTAGGTGATTCCACTTTCCGGACAGACAGCTATCCCCTGCTCATTGAAAAGAAGCCGGTGTCCAGACTCACTCATCCAGCCAATATGGCGCCCGGGATTACCAACAACCAGGGAGTAGGGCTTAACCGGTTTATGAACCACTGAACCGGCACCGATGAAGGCATACTCTCCAATGGTGATGCCACAGATGATGGTGGCATTCGCCCCTATAGAAGCACCTTCCTTTACCAGTGTTTTACTGTACTGCCCCCTGCGAACAACAGCACTTCTCGGATTAATAATATTGGTAAATACCATGGAGGGCCCAAGAAATACATTGTCTTCACAAACCACACCCGTATAGATGGATACATTGTTCTGCACCTTGACATTCTTCCCCAGTTTTACTTCCGGAGAGACCACCACGTTTTGGCCAAGATTGCAATTTTCTCCAATCTCACAGTTCGACATGATGTGTGAGAAATGCCAGATCTTTGTTCCTTTCCCTATTTTACACTGGTCATCAATTACAACCGTCTCGTGAGCAAAATAATCTTTTTCCATAAGCTACTAACAGGTTAACGTGATGGATTGTTTAAGCATTCAATGATGGAATCGGTGATATATTCCTGCTGATCTTTCTCCAGCTCCGTATGCATGGGGAGAGAGATGACATGATCGCAAAGGTACTCTGCATGGTAAAAATCCCCGCGTGCATATCCCAGGTAGCGATAGGCTTCCTGCAGGTGCAGGGGAACCGGATAATAAACCATGGTTGGGATCCCTTTTGACGATAAATACCCGGCAAACTCCTTCCGGTCAATCTCTTCCAGGATTACCGTGTACTGATGAAAGACATGTGTTGAAAAGGATGAACGAACAGGGATTTTTATCCCGTTTGTATCCTTCAGGAATTCATCATACCGTCTTGCAGCATCCTGCCTGGCGAGAATATACTCTTCAATGTGCTTCAGCTTAACACGCAAAATGGCCGCCTGCAAACTGTCGAGGCGTGAGTTGACACCAACCCTTTCGTGATAGTACTTGATCTTTGCACCATGGTTTACAATGGAAAAAATTTTCTCTGCCAGTTCATCATTGTTGGTCATCAGGGCTCCTCCGTCACCATAACAGCCGAGATTTTTGGTTGGGAAAAAAGAGGTACACCCGATATCTCCAATGGTCCCTGCTCTTTTCAACCTGCCATCGTTAAACGAGTAGATACTCCCCATGGATTGTGCCGCATCTTCAATCACATAAAGATTGTGCCGCTTTGCCAGAGCCATGATGGGTTCCATATCGGAACACTGGCCAAACAGGTGGACCGGTATAATCGCCCTGGTCTTTGAAGTGATCGCTTTTTCAATCCGTTCAGGGGCTATGTTGAAGGTCTCCGGGTCAACATCAACAAGTACCGGGGTTAATCCCAATAAGGCAATGACTTCCAGCGAAGCAATGAAGGAAAACCCCGGGGTGATGATTTCATCACCGGGGTGGAGGTCCAGTGCCATCAATGCCACCTGCAGCGCATCGGTTCCGTTTGCACAGGGAATAGTGTGCTTACAATCCATGTATTTCCCCAGTTCCTTAGAAAATAGCTGAACTTCCGGACCATTGATGAAAGCGGATGAGAGAATCACGTTCTCAATGGATTTATTTATCTCTTCCTGTATCTTCTGATACTGACCAACCAGATCAACCATGCGTATCTCTTTCATAACCTTAACCATCACAGTGATGAACGGATGTTGCGAATTTAGTCAAATAAATTTCCCGAATCAAACTTACAAATATTTCAGCTGCTCTTTGTTTTTTATTCAGCAGAACAAAACGTACGGACAAAATTTTTTTGATTACATTTGTGCTAAGAAGAGAGTGACAATGGATCTGTACCGGTACATAAAAGAGCTGTTATTCATTCATGATTGTGTGATTATTCCGGAGTTTGGCGGTTTTGTCACGGATTATCGGCCTGCCAGGATTAACCACGAAAGCAATACCATCGTCCCTCCGGGCAAGGACATCCGTTTTAACAGGAGCCTCACTCATAATGACGGATTGCTTATTAGCTTTATTTCAGAACAGAAAGGGATTGGCTATGTGGATTCAAAAAGGATGGTAACCGGTTTTGTAAATGAAGTGAACAGAAAACTTGAGAAAGGAAAAAGAGTAGTGTTTGAGGAGGTGGGGACGTTCTATTATGACCGTTATGGGAATCTTCAATTTGAACCCGATGCAACCTCCAATTTTTTGCCGGATTCCTATGGGTTGTATGAATTTGCACTAACACCCCTTGAGGAGTATGATGTAGAAAAGAGAATCAGGAAAAAATTTGCAGACAAAGAGCCGTCAAGAACCAATTTTCGGAGAAAAGTGTTGTGGCGGGTTGCCATAGCCGTTCCGCTGCTGGTTGCTCTTGTAGTTATTCCGTTAAAGACTGATCTGCTGAAATTCAGAACCAATGTCTCGTCGTTAAATCCTATTTCTAACACAGGTGTGGTTGATTCAAATACAGAACAACCGGAGGAAGCCATTCAACCAGAAGTTATTGAAGAAGAGATAACCGGGGAAGACCAGCTGGAAGCAGATCATGAAATAAGGCAGGCTGTTCTGACGGAAGAGTCTGATGGTGTGGAAGAAGGAACAGCAGCTGAATCCATTCCATCGGATGAGTATTATATTATTGCCGGCAGCTTCCGCATTTTGGGAAATGCTGAGCGGTATAAGGAACAACTTGCCGGGCAGGGTTATTTCCCAACCGTCATGAAGCCGGTGAATGGACTGCACCGGGTAACACTGAACGGTTACTCCACAAAAGAGGAAGCAGTATCGGCGCTTGCCGAGTTGAGAAAAGACCCTTCCAATAAGGAGCTGTGGATTCTGCGTAAGAATTAATTGATTTCTGATCCGTTATCAATGGTATTGGTTGGGCAGACAAAGGTGAGTTTCCCCTCGCTATCGTGAGCCATCAGGATCATGCCCTGGGATTCAATCCCTCTTATCTTGCGGGGTTCGAGATTTAACACTACCGATACCTGCTGTCCGATGATCCTTTCCGGCTCGAAAAATTCGGCTATCCCGGCAACGACAGTGCGTTTATCAAGGCCGGTGTCGATAAGCAGTTTTATCAGTTTATTTGTTTTAGGTACTTTCTCAGCTTCCAGGATGGTTCCGGAGCGGATATCCAGTTTAGAGAAATCGTCAAACGTGATCATCTCTTTTTGGGGAGAATGACTTTTCTCCTGCGAATCGGAAGGAGTTTTTGTTTTCATCAGCTTGTCAATTTGTTTCTGGATTATATCATCCTCAATTTTCTCAAAAAGCAATTCGGGTTTGTTAATTTTTTGACCCACCGGCAGCAGGGTTTCCTGTCCGATATCCTCCCATTTATCAGCAGAAAAATTGAGGAATGCACGGATTTTCCTGACGGTACATGGCAGAAAGGGAGCAAGCAACAGGCCCAGGTTAGCCGTAATCTGCAACGAAATATAGAGGATGGTTCCAACCCTGGTTTTGTCTTCCTTTATCACTTTCCATGGTTCCGTATCAGCCAGGTATTTGTTTCCCAGCCGTGCAAGATTCATGGCCTCCCTCAATGCTTCCCTGAACCGGTATTGTTCAAGACTCGTTTCAACGTTCTTCTTCAGTGCGCTTATTTCCGAAAGAACGTTCCGGTCGAAAGGGGTAAGTTTGTCAGGAGGTGGGACTACCCCTTCAAAATAGTTGTGCGTCAGAATCATCGTTCTGTTTACAAAATTTCCCAGTATGGCAACCAATTCGTTGTTATTCCGGGTTTGAAAATCTTTCCAGGTGAAGTCATTGTCTTTTGTTTCCGGTGCATTGGAACAAAGGGTATAACGCAACACATCTTCTTTTCCCTCGAACTCATCCAGGTATTCATGCAACCAGACAGCCCAGTTTCGGGATGTGGAGATTTTATCTCCTTCGAGATTTAAAAATTCATTAGCCGGCACATTGTCGGGCAAAATATAGGTCCCTTCATCCCGCAACATGGCAGGGAAAATAATGCAGTGAAAAACAATATTATCCTTGCCAATAAAATGAACCATTTTTGTTTCGGGATCTTTCCAGTATTTTTCCCATTCATCAGTCAGTTCTTTTGTCGCTGATATGTAACCAATGGGAGCATCGAACCAGACGTACATTACCTTGCCGGTAGCACCTTCAATGGGGACAGGCACACCCCAGTCCAGATCACGGCTTACCGCCCTGGGTTGCAGGCCCTGATCTAACCAGGATTTGCATTGCCCGTATACATTGATCTTCCAGTTTTTGTGTTCTTCAAGGATCCATTTTTTCAGGAAGGGCTCATGCCGGTCCAGGGGAAGAAACCAGTGTCTTGTCTCTTTCAGGACAGGTTGGCTGCCACTGATAGTGGATCTGGGATTGATAAGATCTGTTGGACTCAACGACGTCCCGCAATGTTCACATTGATCACCGTATGCATTATCGTTTCCACAATGAGGGCAGGTTCCAATGATGTACCGGTCAGCTAAAAACTGACCTGCTTCGTTATCGTAATACTGCTCCGTAGTCTTTTCAATGAATTTCCCTTCCTCATACAGTTTTTTGAAAAATTCGGTTGCCGTTTCATAGTGAACCGGGGAAGATGTCCGGGAATAGATATCAAAATCGATCCCGAATCGTTCAAAAGAAGATTTGTTCAATGTATGGAATCTGTCGACGATATCCTGGGGACGAACATTCTCCTGCCTTGCCTTCAGTGTTATCGGTACCCCATGTTCATCCGATCCGCAAATGGAAATAACATCTTCACCCTTTAACCGCAGATACCTTGTGTAAATATCCGATGGGACGTAAACGCCCGCCAGATGCCCGATGTGAATTGGCCCATTGGCATAGGGTAATGCGGAAGTAATGAGGTATCGTTTATACGTTTTCATACAGAATGGATTCCGAAACTGGTTAGATGGGCATCAACAATTTTGACAAAGATAATTTAAGAATTCGGAATATAAAATCGATTGGAAATTCACCATAAGAGAATAAAATCCCCTATTTTTAACTGTTGTTTTTCAAGTTAAAACGATGAAAAAAGATGAACTGGGCAAACGGGGGGAAGAGTTGGCCGTTGCATTTCTCCTTAAAAAAGGATACCGGATACTGGAACGTAACTGGCGTCACAATGCGAAGGAGATTGATATCATTGCCAGGGATAAAGATAAACTGGTTATAGTGGAAGTCAAATCCAGGGATCACAACTATTATGAACATCCGGTATATGCTGTTACCGTAAAGAAACAACAGTTCCTGATCAATGCAGCAGACGCATATATCCGGGCAAACGATCTGGATATGGAAACACGTTTTGACGTCATAACCGTGGTGTTTTACCCCAAATCATTCGAAATTGATCACATTGACGGGGCATTTTATCCAACGTTACGATAATTACCAGTTATTATTCCGGTAACAAAGCAATACAAGGTTTTCGAATAAACAAATAAGCAGTCAAAAGACAACACCTTAACTATACTATCATGAAAAAAATCGGAGGATTCTTTATTCAGGGATTGATTTATATTGTACCACTTGGAATAACCGCATATATCGTTTATCTGATCTTTACCTTCATTGACCGGTTGCTGGACAAATACATCGATCCTATTTTACCGGTCAATATTCCCGGGATTAACCTGCTGGCAGTTATACTGGTGATTATGCTGATAGGAATTATTGGACAATCCATTATCGCCAGACCAATTAAAAAACTTGCTGCAAAATTACTTGAAAAAGCCCCGTTGGTAAAAGTGATATATTCAGCCATCCGGGATCTGTTATCTGCATTTGTGGGGAAAGAGAAAAAGTTCAATAACCCTGTCATAGTAAAGGTAAATCACCTTTCCAATCTTGAAAAGCTGGGTTTTCTAACACAGAGCGACCTGGTAAACCTGGGAGTTAAAGACAAAAAAGTGGCTGTATACTTTCCCCATTCCTATAATTTTTCAGGAGAGCTGTTTATAGTGCCCAGTAAATATGTACGGCCCCTTGAAGCATCATCTGCAGAGGTCATGAAGTTCATTGTTTCGGGAGGCGCCAGTGGATTTTAACGAAGGCATTTATCAGGTAGTTTGTGTAGTCGGTATAATGAGCAGTAAACAGATCTTACAGTAGCAGGTTACAGCCGCGGATATCACTATGGTCAAACCTGCCAAGTACTTCGAATCCATTATCTTTATGCAATTTGCCAAGATCCTGGGTTTCGACGAATGATACCGAGTGGATGTTAGCCAGGTCAATAATATTGATTCCACCAGTTCGGCCTGCCGGCAAATAATCAAAAGGATCGTAGGGATCGCGAATGAGGACCTTCATCCAGGGGGGTGTATGAAAGATCCCTCCCCCCCTTGAATATGCCTGGGAGAGGATCTCGGTCATTCCATACTCGGAATGAATTTCACTTACCCCAAATTTTTCACACAGGCGATGGTGTAATTCATTCCGGGTAATCTCCTTTCTTCTTCCTTTCATGCCGCCGGTTTCCATTACAATGGTGTTTGTTAGCGGCGAATTAGAGAATTCTGCAAAATCCAGAAGGGCAAAACTGACCCCGAACAGCAGGATTTGCTGCTCCTGTTTTTCCAGCTGAATCAACATTTCCTTGAGATCATGGAAATTGTCAAGGTAGAATCTGCTGTTGGGATGTCCCGTTTGCCGGATCAATGCATCAACCATGTAGACCAGGGAGGACTCCTTCCGTTCAAGATAACCTGGCAATAGTGCCAGGATACAGAGATTTTTCAGGTCGCCGTAGTGGCTTTCAAATGCGCGGGTAAAACTCTCCTCGTAGATGGAGAGGTCATAAATGCAATGCCGGCTTCTTTTTGCCCCAGTTGTACCACTGCTCCTGAATTCTGCTTTAATGGCACCCTTGCCGGAAAGTACTGGAAAGGATGCAAAACACTCCACAGGGAGAAACGGGATATCAATGATCTTCCTGATTTGTACCGGATCAACTCCCAGATTTCTGATGTAAGCCCTGTACACCGGGTTATGTTTTGCCTGGTACCGGAAAAATTCCAGGGAGATCGTTTCCAGTTGTTGAAAAGTCTTTACTTCAAATATTTTTTCCCTGAATGGATTGTTCATCAATCGTTATCTTAAGATGGACGGAAAGGAGGATGCTCATTCAAACAGAGTGGAACCATTGGGTTGATAAGCCCATTTAAAGGTAACTTCAGCGTAACGTGTGGTCTGTTGAAGATATGAATCAACGTTTTTGACCACAATTTTTCCGTACTTACCTTCAATTGTCTTAATCACCCATACCTGGTTTTCCAACGTTGGATTTGCCCAATACGAGTAGGTCAGTGTATCTGAAATTTGTTTGTAGTTGGTAAAGAAATCTTCGGCACTGTTCAAATCGTCAAATTCACCTGCCAGTGCCATCAATTGATTTTGCTGAACATTACCCGGTATATCAAGTATTGCTACAATCACTTCAGGATTAATATCATCAACACCCGCAAGCACCACGAGATCAGGTTTTTTCGTAGATGTTTCGAGATTGTAGTTTATAACCTTCCCCTCGGAGAACAAAAACCCGTTAATGGTATAGGTCTGTCCTTCCAGTATTCTTTCCGAAGTAATGGTTACCTCGCCCGTTGTTGGTGTAGAACCATCCTCATCGCACCCTGCCACAAGGATGAAACATCCTATCCAGAACCATACGATTTTTTTCATTCTATTCTTTGTTATCCAATCTGTTGTTTTTGAGCTGTTCAAGATACTTCCGGTAATATTTTTGATACAACTGTTCTCGTTGTTTTTTTGCTTCTTCCATTCTTTCAGCATATTCCTGCCTGGACTCCGACCTGGACTTTTCCTGGAAAACAGGATTATCTTTCATCTCAGCCCCGATCTCCTCTTTAAAATAATAATCTACAAAAAGTTCCGGGGCAAGTTGCCAAAGTTTTGCAGTGCAGTCATAGGATCCACTCACAAATGATTTTCCATCCGGTACGAATTTGACACAGATGACAGCCCCTTCATGTCCGGTAAAGGTATGAATACAATTTCCCGTGGACCGTTCCCATAGTTTAATCGTCTGGTCCACTGAACCGGAAAGGAGATGATCGCCTGCCGGGCTGAATGCTACACTAAAAACAGCAGCAGTATGTCCTTTAAAGGTTCGGATCAGTTCTTTCTCCTCCACGTCCCAAAGTTTGATCGTTTGATCACGTGAAGCACTGATCAGGTATTTGCCATCCGGGCTGAAATCAAGTGAATAGATGTTCCCGGAATGGCCCTTGAAGGTGTGAATAACCCGATGACTTGTCATATCCCATAACCGGATCGTTTCATCCAGAGATCCACTGGCAATTACGTTCCTTACGGGATGAAAAGCAACCGCAAGCACACTTTTTGAGTGGCCTTCAAACTCTGATAATTCCGTCAGATTGATGAAGTCCCATAGCCTGAATGTGCGGTCAAAAGAGCCTGTTACAATGCGGTCCCCGGCAGGATTAAAATCGATTGACCATACTGCTGTAGCATGACCACTCAATGAGTTAATGTATTCTCCTTCCACGGTCCAAACCCGGATGATATTACGGTCTGAACCGACCAGGTATTTGCCATCCGGTGAAAAGGCAATGCATTGGATTTCTCCTGTGTTATCATCTAACGTTACCAGATCTTTTTTCTCCCGGAGATCCCAGAGAATTACCTTTTGATCTTTGGAGCCTGTAACCAGCAACTCTTTTTCAGGATGAATATCGATAGAGTTGATAAAATCCGAATGTTTTTTAAAAGTATAGATGAGAAAAGTATTCTCCTGTGCTTCCAGGAAGGTTCCAACGCCAAGAAGAAAAAGAGGGACCGACCAGGACCGTATTCTTTTCCCTGTTAACGTAAGATAATTTTCACGATCACGCTTTATTCTATTCATATCCCTTATCCGTTATCAACAATAAGTATGCCGGAATGGTTACTGTTTCGTGTTTGCCAGAAATCGTTTTTCCAGGTCTGAAATCTGTTCTTCCAGATCCTCCATCATACGGGTCTGACTCCTTGCAGTATTATCCGGATCAACCTCTTTTGCCGATGCCAATGCCTCCCTTGCCCGGCTGAATTCCCCATTCCACAAATAGGCTATGACACAGTTGCACCAGAGCATCTGGCAGATTTCCGGAGAGGTGCCCTCTTTTTTCCGGGAGGCTTCATCCTTTCCGGTTCTGGTCAGCCAGATTTCAATCGCTTTTTTCAGTTCCCTGGTGCGGATTTCATTTTCCTCCAGCAGATCAACTGTTTCTTCCCATGCTTTTTCAACAGAACCTGCGGCCTCTTCCAGATCGGAATAATTGTATTTTTTGTCTTTCCCTGATGCAATTTTAATTCTGTCGGAAACTATTCCTTTCCCATAGTAACTATTTAACAGATCTCTTATTTCAGATAGTGCCTCGGTGATGCATTTGTTCTGCCTATCGAGTAACATTTGATGGCCTTCACTTTCGAATTTACTATCCAGGGCTTCTTTTGAATATTCCCATTTTCCAAATTCGAACTGCAGGTTTTTTTCATCCGGTTCGATTTCGAGGTTGCATACTTCCTCCCCTGATGTTGAAATAACCTTCAGGTTGATAGGGTAATCACAGGTTATCCGGTAAAGATAGCCCGTCAGGGTTTTGCCTTCATTTATGTTGTAAACATCATCGGAGTGCAGGTTTTTTTCAGTTATATTGAAATCTCCGAATGTGACCAATACCTGCAGGTCCGGATTCGTTTCTGTTTTCTGATAACCGGGGATCTTAAGGTATTGATTCACCAGTTTGTCAACCTCCCTGGAGTTGTCAGGAAGAACAATGTTCAGTATGGATTGAAAGGTTTCATACTGTTGATCCAGAGGAAACAGTGGCAGATGAACGTATTTGATCCGGATATTCGTAAAATTAACTCGTTGGGCAGATCCTGTGATGGAGAAAAACCCCAGGATGACCAGGAGAGCGGCTTGAATCATTAAGGATGATTTTCGCATGTGGCAGTTTTATAAGGTTTACTTTGGATTTCCTTTCTATAGGGTTAAAAAACACTAATCCGTAATCGCTTTGATCCCCGGAAGTTCTTTCCCCTCCATGTATTCAAGCATTGCACCACCCCCTGTAGAGACATAACTAACCTTGTCAGAAAGATGAAACTGGTTGATTGCAGCTACAGAGTCCCCACCACCGATGAGACTGAAAGCCCCCTTTTGGGTGGCCTTGGCAATGGCTTCTGCAATTCGTTGTGTTCCCTTTTTAAAATTTTCCATTTCAAATACTCCCATCGGACCGTTCCAGAGGATGGTTTGAGATTGGGAGATGACCTTTTCGTATGTTTGAATGGTTTCATCCCCGATATCCAGTCCCATCCAACCTTCCGGTACTTCACCTGCTTTTGAAAAATCCCTCCGGGCATTATTATCAAATGCGTCAGCAATTACATTGTCAACGGGGAGATAAAGGGACACATTGTGGGCTTTGGCTTTGTCAATGATCTCAAGAGCCAGGACAAGTTTATCCTCTTCGACCAGTGAAGAACCGATTTTACCACCCTGGGCTTTGATGAACGTATACGTCATCCCACCTCCGATGATCAGGTTATCAACCTTGCTTAATAGCTGTTCAATGATGAGGATCTTATCTGAAACCTTCGCTCCTCCCATGATGGCTGTGAAGGGCTTAACCGGATCGTGCAATACCCTGTCCATGCTTTTTAATTCATTTCCAATGAGGTATCCGAACAGTTTGTCCTCTTTGAAAAAGTTTGCAACAATAGTGGTTGAAGCATGGGCACGATGTGCCGTGCCGAAGGCATCGTTCACATAAACACTTGCCAGACGGGAAAGCTCTTTGGCAAACCCTTCATCGCCCTTTGTTTCTTCCGGATGAAACCGAAGGTTTTCCAGTAAAAGTACCTCTCCCGGTCTAAGGTTTGTGGCCAGTTGAAATGTATCATCCCCAATGCAATCAGGAGCAAATTCAACCGGCAGTCCCAGCAATTCGGAAAGATGTGGAACAACATGTTTTAAGGAGAACTTTTCTTCATATTGACCCTTTGGCCTGCCAAGATGAGACATCAGAATAACCGCACCGCCGGACTGCAGGATTTTATTAATGGTTGGTAACGCTGCCCGTATCCTGGTATCATCAGTAATTTCGAATTGATCGTTTAACGGGACATTGAAGTCAACCCGGACAATTGCCCGCTTTCCCCCGAAATTATAACTGTCAATTGTTTTCATTTCCAATCGTATTTAGTGAACATTGATTACATCTCAACCTCATTCGAAAACAAAATTATTAAGTTTAACGCGTTTCGCAATGCGAAATGAAATAATAATTGAGAAACCAATCCGTGGTGAAGGGTAAACGGGATTACACGGGAACATCTTTTTCCGGTGATATTGCGTTAAGTTTTGCGTACCTTTGCCAGATAGTAACAGCGTTGCATCGATCATGCTTTTTAAACACATTGCCGGACAGGAAACGGTGAAACAACGATTAATCCACTCTGTGGTTCAGGGCAGAATAAGTCATGCACAACTCTTTCTGGGCCCTGAAGGGTGTGGTAAATTGGCCCTGGCAGTTGCCTATGCTCAGTATTTAGCCTGCGAGAATCGGGGGAAATCGGATGCCTGTGGCACCTGTCCCTCCTGCCTGAAATACGAGAAACTCATCCATCCTGATCTCCATTTTGTCTATCCTGTTTCAACCACCAAAACCATTGCCAAAGATCCCATCAGTAACGATTTTATACAGGAGTGGAGGAGCGCCCTGCTTGACAATCCATACCTCTCCTTATCTCAATGGTTTGAACGAATCGGAATAGAAAATAAACAGGGCCTCATCAGCCGGAAGGAAAGTCACGAGATGATTCGAATCCTTAACTTGAAATCTTTTGAATCGGAATATAAAGTGATGATTATCTGGATGCCGGAAAAAATGAACCAGGTTGCCGCAAATAAAGTATTAAAAATTCTGGAAGAACCACCACCAAAAACCCTGTTTATACTGGTTTCCGAAAATACACATACATTCTTACCAACCATTTTATCCCGAACTCAAATCGTTAAGATACCCAGGGTTGATGATCAAAGCATGACAGAATCACTGAAAGAAAACGATATGCTTACTCCGGAAGCGTTGCAGAATATCGTGAAGCTGGCAAATGGGAATTATTTGATGGCCCGGAATTTACTCTATGAAAGAGAAGAAAATGCATTATACCTGAACCAGTTCACTGCAATGATGAGGTTAACCTATGGGGGGAAAATACCGGATATCCTGCAATGGATTGATGATCTGGTTGCTCGGGGAAGGGAGAAACAGAAACATTTTCTTCTGTATGCAACACGCATGATCCGTGAAAATTTTATGCTGAACCTAATGGCCGGTAACGATCGTGAAGTGATTTACCTCACTGAGAAGGAGGAAGAGTTTTCGAAGAACTTTTCTCCTTTTGTCAGGGAGAAAAACGTGGCACATATCGTGGATGAGTTGAATGAAGCCTTCGCAAATATCTCGGCAAATGCAAACAGCAGGATTGTTCTCTTTGACCTTTGCATGAAAATCATGAGATTGATTAAAATGGATTTTTAATTAACTTTACCTCCCGCTTACAGGAAAGTAAATTACCAGATTCCCCTCCAAGGGATTAAACAATTGAGTTTAACTATCAGAAAAGCAATGAGTGAACGTGGCAGTAATGTAAGACTCGATGGTACATCCTTACAGGTCAAATCCCCAAAATATTCCGGAGGTTGTTTTAAACTCAGCGTTTATGATTGGTTGAATGATGTTCCGGAAACAGAGATCTCAGGTGACCTGGTGGAAGTGCGGTTTAAAAACACAAGAAAGGGTTTTTACCGAAATATAAATAGGCTGCGGCTAATGATCGGAGATATTGTTGCAGTGGAAGCTTCTCCGGGGCATGATATCGGAATCGTTTCATTAGCGGGAGAACTTGTCCTTCAGCAAATGAGGAAGTCCAATACCCCTGTTGAATCAGACGATATTAAAAAGATTTACAGAAAAGCAAAACCGGCAGATATCGATAAATGGAAGGAGGCCATTAGCCTGGAAGATTCAACCATGCTGAAAGCCAGAAAAATAGCGGAAGACCTGAACCTGGACATGAAAATCGGAGATGTTGAATACCAGGGAGACAACACCAAAGCCATCTTCTATTATATCGCGGATGAGCGGGTTGATTTCAGGGAACTGATAAAAGTCCTGGCAGATGAATTTAAAATCAGAATCGAAATGAGACAGATCGGAGCCAGGCAGGAAGCGGGACGGATAGGAGGGATTGGCTCATGCGGCAGGGAATTGTGCTGTGCATCATGGATAACGAATTTTGTCTCTGTTACTACCAGTTCGGCAAGATACCAGGAGTTGTCACTTAATCCGCAAAAATTAGCTGGCCAGTGTGGTAAACTGAAATGCTGCCTGAATTATGAACTGGATTGCTATCTGGATGCTCAAAAGAATTTTCCGGACAGATCCGTTCCCCTGGAAACCGAACAGGGACCGGCGTATCATCAAAAAACAGATATCTTCAGAAGGCTGATGTGGTATTCATACGAGAAAGATTCCTCGGTAAACCTTACACCCATTGCAATAGAACGGGTACTGCAAATTCATCAACTGAATAAGAAAGGGGAAAAAGTACCATCACTCATTGCTCAAGAGAATATTCCTGACCGTAAAATTCTCGATTATGAGAATGGTGTTAATGAAGACAGTTTAACCCGGTTTGATAAAAAATCTGGCAAACCGGGCAAAAGAAAAAGGAAAACCCCGTGAAATATGATTCAATAATCAACCCGACTCTGTGGCTGGTGTTGATTGCACTGATCTGCTCCTGCGATCGAAACCGGGTCTTTGAAGAATACATGACGCTACCGAATCATCGTTGGGACAAAACAAATGTTCTCGTTTTTAATGTGGAAATAACAGATACAATCAACCCCCATAACATCTGCGTGAATGTTAGAAATGGAGGACAGTATCAGTACAGCAACCTTTTTCTTTTTATTCGAACCGAATCACCGTCCGGACAGTGGATTCGTGATACGATTGAATGCACACTGTCTGACCAAAAAGGACGTTGGCTGGGTAGCGGACTGGGAGATATCGCTACACTTCAGGTCCCTTACAAGGTGAATGTACGCTTCCCTTACCCGGGATTGTATAGCTTTGAAATTGAGCAAGCCATGCGAACCGACCAGTTAAAGCATGTGTTCGATATAGGTCTGCGGGTTGAAAGAATGAAATGAACACAAACGGATATCCTGTGGGGAAGAGAAAACGTAGAAAATGGGATGAAATGGAGACCTTCCAACACGTTTTTCAACCCCCATTTCAGGAAATTTATAATAAGGACTTTCATCTGAAAGGCAAGTGGAAAGAAATTTTTTTTAAGAACGATAATCCCATTACACTCGAACTGGGCTGCGGGAAAGGTGAATATACCATCGGACTTTCTGCCAACTCTCCCCAACGGAATGTTATTGGAATCGATATCAAAGGAGCCCGCATATGGAAAGGGGCAAAAACAGCATTGAATGAACAGTTGAAAAACGTTGCTTTTATCCGGACGCGTATCGAACAGATAACTTCCTTTTTTGCGAAGGATGAGATTGCTGAAATCTGGCTTACCTTCCCCGATCCTCAACTAAAAAAAAGAAGAAATAAAAAGCGACTAACCGCAGCCCGATTTCTTAATGCATACCGGGAATTCCTGTCACCCGGCGGATGCATTCACCTGAAAACGGATAATAAAATCCTCTACAACTATACAATGCAAATGATTGCATACAATGACCTTCCACTGATCTTTGCATCAGAAAACCTATATGAAGAACCCAATATCGACCACGTTTTGTCCATCACTACCCATTATGAGAAACAGTTCCTTGAACAGCATGTGACGATTAAATACCTTTGTTTTAAACTGCCTATAGATACAGTAATCCATGAACCGGACTAAGTTGCTGGAACGCTCTTTTTTTGAACGGGTGTATGAAGTCACCCGACAAATTCCCTATGGGAGAATTACCACCTATGGATCCATCGCCAGGTATATCAGTATGGGAAGAGCCGCCCGGATGGTCGGTTGGGCTCTTAATAATTCGCATCATCTTCCCGATTTCATACCTGCACACCGGGTGGTAAACAGAAATGGTGTCCTCACAGGAAAGCATCATTTTGGAAATACCAATACCATGAGCCAGCTTCTCGAGAATGAAGGCATAAGGGTTGAAGATGACCGGGTAATCCACTTCGAAAAGCATTATTGGGATCCACAGAAGGAACTGGGCGCCCCATCCATTATATAAATAAAAACTGTATATTTGTATTTTAATTTAAATCAAATTAATATAACAAAATAGATTTCACCATGAGTTTTACCCGGCAACAGGTTTTAGATGCATTAAGCAACGTAGTTCATCCGGAAAAGAAAAAGGACATTGTTTCATTGGGGATGGTTGATGATCTTGCGATCAAGGGCAAAGAGATTCGTTTTTCACTACTGTTTCCCGGATCAAATGATCCGTTTAGTTCTTCAATTAAGAAAGCATGCGTAAAGGCAATTCTGGCAGACGTTGACCCAGAAGCTCAAATTCAGGGGAACATTACGGTAAAAGTTCCGCAGGCTGAACCAAAGCAGGAATTGTTACCCGGGGTAAAAAATATTGTTGCGATAGCCTCGGGGAAAGGGGGCGTGGGAAAATCCACCATTGCTGTTAACCTCGCTGTATCGTTAGCGAAAAAAGGATTACGTGTGGGGTTGATTGATGCAGATATCTATGGACCTTCCATTCCGAAAATGTTTGGTGCGGTAAAAGCCAAACCATTTGTTAATCAGGTTGAAGGGGTTGATATGATTGTTCCGATAGAACGTCATGGAGTGAAATTGTTATCCATCGGATTTTTTATTGATCCGGATAGTGCACTGGTTTGGCGTGGACCCATGGCTACGAATGCCCTGAAGCAAATGCTCGGGCAGGGAGATTGGGGAGAACTCGATTATTTACTGGTTGACCTTCCACCCGGAACCAGCGACATCCACCTTACACTGGTTCAGGAGGTTCCTGTGACGGGTGCACTTATCATCAGCACACCGCAGGAAGTAGCACTGGCAGATGCCATTAAAGGAATTAACATGTTTACAGGCGATAGAATCAATGTGCCGATTCTTGGACTGGTGGAAAACATGGCCTGGTTTACCCCGGCTGAACTGCCTGGAAACCGGTATTATATTTTTGGTAAAAATGGTTGTGAAAAGCTGGCAAAGAAATATAACATCTCCCTGTTGGGGCAGATCCCGGTAGTTGAGAGCATTTGTGAAGATGGAGACATGGGAAATCCTTCCGCTTTGGATGAAAAATCATCCACAGGCAAAGCGTTTGTAAAGCTGGCTGAAAATGTGATAAAGCAGGTTGAGATTCGTAACAGAGAACTGGAACCCACACAACGAGTTGAGATTACCCGTAAATAATCATTGTATGATATAAAAAAATGAACATGGAAGCAGAAAAGAAAGCCCAACTTTTAAGCAGGATAGATCGTGCCCTGGATAAAATACGTCCTTATCTTCAGGCGGATGGGGGAGATATTGCCCTGATTGATGTGACCGATGACATGGTGGTCAAAGTAAAACTGGAAGGAGCATGCTTTGGCTGTCCGTTCAGCCAGCAAACCCTGAAATCAGGTGTTGAACAGGCACTCTTAAAAGAGATCCCTGAATTAAAGGAGGTTCAGCCTGTTAACGATTAACATCCGGACTTCAGTGTTTCTTAAGGGCTTTAAGCCCTTTTTTTTTGCCGGGGATAAACCGGATTATAAAATATTCCATGGATCATAAAATATGTTTGTAAATTACCAGTTTATTCTCTAAGACAACCCGGTAGATTGATTACAAAAAAGATTACATATTGCTTGCTGGGTTCACTCACATTGATCCTGGTTGCCGGTTGTTCAGCTGAAAAGAATACCAGCTTGAGCCGGAATTACCATGGACTCACCTCTCATTATAATATCTATTTTAACGGTTATGAGAGTTTTCTTCGGGGTGTGGAAAAATGTGAGAATGCATTTGTTGATGATTATTCCAAAATACTCTCCCTGTTTACCTATGTCGATGAAAATATTGCTAAACAGATCGTTCCTGAAATGGACCTTGCCATACAAAAAGCCTATAAAATTATAACATTGCATTCAATCACGGCCAAACCGGAAATGGAAACGGATGAAATGACCGATGATGAAAGGGCGTTTTATAATCAACTTGAATATAACCGGTGGGTGGATGACAGCTATCTGTTAATGGCTAAGGCTCAGTTTTATAAACATGACTATCATATTACCCTGAATACGCTGAAGCTCCTGATCACTGAAGCCCTTGATGAAGAAACAAGGATGGAAGCCTATATCTGGCTTGCAAGAACAAACATCGAACTGGAAGAATATAAGGAAGCAGAACGGATATTAACATTCATTGCTGATGAAAAGCCGGTAAAGGAGAAAATGGCTGTCGAGTATCATGCCACCTATGCCCATTATTTCCTGAAACAGGAAGAGTATGAACGGGCTATCCCTCACCTGACCCTTGTTGTGGATAAAGTCCGCCGGAAAAAAGATAAACAGAGATATACCTTTGTCCTTGCGCAGCTTCATGAAGAGACAGGTGACTTTGGGGTAGCATCTGATCTGTACAAAGATGTGATCAGAATGAATCCACCCTATGAAATGACATTCAATGCAAGAATCAATAAAGCCGGATCATTCGATGTTTCCAGAGAGGATAGTGAAGAGATCAAAAAGGACCTGAAAAAACTGCTCAGGGACAAAAAGAATATCGAGTACCAGGATCAGATCTATTATGCATATGGTAAAATAGCATACAAGGAAAACAGGATTGAGGAGGCGATCGATTATTATAAAAAATCCGCTGCAAGCAGCATATCAAACAGCTTTCAGAAGGGACAATCCTACCTGGAAGTTGCCGATATCTATTACAGCCAGCTTGATTATCAACATGCCCAGGCTTATTATGATAGTGCCGTTGCGTTCCTGGCGCAAGATTATCCCAACCTGGATCAGATCCGTACAAAATCGCAAAACCTGACTGAACTGGTCAAGTATATAAACATTGTTGAACTGGAAGATAGCCTGCAAATGGTTGCCGGATTATCTGACCAGGACAAATTTGCACTGATTGATGGGATTATCAGAGAACTGAATGAAAAGGAGCGATTAGAACGGGAAGAACAAATTGAACGGCAGTACAATACCATGAATTACTATGAGAACGAACGACGGTTCAGGAATGATATGCAACGGGAAGGGAAATGGTACTTTTATAATCCTTCGGCGTTGAGCTTTGGACGAAATGAATTCCGGTTAAAATGGGGGGAGAGAAGGCTGGAAGATAATTGGCGGCGTTCTAACAAATCAACCGTTAGCTTTGTTGCGTTCACCAGTGAATCCAACCAGGCAAATCCAGATTCGACAGGAGATAACCTGGGTGCCAGTGATGTGAAATCACGTGAATATTACCTGAAAGATCTTCCTGTAAATGATTCCCTGCTGAAGATATCTGACATCAAAATTGCAGGTGCCCTGTATAATATCGGCAGAATTTATAAAGACGATTTTAACGATTTTAAACGGTCAATAACCATCTATGAGGACCTTAATCATCGGTATCCGGCGAATGAATACCAGCTATCATCCTATTATTATCTCTATGAATTAAATAAAAATCTGCCCGACCGGCAAAGAGAAGACCATTATAAAAACCTGATTTTATCCCAATACCCGGAAAGCGAATACGCTAAAATAATCTCTGATCCCGATTATTTTGATAAGCTGAAAGCCGAAGAGAAACAGGTAGTGACATTATATGAAGAAACATACAATATCTATTTGAACAAGGAGTATCAACAGGTGATCGAGCGGTGTAATTATGCTGATTCTGTATATGCTGGCGATGAACTGTTACCCAAATTCAGGCTGCTGAAAGCGCTCTCTATTGGAAGAACCCAGGATGTTAGAGCGTTTAAAAATGCCTTAACTGAACTGAGTGAAGCCTTTCCTGATAGCAGGGAAAAGGAAAAGGCAAACGAAATCTCAGCCTTCCTCGACAGAACACTCCCGGTCTTAAAAGAGGAGGAAGAAGAGATCGAAGCACAGGAAATTTATGCCTACAACGATAGTGCTGTTCATTATTATTTGCTGGTGGTTAACCGGTTTCAGGTAAATGTAAACCAACTCATATTTAACATTATCAATTACAACCTTGATAATTATGGTCAGGTGGATTTTGAAACAGGGGGAGAAATGCTAAACGACACATTGCATATCATTACGGTAAAACCTTTTCTTACCCTGTCCGATGCACAGGACTATTCAGAAAAAATTATCCATGAAGAAAGTGTTATCAACGAACTTCAACAGGGTGGTTACTATTCTTTCATTATCTCAGATGAAAATTTCAACACCTTAAAAAAAGATAAATCGGTTTCCAAGTACGAGAAGTTTTTTAAAATGAAGTATCTTCGGTGAAGATTTCTGCCATTCAAACATCCGCTACTTTTGGTATATTAAGCAGAAACCAATTATTTGGATGGTAAGGTACATGCGCTATGAGAAAAGTTAAAATTTTATGGACGGATGACGAGATTGATGTATTGAAATCTCATATTTTTTTCCTGGAGGAAAAAGGATTTATCATCGAAACCGCCACCAATGGTGATGATGCCATTGAATTGGTAAAACAATCAGATTTCGATCTGATATTTCTCGATGAGCACATGCCCGGAATGAGTGGATTGGAAACACTGAAGATGATTAAGAGTATCGCTCCTGATATTCCCATTGTTATGATAACAAAAAGCGAAGAGGAAAATATCATGGAAGAAGCGATAGGATCAAACATTGATGATTACCTGATCAAACCGGTTAATCCGAACCAGATCCTGCATTCCATTAAGAAAAATATTGACCAGAAACGGCTTGTAACAGAAAAAACCACTTCAGAGTACCGCGAAGAATTTGGGAAAATATCCGGAAAGATTAATACTGCTATGGGTTTTTCAGACTGGCTAAGTATCTATAAAGAATTGATATACTGGCAATTAGAGCTTGATAAATCGGGGGATACCGGTATGGCTGATGTTCTGGGGATGCAGGAAACCGAAGCCAACCATGCATTCGGGAAATTCATAAAAGCGAATTACCTCAACTGGTTTGATCCATCAAACGCCGTTGATAAACCATTGCTTTCACCGGATCTTTTTACCCGGCGGATCTTTCCAATGCTGGATAGGGGAGAGAAGGTTGTTTTTATTCTTGTTGATAACCTCAGATGGGACCAATGGAAGGTTATTTATCCTTCCCTCAACAACTATTTCCGGATTGAACAGGAAGAGATATATTGTAGCATATTACCGACTGCAACCCAGTATTCGAGAAACGCCATATTTTCCGGACTTATGCCCTTGAAAATTGAACAACTTTATCCCGAATTCTGGGTGTTTGATGATGAAGATTTGGGAAAAAACCTCTGGGAGAAAGAACTCCTGGAAAAGCAGCTACAACGTGCAGGGAAAGACTACTCATTCGCCTACGAGAAGATAAACAATTTAGCTGCCGGGAAGAAAATGGTTGACAATATTTCCGATTATATCCAACGACCCTTACTGGTTGTGGTGTACAATTTTTTAGATATGCTTTCTCACGCCCGGACAGAAATTGAGATGATCCGGGAACTGGCAGATGATGAACCTGCCTATCGGTCATTAACCTTCTCCTGGTTTCAGCATTCCCCTCTGCTGGAGTTGATTAAATCGCTGGCGAACCATGATGTGAAACTGGTTATTACAACCGACCATGGATCGATTCGTGTTCAGGACCCCGTCAAGGTTGTAGGGGACCGGAGTACTTCAACCAACCTGAGATATAAACAAGGGAAAAACCTGAATTATGATCCCCGGAAGGTTTTTGATATCAAAAAACCGGAATTGGCTTTTCTGCCCAGATCGAATGTTAGCTCACGTTATATATTCGCTGTTAATGAACAGTTCTTTGCCTATCCCCAGAATTATAACCATTACGTAAAATACTATCGAAACACCATCCAGCATGGAGGGATATCGATGCAGGAAATGCTGATTCCTTTTGTCAGCCTTGCAACCGTTGGATAAACAGGAGTTTTCACGGATGAAAAGAATCCAGATTGATAGGAAAGACCAGCTTGGTAAAGTCGTTCAGGTCATCCTGGAAGCGTATCAGCATTATCGGATCTTTGCCTTTTATGGAGAACTGGGATCGGGAAAAACCACCACAATCCAGGAAATTTGCAGGAAACTTAACGTGAACGACGTGGTCCACAGCCCATCCTTTTCTATCGTGAATGAATACCGGTCAGCAAAAGGATTGGTAGTGTATCATTTTGATCTCTACCGGATTGAAAAAATAGAAGAAGTTTTTGATCTTGGGTACGAAGACTATTTTTACAGTGGGAACTATTGCTTCATCGAATGGCCCGAATTGATTGAGGAGATATTGCCTGCCGGTACAATACCCGTTAAAATTGAAGTAGGGTTGGCCGGGAAACGGTTTTTCCAGTTCGATAAACCGCTTTGATTCAATCGTGGTAAATCCTCCCGAAACGTGAAAAAGTTTGAATTTAATTTGAAATTGTCGTAATTTTAAATGCACTGGAATCGAAAGCAGAAAAGTTAATTTAAACCAGTCTGTTATGAAAGATCAGAAGGGATCAGAATCGCTCATGTTCGGTAAGAGCAATTTACTTCCGCAGGAGGAAGTGCTGGAAGTTGGAAAAAGACAGAAGAAATTGATTATTGGGATCCCCAGAGAATCCAGGAAAGATGAAAACCGCGTGGCATTAACGCCCGAAGCAGTAGGATTGCTGGTGGATCAGGGACATGAAGTGAATGTTGAAAGCAAGGCAGGTAGTGATGCAAGCTACACCGATACAGATTATAGTGAATACGGGGGGTTCATTGTGGATAGTCGAAAAGAGATCTTTCGTGCTGATATCATCCTGAAAATTGCTCCCCTTACACTCGGTGAGATTGAACAGTTGAAAGGGAACCAGGTGATCATCTCCTCCCTGCATGCCATTAATCAAACAGAAGCCTATTTTCGTCAGTTAATGCAGAAAAAGGTGACATCCATTGCCTTTGAAAATCTGAAAGATAAGTTTGACTGTTATCCCGTGGTTCGATCCATGAGTGAAATTGCTGGCATCACCTCCATACTCATCGCTTCGGAATACCTCAGTAATGTGCACAAAGGGAAAGGGGTTATGCTTGGAGGAATTACGGGTATTACACCGGCAGAGGTGGTAATTCTTGGAGCTGGAACTGCCGCTGAATATGCTGCCAGGGCAGCCATTGGATTGGGAGCAGTGGTCAAGATCTTTGATAATTCAATCTATAAACTCAGGCGGTTGCAGAATTTTGTGGGACAACGGTTGCATACTTCGATTTTCCATCCAAGAGTCCTCGAAAAAACACTGAAATCCGCCGATGTTGTGATCGGTGCTGTTCATCTGATCGGTAAAGGCCCCCGCTTTTATATCACAGAGGAAATGGTGAAAGGGATGAAGAAAGGATCGGTGATTGTTGACATTAGCATCGACCAGGGAGGTGTCGTTGAAACATCCGAAACAAAAAGCCATAACGATCCGGTATTTAAAAAACACGGTGTCGTCCATTATTGTGTCAGTAATATTCCTTCAAGAGTAGCCCGAACTGCCTCCATTGCGCTGAGCAATGTTTTTGCGCCGATACTTCTCAATATCGGTAATTCAGGTGGTATCAAAACCCTGTTAAAAGATGATAAAGGCTTGAGGAAAGGGGTATATATATATAATGGAATCCTGACTAACAGTTACATTGGCAACCACTTCGGAATCCTCTCAAAAGATATTGATCTGCTCCTCGCCGCCTTTTAGTGAAGCCCTAATCTGTTTTTGAATGAGAATTATATATAACCTTGCTATCAGAACCTTCTCCTTCTTCATCTTCGTAGCTTCTGTTTTTAATTTAAAAGCTCGCCTATTCAGGACGGGTCGTAGAGATCTGTTCAAACAAATCCGGGAAATGGTCAATCCCGAAGAGGGGGTGATATGGTTTCATTGTGCTTCACTGGGAGAATTTGAACAGGGAAGACCGGTTATCGAATCGATAAAAACAGAGAAACCAGGCCAAAAAATCCTCCTTACGTTTTTTTCTCCCTCAGGATATGAAGTGAGAAAAAAGTACGGGTTGGCCGATTATATCTTCTATCTCCCGTACGATACGAAAAAAAATGCAGAACAATTCATTCGCCTTGTAAATCCGGAGATGGTTATTTTTGTCAAATATGAATTCTGGTATCATTTCATTCACACACTCAGCAGGAAGAATATTCCGGTTTATCTCATTTCAGCAAATTTTCGTCCAAACCAGGTTTTCTTCCGATGGTATGGTGGTTTTTTCCGGCAAATCCTTCAACTCTTTACCCACCTGTTTGTTCAGAACCACCGTTCCAGAGAACTGTTATCATTCCTTCCAACAGACCGGGTAACCGTATCCGGGGATACCCGGTTCGACCGTGTGCATGCCATTGCAAATCAGCACAGGAACCTGCCGGTAATAGAAACTTTCAAACAGGATCGATTTACACTGGTAGCTGGCAGCACATGGAAAGAGGATGAAGATCTTCTGATCCGGTATATCAACGAGCATGGGAAAGGGCAAAAATGGATCCTGGTCCCGCATGAGATCCATGAAGATCACATCAATCGAATGTTGAGATCACTGGAGAAACCTGCTGTTCGCTTTTCTGAAGCAGAAGGGACCGATTCTACAAAGGCCGATGTTCTGATCATAGATAACATCGGGATGCTATCCTCCCTCTATTTCTATGGAGATATTGCATTCATAGGAGGTGGATTTGGGAAAGGAATTCATAATATCCTGGAGGCTGCTGCATATGGTATCCCGGTGATTTTTGGACCGGATCATAAAGCGTTTCAGGAAGCCATTGATCTGGTAAAACTGGGAGGGGCATTTTCTGTTAACAATTATGAAGAATTAATGAACATTCTTCAACAACTTTTAAGTAACCGTAAACACCAGAAAGCCAGCGGAAAAATTGCCTTAGAATATGTAAATTCAAACATTGGGGCCACAAAAACCATTGTTGAAAAATTGTTGATGGATTAATTCAACGGCACCTTTTTTTTTCTCTAATTTTAAATACTTCATAATGCTCCCTTCGTTTCTAAAAACGAGCAAGGCGAAGCGTAACGAATCATAACTAATTAACTTATTAAAATGCCTATGAAATCTTTATTGAGAGTCTTTTTCAGTCTCACCCTCTGTTTTGCCCTGGTAGCAGCGTACGGGCAGGGAACTGTTAAAGGCATTGTAAAAGATCCTGCTTCAAACGAAACCCTTATCGGAGCTTCGATCCTTGTGCAGGATGGGTCTATCGGAACGGTGTCCAATCTGAATGGAAGTTTTACCTTGCAGTTGGACCCAGGCACCTACACTCTTGAAATATCCTATGTGGGATACTTAACGCAAACGGTAGAGGTGACTGTAAGAGACGGACAAACGACCGACCTGGAAGAGATTCCTCTGGAGGTTAATGCAGTGGGCTTACAGGAAGTGCGGGTGGTCTCATCAATGGCCATCGCCCGTCAGACACCGGTTGCCGTTTCATCCATTAAACCCAAGCAAATCATGGAAAAATTGGGGAACCAGGAGTATCCTGAAATTCTGAAGTCCACACCCGGCGTATATGCCACAAAGCAGGGAGGTGCATTCGGAGATAGCCGGGTGAATCTCCGCGGATTTAATCAACGGAATATCGCTGTAATGATTAATGGTGTGCCGGTGAATGATATGGAAAATGGATGGGTCTACTGGTCAAACTGGGCAGGACTTCCCGACGTAACCCAGTATATGCAGATTCAGCGGGGACTGGGTGCTGCGAAAATCGCTGTTCCATCTGTGGGTGGAACAATAAACATCATGACACGCACAACTGATGCCGTCAGGGGTGGTAGTATCTCCTATGGAGTAGGGAATGATAAATACCAGAAAATCGGTTTTACCTTCTCAACCGGGCTTTCTGATAACGGCTGGGCATCAACCATTTCCCTCGCCAGCACAAACGGTGACGGCTATGTGGACGGGACCCAGTTTGAATCCTATTCCTACTTTATGAACATATCCAAACGGATCAATGATAAACACTCCATGGCATTCTCATTGTTTGGCGCACCACAATGGCACGGACAGAGAACTACGGATTTCTCAATCGAAACCTTTGACAAATATGGGATTCGATACAATGGCGATTGGGGCTATAAAGATGGAGACATTGCATACGTTGCTAAGAACTATTACCACAAACCACAGGCGATCCTGAACCACTTTTGGACGATCAATGATCAGACCAGCCTGTTGACCGCTTTATATGCTTCCATCGGTACGGGAGGTGGTACCGGCAGTTACGGGAATACCGATAAATTCTACGGTGATTACCTGAGGAATGGACAGGTTGATTTTGACAGGATTGTGGATGAAAACGTTGTGAGGGGTAGCCTGGGATCGGAAAGCATACTCCGGTCATCCGTCAACAACCACAACTGGTATGGAATTCTTTCAACACTGAACCATAAATGGGGCAACCTCAGCATAAACGGGGGTCTTGATGGAAGATACTATAAGGGAGATCACTACCGGATTATTACAGATCTCCTGGGTGGAGAATATTTTCTGGATGTGAACAGGAATTACAATAAACCCAATAACGTTGCCCGCGTTGGCGATAAAATCGATTACTGGGACGATGGGGAAGTGCTGTGGGCAGGCGTTTTTGCCCAGGCAGAATATATCCTCGGTGACCTCTCAACATTTCTTGCAGGATCTTTTTCAGACAAAATGTACAGGAGAACGGACTACTTTAATTATTTTGACGATAAACTGAAGAAACAATTAAACCAGAATGAGATCCTGAAACAGGAATATATCGACCTGCTGGGAGAGGCGACCTATAACGACGCAATGGATAATGACCAGGTTACCGACTGGTCAACCTATCTGGGTTTCAGCTTTAAAGGTGGGGCAAACTATAATATAAATGATAATCATAATGTTTTCTTAAATACCGGATTCTTTGCCCGCCAACCCGATTTCAATGCAACCTACCTGAATTACCTGAATGTACTGAATGAAGATGCCAAGAATGAAAAGGTATTCAGTTTTGAACTGGGCTACGGATTAAATACCAGCGTACTCATTGCAAACCTCAATGTATATTATACAAAATGGCTGGATAAAACCTTTATAAGAACTACTTCGCAAACCAATCCGGATGGTTCGGTGGATTACTTTACAGCCAATATCCTTGGGGTGGATGCACTCCATAAAGGAATTGAGCTGGATCTTGTTTACAGCCCCATTAACAGGGTCAGTATACTGGGAATGGTTTCCCTGGCTGACTGGCGTTGGCTTAGCGACCTCGAAGATGTTAACCTGTTTGATGATAACCAGAATATAGTTGGAACCTATAACCTTTATCTCGCGGATGTCCACGTTGGAGATGCTGCCCAGACAACCCTTGCTCTTGGCGTCGATATTGAATTGTTGAAAGGATTCAAAATTGGAGCAGATTATAACTATTACGACCGGCTTTTTGCGGAATTTGACCCCCTCAGCAGAACCTCAGCCCCGGAGGATGATAAGAACAATCCGGATGCCTGGGAATTGCCAGCCTTTGGGTTGGTGGATATAAATTTGCGGTATGACTTCACCGTGGCAGGATTGAACGCCTCCTTTTTTGCCAATATGAATAACCTGTTTGATGAAGAGTATGTCTCTGATGCGTATGACGGAGATTTTCACAACTGGAAAAGCGCTGAAGTATATTATGGATGGGGAAGATCATGGAGCGTGAGCCTGAGAGTTAATTTTTAGAATCCCTTAATTGAACCAGAAAAATAACGATCATGAAGACTTTACTATATTATTTGTTAGGTATCACACTGGTGCTTTCGGCCTGTAATCCCATGGATGATATCATGGATGAACTCGATGAAATGAATAAAGAATATGTGGGCGAAGCTATCTATACACTCATCAGTGATGATTATGAAACCATAGCCGATCTGGCGCTGAATACAGACTCTACAGATCTTGTGAATGCCAGTTTCATTGAGACGAATGAATATTTCTGCGATACGGTATCCGCATCACAATATATACCTGCATTCATATCAACGTTGTTCCCGGCATTCGGAAAGAACTCGGTTGCAACAATAACCTATGACTTCTATGAAGGTTATCCTGATTATTTAACGGATTATGTTCAGGCTACTTATTATGAAGTTACTTCTGAAGATTACCAGGGTGTTGGCGGTGCAGTTGAAGAATATCAGTTTTTCCTTCCCGGGAATGAACCGGAGGATCATCTTCCAGGCATCCTGAGCACACAATTCCCGGTAGCAGTGGAAGGAGATAGAATACTCGTGAGAAGCAAGTACTCACCGGTCGTGCCAACAGGGCCTGCTGAAATTATTCTTTTTGAAGATGATTTTGAGGATGATGACCAGCTGCTGAAATGGACTGCATACAGTGTGACCGGTGATGAGGTTTGGTACAATTCAAGCTATAGCGGGAATAGTTTTGCAAAGATGTCGGGTTATTCCGGTAGTAATCACGCGAATGAGGATTGGTTGATCACATCAGAAATTGACCTGGATAATACAGAAGATGAAATTTTCACCTTTTCTACCATGTGCAATTATCCCGGCCCTATCCTCGAAGTGAAATATTCATCCGATTATGCGGGCTCGGGGGATCCAACATCTGCCACCTGGACAGACTTTACCGGATATTCATTATCAGAAACGGGATTTGAACTGGTTGAATCGGGAGATATCTTACTGGATGGCTTTACGG
>Ga0315537_1000260_pt1 | contig 39612 bp, 4 predicted proteins | sample SalMarSW160270MG_FD_203091 | JGI IMG/M metagenome (GOLD analysis project Ga0315537, IMG submission 203091) | Salt marsh sediment microbial communities from the Plum Island Ecosystem LTER, Massachusetts, United States - Salt Marsh Sediment SW1602-70 ... | reverse complement strand
ACCAAGGTTAACTACAACGATATAGAGAAGACCAAGTTCCCTACAAGCACGTTCTACATAACAACTACGCCAAAGCTGATAAATGCAAATGTTACACCACGGCAGGAGGGGTGGGCAAAGAACTACAACTTCACGATAAATGTTACTGACGAGTTGGGCGATAATGTTACTGTATTCCTTTATGAGAAGAAGTCAGGAGGAGCAACAACCGAGGTAGGCACAAACCAGTCATGCGAGCCATGCAACGGGGTTGTGATGAGCTGGAACAAGTCCTATTCCTGCGGTGATATTGGTGCCTGGACATTCTATTTCGAGGCAGAGGACAGCACTGGCAACACCTATACAACAACGGTTGCAGCTGGCGACTATTATAATAATGACAATAGCTATGTTATTGAAGAGAATGATATCAATATAACGTATATAACTGGCAACAACAGTGTAGCAACATTAACTACCCCTGCTGAATTCGTCGTGCTTGTATATGATTATGACCGTGGCTCATATAACATCAGTCCTGCAATGACTGTTGGGTTCAATGTCTCGAATCAGGGAGTTAATCAGACAGTTGGTACAAACATAACAAACAGCACTGGTCATGTAACTTTCTGGTTCGATCCTAGTGGCTGGGTCTCTGGTATAGAGAACTGGACAGCATTTACATCGCAAGCAGAGAGCTGTTATAAATTCAACACATCTGAACAGATGATAGTAAATATAACTGTCAACTATCCGTCTCAAATACTAAACGAGACTGTTAATGGTGTTACACAGGGCGCATCTGCTCCATTTGGAACGAGTTGGAACTTCTCTGTTACAGTTAGAGATATTGATATAGACGATGTAAATGTAACACTCTGGGTCGATTATGGTGAAGGGTTTGTTGCTGTTGACAACCAGACCTGTGAGAACTGTGAGAACTGGACCCAGATGAACTTTAGCAGCTGGTACTTCAACTGCAGTTCTATAGGGACGGATTACTACAAGTTTACTGCTAAGGATATTCTGAATCCAGCTAACTCAACAGCGTCACGCTTCTTTACCGTACAGCAGGATTCATTGGTGTTTACATTAATAGGAGGTAACAATTCAATAGCTGATACAACAGGCGATACAACAACAAGGCTCTCAGTTCTTGTTAACGACACCAATGGCACTGTTCTCACAGAAGGCATTGATTTCAACCTGTCTGTAACTAATGATGGTGCAATAACCTGGGTTGATTTCTCGAATGAGACGAATTCAACAGGCCATATATACTTGGATTTCAATGCCACTTGTAGCTATTCAGTTGGCAGGCAGTTATGGAAAGCCTCTATAAAAGGTGATACCTGCTATGCTGACACTTCGTCTTCGACGTACTACCTGAATGTTACACGTGATTTGAATGTAACGATAATTCTGCCATCTGGCAGTACTTATGACTGGGGACAGGCGATATTCCATCAGGTAAGGGTTTTGGATAACTGTTCTGATAGCGTGGATGGAACTATTGTTAATATTACTGTAAGAAACGAATCTGCTGTATTTAATTTCAGCATAACAGGAATCGGTGGTGGTATTTATCAGGGTGACTGGGATTCTACAGGAGCAGTAGAGGGCTGGTACAACATAACTGCAACAGTCAATAAAACTAATTATAATTATGCAGAAAAAACCAAATATCCTACATATACATTCTACTTAAGAACAAAGCCAATTCTAAAACAGGCTAATGTTACTCCTCGACAGGGTGGATGGGGAGAAAATTACAACTTTACGATAAATGTTACTGACGAGCTAGGCGATAACGTTACTGTATTTCTATATGAAAAGAAGGCAGGTGGCACTTGGTTAGAAGTTGGAACAAACCAGTCATGCGGACCTTGTAATGGTGTTATACTTTCCTGGAATAAATCTTCCTACACATGCAATGACAAGGGTTCTTGGACATTCAAGTTCGAGGCTATAGATGATAAAGGAAACTCTTATGAAACAAGCGTTGCGAATGGTGATTACGATTCAAATGATAATTCTTACCTGATAGAAGGAAATGACGTAGATATAACATATGTATTCGGCAACAACACTATAGTCAACCGTTCTGATGAACAGACAACGAAATTCATCTTATTCGTTAATGATACTGATAGTAACCTGCCAGCTGGGAGCCCCAGTGCAACTGTCTACTTCAATGTTACAACAGACGGTATAAACAACCTAACAGCTGGCTATAATACAACAAACAGTACTGGTCATGTAACATTATACTTCAATGCAACATGTTCCCATGAAGTTAGCGACCAGGAATGGTATGGATTCATATCAGGTGACAACTGCTACAAAAACTACAAATCAATAGCTATGAACGTTTCTGTATACGGTAATTTAGTAACTAACGTCTCATCTCCTCTGGATGAAAGGGAATATAATGAAAGTGACATGATAAATTTCACAAATGAGATATTTGATGAGTGCGGTAACTTGATTTCTGGCGCCAACGTGAGTTTCACTATTGTGGGCGGAGGCAATACAACCTACTGTTATGGGGAGAACTTAACTGATTGGGATAACGGAACATATTCGTGCTACATGAACTCAAGCGGTATGGGATACGGTCTTCACGATGTTACGGCAAATGCAACAAAATTCAGATATAACTATGGAGAGGGCACAAGAAATAATGCATTCAGGTTACTTGCTCCTGAGGATCAGGCACCTATTTATACAACAAACGGTACAGTAACCCCTGACCCAGGAGGATGGGGAAGCAATTTCACTTTCCAGATAGAGATAGCTGATCCCGAAGGCGACACTGTTAACATTTCGCTTTACCATGGTCCTTCAGATTCAGGTCCTTGGTATGGAATTGGAAACGAGACATGCGTAGACTGTGATTTTGTCACCATAAACTTTTCTTATTCGGATTACAACTGTGCTAACAAGGGTCTCAGGTATTACTGGTTTAATTCAACAGACTTCAACAAATCGTCAGAGTCTGATGTATTCAACTTCACAATTGATAAAGATAATGTAACTATAACCTATGTTTCAGGCAATGGTGAATCGCAAAACAGGAAAGGAGATAACCTGACCTTATTCAGAATCAGGGTAATTGACAATGTTACAGGCGAAAACCTGACAGCAAGTAGAAATGTCAGCTTCTGGGTTACAACAGGCAGCGGATGGGGCCAGGAGCTTAATAATCAAACCAACGGAACAGGGTATGCGTCTTATTATTTCAATTCTACATGTGCTTATCAGATTGGCCAGCAGCAATGGAGAGGCGGCATAAGAAATGATGAATGTTATCAGGATACAAATTCTTCGAACTTTACAATAACGCTAGTAGGAAACCTTGTGAATACAATAGACATGCCTAACGGTGAAACGTACAATGCCACAGACAATGTAACTATAAGGGTGAATGTTACAGATGAATGCGGCGTTGCAGTAAGCGATTCTTATATTAACCTGACATACAATCACAGTACTTACATTGACTCATGCCCCTCAATAAATAATGAAACCACAGGCTGGTACAACTGCACAGTTAATCTAAGTGGGATGCCTGGAGGCTGGTATGATATAACTATGAATTCCACCAGGACAGGTTACATCAAATACGACAACATAAAGAAAAATGCATTCTTCCACCAGATAGATCCTGTTCTCTCAGGGCATTATGTAACACCTACATCAGGGCCTTACGGAACAACGCATTATTTCTATGTAAATGTCACAGATGATGATGATACTGTTACTGTAAACCTATGGTCTTCTTCAAGCCCAGTAGGACCTTGGAGCTTCAGAGACCAGGATACATGTGTAGATTGCATAAACGATACAGTTATCCTTTCAACAGTATACGGCTGCGAGATAGAAACAAAATACTGGATGATAAATGCAACTGATACAAAAGGCGGCTATCATAATACAACTGTCAAGAACCTTACTGTTGATAAAAGAGCGATAGTCATCAATCTCACAATAGGTGACAACTCCAGCTTCTTCAGAACAGGGGACAACACAACACCACTCTCTGGTCTGTTTATAGATAATTTCACGAACCAGGAGAGAGGAAGTGGAAACCCTGGAGGAATATACGTGACTACAGACAATGTCATATGGGGCCCAAAACTATCCAACACGACAAATAGCACTGGTCACCTTAATTATAATTTCAATGCAACCTGTATCTACAGTACGGGTGAACAGAAATGGAGAATCGTTTCTGATGAGGCCTCCTGTTATTACGAGGCTTATTCAGATAATTTCACACTCTATCTGAACTCTACACTTTCTACAAATATAACGTATCCTGACGGGAATTCTGAAGCAAGGCCTTATCCTGTAAATATCTATGGAAAAGTTATGGATGAATGCGGCAATGTAACAGGTACTGATGTTGTTTTCAGTGTTGAGCAGGGAGCTACAGTAGAGAGGTGTCCTGGATTCGGTTATGCAAATGATGATGGAAACGGTAATTATAGCTGTTCATGGGATAGCAATGGAAAGAACCTTGACTGGTGGGACATAAAAATGAATGCCACCAAAGAATATTATATTTTTGACAACACAAGCAAGTTAGATGCTTTCAGGCTCGGTGAGGTACCTAAGTTAGAGTACCCTGATGTCAACCCTCCAACAGAAGGTTGGGGCTACAACTTTACATTTTCTTTGAATGTTTCTGATCCTGAAGGAAGCGAGTTAGTTAATGTAACGCTATGGAAGGCTTATGCTGCAGTAGGACCTTGGTATGAAGTAAGGTCGAAAACGTGCAGTGGCTGTACAACACCTACCCCGGTAATATTTAACGAGGTCTTCGAATGCATCGATTATACGGCTGCTACGTCTGGTCTCGTATATTATAAGTTCAACGCAACTGATACAAATAACAATTTCACAAACGAAACAGCAAGTGATACGTTTGTATTACAGCCTGATACTGTAGAATATTATGAAGAAGTTAACTATGATTCAACAAGAGAGGGGGATAGCACAGTAGAGATTATACTTAGAATATATGATTCAGACAAAGGCGAATATCCTGCTGGCGTAAACAGCACTATATGGATTATGCTTAATGAAACAACATGGGATTCAGGCTTTTCAAATCAAACGAACGCAAGCGGTTATCTAGTTTATAATTTCAATGCAACATGTGCCTATTCTACCGGTAGAAGAAACTGGACAGGTGGTGTAAATAATGATATTTGCTATGCTATTTCAAATACAACTGATAAATACAATGTCACAATAACAGGCCAGTTAAAGGAAGCTCTGCTGAATCCGTTCCAGGACCAGGTATTCAATGTTGGCGATTCTGTTCTTATAAGAACAAATACAACATCTGAGTGTAGCAGTGAAGGCTTAGTGCCTAATGCAACAGTAACCATAGAACTAGAAAACGGTGAATGGGAGGCATGCTCTGCCTATAACGAGACAGACGGCTGGTATAACTGTACATGGAACTCTACAGGCAAGGAAGAGGGCAACTGGTCTATTCGTATCAACTCATCCAAATCATTCTACTATGACAACACCACAACATGGCAGGACAGGTTCTGGCTGGAGAACATTGCTCCTGTTAATCAATCCGTGCCTACAGTAACGCCTTCAACAGGCGGATGGTCGAGGCTTTATAATTACTCCATAAACCTAACTGACCAGGAAGGCGACACGTTAACATGCCTATTGTACATAAGTTCTGACGGTGAAAACTTTACTTACAAAGGAAACATGACTGTAACAAACACCACATTTAACCAGACCTGTTATGTGGAAGTTCATGACTTTGACTGCACTGCCAAAGACAATAACTGGAGCTTCTTGTTTGAGGTTAAGAATGGTGTAGAAAATAATACATTCAATACCTCTGTTTTTGATGGTCCTGTTATAAATCCTTCACAGATTGAAGTTCTGTATACAGTAGAAACTCATGGTAATAATTCTTATCTAAACAGAAGTGGTTATAACCTTACTGTATTATCCCTTTACATAAATGATACAGAAAACGGTACAGGAGTTCCAAATGCTACCGGAACTATATGGATATCTACAGGTAGCGGGTGGGATTCAGGCTTTGCAAATCAGACTAACGCAAGCGGCTATCTGGTGTATAACTTCAATGCAACCTGCAGCTATGCTATTGGTAGACAAAACTGGACAGGTGGTCTAACTGATAGTTGTTATCAGTACAGAAATTATTCAGATAACAGCGATAATCTAAGCCTGAACCTTGTTGGCAGCTTTATAAATAACATACTATTACCAACTGGCAGCTATCTCCGCGGCAATAACGTTACAATAAGAACGAATATAACTGATGACTGTCAGATCCTACAAACTGATCTTACAGTAGACTACAACTATACAAGGGGTAGTTATGAATATTCATGTTCGCCTGTAAATAATGAAGGCGATGGCTGGTACAACTGTACGTTCAATACCAGTTATCCTGAAACACTGGAAGCTGGCTGGTGGAACCTAAAAACAGTCTTCAATAAAACAGATTTCAATGACTTTGAAGATGTTATTCCAAACACATTCTTTATTGAAACAAGGCCTATATTGAGCGATGCCCGTGTAAATAAGACATTAGGAGGATGGGGTGAATGGTTTGAATGGAAAGTAAACTTCACTGACGAAGATGGTGATGTATCAACTGTTTATCTTTATGAGAGGTCATACGGCTCCTCTGACTGGACCCCGATAGCGTCCAACAGTTCCGCATCAGGTATAAATCAGACAATAACATTTTATAAAAATCCTTATACCTGTCCAGCTCTTGGTGGCCAGGAAAATGACACAAGGGAGTATAAGTTCAATGTGACTGATCCAAGAGCTTATTCCTCTCAGACAGACCCAGAAAACCTGACAATAGAAAAAGATGATACAGAGACCGTATACGTGTCAGGAAATAATACCGTTGTTTATAGGGCTGATTCTAGTTACACAACTCTTATTATACAGGTAAGAGATACTGACCAAGGTATCAATCTGAGTCTTGGGGGTTCAACTTCTATGGGAAGATTCTGGGTTACTGTAAATGGGAGTGACTTTGGGCCTGATATTGTTGCTGATAAGAACGGTACTGGCCATATATCAACCAACTTCAATCCTGCATGCCCGACATATGATGTTGGAGTACAGGCATGGAGAGGTGGGTATATAGGTCACAACTGTTATAAAGCATCAAATACAACAGATATGACACTTAATATAACATCCAGTCTCTATGCAAATATACAGCATCCGAACAACGAGAACTATGTCTTCATCCAGGGCGATCCGATTCTTCTTAGGGGCAACCTTACTGATGAATGTAATATAAGGATAGACCAGGCAATAGATGCAAACTTTACAGCTTACAATTCGACTACCGGGAGCTTTGCCTTCTGTGATGCACAAGACGAAGGCAACGGGTGGTACAACTGTACACTAAACAGCGCGCAAACAGCTTCTATGGAACTCGGCTGGCATAACGTTAACATAAGTGGTTCAAAGAGCTTCTATCAGTCAGCTAATTCAACTTATGAGAATAATTTTGTACTAACAATAAACCCGAAAATATATAGCCCCGGTATTGATGAATCAATTGGGGGTTGGGGAAGGACCTACAAATTCACCGTGACTGTTGAAGATACAGAGGCAGCATGGGACAACTTAAATGTTACATTATGGGTAAACACCTCAGGAACAGGTTATGTATGGGAAGCTATAAACTCAACAGTGCTCAATGCAACAAGCCCTAAAACAGTTGAATTCAACAACACTTTCGAATGTGACGATATCGGATCCAATTACTATAAGTTTAATGTTACTGATGTGTGGGGCAATTACAATGAAACAACCCAGCAGCCGTTCACATTAAGAAATGATTACGTGGAGATATACGAAGCTTCAAACTTCAATATAAACAGGTATGGGGATGATACGGTAAGGCTTGTGCTAAGGATTCATGATACAGATAGAGGAGAAGATGTCCCTGCTGGCGTAAACGGCACTATATGGGTACAGGTTAATGGAACTGATTATGATCAAGGCTTTGACAATCAGACAAATGCAACAGGCCATCTTGTTTACGATTTCAATGCAACTTGCGATTACAATGTCAGCCTGCAGCAGTGGAGAGGCGGCACGAATAAGGATTACTGTTACGAAACTACAAACACAACCGATACTGTTTATGTCAACATTACAGGACAGCTTTTCAACAATTTGCTATTGCCGGCGGAAAATGATTCCTACCCAGCAGGAACCAGTATTTTTATAAGATACAACATATCAACGGATTGTTCCTTTGAAGGACTACAACCAAATGTCCCTAATACTCTAGAGCTTCGTTCCCCTACCAATAACTGGTACAACTGCACAACAATAAACAACGAGACAGACGGCTGGTATAATTGCACATGGGACAGCACATTAATGGAGCCTGGGCAGTGGGATGTAAGGATAAACTCTTCGCAAGACAAATACAATGGAAATTCAACCTATTATCTTGACAGGTTCCAGCTAAACAACTCGTATCCAACATATGAGAACCTGACAGTAACGCCTGGAGAAGGTGGATGGGGAACTCCTTTCAATTACACGGTCGACATACTTGATCCTGATCTGGATAATGTTACCTGCAGGCTGTTCATAAGCAAGAATAATGGATCTACCTGGATAGAAAAAGGGAATGATACTGTATTCAGTGGTTCTGGGGAATGCTCTGTCATTGTCCCAGACTTTGATTGCAGCGATAATGGAACTGATAACAAATTCATGTTTGAATTGAACGATCTGTACAACAGGTTCAATACAACAAACGTCACTGCACCAAATATAACAAAAGACACTGTGGAAATAGTCCATATATCTGGTAATGCAACAGAAGTAAACAGAAGTTCAGGAACACAGCTAATTCAGGTATTGCTTAACGACACTGATTCAGGTAATCCGATAAGCCTTGTATTGAACGTAACCTTCAACGTAACAACAAATGGTACGGACTATAAAACAGAGTTAATAAACGAAACTGTTAATGGTTATGCAACTCTTGACTTCAATCCAGGTTGTGATTATTATCCTGGAAATCAGACATGGTTTGCATACATAGACAATCATTCCTGTTATTACATGGATACGTCAGACATATTCAATATAACAGTAATGGCTGATCTGATAACCAATCTTGAGATTCCTAGTGGGGACAGTTTCTTACGCGGATCCAATATAACAATGAGGTTCAATGTTACTGATGATTGCATAAATCTTCAAACAGACAGTACAGTTGCTTTGAATTATTCACAAAGCAATAATGAATATGAGTGCATACTAAATGATGAAGGCACTGGTTTCTACAACTTTACAATCAACACAACTGACCCGGTACTCCTGCCTGCCCAATGGTATAATATAACAATGTTTGCAAACAAGACCTTCTACAACAAAGGTGATAAGACAGAGGTCAACAGCTTCGAAATAGAAACAATACCCATAGTTTCTGATCCAAGGGTAGACAAAGAATTGAGTGGGTGGGGAGATACATATACCTTCCAGGTTAATTTCACAGATGAGGATGGTGATACAAACATAGTAAGGCTGTGGAGGCGTGTGAGCGGTTCAACTGATTGGGAACAAAATCCTATTGCACAGAATACCAGCGTCTCAGGAGTAAATCAGACTGTAACATTTGAATACGGTGGTTTCACTTGTAATGATCTGGATCTAAATGAAAATAGGACATGGGAATATATGTTCAATACCTCGGACAGCCGTGGTTATATAAACCAGACAGAAAACAAATCACTTGTAATAGAAAAGGATGCAACAGAGGTTATCCATGTCCAAGGAAATGAAACATCCGTATTCAGGCCTGATAATAGCAACACGACATTAATAGTACAGGTTATTGATATTATCAATCCTAGTGAAACGCCCGCAGGCGGATTCGTAGGAAGATTCTGGATAACCGTAAATGGAAGTAACTGGAGCTCTCCATATGTAGTTGAGAGAAATGCTACAGGCCACTTTATACATCCGTTCGATCCTTCCTGTCCAACGTACGAAGTTGGTGTCCAGCAATGGAAAGCTGGATACATAGGTTATACCTGTCATAAACCATCAAACTCAACAGAATTCACGTTAAATATTACTGCTAACCTTTCTGGAGCTGTTTCCTACCCAGATAAGGATAATTACATATTCATAAAAGGCTGGTCAATCCTGATGAGAGGTAATATTACAGATGAATGCGGAAAGTTAATCTCAGGAGCTGATCAAGTCAACTTCACAGCCATAAATACAACTAGCGATGAATACTGTGTTGCCCAAGATGAGGGTACAGGATGGTACAACTGTACCTTAACTAGTGCACAGTCAAATGCATTAAACCTGAACTGGTGGTATGATGTTCAGTTAGGAGCCAGAAAACAATTCTACAACAATACGCTTCATACAAAGCCGGATGCCTTTGTGCTTACTTTGAATCCGTCTATATGGGGATTAGGAGTGGATCCGAACCTTGATGGATGGGGAGCTATGTTTACCTTCACCGTGGATGTTGAAGATGGTGAAGGAGATGAAATTAATGTCTCGTTATGGAAATGGAAGCAAGATCAGGGGTGGAGGGTTATAAATTCTACAACCACAACAGCGCCGGTTTCGAAGGTCATCGAATTCAATAACACCTTCGAATGCGATGATAAAGGTTCTAACCTATTCAAATTTACTGTTAATGATACTTGGGGCAATTACAATGAAACTGCTAACTCGTCGTTTACATTAACAGCGGATACTGTAGAGATTCTTGATGCCTCGAGTGTACAACTTAACAGGAAGGGAGACAACATAGCGCAGTTAGTGCTTAGAATTCATGATACAGACAGAGATGATTATCCTACAGGAGCCAACGGTACCATATGGATAATGAAGAATAATACTGAATATGACTCAGGATTTGACAACCAGACGAATACTAGTGGTTATCTCACAATTAATTTTAACGCAACTTGCGATTATCTTTATGGTGCAAGGCAATGGAGAGGCGGTACAAACAAAGATGAATGTTATGCAACCACAAACACCACAGATATAGTCTATGTATATCTTAACGGAACACTAAAGGAAGCACTACTCAACCCACTACAGGATCAGATATTCAACGTATCCCAAGGCATTTTGGTAAGGTTCAACACCACATCTGAATGCAGCAATGAGGACCTTGTGCCTAATGCAACAGCAACAGTAGAGTTCAGGTCACCGCAAAACAACTGGTACAACTGCACCACAATAAACAACGAAACAGACGGATGGTACAACTGTACTTGGGATTCAACAGGCATGAAGGAGGGCAACTGGACAATAAGGATAAACACAACAAGGCAGTACTTCCTAAGCAACACATCAACCTGGCAGGACAGGTTCTGGCTGGAGAACATAGCTCCTGTCAACAGCTCAGTGCCGACGGTTACGCCTTCAACAGGCGGATGGTCGAGGTTCTATAACTTCACAATTGATGTAAACGATACAGAAGGTGATAATCTCACATGCATACTCTGGTTGAACAAGACTGGAGAATTCTATGTTGCAGGAAATGACACAGTAAATGAGACGCAGACAGCGAAGACATGTTCAGTTATTGTTCATGACTTTACCCCTGGTGATATAGGAACTACAAAACAGTTCATATTTGAAATAAGAAACGGTGAACCTAACAATACAATAAACACATCGGTATTCTACGGGCCAACCCTGAATACGTCACAGGTTACTGTTGAGGTTGTAAGCATAGTTGATCAGGAGGTTAATAGGAGCGGGTATAATTTTGCTTCACTTACTGTCAGAATTCTGGATACAGAAAACAATACCTATGTAGGCAGTAGTATTAACGTAACAACATATGTAACAACAGATGGAAGTAGCTATGATTCCGGCGTGTTGAATACAACAAACTCATCTGGATATAATATATTTGCTTTTGATCCTACGTCAACACCATGCCCTTACGAAGTTGGCATGCAAAAGTGGAAGGCAGGCATATCCGACAGCAGATACAATGGAACCAATAGCAGTGAATATAATGTTACTGTAGTAGGAGCTCTCATAAATACGCTTGTTATACCTGCAGGAGATAATTATCTAAGAGAAGACAATGTTACAATAATTGTTAATCTAACCAGTGACTGTTACATTAACATTAGTGATGCAACCGTTGAGCTGAATTATTCACAAGATCCTTATGAATACGTATGTTCGCCTGTATACAACGAGAATACTGGTTTCTACAATTGCACTTTCAATACAACTGATCCAGTGCTCCTGCCTGCCAGATGGTACAATATAACAATGAAGAGCAACAGAACTTATTACAATACAGAAACAAGGGTCAATGAAAGTGCATTCTTTATTGAAACAAGGCCGGTCTTATTCGACCCTAGAATTGACAAGGAATTAGGCGGCTGGGGAGAGGTATTCACGTTCAGTGTAAATGTTACAGACGAGGATATAGATATTGTTACTGTCTATTTCTGGGAGAGGGTATCAGGCGCCACAAACTGGAACCTTGTTGATCAGACAAGCAAGCAGGGAATAAACCAGACTGCAACTTTTGTAAAGAGCAACTTCCAGTGTGGTGATATTGACAACCGAGAATACATGTTTAATGCGAGCGATGCACGTGATTATAATAACCAAACGTACAACAGGAGCTATGAGCTTGAAAGGGATAATGTAACATTTGAATTGGTAGAGGGAAATAATACATCTATATACAGAAATAGCGGTGATGCTGAGAATTTCACGGTCATGGTAAGGGACACTGATAAGGATGAGTACCTGACAACGACATCCGGAGGACGGGTCTGGGTAACTACAGATAATATTACATGGGACACGTCACCTTCCATCACTATAAACGGTACCGGATACCTGAGAAGAGAGTTTAATCCTTCATGTCCAACATATTACGTAGGTAATCAGAAATGGAGAGCAGGACTTGTAATTGTTGGTGGCCAAGATTGTTATGCAGCAGGCAACTCTACAGACTTCTACTTTAACATAACAAGCGACTTGTATGCAAATATATCATTCCCCATAAACGCAAGGGTGTTTGACAGGGGAGACGATATACTGCTAAGAGGAAATATTACAGACGAATGCAAGAATTTGATACCTGATGTTGATACTATTGGAATAAGGGCGGCTGACGGATCTGTTTACGAATGCCCTTCCGTGAACAATGAAAACAATGGATACTATAATTGCACAATACCTGGGTCTACTACAAACATGATGGCTTTCACATACTACAATGTGACTATAAATGCAACAAAGCTCTACTATAACTTTACATCAAACCTAGAAAACAATGCATTTGTAATAACAACTTATCCTACCCTAAGCTCACCGTCCGTATCCCCTGGTGCAGGCGGCTGGGGAAGAGAATACACATTCAATGTAACTGTTGAAGATTTGGAGAATGATGTTGTTAACGTATCTCTATGGGTGAACACCACTGGTCAATGGGTTATGATAAATTCAACAACAGGGCAATACGAATCACCTACACCGTTGAGCTTCAAGCACAGATTCACCTGCCCGGAAATTGGTATCAATGAATACAAATTCAACGCTACAGACTCATGGAACAGCAGTGATGCAACTACCCCGTTAACATTTACACTAGAAGAGGACGATACATTTGTAGAGATTATAGAAGGGACAGATGCTCCTATAGACAGAGAAGGGTATGATAATATAAAACTCGTCCTGAGAATAAGGGACGTAGACTACATGAATCAGTACTTGGATGCCGGAAGAAACGGGTCAATCTTCATAACAACAGATGGCAGCATCTATGATGCAGGAAACCCCAACACAACGAATGCAACGGGCCATCTTACATTCTGGTTCAATGCAAGCTGTAATTATCAGGTTGGTCAACAGTTATGGAAAGGTGGTATAAAAAATGATGCATGTTATGATGAAACTAATTCCTCTGCTGTTGCATTGTATATTACAGGTCAATTGAAAAATAAGATACAAGCACCTGATTACCAGCAGGAATTTAATATAACTAATATAGTTACCATAAGATTCAATGCATCTTCTGATTGTGAGAATCTTGGGTTGGTATCAAATGCATCTACAACCATAGAGCTTAAATCGCCCCTAGAGGAATGGGAGTCATGTACTGTTAATAATGAATCAGCAGGTGAAGAGCCAGGATGGTACAACTGTACGTGGGATTCAACCGGAAAAAGCAAAGGAAACTGGAGTATCCAGCTGAATTCTACAAAAGCTTACTATTATTCTAATTATACCTTCTTAGAAGACTGGTTCTTGTTAATAAACGTAGAGCCAAAGAATACGTCAGTTCCTGAGGTATCTCCTACACAGGGCGGGTGGAGCAGATTCTATAACTACAGTATAAATGTAACAGACAATGAGGGAGATAATGTTACATGTACCCTGTGGGTAAGTACTAATGGGGGATCGAGCTGGTCTAAGAAAAACAACAATACTGTTACAGGTACCTTGGATCAGAACAGAACATGCTCGGTCATTGTTCATGACTTTACCCCTGCTGCAATAGACAGCGATGTCAGATTCAAATTTGAATTAGTTGACCTTGATCCACTGAATGCTTACAATACTTCAGAGTTTATCGGACCTGTAATAAACAGATCACAGGTAAGCATAACACTTGTTACCGGAAACAACACTGTACAGAACAGGAGCGGCTACAACTTGACTACATTCACTGTTTTGATTAATGACACCGAAAACGGGACATTTGTTAACAATGGGAATGTAACATTCTGGGTTACTGTTGACGGTTCCTCTTTTGACAGTGGATTTACAAATACGACGGACGAAACCGGCCATGCAACGTATGAATTCAATTCAACATGTGCTTACCAGGTCGGTCAGCAGATATGGGTAGCAGGTACAACCGATGACAGATATTTTGACATCAACACAAGCAATCTTACAATTAACCTGACAGGCAATCTAATCAACACATTACTCTTGCCGAATGGTAATTATCTCCGCGGCAGCAATGTAACTATAAGAGTTAATGTTACTGATGAGTGCTTTGTTGCATTAAACGACGCGACTGTTGAGCTGAATTATTCACAGGGTCCTCATGAATATTCGTGCTTGCCTGTAAACAATGAGGGCACTGGTTTATATAACTGCACTTTCAATACAACTGATCCAGTGCTTCTGTCTGCCAGATATTGGAATGTTACTGTTACAACAAACAGAAGTAAACACAATAACCTAAAAACAATTGATATTAACCGGTTCTTCATACAGACAGAGCCTATACTCTTGAATGCATATGCTACCCCTCAGCTAGGTGGCTGGTCTGAACAGTTTGACTTTACTGTTAACATAACAGATGAGGATTCAACATCATTGACATTATACCTGTGGGACAGACCTGATGACGGTTCTGCTTGGTCATTGATTGCATCCCAACCGGTTAATGCTGACCCTATAAACCAATCAGTCACAATATCCAAAAATGATTACACATGCGCATGGAAATCATCTACAAGGCAGTTCAAATTCAATGTATCTGATGGTTCGTATATAGATGAGACTGCCAACTACAGCTATGAGATAGAAGAGGATGATACAAGATTAGATTATATCTTCGGTAATAACACGGTTGTTTACAGGCCTGATTCTTCAACTGTATACTTTACTGTTCAGTTAATTAATACAGATAATAATAATCAAACAATAACAGATGCGGATTCGAACACAGGAAGGTTCTGGGTAACAACCAATGCCTCTAATTCAAGCTCATGGGGACCTGAGCGTATCGTTACACCAACAGGTTCTGGTATTATTAATTATACTAGTCCTGAATTCGACCCATCCTGCCCAACATATGGGACTGGAAAACAGCTATGGAGAGCTGGATATGTTGGGCAGTCATGCTATAAGCCATCAAACTCAACATATCTTTTCGTTAATATAACAGCATTGCTAAATGCGTCTATAGTTTATCCAACAGACCAGAGTTTTGTAAGAGGAGCACCTGTTCTATTAAGATCAAATGTTACAGATGAATGCAATACACTTATAGGTGAGGCAGATTCTACTAACTTCACTGCTACACATTCAGGCTCATCACCAGAGCAGTGCCCGCTGGTAGGCAATACCAATGATGAGGGAACAGGCTATTATAATTGTACGCTTAGTGGTGCAAGAACAGGGCCAATGTCAGATGGTTGGTGGAACCTTACATTCAGCGCATACAAAGCATTCTACAATAACATAACTGTATCGAGTATAGACGCATTTATAATGACGCGTGGGCCACAACTAAGCAATGCGTATGTCACACCAACATTCGGCGGCTGGGGAAGGATATTCAAGTTTAATGTGTCTGTATATGATCCTGAAGGGGATGCTGTAAACATAACATTATGGAAAAACCTGTCAGGAGTGTTAACACCAATAAACTCTACCGTAACTACAGCGAGTCCTCTGATTGTTGTTGAATTCAACAATACATTTGATTGCGGTGATATAGGATTGGTAAAATTCTTCTTTAATGCAACTGACATATGGAACAATACCAATACAACAAGTACAACAGATGTAACAATACAGCCAGATACTGTTCAGGTACAGCAGGCATCTGATTATTATATAAACAGGGAGGGCAGCAATATTACGCTAACCCTGAGAATATACGATACTGATAGATTAGATTATCCATCTTATGTAAACGGCTCAGTGTGGATACAAACAGATAACCAGAACTATGATGCTGGTCATATCATGCAGACTAACGCAACAGGTTACCTGAACTATGAATTCAATGCCACATGCGCATATAAATATGGTTCTGAAGGATGGACCGGTGGAGTAAGCAATGATGAATGCTACTATAACGCAAACTTCACTGTTACAAGGTATGTATTTGTAAACGGAACGCTAAGAGAGGCATTACTAACTCCGTTCCAGGATCAGTTATTCAACGTATCCCAGGGCATTCTGGTAAGGTTCAACACCACATCTGAGTGCAGTAGTGAAGGCTTAGTGCCTAATGCAACAGCAACTGTAGAATTCCTGTCACCGCATAACAGCTGGTACAACTGCACCACAATAAATAATGAAACAAACGGCTGGTACAACTGTACATGGGATTCAACTGGCATGAAGGAGGGCAACTGGACAATAAGGATAAACACAACAAGGCAGTACTTCCTAGGCAATACATCAACATGGCAGAACAGGTTCTGGCTGGAGAACATAGCTCCTGTCAACAGCTCAGTGCCAACGGTTACACCTTCAACAGGTGGATGGTCAAGGCTGTATAATTATTCAATAAATCTAAGCGACCAAGAAGGTGATAACCTGACATGTACCCTATTCATCAACAGGACAGGCCAATGGGAAAACAAAGGAAATATGACTGTTTACAATACCCAGACACCAAAGACATGCTACGTAGAAGTCCATGACTTCACATGCGCCATGCAGTCAGTACATAGTTTCAAGTTTGAAGTGAAAAATGGTGAAAAGAACAACACATTTAATACAAGCGTTGTTACTGGCCCGACTATCGGAGAATCGCAAGTCGAAATAATCTATGCTGCAGGAAATGGCAGTACTCAGAACAGGTCAGGAGAAAACAGAACTATACTAATGTTATATGTCAATGATGCAGAAAATGGAACAGCTGTTCTTGGTGCAAATGCAAGCTTCTGGATAACAACAGGCAGCGGGTGGGATTCAGGATTTGCAAACCAGACTAACTCAAGCGGCTACCTTATATACGACTTCAATTCAACATGCTCATACAGCGCTGGTATACAGAATTGGACTGGAGGTATTTTCAATGATATCTGCTATGTTGATACAAATCATACATCAAACCTTACAATAAGACTGATAGGAGATATTTACAATTTCATACTAACACCTGCAGGAGAAGAATATCTCCGCGGCAGAAATGTAACCATAAGGGGAAATATTAGTGACGAGTGCTCGCAGTTAGTTACTGACGCTGATGTAAATTTCACAACAAAGTCGCTGCAGACCCTTGAAGAGTTCGACTGTTCACCTGTAAATAAAGAGGGAAACGGCTGGTATAACTGCACCTTCAATACGAGCTCACCAGTAGTTATGCCGACACAGGGTTATAACATAAGCATGAGATCAAACAGGACATTCTACAATAACAAGACAAATAACATAAGCTTTTATCTAGGATCTAGTTCATTCTTTATAGAAACAATACCTGTGTTAGGGGAGCCTAATGTAACCCCAAGCATCGGCGGCTGGGGTGAGAGATTCTGGTTCACTGTAAATGCTACAGATGAAGATTATGATGATATGACAGTCAGGCTCTGGTTAAGAAAACAAGGCACGTCTGAGTGGGTGCTCAGAAATGAAACGACAGTTTCTGGTATAAATGTAACTATAAATCTATCAACAACATTTGAAACAGGATCTGATATTGACACATGGGAATATAAACTTAATGTAACTTGCGATGAGGCTTGGGATTCAAACGAAACTTCGATAAACACATTTGTTGTAGAGCCTGATGACATATTCATTGAATACATTGTTGGTAACAATACAGTGGCTCATAGGAATTCTTCTGCAGCAGACCAGAACGTTACATTCGGTGTAAGGGTCTGGGACATCGACAGAGAGCCCAATCAGCTAATATCGGAATTTGTAACAGTTAAATTCTATGTAACCACAGATGGTTCAAATTATGCATATGAATCATCTGCTTCTACTGATACAGGATACTTCTACACAATATTCAATCCTGACTGTGATAATTCTATAGGTCCTCAGAAATGGAAAGCAGGTGGCGTTGACTATGGTTGGTATCATGGTATCAACTCGACAGAACTATACCTCAACGTAACAACATATCCGCTTGTAGCTGAAGTTACAGAACCATCTAACATAACAAGAGTTAAAGGGGTTGATACTATTTTATTGAGAGGCAACGTAAGTGATGATTGTGGTTTAGCCTCAGGGGCAAATACAACAACATTCAAGATTATGAGAGGAACATCAACATATTATCAACAAAATGGTAATGATGAAGGCAATGGTTACTATAATTTCACTGTACCGAGTAGTGCACATAGCGGATGGACAACAGGATGGTACAATGTAACCCTAGAAGCTGGTAAGGATTATTATAATACTTCTAATGTTTCAGTGAGCGTGAATGCATTCAGGCTTGTTACTGTTCCTATGATCATGAATCCGGATACGAACAAAGTTGGTGATAGAGGTGGTTGGGGAGAGTCATGGACCTTTACTGTTGATGTTCAGGATGATGACGGAGACAGTTTCAACGTTAGCTTATGGTTTAATCTGACAGGGGAATGGGAGTATGTTAATTCAGACACCTCAGCTCCAATAATCTTCTCTGGTCACAATTTCTCCTGCGGTAATATTGGTATCAAGGGCTTCAAGTTCAATGTAACTGACGAATATGGTTATTATAACGAAACTACAAGCACGTTTGAGTTAGAAGAAGATGATGTCTCTGTATTCTATGGTGGCTCTGGTGATGTAAGTAAGATAGATAGAAAAGGCGAAGACAGTGAAATACTCATAGTCAGAATAAGGGATATTGATAGGAACATGTATGTTGGTTCTGGTATTCCTACAGCACAGGGAAGAATATGGATAACCACAAACGGAACTGAATATGATTCAGGCTTCCTAAATACAACAGACTATAATGGTTATCTGTATTACACATTTAATGCTACTTGTGGTTATGGCGTAGGGATGCAAAACTGGTATGGTGGAACATCAGGTGATAGCTGTTATAAGAACTCTACCTCAGGCATTTTTACTACAAATATAACAGGTCAGTTGAATGTAAACCTGACAGCACCTGCACAGGGTTCTAACATCCCAGTCGGTAACATGATTGTTGTAAACTCAAGTGTTTATGATGACTGCGATATATTGATCTCTAACGCAAGTGTGACACACGAAGAGAGATCACCTTCAGTTAAATACAAATCAATAGGATATGTAACTGATAACAACGATGGTTATTATAACAGTACATGGAACACATCATTCCATGAAGGCGGAGACTGGGGTATAAGAATAAATGCAACTAAATTGAATTACTATTCTAATTCAACACTATTTGCAGACTGGGTTTACTTAAATAACACACCTCCGGTGGTAAGCAATTCGTCAGTATCACCTAGCGCAGGCGGCTGGGGAAGAAACTTTACCTTTAGCATAGATGTGAATGATACACAACAGGACAATGTAACATGTAAACTCTATACATACACGACAAGCGGTCACTGGGATTACAGGGGCTCATCAATAGTTTACTATGGCTTAGGCAATTGTGTTGTAAATGTTACCAACTTCACGTGTTCTGATATAAACGTATCATCTCCAAATCTCTTTAGGTGGAAGATAGAGGATGGTACAAATACATTTAATACCTCTGAGGTTGAAGGTCCAGCTATAACAAAAGATGAAGTTATAATAGAATACTTGTTTGGTAACAACACCGAAGTTAACAGATCAGGTAATCAATCAACGCTTTTGATATTAAGGGTATACGATAATATAACCAATAGCTATGTTGGTAATGGCGTAAATGGTGCTGTATTTGTTACAACAGGCAGCGGATGGGGCATAGCAGTAACAAATGATACAAACTCTACCGGACACCTGAATATCTATTTCAACCCAACAACAGATTACCAGGCAGGAGAACAGAACTGGACAGGCGGAACCTATGGAGATGCCTGCTACTTTGACACCAATTTCACAGATTACTTGAACCTATCAGTCTACCTGGACCTTGTAAACTCTCTTACAGAACCAGCTCCTGGAACAGAGTATCTAAGAGGGCAGAATGTAACATATAGAGTTCATGTTGACGATGACCAACCAATACCTATTACTAATGCAACTGTAAATATCACGCTCACCGGTGAAGAGTCCCAGAAAACATTATGCTCTCCTGTAATTGAGACTGGTGGTGGTGATTATAAGTGTACAATAAATACATCACTGCTGCCAGCCAGATGGCAAAACCTAACAATAGAATCAAATAAGAGTTACTATAACCCAGGTCTCACGCTAATCGAGAATTCCATATTTGTAATGACCAAGCCGGTATTATCAGGTGCAACTGTCTCTTCAGAACAAGGCGGTGATCTAGGCGGCTGGGGTGAAACATGGACCTTTACTGTTAACGTAACTGATGAAGACCTGGACAATGTAACAGTATACCTGAAGATAAAGAAATATACTGATCCTGATACCTCGTGGCAAACAGCAAATATCTCAAGCTATGATTCAAACCCAGATTTAGTAGGACCTATAAATTCCACGATAGAATTGAATTACAGCAACCCAAGTCTTTTCCAAGACAATCAGGTAATCTGGCAGTTTAAATTCGAAGCAGAGGATGAAAGATTCTATAATGATTCAACAATCCCTATAAATTTCACCATAGAAAAGAACGATATAACAATAGTACATGACTCAGGCAATGGCCAAACAGTATGGAGAGACGGGGGTTGGACACTATTATTATCAGTCAACGTAACAGACACAGACCAGAATATTCCTGCTCCATCTGCAAATATAACATTCTGGATAACTACCAATGCTTCTGATTCAGAAAGCTTTGATGATGGTATAGACACATTAAGCGATATAAACGGAACAGCAGAATATCTCTTCCCTCCGGATTGTCTTTATTCGACAGGCGTACAGACCTGGAGAGCAGGTACAATGTCTGACCCTTACTTCAAATATATAAATACAACAAATTTCACTTTAACAATAAAAACCTTCCTGGGACTAAACATAACCTATCCGGATGGCCATGCTTTCCTGATAGGAACTAAGGTTCCGTTTATAGGCAGGGTTTATGATGAATGTTCCAACATATCAGGAGCCACAGTAACATTTACTGACAAATTCGGAAGTTCCCAGTATAGCTGTACTCCTGTAGAAGACCAGGGCAACGGGATTTATAATTGTACATTTGATACAACCAATAAGCCGTTTACATGGAATAACATAGAGATGACAGGGAACAAGCAATTCTATGGAACATACCCAACACCAAATTCAACCACAAAGGTTAATGCGTTATATATTTCAAGTCAGCCGGCATTGAGTATTCCTTCTGTCAACCCTAATTCAGGAGGCTGGGGCCAGACCTATACGTTTAATTTTGAGCTATCAGACCAGGACAAAGACATAAATAACGTAAGCCTGTGGAAGAGCTTTGATCAGTCAAACTGGATTATGGCTGATTCCCAGTCAATTAAGGTAAATTACACAGGTACTCCTATGTCGTTCTATGAAGTATTTACATGCTTTGATTATACAAACGCGACCAATGGAACCAACTACTATAAGATAAATGCAACTGACCAGTATGGGTTCTCGACTGAGTCAGGCGTGTACAACTTTACCCTAGATTATGATGATGTTGTTGTTTCTGTTAGTAGTGTCTCAGACAAAACTGTAAGAAGGGTCGGAAACAATTCAGCATACCTGATGTTTACTATTTATGACGATGATCTAAATACATACCCAACAGGCGTTAACGGAACTGTATGGATAACGCTGGATGGTATAGATTATAATAAAACATTAAATTGCTCTAGCGATGGAGGAAACTGTAGTGTAAGCTTTGATCCAAACTGTACAACATCTACAGGATTACAGTATTGGATAGGTGGCACCAATGATATGTGCTATGATGTAAAGAACACCACTGTAGCAAACATAGCAGTTTATGGCCAGTTGAACGTCTCGATGTTATATCCTTTGAATGGTTCCATCATAAACAAGGGCAGTCCAGCTGTTCTAAATGCAAATGTTATAGAAGACTGTTCACTTGGCATAAATGACTCAACTGTAAGATGGTATAATGAATCATGGTACCAAATAGCAATAGGCTACAACACAACATGGAATGTTCCAATAAATTATGTCCTTGGTCCGGAAATAATCTATACAAATGCAACACGTAGCTATTATGACGAAAGTATCAACTTTACTAATGTTTATGTATACGGATGGAGCTCTCTTAGTTCAATCATACCGGCAGATAATTCAACATACCCAGCAGGCACGCAGATATTCATAAAGTGTCGTGTGATTGATAGCAACACGACTCAGCCAATAGCTAATTACACTGTTAAGTTTTACAGGAACGGGGCTTCTCTTGATAACAAGACAACAAACTCATCCGGCTACGCCAACACAACCTGGTATACGATCGGAGAGTCTGCTGGATGGTACAACCTGAGTTGTATCATAGAAGATAATTCAACGCTTTATTACAATACTTCTGTATCACAAATAAATTCTTCCATAAGGTTATCAAGACCTTTGATAATAGACGTCATAAATGTCCAGTACCCTTCCATATACAGGAATGATTCTTCCAAAACACCATATGAAACCAATATAACTGTTCATGTAATGGATTCTACTATAGATGATGCCGATGGTGCAAATGTTACCTTCTACAATTCTACCGGAATGATTGGCAATTGTACAACGAATTCCAGTGGATGGTGCTCTTTGGTCGACTTCAATGTAGAAGACATGTGGACACCAGGACCTTACAGTGTTTATATAAATGCCACAAGGCCTCAGAACGAGGATTCTGCAACGAACACTACAACAGTAACTATAATGGGTATCCTTAACATAACTGTGGCATCTCCTCCGGACTTTTATCACTGCGGAGCAGGTGGACTAGACTGTCCCAAATCCGGTGCAATAAACCTAATAGTTAATGTTACCAGCGAGAACGGGGAAAACGCATCTATTCTAAATCCAACTGTTACATGGTACAACGAAAGTTCTGATATACTAGCGGTTGGTATGAATATTACATTGCCTCAGTCAGTGGTTGCAGACCAAAAGACAGGACCGCAGGATTTCATGGCAGTTGCAACCAAGGCTTATTATGATGATGGTACAGACAACGTGACATTGACCATAACCGGTCTTGCGGATGTTGTCTGGATTTCACCAACCAATACGACGAATTATCCTGATGTATTCAATCCGACCTGTTTGGTAAGGGATCATGATTCTGAAGCTGGTATATCATACTACTCGGTAAACTTCACATACAAATGGGGGAATGCAACAGAATGGGTTTTCAATGGAACATACGTAACTAATGTATCAGGTTATGCGAGCTATACGTTCGTGCCTGCACAAAAGGGCTACATAGCTTTCAACTGTACAATAGGGGATAACTTAACTCAGTATTATACAGGCAATATAAAACTGGACAACGAAACATTCTGGGTAAAGGATATAAGCAAACCTTACATATTCAATATTTCCATATTCCCGAACTCAAGTATAGAGGCCAATCTTAATTATACGAACATAACAGCTACAGTAAGGGATAATCATGGTATAGATGCTGTATGGGTCTATATAGCCATGCCGAACGGTACTACAAATGTCACAATGACCAATATGACAGTCCCTATAATCAATGGAACATACGAAGCAACCTACAATGCAACCTATCTGCCGCCTGTAGGCGGTACATACTACCTAACTATCTTTGCAAGTGACAATCCGCCAGAATCCAATGTTAACAGTACGTTTGCAGGGAATCTTTCTGTATGGGGCAATCTTAACATATCTGTATCACAGTGCGTCAACAACACAGAAGACGGTAACCTGTCTGATTGTGATGCTGAGATAACGGCATTTGAAATAACACAAAAGAATAACTTTACATTCATAATAAAAGCTAACATAACGAATCTCGGGCCTGCAACTGCATATAATGTAAATATGACGCATGTAGATAGTCCTTCTGGCTCTTTAATCTACAACGAAACAATTAAGCAATGCGGAGTAAATGGAACCTTATACATAAACCAGAGTTGTTATTGGGTATTCGAGGTAACAGTCCCTTCAAAAACAGCACCTGGTTTAATATCAACAAACGTCAGAGCAACGTGGACAAACCCTGACAATAGTGTTGAGTATAGAGAAAATACAACTGAGATTACGGTAAGCTCAAACCCTGTAATAAATATAACAGAAACTGCTATAATAAAAGAAACCCAGCATGGCTTAATAACACACATAGGCAATATTACAGTTGTTTCCGAAGGTAATGATGAACTGAGTGATGTGGTTCTGGACTGGTTTGGTGTTGGCAATGTCGAAGGATATATTGATCTTGCATTAGGATGCCCGTTATGTGTATTAACAATAGCACCGAATGAGACGACTGTACTTTTTGCTGGTTCGAATTTCAGTTCAAACATAGATATAGATGTTCCAGCAGGACAGGATCCAGGGCAGTATCTCGCAATGGTAAAGGCGGACACAAGCAATGCAGGGTTTGACTATACTCTGCTGAACCTTACCGTACCTACAAACAAGACATGGACAAGGACGCCTGGAACCTTTGGAACAATTCTTGCACCTCCAAATACAACAGGAGGAATAGGAATTATCACGGTCAATAACACCGGAAACGTTAAGATTAATTTCGAGGTTGTAAAGACAGACCTCTACAATTTCTTGCGTATAGACGGGAACAGCTCAATTGCATTCGACCTAGAAAAACAAGTTTCAAGAAATATGACAATAACCTACAGTGTTCCAGAATCAGCTGTTCAGGCTCTGTACAACATAACAATATACATAAGAAGGTCTGACGCAGACCCTCCTATACAAAACGTTACCGTTACGCTAAATGTTACAAATACCCCTCCATTTATAGAAGATGTTATTGTATATCCGATATTATTTGAACTGGGTTATGAAAACATAAGCATACAGGCAAACGTAACAGATAACTTTGCAGTTGATAAGGTCTGGGCAAACATATCAGCACCAGATAATTCAACCATAATTATATTTATGAACAATACATACGACTCTATATACAATACGTCTTATAATGTCTCCCTTCCAAACACGCACACAATAAGGGTATGTGCAAACAACACAAAGGAACTTATGTCCTGTTCAGATCCTATAAATGTTACAAGCTCTAATACAACGGCATTATCAATCGTAACAATCCCGAGTGAAATTAATGCAACAAATATAACAATCGTTTCTGGCCAAAACTTTACAGTAAACTTATCTATAAACAATGTAGGCGGGTCAAGGGCAAGGTACGTAAACCTATCGCTAACACCTATAGACGAAGCAGTCATATCAACAGACTACTTTGAATATAGTTTGATATTTAGGAACAATTCAAAACAAAACCAGACTCTAATCAGCATAAATAAATCAACTTCACCAGGCATCTACTCTATAAACTTTACTGTAAACTGGACTAACCTCGATAACTCGACCAATTCGACTGTGTATGTTTTGCAGATAAATGTTACAGAAAATCCGTTTATTGACATAATAGAAGATGAAATACACATAGTACTGCCTGAGAACGCCACACGCACCTCTAACATCACATTGATGTCTATAGGTAACGTTAACGCCACTAACATAAGCTTAAGCTGCGGTTATGGAGAGGTTTGCCAGGACTTCACAGTGTCCTTTGATCCTCAGAATATATCACTCATGGTAATAAATGACACAGCGTATGTGAATATTACGTTTACCACTCCGGTAAGTTATATAAGCGGGTTACATAACGGCACTATTGTAATTAACTGGACTGGAGGATTTTCAACGCAACTCCCTGTCAAAATATTGGTACCTCTTAACATAACCTGGAAACATGAGCCGGAATATATTTCCAAGAGAGTCTTGCAGAACGAAACCGGGATATTTGGAGAGATAAACATAACAAACACAGGAAATAGTGCAATACCACTGAATATAACAGTTAATGGGTCTATAGCTCCTTACATAATACTAAGTGATTATAATATAACAATTGATTATGCTGACAAAAAGACAATATACATAAATTATTCGTCTCCTGACATACTCCTGAATACGAATTACACAGGCTACATAATAAGCAACATAACAGATGCTCTGAGAGAAAACGTAACTATAACAGAGCATGCAACATTCATAAGTCTGTTTGTAACCCCATATACCGTCAGAATAGTCTATCCGAACCAGTCAAGTCCTCTTACAGGAGTTATTCCTAACAGTACGGTCCAGGCAAAGATCAATGTCACCAAAAACGGCACAGCAGTAAATTCTAGTGTAAACTTTACTGTTCAGATATTTAACTCTTCCTCGTCAGAAACAGCTAACATAACACACTACAGCTTCAATAGCACAGAAGGCCTGTGGTTAATAAACTTCACAGCACCTGATCTTACCATAGGTAGGATATATAATATCAATGTGACTGCAGAGCACAATGAAACTTATTATTATAAGAGGTATTCGACTGAATATGATTCTATAGTCTATAGCGATACAGAAAAACCTGTCATAGAGATAATCACTCCGACAAGGGTGGTGGTAAATTCCACTGTAAATATTGTAGTAAATGTCACGGAAGCTGGTGGTATTAAGAATATAACAGGTAATATAACACATCCTGCAGGAAATGCTACTCACCAATACAACGTAACTGAAAATATATCCCTTACCCTGGTTAATAAAACAGGGGATATCTATACATACGAAGCCAACTTCACAAACACCTCCCAACTCGGGAATTACATAATAAATGTAGATGTATACGATATTTCAGGAAATTACAACTCAAGTTATAAGATATTTGAGATATACTCCGTTATAATATTCAGTGGCTATACCAAGGATGTAGAGTCACCTTCAGAACCGCCTATAAGTGTAAAATTCTCATTCTACGATCTAAACGGTGCGCTCAGGTTCAACTTTACCTCAAACGAGACAACCGGTTATTACAATGAAACAATTGACGCCAAGAGCTATGACCTGAAAATAGATATATTGAGCCAGGGCATGATGGGTACTACCATGTTGTATAATGTCAGCCTTACTGAGGATTACTTTAATCCTATTGTATTTGGTAAAATCCCAAGACCGAGAACAACAAGCAGTGCTATAAAAGGAGTTTATGTTAATACAAGCCTAGTTCCTACGAGTTCAACCCTTACTGTAGATTTCTCTGAATGTGTTGACCTTGGTTGTGCCGTCTCTATCTATGACCCAAGTCACCTATCCATATACGAATATAGTGGTGGTTGGACCAATAAGGTCAGTTCTGCTCAGAACATATACTGGAACAGGATCAACAATGTTGACGGAGATAACAGCGATGGCAGTATAAACCTGACATCGCTCTCTGTAAGTGCAAGTCCTACGACTCTGCAAGGAGCATATATATTAGCTGAATTCATATGCGGGGATGGCGACTGCGAAACTGATTTCGGGGAGAATACGAATGTATGCCCAACAGACTGCCCTTCAGCTCCACCAACTCCGCCAACTCCTCCATCACCACCTGGAGGAGGGGGCGCAGCAGGGCCTACTGTACCGGTTGTAACTCCAACAGAGCTTGTTCCTCTGGAAGTGAAATCCACTTTGCTAGAGACAGAAATAATGCCTGGGGAAGAAAGAACATTCTCAATGGATATAACAAACAACCTGAATAGTGCAGTAGGTACAACAATTACTGTAGAAGGTCCTGTTTTCAGCCTGTTAACTATACAGAAACCAAGCTTCACCCTAACTGCAAAATCAACAGAGGTTGTGAATATAAGGGCATTTGCACCCCTTGATGCTGTTACAGGAACATATACAGGAGAGGTGGTTGTAAAGTCAGGCACTATAACGCATAGAACTCCTGTTACTGTTGTAGTAAAAAGAGTTGTAGAGCCTCTGTTAGATGTAAACGTAAAGGTTCTTTCAAAGATAGTTGCTCCTGGTGATGATGTTACCTTTGAAGTTACGCTCTTTAACATGGGAGAAACCGCAACCGTAGAAGACATAACAGTTACCTATACAGTGAGACCGATAAATGACCAGCAGAACATAATAGCAATTAGCAAAGAAACGCTTGCTGTAGAACAGATTATAAACCGTAGGCTGGAATTAAATATACCTGAAGATACGCCAGAAGACAAATACATTGTTGATGTAAATGCAACTTACTGGTATGGAACCAAGTATGCAGTAGCTGCTGATGATTTTGAAATCAGCTCTTTGCCAATGCCTTTGATTATACTGAAGGCGATATTCACACATTGGCTAACATATGTTATTCTGCTTATTGTAGCACCATCTTCATTTGTAGCAATCAGGTGGATTGCTGCACGCAGGGAGACAAAGAAGACAAAGGCAAGATACATAGCACCACTTGACTACAAGACGCTTCCAAAGGCAGGAGCAGATTCTATAGAAGTTGGCAGGATTGCTGAAACAAACAGAAAGGCCCATATCGACATTCCTCAGCTTTTGATGCATTCAATCGCAGCAGGAGGAACCGGCTCTGGTAAATCAGTCTCAGCCCAGGTATGTTCAGAAGAATTACTAAAGAGGAAGGTGCCTATTATAGTTTTCGACCCTACTGCACAGTGGACGGGCTTCATGAAGCCATGCAGACAGAAAGAGATGCTAGGCCTGTATTCTAAATTCGGACTGAAACAGTCTGACACCAAGGCCTTCAAGACGAACATAATACTAGTTGAGGACCCTGAAATGGAAATTGACATAAAGAAATACAAGAAGCCTGGAGAGATGACAGTATTTGTTATGAACAGGCTGACACCTGAAAAACTGGACAAGTTCGTCAGAAGGACTGTACAGGCTATATTCGATTCAAGACCACAGGAGTCCAAGAAGATGGAGATGCTTCTGGTATACGATGAGGTCCACAGGCTGCTTCCGAAGTATGGTGGTAAAGGCGGGTATGTTGCTCTTGAGAGAGCATGCAGGGAATTCAGAAAATGGGGTATTGGAATATTCCTGATTTCACAGGTATTGCTAGACTTCAAGGGTGCGATAAGAGCCAACATAGCAAATGAAATACAACTGAGGACCAAGTACGAAGGAGATATAAAGAGGGTTAAATCCAAGTACGGCGGAGAATATGCCTCCAAGGTAACGAGGTTGACGATAGGTACAGGTCTGTTCCAGAATCCAGAGTATAATCATGGAAGGCCTTGGTTTATTAACCTAAGACCTCTATTGCACTCACCGTTTGCACTGACAGACGATGAAATTAATAAGTACCTGGAACTCAATAAGAGAATAGAGGAGATAGAAAAGACGATACAAACATTAAAGGCCCAGAAAGTCGATACTTATGATATAGAGGTTGAATTGAACATAGCCAAAGATAAGATAAAAACCGCGGCATTCAGAATGGCTGAAACATATCTGGATATGCTTGAAAAAAGAATAAAGAAGGGTAAGAAATGAGCAACGATCTAGAAGGAAAATCCAAAGAAGACCTCCAGAAAGAGAAGAAAAGTGTAGAAGAAGTTCTATCTCACCTGGAGGAGGAGTATAGGAATGCGACTGTCTCAGAGAATAACTACATTGAACTGAAGAACAAGAACTCCAAAAGGCTGGACGAGATAGATAAAAAAATATTGCAAATGGAAGTAGCTGAACAGAAAAAAGATGAACCAGAGCCAGAGATGAAGCCGCTAGAAGGTGAAAAAGAAGGGACAGAAGAGGAGAAGGAAGAGACAATGCCTGAGGAAAAAGAAGAATCATTAGAAGCAGCAGGTCTTGATATAGAGGTTGAAAAATTAAAGGCCATGCTGGATACGGTAAGGGAATCGAAGCATGCTACAGATGAAACCCTACTGAATATCTCCGAAACTATAGGAGAGTTAAGATCGATGATTCTCCAGTTGGATGTTAACCTCAAGGAAAGTATGACAAAGGTGGAGAAGATAGAAGATGAAATTTATGATATCAAGCCTCAAAAATTCACCAAAAAGCTAAAGGAGATGGATGAAAACTTTGAAAAGAACGGAATAGAAATGGAAAAGCTGGAGAATAAACTGAGTGACATAGCTGAGAGGACAAACAAAGTCTATGAAATGCTAAAGAGCATAGGTGGTGTTGAAAACCTGATAGAACTGAACAAAAACGTTCAGGAAAAACTAGATGACATAAAAGAGGCTACAGGATATATAGAAAGGTTGGGGTCAAAAACAGAAAAGATATTCATAGACATGAGCAGGGGCCTGGAAGACCTGACCTTCATAAAAGCAAGGTTAGAAGAGGTGGAGGATAGCATGAAGGAGCTGACCAAATCCTTCGATTCACTGGATGTCAGGTTTGAAGGGTATGTAAGCAAGAGTGACATGGATACCTTCAAAAAAGATATACTTTTTGTTAAGAATCAATTGAAAGAGATGAATAAGCTCATACCGATAGCAGAGATGAATCTGCCTGAAGAAATAAAGATATTATCAAAGGCAAGGGAGGACATAGTTCTGTTACTGGAATCCATGGAGGCACAGGTTAGGAACGGGAAAATGAGCATAGAGGAATATGCAAGAGTAAAGGCCGAGAATACAAAAGAAATAGCTAAGATAGAAAATAAAATAAAAAAAGAATGGGAAAGGCTTGAAAAGCTTACGCGCGTTCTAGGTAAAACAGAGGCCGAGCCAACTAAAGAAGAAAGCATTGTGGAGGTAGATGAGACAGGAGGGGAAGGAAAAGCTACTGAAGAAACAAAACCAGATACCAAGGAAAAGAAAGTTGAAAAGTCAGAAAAAATAGAGACCGAGAAAAAGGAGCTAGAAGAAGAAACACCAAAACCAAAGAAAAAGTCAAAAGAAGAAAAGGTAGATAAAAAACCAGGGGCAGAACCAATAAAAGAAAAGATAGTAGAAGAAAAACCCAAGGCAATAAAGGAGGAAAAGAAAGAACCAAAGCCTGAGGAAAAGAAAGAGCCTGAAAAAGAAGTAAAGGAGAAGAAAGAAGATAAACCCAAAGAAGAGATCGAGGAAAGGAAAAAAGAAGCAACAGGAAAAGAGCAAGAAAAAAATGAAGAAGTAAAAAAAGAGATAAACCCTGATGCAAAAGAAGGACCTGTTTCTACGGAAAAGTCAGAAAAAACAGAGTCAGGAAAAGAGAATATTCTTAATAGGTTGTTCAAATCGATAAAAAAGAATACGGATAAAAAAGAGGGTGAAACATGAAAAAGATAGGCTTTTGTTTGACCTTACTGATATCCTTAATTCTTTATACACAGGCTGTTGCTGCTTTTGATGAATGGTGGGATGTATCATGGAAATACAGAATGAAATTAGAGATAAATTCCAGTCAGTATACAAGGACTGACTGGCCAATAGAGCTGGAAATAAATTTTACAGAATTTCTGAATGGTACCTTTGACATAAATTCTACAAGGGTAATAGAATACTCCTATTCTGGTTCTATTTTACACGAGCTCCCGAGCCAGTTCGATGCTGATGAAGGCTTCAGTGCTGCATCCAATGCAGTAGGCACGCTTGTTTTCCTGATGAATGGTACAACCCCGGGTAATTCGACAAGATTGTTTTATATATATTATGATAAGGGTAACAACAAGCCTGCTTCAAATTATTCTACCAGTATTGTTTATTACAATGACACACAAACAATAAATGTCAATAACACATTTCTAAGGCTGTATATAGACACGAACAGGGGCGAAAATACCTCGGGACTTTACCGCGTATCTGACAAATACCAGAATGTTATAGTAAATGTAGCTGACAGTATCAACAGAACAGCTGAGTATATAGAATATTTCAACGGGACAGATAACCTGACATTTGATTTGATAGGAAATTTTACTATAAGAAGCGGATCTGTCAGGCTTGTCATAGAGCAGGAAGGGAATGAAATAGTATTCGGTAATCCTGCTTTAAAGACAAACGAAGCAAGGATAACCAAAAAATATTATATTTATGATAGGGCTGGTCCTGAGGTGAAGGGCACATTCATAAAGATATCACAGGTCATTACAAATAACGCAGGCTATGAAATTACCAGAGGCTCTACAGTAGGTGCACCTGCATTCGACCTGAACAGGACGCTTTCTTCCGGTTTTCTGGATAATTACGATATAAACTCATCAGATCCTTATTCCTGGGTATGGGGAGCTGGAAACGGTGGTGAAACCCTAGGCGTGACTAATTTCAATGAAACAGGAACTTATAATTATTCTGCATCTGTTGCAGGCGGAAGAATAGGTATTAACCTTAGCCCCACAGTAATAGGAGCAGGTTCTTCTATAAGCCAGTTGTCTTTAATCTATTTCGGTACTGGTGGTACTGACGCTGCAAGTGAATTCTTAAATATAAGAAATGGGTTTATTACGCCTATTAACATAAATCAGTTTTCGCCTGAGTCAATGTATGTTATAATAAACCCTAGCAGCGATGCGGCAATTTATAACAGGAATGAAACAGCCCTGATTTTTGCAAATATATCAGACGGGGACCCGTATAATCTTACAGGGTACATCAATGCAACAATTGATATGGGAACTGTTGATACAGCAGATGACCAGACAATAACGCTGTATGATGATGGAACACATAACGACACAGCTATTAACGACACTGTATTTACAAATATATTTGAAATAGCCAATAATTCCACCATAGGCTTATGGACAATAAACTTCACAGCATATACGAATTCTTCAGAGTACCTTAATTCCACATTATATACTTTCAACGTTACTGATAGCCTAAATGTTACTATTAATGTTATCAACCCGTTTGTCCTAGAGAATGAGTTGATATTTGCAACAGTATATGCCAAGAGTTACGGGGGTTCGTGGATACCAGGTGCAGGAATAAACTGCAGTTATGAATCCACTGAAATTGTCAATATAACTGATAATGGCGATGGATCTTATTCTATCAATTTCACAGCTCCTAGCGTAGAGAAAACTTACATACTAAATTGTAATGCAACAAGAAATGGAAACTTTGGAAACAATACTGCAAATTTTACAGTTGAGCCGGATAAAACTATTATCAGCATAATTCCTTATCCCTCGCTTGTAAATATCTCTACAATAACCATTTATGATAGTGAAACCTTCTGGATATTAGCAAACCTGTCTAATATTGAAAACGGTACAGCTTATAATACTAATATAAGCATAGAGCTCCTGGCTGGGTGGAGCGCTAATGTAAGTCTTGAGCAATGTGAAAACATAAGTATGGGTGGTTACTGTGAAAGATTATTCAACCTAACAGTTCCAAACAATACATCACCCGGCATTTATTATATAAATTTAACTGCAGGATGGACCAATCCTGATGGTACAACAGACACGAATAAAACAGCTGTTACTGTAAATGTTACAGCTAATCCAGAATTAGATGTTCTCGAAACAACAGTCTCAGGTGAGGCAGCAGATGGCAAAGAAACTGTTGCAGGCAGTTTTAGTATCTTGTCTATAGGAAACTATGAACTGCAGGATATTAATTTCAGCTGTTATTCTGGCGAGGTTTGCCAGAACTTCAGCGTCGAATTCATTCCGCCTAGCATAGCAAGTATTGTAGTTGGAGAGAATCAAACTGTTTTTGTGAATGTTACAGTACCTTTGTTGTATCCTGCAGGAACATACAATGCATCTATAAATGTCTCTGCTAATAATACTTATGATACGTTTCTTCTGGAGATAACAATCCCGTCTAGAACCAATATAACTATAGCAACGCTTCCAGCAGATTATGACGCTTACAATGTAACTCAGGACGATAATGAAACGTTCTTACTAATGTCCAATTTTACCAACGTTGGCAACAGCACTGCTTTATATACCAATGTAACGTTAACCATGCCTTTTAATTGGGCAGCTAATTCAACATCAGAATACTGCGGAAATCTAACAAGCTACGAGACCTGTTCAAAATATTTTGAAATAACAATATCCAACGGGACCCTGCCTGGAACCTATCCTGTAAACATAAGTGTAAACTGGACAAACCTTGACAGTTCTACCAGCATTAATGAAATTCAGTTCAATGTTACAATTGTTTCAAATGCAAAAATAAATATAAGCAAGTCCAACATATCCGGAGTTGTCTCTGGTGGAATAGAAACTGAGATAGGCAACTTTACTGTATTCTCTATTGGTAATGACGATCTGCAGGGTGTTAATTTTAATTGTTATTCTGGCGAGGTTTGCCAGAACTTCAGTATTGAGTTCACTCCTTCCAGCATAGCAAGTATTGTAGTTGGAGAGAATCAAACTGTTTTTGTGAATGTTACAGTACCTCAGACCTATTCAGCAGGGACCTATAACGGCACTGTAAATATATCTTCTTCCAACAACGGATACAAGTATCTCACGCTCTATGTAACAGTACCAATAAACAGAACCTGGAATATGTCACAGACCTCTTGCCAGAAAGTGGAGTCGCCTCCTGAAGGAACTGCATGCGAGGTGACAGTAATAAATCTCGGGAACGCTATGATAAACTTCACCATAACGCCGCAGACAGGAAACCATACAGAGGTTAATGTAACCAATTTTACTGTAGGGAAGGACGCTAATTACACTTTCTCTGTTCTTTACAACATAACTGGCGATAATATGACAACCTATATAAGCAATTTCACAATAGACGCTGTTCAGGCAGATGCAGATCCTGATAAGATGAATTTAATAGTAACTCTGCTTCCTTTCCAGGCCCCTATTATTAACATGACCGTCATGCCTGACTCAATAGCCCAGACCGAGTATGTGGAACTCTTTGTTAATATAAGCGACAGGTCTGATAGCGGAATCGAATGGGTCATGGTCAATGTTACAAGACCAAATGGATCAAGCGAGCAGACAAACATGACGAACACATCTGAATTTGGGTCTGGTATTATATTATCAACCTGGTATAAAAGATATCCTGATATGAATGAAAGTTTCGGAAATACCACAGAAAGAGGGATATACCAAGTGACGATATCTGCAAAAGATAATATAGGAAATGTAGGGAACCTGACAGTGAATTTATCAGTTTATAAGAAACTTATTGTAACAGCAAATACGTTGTCTGAAAGCTACCTGCAGGGTGACACCGGATCAATATATTATACAGCCAAGGATATTAACGGCAGCGGCTTGTCAGACATTAGCGTAGTGCTTTATATATACGACTCTAACAACAATATGTCATACTACGCAACAGAAGAGACCAATTCTGATGGTATAATATATCCCCTGCCAACCTTTACCCTGTCCTCGGATGTTCCTGTTGGCAATTACACCTTAACCACAAATTCAAGCTATTATGATGATGTTGTAAACAAGAATATTACTATAAAGACAAACAGCAGTTTCCAGGTAAAAGAAAGAACAATAACTGTAAGTGGCCTGTTTGCTGACATAGAAACAACTGTTGTCTGGTATCCAGATAACACGATGCAATTCGGCTTTCTTATATACAACGGTGAAGGCAGCCCTGTTGATCCGGATGAGTTGAACCTTACTGTTTACGATCCTGCTGATAACATATACCTGTTTGCCAACCTTACAACCTCCAACCCCATAGATAGGGAATCCAAGGGTTTCTATAGCTTTGATCATGCCATGGGGGCCAGCACACCGGTTGGTATGTTTTTAGCGGTTCTGGAAGCAGTCCAGGATGAATTCAGAACAACCAAGCTAAAGGCGTTCAGGGTCAGCAGAGGCGGGCCTTATGATGTCAGAATAAGCCTGATGGAAAATGAAGTAAGACAGGGCGAATACCTTGACTTTCTAATAACCATAGAAAATAAGGGAGTGGTATCTCAAGATGTTTATCTAGAATACTGGGTCTCCAGGGGTGCTACTTCCTATTACTATGCAGCAGAGTCCGTATACACGCCTGCATTGATGAACCAGAGCTTTACAAGAAGCGTTTACATATATTCTGACCAGCCACTTGGGGATTACATACTGAATGTAAAGGCAACTTATGATTATGTTCAGCCTCCTGCTTCGGCAAATTCAAGCTTTATTGTAATAGAAGGACTGCCAGCACCGCCAACAACAATAATACCAGGACCTGGTCCGCCTGGTTATCCTCCAACAGGCGAGGTTGTAACACCAATCGAGCCTGTGTCAGGCATCCTCATATCGAAGTATAACAGTAACGTAAGCCTTGCTCCTGGTATGGTAAAAATAGAGAGCGTTGTTGTTGAAAATATAGGAGGTGTTGATCTTGGTAATATTACTATTAGTTTACTGGACATACCATTAGACTGGTATAATGTAACTCCAGAGAGCTATAAGCTCATGCCAGAAGGGAACTCTTCGGTATTCCTTATAACATTCCGTATTCCTGAAGACGCACAGGTTGGCGTATACAAAGCGCGCCTGATAGCCAGTTCAAGCACCCAGAGCGACCAAAAGCTAATGGAGATAAGCATTTACGAATCATTGAAAGAGGTTCTGCTCAAAGAGATAGAAAAGCTGAAAGAGGATCTACAGGATATTATCATAGAAACCAGGATAGCTGAGAGGGAGGGAAAGAACGTTTCAGTTATCTATTTGATGATAGAAGAAATACAAACCGAGATAGGCTTTGCTGAAGAAAACCTTGAAAAGGATGACCTTGATGAAGCACTAGATAACGTATCTAATGCCAAAAACCTTATCGAGCAAACAAGGGTTCTTTTGGGTCTGACAGGGGTAGAGGTTTTTGAATTTCCGTTATGGCTGTTCTTTATCATATCAACCTGTGCAGCTGTTGCGCTCTCTTCATTATACATATTAAAGAGGAAGAAGAGCCTTGCCCAGGTTCTGGAATTAACTCACATGAAAAGATTCTTGGCACCGAAAGTCAATAAAGAGGATTTGATAAAAGAGAAGAATAAGTTGTCAAGGGTGTTGGCAGTACTGGAAAGAGAGAAGAACGAAAAAATAATAAGCAACAAGGCTTACGATGAGATTAGGAAAGGTGTGGAAGCTAAACTGGCTGAGATAGAAAAGAAGCTAAAAAAGGCCTAAACCGCTCTTCAAGAAATCGATTAAGCCTGTCTTGGCTTTGTATTCCTCTCCTATCAGGCTTGCTGCCAGCCTGAACATCTCCCTGCTGGCAGGTGTTTTTGCATCAAGAATTGTAACCGGTGTCTTCAGGGCAAGGCTTTTGTTTACATTCTTGTCATAGGGAACTAAAGATATAACAGGGATGCCGGAGAGCTGTTCCACCTCATTTTTTGTAAGCTCGTATTTTTCCCTGTTCGCCATGTTAAGAACTATTCCCAGATGGTTTTTTTCTATGGCACTTATAAGTTTCCTGCATCTTACAACGTCCATTATAGAAGGTATGTACGGGTTGGTGATGCAGAGTATTTCATCACTTGCCCTTATTGCAGCCATGGCTTCCCTGCCAAAGCCAGGTGCAGAATCCAGAAGAATTATGCTGTTTTCATCAGACATTTCTTTTATTTTCTCCCTTAGATTCGTTATATCAACACCCTTAAGGTCTTCAAGGTGAACAGAAGCAGGTATTACATTCATTCCAGTGGAATGCTGGTAACTGCTTTTCTCCATGCCTAACTCACCTTTCAGTACCTTGTTCAGGCTTGTAGGGTGGTTGTAAATACCAAGGTGTAGTCCTAGATGAGAAGAGGTTACATTACAATCTATTACTGTAACATTTCTTTTGTAGTGTTGGGATAAAACAGCCCCCAGATTAAGCGCTAGAGTGGTCTTGCCAACTCCACCCTTTCCAGATACAATTCCAATGATTCTTGACATGATCATTCTTCCTCTGTCTCTTTCTCTGTCTCTTTTTCTTTAGCAGGCCTAAGCTCCTTTATAATACCAAATAAACCTCCCCTACTTTTCCTGAGCATGGGCATACCTGTTTTTGGGTTCTCATGTACCTCAAATCCCTTTGGCAGATAATTCAGGGCCCCTTCGCGTTCTCTTGAAAAATAAAATAATTTCTGTTTTCCCCTCTCTCTCACATGAAGCCAAAATCTCTGGTTGTTCTTTGATTTGTACATGAACGGACCAAATAAACCCATAATAATTATGGCTCTGGTGCTAATTTAAGTTTATGTTTCACTTACTTCCCGTAAGAGTTTCGGTCTTTTCTCTTTTCTCTTTCTCCTGAGATATATATACAGCAGAATTATTATAATTATAGCCAGCAATATAACAATGAACAAAGACAGTTGTATTGATATGCCATATAAAACAAACATGGCATGATGCAACTGGAAAACAGCTTCCATGATGTCTCTTTCTGTATCACCTAACTCTTTTATTGCAAGATCATATTCTTCCAGATTATAATGATCCCTTGCATCCTGAAGGTTTCTCTTTGCGTTATCAAGGCTTTGCTCTGCCAAGGTTACATCAAACCCCCTAAGAGAGGCTGAGATTATGTCGGTCTCTATTAGAAGTATCAGGTACTCGTAATTCAGAAGCCTGTCATAGATATCCTCTATTGTCATTACAGGTAATACATCTAATGTTAGTTCACCGCTTTCCCTCCTCTTGTCGCTTACAACCTCGAGATTTAAAAGATACTGCCCTAGCGGAAGGTCTTCAGGAATATAAACCATGACAAGGAACATGGTTGAGTAATTTACTGATAAAGAGTATATCTCCTTTGGTGACACGTCTATTTCTATATCCTCTGTTGCAGAGACGTAAAGCCTTAGATGAAATAGATCAGCTTCCCCTATGTTGTTGACTGTAATATTTATTATACGGCTTTGGTTCTGAAATACTTTTACAGT
>Ga0315537_1000257_pt1 | contig 39738 bp, 35 predicted proteins | sample SalMarSW160270MG_FD_203091 | JGI IMG/M metagenome (GOLD analysis project Ga0315537, IMG submission 203091) | Salt marsh sediment microbial communities from the Plum Island Ecosystem LTER, Massachusetts, United States - Salt Marsh Sediment SW1602-70 ... | reverse complement strand
GATTATTGTTTGCTATATTATGATACATTATTGTTGTTTTCATAGTGGGGCCTAATATAGGCCCCTCTTTTATTTTTCAACCCTTTAATCATAACTTTTAATCTTTTAGTGCTTTCCTTTGACATTATATTCAATTTCTTAACCCTCCTGACTGTACCACCATGTGCATGAACTTTCCCGTCCCGGTTAAAAATTATACTTGACTTAATCGCTATTCTTCTATATGTTTTCCTTAATATTGAAAAAATGAATGAATCTTTGATGTAGATATGGATATTATTTAAATTTAATTAAAAGGAGGAGATTATGGAAAGACCTGGATGGGTTATAGTTGTAGGAGTTATAGGAATGATCATAGGGTTCTTTAGCATCCTGGGAGCCGGAAAATCTATTGTAATGCCTACGGTAATAGAATTCCAGAAAAAAGTGCTTACACGTGTAGAGGAAGTTTATGAGAAAGCTGAGGTCGAAAAGGACTTAAAGGCCAAAGAGGAGCTACCCCCAAAGGAAATTCTTGAGATTGGAGCTGACCTCTTAAACCTACCGGCCTGGTTCTATAAATGGAGTATTATATTTGGACTTATCGGGGTGCCCGTTTCAGCATTCTATTTATTTTCTTCTATATGGCTTTTCTTAATGAAGAAATTGGCTGTCAGGTTGTTCTATGTTGCAATTGGTTTAAGCATCTGTCTTGCCTTCTCACGAACAATTGTTGCAATAGCTTCCAAATCATTTATTGGGTTTTTCTTTCTTGCAGGGAGCTCATTCTGGTTAGCCGTAAACATTGTTCTATTACTTGTAGTTATTTTGAGCGATAAAAAAGCTTTTGCCGTAAGTAAGGTAAAAACTAAACTAAAAAGGAAGAAAGCCTAGAGAACCAGATTTAGGGATTGGCATTAGTTTTTAGTTCATAAATCGGAAAGTATGAGAGAAGGGACAAGACAAAGGTAACTATCAGTATATGCTTTTAAACTAACGGGCTAAGTGTAATAAATTATCTCTGGTAAATATCTTTTTTGTAATTTCCAAAAAGATTTTCAATAGTTCAGGAGAAGCTTCTTGACATCTGGTTTCCTTCGCTCTATATTCTTTTCCAATAAGGTTAAACAGGTTGACTGGAATTGGAGCCTGAGTGCTTGTATGAAAAGAGTATCGGAATGAAAATCTATATAGCAATGTATAGAAAGAAGTCACAAAAGGAAATGTGGAGGGTTCTCTTGAAGGTTTTGTGTTGGTTGAATTATTACTGTTATAAAGGATATTAAATATATGCAATTAGAGGCTTAGTATGATTGAAGAATCTGATATCTTGCGAATAGTGGAAGAGGATATGCTAAGAGTCCTGTATGAAAGAAAAGGAAAGCTACCTCTGGAATCAGTAAAAGCAGAGATTAAAGCCTCTCATTCCTATATATCTAAAGCAATTGAGGGTCTTCTAAGAGAAGATCTAATAGTGATTGAGGGGAATTTTGTTAACTTGACGAAGAATGGAGTGGGTAGAGCAAAAGGTATCCTTGAAAAACATCTTGTCCTTGAAGATTATTTTAAAAGGACAAGGAGCGAAGAAGAAGCACATAAGATTGCCCATATTCTCGAGCACTATGTTTCTCAAGAAGTTATTAAGAATATAAAAGTATTATCTACATTTAAAGGGGAGGGGAGTCCTCTTACAAAACCCGGGCTGGCTAAGGAGTTTTTAATCACTGATATTACTATTCCCGATAATGAACTATTCGAGAGAATAGTTAGTATGGGGATATTCCCGGGGAACAGAATAAAATTGACAAATGAAATCCCGGGCGGCATCATTGTTAGGGTAAAGAATAAAAAATTTGCTCTGGATAAAGAAATAGCGAAAGATATCAAGGTATTGTAGTATTCTTCAGTAAAAATTTTAACGGATTAATTATTTTGGTACTTAAATATATAAATTTTTTTTATAAGAAAAAATGATTTATAGTAACCCTAAATTTTCTAAGCGTGTAGGGAATCTTAAGATACTCTTAATTGGGCAGCCAAATGTTGGTAAGTCATCATTACTAAATGCATTAGTAGGGTCAAGAGTTACGGTATCTAATTACCCTGGAACTACAGTTGAAGTGACTGAAGCCAGGAAGAAAATTGATGATACGGAAATAGAGTTCCTGGATACGCCAGGAATATATTCAATATCCGATAGGAGTGAAGAAGAGAAGGTCAGCGAGAAGGTTTTATTCGAAGAGGAAGCAAATGGAGTGATAATAATTGCTGATGCCACCGCCCTCGAGAGGAGTCTCTACATGGTTTTGCAAATCCTGGAAGCAGAGATGCCAGTGATCATAGCCCTGAATTTTATCGAAGAGGCCGAAAAGAAAGGTATACGAATTGATTTAGAGAAATTGGGTAAACTTCTTAATGTTGCAGTCGTTCCTATAAATCCTCTAACGAAGAAAGGGATAAATAATCTCCTGGATTCATTGTTGAGGATTAAAGCAACCTCAAAAGGGTTTGGGGTCGTATATGATGACCATATAGAGGGGGCAATAGAACAGATTCGCTTAGAATTAGGAGAAAGTAGGCTGCCCAAGAGATTCATTGCTCTCCGAATCTTAGAGGAAGATGAGGATTTCTATAAGTATTTGAAGGATAAGAAAATAATTTGGGGAGTTAAAGAAAAATTATACGAACACCCAAAGGTAGCAGAGGATATATCAATAAACAGATATGGCACAGCTTCGTTTATAGCGGAAAAGGTTACGGAAATAATCCACATAGAAAAAGAGGAAAGAATGCAAGAAGATATCGATAGGGTTCTCTTGCATAAAATCTGGGGCCCATTCATTACAGGTTTATCTTTTATCGTTGTTTTTGGTATGTTGCTATATTTTGGCAATTTCATTCAGGGCTTTCTTATGGGATTAATGGAAAACCTTCTGTCTTCTATCAAAGTAGCGGAGCACTCCATTATCACTGTGTTACTATTTCAGGGGTTAACCGGTCTTACCGCAGGTATTTCTATTGCCTTGCCCTACATATTCCTTTTTTATTTACTTTTAGGCTTGTTAGAAGATATTGGTATTCTCTCTAGATTTATTGTTAATGCGGAGAGATTTTTGAAAAAATTGGGTTTACCAGGCAAATCATTTATCCCTTTAGCTCTTGGTTTAGGTTGCACTGCACCAGCGACTATAGCTACAAGGGTGCTATCATCTAAGAAAGAACGATTTCGCACTGCTTCCTTATTTGCCTTTGTGCCCTGCTCCTCAAGGATTGCCATAATAATGGGGATAGTTGGATTTTATGGTGGTATAATGTTAGCTATATCTATCTTTGCTGTTTTATTTATTGCTGGTTTAATATGGGCTTTTGGGATAAAAAGATTTGTTCATATAGAGCGTCAATATCTGCTCCTGGAACTTCCGCCATATAGAAGACCATTACTCAAGAATGTTCTTGTGAAAAGCTGGATCAGGATGAAGGATTTTGTATATATAGTTATACCATTATTGGCAATTGGGGGAATAGCCTATGGGATTCTTGATATTTATAATCTTACCAATACTGTAGTGGGACCACTTTCTCCAATTACCAATTGGTTGAGATTGCCTGATGTGACCATTATACCTTTAGTATTTGGATTCTTGCAGAAGGATTTAACAGGTGGGATGCTCGTATCTGTTCTGGGTAGTGAGGTATCTCTGGTCTTAACCCCTCTTCAAATATATACCTTTGGAGTAGCAACTACTATCGGAATTCCATGCATAATTGCTTTAGGGATGCTTATCAGAGAATTTGGATTTAGAAAAGCTATAACCCTGACGATAGCATCGATAATTTATGGCCTTCTATTCGCTGGTTTAACCTTACGAGTAATTTCATTTTTTCAAGTATAAATATGGGTTGACAGGCCTAAAATTTCCACTATCCTAACCTACAAAAAAGGAGGACGTATGGTTAATTCTAAAAGAGTATTTATTGCCACATTGTTCGGTTTGGTTTTTGGCTTTGTTTGTAGAGGACTTGCAGCATCTGGAGAAGCACCAATAGTCTGGTTTTTGTCTCTTTCAATCATAATAAGTCGAACACTGATGGGTTTTGTAATAGGTATAAGTGTTTTAAAGATGAAGTGGTGGCTTCATGGCATCATTATTGGTGCTCTGTTTAGCTTGCCAATGGCATTCAATACTCTCTTTACTCCAGAAAGTGCGGTATATATCTTTCTTGCAACAATAATTATGGGCATTATCTACGGATTCCTGATTGAGCTCTTTACTACTGTTGTATTCAAACAGGGAGTCAAATAAAAGGATAGACCATAACTTTCCTATCTTTATCAATAGGGACTTTAAAATTAACCATTTTTCGAATTGATGATGGAGAAGCGGAATATGGGTGGCTATTATAGGGATAATCTCTCTGCCATTCGCTTAAGACAATGTTATGAAATCGCTCCACCCCGAGTTAAGCAGTACCTCGAAGCAAACATAGCCCATGTTCAAGACAAAATAACCCCTCATGATATAATCTTGGAACTGGGATGTGGATATGGGAGAATACTAAAAAAACTCGCTTTGAAAGTTAGACGGGTTATTGGGATTGATACCTCTCTTTCGAGTCTGTTATTCGGGCAAGAAATACTAAGGAGTGCCCCAAACTGCTATCTGATAAATATGAATGCCGTTCAACTTGCCTTCCGGGACTGTTTTTTTGACTGCGTTATCTGTATTCAGAATGGCATTTCGGCTTTCCATGTGAATAATAAGGATTTAATCAAGGAGAGTATCCGTGTTACAAAACCCGGTGGGAAGATACTTTTTTCAAGCTATTCTGATAAATTCTGGGAATATCGACTGGAATGGTTCAAACTACAGTCAGAGGCTGGACTTCTGGGGAAGATAAATGCGGAAAAAGCCCGGGAGGGTATTATTGAATGTGATGATGGGTTTGAGGCATCGACAATATATCCAGAGCAATTCCTTTCCTTAACTGCAGAATTAGATGTAGATACTAAGATAGTAGAGGTAGATGATTCAAGCCTTTTTTGCGAAATAACTCCTCGACCAAAACCCTAATATTAGCCGCAGATGGACGCAGATAAAAACACACACCACCCAAGGAATAGACGCAGATTTACACAGATAATAATTGATTTATATAAACTAAGAACACTGAACTCAGAACTAAATTTTAGACACAGATGGACACAGATTTGAACTGTCCAATCCTTTAACATAGAACTTAGAACCCAGAACCCAGAACCCAGAACCAAATCCTAAGACCTAAAAAATGGACGCTCGACTAATCTTGTGGGAGAGGCTTTCCAGCCTCGATCTTTTTCCGTAGGGGTTTCATTTATGAAACCCGGGGGCGTGATACATCACTATCTATGATAATCACTATCTACAAAACTCTCTTTTCTGTGGTGTGGGAACTGGCTCTGTGTTCTCGAAAAGGAAGGATTTATGAGGAGGGGTTACAAACAAAAATAATCTCTGTGAGCTCTGTGGTTAAATTCTTTAGAAGAAGGGTGTATGCGATGTGCATTGGTTTTTTCGCATTAAGACCCAAAAGCATTGACATAAAGGTATATATAGATAAAATTATATAATAATTTTCTTTTTTGAAAGTATATGTAGGACTGAATTCGTATAAAATTAAGGAGGTTTTGAAATTATGGATAAGATGATTGGTTTTTGCGGAATAATCTGTACTGAATGCCCTGCATTCCTGGCAACCCAGAAGGATGATGATAAGGAAAGGGAAAGAGTTGCAAAGTTATGGTCTGGTGAATTTAATGCAAAGATTACGGCCGAGGACATTAACTGTGACGGGTGTTTAGAGGAGTCCGGACGGCTTTTCAGTCATTGTAGAGTTTGTGAAATCAGGAAATGTGGCCTTGAAAAGGGTGTTACAAATTGTGCTTATTGTGATGATTTTATTTGCGAAAAATTAGATGAATTTTTGAAAATGGTGCCTGAAGCAAAACAAAACCTGGAAGAGATTAAGAAAGGGTTATAATAATAGCAAAATGACTGAATTCAGGCATTTGCCTACGAGAGAGATTATGCAGTGAGCCTGAAGACAAAATTATTGTTATTCTTATATTCAGCATTGTCTGTTACAGGGTGTACCTATGAAAGAAAGGCTAACGCATCAAAACATCTGTGTAGTGGTTGTTTTAACCCCTCTAAAAAACAGATAGCATTTTTCAGGGCATATGGAATCTTTAGAAGGGCAACCGGAATAGCTGCTTTTCCAGATGGAGGCATACCTAAATACTTATATAAGAACGTTTCTATTTATGTGCTTGACATAGAAACGGGAAAGGTAAGGAAAATTGTTGATTTAGGAGAGGATACTTATGATGGATGGCCCTCTCGCTGGAAAATGCGTATTTCCTGGAGAAAAAATAAAATAGTTTACTGGACATCTTATCTTTCCTGGGATAAGGATAAGGGTGCATTTATGGATAATAAAGGCATATTCATATTAGACGCAGATGGTAACAATAACAACTTATTGGTAGGAGATGGCGAAATGCCTGACATCTCGCCCGATGCCCAAAGAGTAGTCTATCAAAAAGTGAATAAAACGTGGGAATATGAATTATGGGTAATTGATGTTGATGGTACGAATAATCGAATGATTAAAAAAATACCCGATTTAAAGTTGGTTTATACACGCTGGAAAAAAGATGGTATGAATGTCCTTTTGTATGAATTTGAACAACACTCACAAGTGTATGAGTTAAGCCTTGAAACTAAGGAAATAAAGAAAACCGAGAGTCCGTATCTTAAAAACTATGGGAATGTTAGTGTACCTCCTGAGTATACAAAGGGTATTACAGATGAGGAATGGGGAGTTCCATCGCCACCCGAAAAGATTATCTGGCCATTTTGAGATTTAGAAAAATTAGTTTTAGAAATATTTTTTTTATTCTGCTGATAAATTTATGTTTTTGCTTTAATGTGTATGCAGAAGAATGGCAGAAATTATGCATTCATGGTTCTATTCATCTTCGGCTTGCATCTTCAGAATTAGATGACCCAGGACCTTATAAATTTGGACGGTATGGTACTCAAAATCTATTTGATTATGACAGTTCAACATGCTGGGCAGAAGGGGTTCCTGGTAATGGAATAGGTGAGTCATTGTATGTCGGCTTCGAAGAAAATATACAGAGTATATTCATAGTCAATGGATATGCCAAAACAAAGAATATATTTTATAAAAATAACAGGGTGAAAAAGATTAAGATTTCTATATTAGTTGGGATTAATAAACCGGGATATGTGTCAGACCTATATGTTCTTTATGATGCTACAAAATTCAAGCACGATACAATAATTCAATTAGAAGATACAATGGTGCCGCAAGAAATTGAATTTCCATTTGATTGCGAAGAACTAAAGCAGTTCAAAGAGTCTTCACTTCAATCGTTTGTAAAAAGTCATGCAAAAGAATTGGAAGATTATACAAAAAAATTGGAAGATTTAGGTATAAAAGAAGGTGAGTTAAACGTTCAATACATTATGCTATTGGAAATAGTAGATGTTTATAAAGGTAGTAAATATGAAGATACCTGCATTTCTGATATCTGGTTTCTATATGCCAGGGATAAAGGTGGAGAATCGGGGGTTGGAAAAGATTACGGGAAAATAACAGATATATATGTTGGTAGTAAAGAGAACATTATTTACATAGATACAATAAAGAAGAAAAAGATAATCCTGGATAGTGTTACTGATGTTGTTTTTCAGATAATGGAGAAAAGCGATGATAACGATTGGGTCATTGTGATTACGATGCCCGCGGATGTAGGAACTAATAGGGTAGAGACCGAGTATATATTATACAACACCGAATATAAAGAAAAGATAGATAAACGGTTAATAGGGGAAGATGTTGGGTCTCTATTGGGATTCATTAAAGAAAATAAGACTACATACTTATTATTTATGAATAATAATACAATGGAAGAAGAAAAAGTAGATTTAGATGCGTTATATATGAAATTACAGAGATAGAGTCACAAGGGGAATGGTTTTATATCTCATCATTTTTCAATTTTCACACTTTGGGTTTGAGGGGGTTTAATTATGAATATTAGAAAAAGTGGAATAATCATCTTTGGGATAATTCTGCTCTCCTTCATTATTAGTATCTATTTTTATCCTCAAATGCCAGAGAGAATTGCTTCGCATTGGAACGCCCAAGGACAAGTCGATGGCTATCTTTCAAAATTCTGGGGATTGTTTTTAATGCCCTTTGTTCTCGTTGGGCTTGCCCTACTTTTTACTGCTATTCCCAGAATAGACCCATTGAAAACAAACATTGAAAAATTTAGAAAATATTATGATGGGTTTATCATTTTGTTTTTTATCTTCATGCTTTCAATCCACTTTCAAATAATTCTCTGGAATCTTGGAATCGAAATAAGTCCTAATATTATTGTTCCGATTGGTATCGGATTTTTGTTTTTCTATACAGGCGTCCTTTGTGACAATGCAAAAAGAAATTGGTTCATAGGCATAAGAACTCCCTGGACATTGAGCAGTGAAAGGGTATGGGATAAAACTCATAAGATTGGTGGAAAATTATTTAAGATTGCCGGAGTAATTGCTTTTATTGGAATATTCTTCGAGAGATATGCCATATTCTTCATTCTCGTTCCAGTGTTTTTGCTTGCTATCTATACATTTATTTATTCTTATTTTGAATATCAAAAGGAGGTTAAATGAGAGAATGCAAAGGCACTTTCTCTCTTCGTTCGAATCCTTCGGTGTATCTAACAGTTGCTCTTTGCGTGGTTGCATAGAAATGTAGGTATGCAAGAGTGTTTTTTCTTGACTTTCCCTTAATTTCTTCATATTATTAGTGAGTGAAATGGGAGGTAATACAAATTGGCAGGATATCCGAACTCAATTGGAATATAAACGAGTTATGCGGAATCTACAGCTATTACAAAGTAATATAATCAATATAGGAGGTTTGTTTGAGTTCAAAAAATAATCTTATATGTCCCAATTGTGGTTCAGCAAGTTTTGTAACCAAGCCTAATCGTTATGACCTTTTGAATTTTGTTGATGGGAATTTTGAAATCGTAAAATCTGAAGTAGCAGATGAAGAGTATAGAATTTTCTGCCGTGAATGCGGTGCTGAAATTGATGAAAAAGCATCTCTATCATATAAGAAAATTATTTTAGTGTAATAACTGTAACCTTTACCATCATTGAAGAAAAATATCGATTGGGAGAAAATGGGGACGGATTGGGAGAAAATTGGGATGGGGGTTGACAATCAGGACAATTTATATTGTCAAAAGTCAAGCACCAAGCAAAATATATATACATTTATTTATTCTTATTTTGAATATCAAAAGGAGGTTAAATAAGAAAGTGCAAAGGCACTTTCTCTCTTCGTTCGAATCATTCGGTCTATCTAACGGCTGCTCTTTGCATGGTTGTATTGAAACGAGAGCAGACAGGATAGTCTTTCTTGACTTTTCTTTGATTTCTTCATATTATTAGTGAGTGAAATGGGAGGTAATACAAATTAGCAGGATCTTCGAAATCAATTGGGATATAAACAAGTTATGCGAAAGGCGGGTTTATTAAAAAGTGATATACAATGTCTAATCAAAAAATAAGTTTCAAAACCGAGAAGGAACTTCGGGAAGCAATCTTGCAAGAAAAGGCAAAAGGGACTCCTGATATAGAAATTGGGCAAAGATATGGGGTTACGTTTAGGTATATTGAGAGGCTTATTACCAGGTCACAAGGAGTCAACATTAGTTCTTTTAAGGTTTCTAAAAAAGTAAAAACGCTTTACCCAAAAAACTTTAAAGAGGAACAAACTACAGTCTGGAGTTTCAAACAAAGGGGCAAGTGGGCAACACATAGTGGAGAATACAGGGGTAACTGGTCTCCTTATATCCCTCGGAATGTGATTCTAAAATATTCAAAACCTGGCGAATTAGTTTTGGATTATTTCTGTGGCGCGGGGACGACTGCCGTAGAATCAAAATTGCTTGGGAGAAAGTCTATAGCTCTTGATATTAATGATAAGGCTATTGAACTGGCAAAGAAGAATGTAAATTTCAGCGTAAAATCGCGACAATTAACTTTAATTGAGGAGAAAGACCTTTTGAAGGTTTACGAGCCGGAACTGTTGGTTGGTGATGCCAGAGATTTATCATTCTTACAAGATAACTCCATAGATTTAATCTGTGCTCATCCTCCCTATGCAAATATTCTTCATTATACAGATACTAAAGAAGGTGATTTATCGTTTTTTGATATTGATGAATTTTTAAAAGAAATGGCTAAGGTTGCTAAAGAAAGTTTCAAAGTGCTGAAGCCCGGAAGACAATGTGCCATTTTGATAGGAGATACCCGTAGGAAAAAACATGTAATTCCTTTAGGATTTAAACTTATAAGTGTTTATCTGGATGCTGGCTTTAAATTAAGAGAGCTTGTTATCAAACGACAACATAATTGCAAGACAACAGGATTTTGGTATGCCAATAGCGTAAAATACAATTTTCTTCTTTTAGCTCACGAGTATCTGCCAATTTTTGAGAAACCTAAGTTATTACCCCCCCCAGGTGTAAACGAAAGAGGTGAAAATTATGGTTTGATTATTCCCTCCTTAGAGAAACCACCGCTTAAAAGAAAATTAGATAAACTTGAAACCACAACAGTATGGATTTTCCCTGAGAAGGATTTTGGGAAACGCTTAAATAAAAATGTGATTAATAGGTATTCAAATGGAAACGGCTATTCAACTATAACCTTTATCTCTCATTCTGAAAAGGAGACATACTTTTCTAAAAAGAAAGGGAGAAAGAATAAAAGATTACTTTTTGTCAAGTCACCATTTTTGAACAAGAATCCCTCTCGCTCAAACATTGAGTTTTACTTACAGAAAATGAAAGAGATTGTAAATCGAGAACTGCCTACAATAACCAATGACGGCTTTATAGTAATCCAGACGCAGGATGTAAGAATAGATGGACATGTGGAACCTCTTGCTAAAAGGGTAGTAGACATGTTAACGTTTAATAATTTATGGCTCAAAGAAATTGTATTTGTTACTCAAGAAGGAGTAAACTTAAACACTCAAAATCCAAAAGACTATTTGAATATAACCCATCAATATTTACTTGTTTATGAGGTGAAAAAATGAAGGAACTGTTTAACTTATTAAAAACATTTTATTACTATTTGCAGTCCTCTTACAAGGTGTGGGAAGTTAGGCGATTGCAAGAGGACGACCTTGTATATACAACTATGGAAAATGTACGTATTGAGGTTTATCCTGGTAGCAAACGACAATCTCTTTATGATTTCATTGTAAAATTCAGAGAACCAAATAAACGGGAAAGAACACCCGCGCATGTTCATTTGATTGTAGAAATGTATGTTAAACACGCTTACAATCCATCATTGGTTCTAAAATTAAGAGACCACATTCTGAAAATGCTAAGTCAAATTAAATCTATAACTTCATTTCCACCAACTCTTCAGTTTTTTAAACCTGAACATGTTGAGTTATTCAAAGAATTAGATAAAGTTGGAGAATTCACAGTAGAATTTTTGCTTGTTGCAATAGAACTTATGGCAATACAAGAAAAAACTAATTATCCGACAGGAACTTTAACCGAAAGTTTGTATAAAAGTTTTGGAGTCAAAGATCGGTTCCAGGTAATCCAAAAAGCAATATGGAGAGGTTAAAGAAGTATTAATGAGGGACGCTGCTTGAATTTGTGACATTTTATGACTGTTCTTGACTTTCCCTTAATTTTTTCATATTATTAGTGAGTGAAATGAGGGATAATAGAATTGAGCAGGATACCCGAACCTATGTCGGGTATAAATGAGTTATTTGAAATGCAATCTTCTAAAATTCGGAGAAAGAATAAATGAATCAAGAAACTATACCAGATAATGCTATTAATTTAGTGGCTCATCATATTAATGAAAGGATTAATAAACCCTCTTCTATCCCTGTAATTGGGAATCCTAATAACCCAGAAACTCCACAGATATTTGAAATAATACCTTTTGATGAAATTGATAAATCGGATAGGAATTTTTTTGCCATAGATGGGAGTTATAATAGTCAGGAATTTTATAATGGAGTCTCAATAGGCATTTATGATGCGGGATATATTTGCTACAAGGAGGGAAAGCAGATTCGAATGAATGATACAGATGACCCTATTAGGCTCGGAAAGGCATATTACCCACAAAATATACTTATAACAAATGAGGACCATTTATTTGCAATTTATGATGAACTACTAAGTTTGGAGCCAATAAAAAACATAATAGGATTCTTTCAGGATTCCCCTGAGAATATTTTCCCTTACAAAAGAGAGGTTGTTTGCGCAAATTTATCTACTCTTCTTTCTTTTGCTCAAGAAGTTTTGGAATGGTCACTGGTATATGAAATTGCAAATTGTAGTGAAATAAGAGAAGGTGATTTTATATTAAGAGATGGCACATTGCGTTCTTTAAATATTAAACAAAAGTATTTGGTAAAATTAGGAAAGTTTTTACATGAAAAAGGCATAATAATTGTGGGTATAACAAAGAATTCCCCTGTCAAAATGGAATTGTCCTATACTTTGAGACAGATAGATAACTATCTTCAAGACCAATTGAAACCAACATATCCATTTACAGAAAAAGATTCAAAGAGACAAAAATTATGCTGTTGGTTTGAAGTTCCAGATGATGTCTTGCTCACATCTTATGGTGGCAAAGGGACTTCTGCAATGTATGCAAAAAAGGGTATAAAAGGAGGAAGGGGTTTTGGGTTATTTACTGTTGCTCGTTTGGACTATGTTGAAAAACTGCAAAACTATGACTGGGTTATAGCTGACGTTAATATATTTGATGTCGTTCCAAGTATAGAAAATAATGAAAAAAAGAGAGATATGGATAAATTAAGTAAAATATTTAAAGAGCTTACAAGGCTTACGCAAGAACACTATATACTTGGTTATCCGTATCCGTTAGTTGAAACCCATAATTTTGTTTCATTGAAAAAGGATTTCAAGGAAGAGATAATTAAAAGGGTGAAATTTGCTCTTTATAAAGAGCAAAGAATGGATAATATTGAAATTGAGAATCTATTTTTGGATATTCATGACAAATTCTAAAGGAGGTTATTATGTCAGAGAGAATTGATTTTGGCGTATTATATGGGCAAAAGACAACAGAGGATGCTTTATTAATATACTCTTCTTATGAGGATGCAAAAGCAAGTCCAAGCACGGGAGACTTTATTGTATTAACCCCAAAAGATGAGGATGGAAGGAAATTTTTAGCGAGAGTAGAAGCAGAAATTTATGATGAAGACCCTATTTTTAAATCCAGAGATAAAACACTAATTGCTGTTCACTATGCAAGAATAGCTGAAAGAGAACTGTCTGATAGGGATAAGCAAAAAATGTTCAGTTATACTTATAAAGTTAGATTGCTTGGAACATTTATTGATAAAGGGTCATCTATAGAATTCACCACCGCAGCAAGAAAATTACCACAAGTATCTTACCATGCAAGACATCTAACCCAAAATGAAGTTAAGCAAATTTTGAACATTGGCAATGAGAAAGGTGCAGAAATTGGTTATTTATGTATAGGTGAGAACATCTACAAGGATAAAGGAGATATTCTTTTTGATGTGCAAAAATTAAGAGATAAGCGAACAATGGTATTTGCTCAGTCTGGCTTTGGTAAAACAAATTTAGTTAAGATTCTTCTTTATCATATTATTAGCGATGCAAGTTATGGAAAACTAATATTTGATTTAAATGGAGAGTATTTCCTTAGAGGTCGTGAGACTTATGGTTTGGGTGACATAGAGGAGCAGAAGATAAAGGATAATTTAGTCGTTTACAGTGATAAAAAGCTGCCAGATGAATATAAAAATAGGTTTATTTACAGCGGGAAGATTTTAATAAATATGCATAAACATTTAACTATTGGTGACGTACTTAACTTTAGCACAGGTTTTTCAGAAGTTATGAAATCCTTTTTGTTATATTTAGAAGAAAATGAGGTTAAAGATTTTATTGAAAACATTAATACTTATGTAAATAATCCTCAAGAATTACACAAAAAATTTCCTGATTTCTGGGACAGTAAAAAAGAAGCAAGTTCAAGAACTACAGTTGCTGCAATTAGAAAGAGAATAGCTTACTTAATAGAAGAAGGTAAGGGGTTACATTCTTCATCATCTAAATTAATAGAAGATACAATGAAATACTTAAAACAGGGAAAGACTGTGGTTATTGATCTATCTCTTAAAGACAGTCATGATGCAAGTATTATATCAACGATTTTGGTTCGCAAATTGTTCGAATATAATAAAGAGAAATTCACCAGCAATAATCCAGAGGATGTGATTAACACAGTAATTTTTGTTGAAGAAGCTCAAAATGTTATTTCTGATGAACTCGTGAAAACAGCAGCAAATCCATTTGTTAAAATTGCCAAAGAGGGAAGGAAGTTTGGGATTGGTATGGTAGCGATAACTCAAAGGCCGTCAGCAATTTCAGAAGAAATCAGAACGCAAGCAGAAAATTTCTTTGCATTTCATCTTGGTAATAGTGATGATGTTAAAGCATTAATAAAATCTGATGTAAATTACGACGGTGTGATTGCAAACTTTATTCAAAGAGAAACGATTCCTGGTAATTTGTACATGGTATCTTCTAAACAAGCTTTTGCATTACCAATAAGAGTAAAATTGTTTGAAACATTAGTGGAGAATAAGGTATATGAAAGTTCAAAATTCCCTAAATAATACTGGGGTATTACTTCTCAAAAAGCCCTCCTTTGATTTAGATAGAATTTACGATGATAATTTAATCGAAACTGAAGATAGTGAAGAGAAAGTTAAGTTATTATTGGTAAGAGACTTATCTCGGCTTAATTGGTATATAGAAAAATCAAGAAATAAATTGGTAATATCCCCGCCAAATAGCTATAACAAAGAAATTATAAGACGCTCAATGAGTATATCAAGAAAGGAGATTCTAAATAAACATAAAGAATGGATAGAAAAGCATATTGATTTAGCTAAAAAAAATCTTGCACAGGGAAAAGATATTTTAAAATCTGAAATTTTACCCCGTATTGAGATTTGCAAAACACAAAAACAACACAATCTATTTAGAATATTTAGATATTATTGGTCATCTCCTTATAGTGAATATGTCGGAAGAAGAACAAGATTGCTTATAAGGGATGATGGAATAGATAATAGCCCAATAATCGGGATTGCAGCTCTGGGTAGTAGTATAATTCATATTCCGGATAGAGATAAATGGATAGGTTGGGATAAGGAAACCAGAACCAATAATATAATTTATGTAATTGATGCTTATGTTTTAGGAGCATTGCCACCGTATAATTATTTGTTAGGGGGAAAGCTAATTTCATATATTCTTGCATCAAATGAAATTAGAAAGATATATAAAGAGAAATATAAAGATAAAAAGACAATTATCAGGAAGAGAAAAGCAGATGATTTGGTTTGTATTTTTACAACAAGCCTTTATGGTAATAGTTCACAATATAATCGTCTCAAATTCAAAAGTAGATTACTTTATATCCCGATAGGGTACACAAAAGGCTATGGGGCATTGCATATTTCCGATAAAACTTTTTCTTCTATGCGGCAACTTCTTATAGAAAAAGGTATGATGATAACAAATAGATTTGGTGATGGACCAAATTGGCGAATGAGAGTTATAAGATTAGCATCAGATATTGTTGGATTTAATTCTAATATTATATTACAACACTCCTTTAAAAGAGGAATATATGCGACCCCTTTAGCTAGGAATTTTCGCTCTTTTCTTCTTGGAAAAACGGAGAGACCCATTTACTATAATCTACCAATGCAAACATTAGTTAAATTTTGGAAAGAGAGATGGTTAAACATGAGGAAAAGGAATATAAATGTTATTGATAAAATATTAAATTTTAAACCAGAAGATTTTGGAGTCTATTGAATTTAGACGAAGATTGCACTTCGGATATAACGTCATATTGGAGGTATATCTGCACTTAAGTCTGGATATAAACGAGTTAGGTGAAATTGGTCATCTGCGAAAAAATATGTCAGGAGACCAGAATGTATGTTTACTGAAAAAAATTTATTGCGGATGGGTGATTTTGTAATATGCAATCTAAGAATCAATTAGTTAAACTTATTCTCGAAGATTGTTCTACTTTCTATGGATATTCATTTGGTGCTAAAAAAGCTGTAAATGGAGAAGTCGTATTTAACACAGGGATGGTCGGTTATCCTGAGAGTTTAACAGATCCTTCATATAGAGGGCAAATCCTGGTTCTAACATATCCGTTAATAGGAAATTATGGTGTACCTGGTAATGAAAAAGAAGATAATCTGTTAAAATATTTCGAGTCAAATAAAATACAGGTTCAGGGTCTGATTATCGCTGATTATTCTGAAAATTATTCTCATTGGAATGCAAAAAAATCTTTATCAGCTTGGATGAAAGAAGAAAATATTCCAGGACTTTGGGGTGTAGATACAAGAAAATTAACTAAAGTAATTAGAGAAAAAGGGACACTACTTGGGAAAATTATTTACGATGATGAAGAAATGCCATTCGAAGACCCCAATAAAAGGAACCTCGTTGCTGAAGTTAGCATAAATAAGCCTGTAATTTATAAAAAAAGCAAAAAAACAGTGGTGATCGTAGATTGCGGTGTGAAAAATAATATAATCCGATCATTTCTTAAAAGAGATTTTACAGTAATCAGGGTTCCCTGGGATTATGACTTCTTGAATGAAAATGTTGATGGTATTATTATATCAAATGGACCTGGTGATCCGAAAATGTGTACTAAAACGATAGCTAATGTCAAGAAAGCACTTGCTATGAATATCCCGATTCTTGGTATTTGCCTTGGTTCCCAAATCTTAGCGCTTGCTGCCGGAGCTGATACATATAAATTAAAATATGGACATCGTAGTCAGAATCAACCGTGTGTTGAAACAGGAACTAAACGATGCTATATTACATCTCAAAACCACGGGTATGCTGTCGATTCCAATACTTTACCTGAAGACTGGAGAGAGTGGTTCTATAATAATAATGATATGACAAATGAAGGAATAAATCATATATTAAAACCCTTTTTTGGGACACAGTTCCATCCAGAAGCCTCACCAGGACCGGATGATACTGAATTTCTATTTGATATGTTTTTACGAGCAATGGAAAAATGAGCAGAAGACGAGTGAAATATAGGAAAGTATTGATTTTTGGTTCAGGAGCAATACGTATAGGTCAAGCAGGCGAGTTTGATTATTCGGGTAGTCAAGCAATAAAAGCCTTAAAAGAGGAAGGTATTGAAACAATTTTAGTTAATCCAAATATCGCAACTATTCAAACATCTGATTATTTAGCAGATAAAGTATACTTTGTCCCGATTGATGTATATTTTGTTGAAAAAGTCATTGAGAAGGAGAGACCTGATGGAATTTTACTTGGTTTTGGTGGGCAGACAGCATTGAATGTTGGTGTCGAATTGGCAGAAAGGGGAATATTTGAAAATTATAATATCGAAATTCTAGGGACTTCGCTTGAAGCGATACAAAATACCGAGGATCGGGATTTGTTCATTAAAAAATTAAAAGAGATCAATCTAAAGATACCTATTAGTAAAGCAGTTTCTAATGTTGAAAAAGCGATTAATGTTGCAGAAAAAATCGGTTACCCAGTTATGTGTAGGGTTGCATATGCTCTGGGTGGTCTAGGTTCAGGAGTTGCCTTTAATAAAAAACAGTTAATTGAAATCACTAAAAAGGCTTTTTCTTTTACAAAGCAAATCCTGATCGAGGAATATCTTGAAGGTTGGAAAGAACTAGAATATGAGGTCATGCGAGATAGCTACAATAACTGCATTGTTATTTGTTCCATGGAAAATGTCGACCCTATGGGGATTCATACAGGTGAAAGTATTGTTGTTGCTCCAGTGCAGACTCTAACAGCTTCAGAAAATTTTAAATTACGATCTATAGCTATCAAAGTAATAAGACATCTTGGTATCGTTGGTGAATGTAATATTCAGTTTGCACTTAATACCCAGTCAGAGGATTATAGGATAATAGAGGTTAATGCTAGATTAAGTAGAAGTTCCGCATTGGCCTCGAAAGCAACAGGTTATCCTTTAGCTTTTATCGCTACAAAATTGGCTTTAGGGCATAGTTTAACTGAAGTGCAAAATATTATTACGAAAGAAACATCCGCATGTTTTGAACCAGCATTGGATTATATTGTTCTTAAGTATCCGAGATGGGACTTACAAAAATTTAGAAATGTCAGTCTTAATCTTGGTTCTGAAATGAAATCTGTAGGGGAGGTTATGGCGATAGGTCGGGCTTTCGAGGAAGTACTTCAGAAAGCTATTAGAATGTTAGATGTAGGGATGGAGGGTCTTGTTTGTAATGACGTAAGTTTTACAAATCTTGATTGTGAGTTAAAAAAACCTACAGATAAAAGGATGTTTGCGATAACCGAGGCTATTAAAAAAGGATATTCTATTGATAAAATATCTAAGTTATCAAATGTAAATCCATGGTTTTTATATAAGATAAGGAATATTGTTGAAGTTGAGAAAGAACTAAATGATTTTCAAATTAATAATTTACCTCATTCTCTATTTCAAAAGGCAAAACAAATGGGTTTTTCAGACAAACAAATTGCAATAATTACCCAAAGTAACGAGCTTTGTGTTAGGAAAAAAAGAAAAAAATTGGGGATACAACCATATTTCAAACAAATCGATACTCTAGCAGCTGAGTATCCAGCAAAAACAAATTATCTTTATGTTACATATAATGGTAAAGAAGACGACATTGATTTCAAAGCCAAAAAAAAGGTTGTTATCTTAGGTGGAGGAGCATACAGAATCGGTTCATCTGTAGAGTTTGACTGGTGTTGCGTTAACTCAGTAATAACTTTGAGAAATTTGAAGTATCACACTATAATGATTAATTGTAATCCTGAAACAGTTAGCACTGATTATGATATTTGCGATAAACTATATTTTGATGAACTCACTTACGAACGTGTCATGGATATTTATGAGAAAGAAAGTCCATTGGGTCTTATAGTTTCAATGGGTGGTCAAATACCAAATAACCTGGCAATACCTTTGAATAAAACAGGTGTCCCAATACTCGGGACATCTCCAAAAAATATTGATAGAGCTGAAAATAGACATAAATTTTCTCAATTATTAGATAAATTAGATATCGATCAACCAAAGTGGAAAGAATTAAGTAATATTAAGGATGTAGAGGATTTTGCAAATAAGGTCGGTTATCCAGTTTTAGTCAGGCCCAGTTATGTTCTCAGTGGTGCTGCGATGAGTATCGCTTTAAGTAAGAAAGAATTGAAAGAATATCTTAAAAAAGCTTCTGAGGTTAATAAAGAGCATCCGGTTGTTATCAGTAAATTTATCACCGGAGCAAAAGAAATAGAGATAGATGCTGTTGCAAATAATGGTGAGCTTTATTGTTATGCGATTTCCGAGCATATCGAAAATGCGGGAGTCCATTCAGGGGATGCAACAATGGTGCTGCCCCCTCAGAGAACATACTTGGAAACAATGAGAAGAATAAAAATAATCGCTAAAAAAATAGCAAAATCATTAAGAATTACAGGCCCTTTCAATATACAGTTTATAGCAAAAGACAATGATGTTAAAGTTATCGAGTGTAATTTAAGAGCTTCACGGAGTTTTCCCTTTGTCTCAAAGGTTTTTAAGTTGAACTTTGTTGATTTAGCTACAAAGATTATTATGGGAAAGCGTGTTCCGAGGATTGATAGGTCTTCTTTTGATTTGAATTATGTTGGAGTAAAAGCTCCACAATTTTCTTTTACAAGATTAAAAGGCTCGGATCCAATTTTAGGAGTGGAGATGGCATCAACAGGTGAGGTTGCATGTTTAGGTGATGATTTCAATGAAACATTCCTTAAAAGCTTAATTTCTGTAGGTTTTAAATTACCAAAAAAAACCATATTATTATCCACTGGACCGATCGATAGCAAAGCTGAATTCTTGGAAAGTACTAAAATACTAGATAAAATGGGTTATATCCTTTATGCAACAAAGGGGACTGCAGATTTTTTAAGGATGAATGGCCTAAAATCAAAGATTCTGTATTGGCCATTGGAGAATAAAGAACCAAACACTCTTAGTTACATAGCTAATGGAAAAATAGATCTGGTTATTAATATACCTAAAAATATTGAGAAAGAAGAACTTGATAATGATTATCTAATTAGACGCAAAGCTATTGATTCAGATGTTCCATTAATCACAAATTTGCAGCACGCAAAACGATTTGTAGAAGCGATTTTTAGGACATCACTTGAAGATTTAAAAGTTAAAAGTTGGGATGAATATGATTAATTATTCATTATTATCAAAGAGTTGACGACTTCACCTAACACAGCACATACGCTACGGTCTTCGGACTTGCCCTTCGGGAAATTGCTTACTATGTTCGCAACTTCGTATATGCTAGGAACGTTATATGAAATTCCGAACCCCGCTACTGAAAACAACAAAATTATTAAAGGAAGAGTAATAATATGATAAAAGAAATGGCTATAGAAATAAAATATCCTGAAATTGGAATATGCGGGCTTTCTTGCAGGCTTTGTCCGAATTATCATATGGATACAAAAAGCCGATGTTTAGGTTGCAAAAGCGAAGGCAGGATGGTTGTTGGGTGCCCTTTTATTACTTGTGCTATAAAGAAAAAAGGAATTGAATTTTGTTTTGACTGTGAAGAAAATGAAACGTGTGAAAAATGGAGAAAACATAGAGAAGCTGGAAAAAGAGTTGACTCATTCAAATGTTACCAGAAACTTGAAGATGACATTGCCTTTATTCAAAAGAATGGAGTGGCTAAATTTGAGAAGATGCAAATAATAAGAGAACAGTTACTAAAAGAAATGTTACGGGAATTTAATGAAGGACGTTCAAAAAGTTATTATTGTATAGCCGTTACTGTTTTAGAAATTGAGGAATTAAGAAAAGCGTTGCTTAAAGTAAGAAAGAATTCTGAAGGGTTAGAAATTAAGGAGAAATCCAAATTACTCCATTCTATATTGGATGAAATTGCAAAGCGAAAGAACTATTGTTTAAAGTTGAAAAAATAAATAAAAATCATTGGGTGGGGTTCGGAACTTCGCATAACACATATTAAAGGCGATTTGTTCTGCCTGTGCCACGGCAGACAGGCCCTCCAAACAAACGGTGGGTGGGCAAGAGTGTTTTTTCTTGACTTTCCCTTAATTCCTTCATATTATTGTAAAGTAGAATGAGAAATAATACAATTAAAATAAACCGTAAGAGGGTTGATAAATAAAGATGAAAAAGAACAACTATAGTGAAGTATATCCGAAGTTTACTTCGGATATAAACGAGTTATATGTAATTGTGCCAAAAAGGGATTATAAGAAATGAATTTATTAGAACATAATAGAATTGCATGGAATAATGAAGTTAAAAAAGGAAATCAATGGACTATCCCAATTTCAGAAGAGCAGATACAGGAAGCTAAGAAAGGTTTACTAAAAATTGTCCTAACACCTTTTAAAGCTGTTCCAGAAGATTGGATAGGTAATGTAGTTAATAAGAATGTTTTATGCTTAGCTTCGGGAGGAGGACAGCAAGGCCCTATCTTAGCTGCTGCAGGTGCAGATGTAACTGTACTTGATAATTCTGATAAACAGCTTGAGCAAGATGAGAAAGTTGCATTAAAATATAATTTAAATATCAAAACTATAAAAGGAAATATGCAGGATTTATCAATGTTTTCAGCTAATCATTTTGATTTGATAGTTCATCCAGTTTCAAATTGTTTTATTGATGATATTAAGCCTGTTTGGAGAGAAGCTTATAGGGTTCTGAGAGAGAATGGAAAATTATTATCTGGATTTAATAATCCTATTATTTATATGATCAACTGGGAAAAAGCTGATAAAACCAAAAAATGTATAATAGAAAATGCCATTCCATATTCTGATTTAAAATCTTTATCAGATACTAAAAAGAAAGAGTATATTGGGAATATGATACCATTCGAATTCGGGCATAGTCTAACAGATCAAATAAATGGTCAAATCGAGGCTGGTTTTATTATTTCCGGATTTTATGAGGATAAAGGTGAAGAATTATTAGATGAATTCACAAATACCTTTATTGCTACAAAAGCAGAAAAAGTATGCTAAAATATTTGGCACAACTAAATATAACACATATTAAAGGCGATTTGTCAAGGGAAATGTAATAGTGAATAGTAAATAGTGAATAGTGAAGGAAAAGGAGAACATCGTTTTCTTACACAAATAACAGACTGGTCTTAAAAAATCTATTATCCCTTTTATTTTATAGTTGACAAACACCAATTTGTAATCTATAAATATACATATGTTAAATGTTACTTACCAAAAGCCTTTTAATTATTATCAGCGGATTGGCGGCTCACTCTTTGGCCTAAATTTCGACTTTGTCGGAACCTCGCCGATCTGGGGGACATTAGCCAAAAGTGTTACAGGGAGGGGTGAACATACTTTTATAAATTTGAAGAAAACTAAAATAGGGGGAAGAAATGAAGCAAATAAAAATAATAGTTGAGAAGCATCCGGAGGGATATGTAGCCTATCCTTTAGGATTGAAGGGGGTGGTGGTTGGCGAAGGAGATATATACGAGGATGCATTAGAGGATGTGAAATCAGCGATCAGATTCCACATGGAGACATTTAAAGAAGAACTCTTTGAAATAGAAGAAATCATTGAAACTTTCGTCGCAGAAGTAGTAGTGTAGATGAAATTTCCGAGAGATGCTCCGAAGCGAAAAGTCATAAAAACACTCGAAACTCTCGGGTTCAAAATTGTTAGAGTGGGGAAACATATCTCAATGGTAAGAGAGAATCCGGATGGCACCAGGACACCTTTAACTATGCCAAAGCATGAAAAAATAAAAGGTTCCACATTGAGGGTAATTTGTAGGCAAGTAGGGATAAAGCGGGAGGAATTTCTGAGAGCTTACGAAAAGGCATGAGCAATTTTGCCTAATAGAGCGTATTTGGCTTGTGCCTTTGGCACTCCGCCCAAACCCAGCCTAACGGCTGGACTTCAGATATGCTGGAACCGATAGCTGAAATCACTTTATAAGACTATGAAGAGGAATAGTATCTATGCGTATCTTTCTATAGCGTTATGGGCTTTTCCATTTAATAATTGTCGTCCTATGCATATGCAAATAAAGAGATGGGGACGGGGGTTGACCCCAGTGAAATAGTTATACATTTCACGGGGCAGGCCCATATGGAATAGTTACACATTCCACCCCGATGTAATAATAGACATTACATCATACAGTAATAGCTACGCATTACATGTGACAAGTAGGACAAGTTGGGCAAACAATCAGGACAATTTATATTGTCAAAAGTCAAGCACCGAGCAAAGAGCATATGTTGATTTATACCATTGACAGGCTTTTCAGAGGAAGATATAATTAAAATAAAAAGGATTCGATGAAAAAGGTATTTTTTGCAGTCATTATTTTATTCATATCCTGTAAAGGTAATAAAAACGGAATATATTCCGGTGTATTTACAGGAGAGGAATATATATGCAGAGCCCAGGTTGGGGGAAAGGTAATCTCTTTTCCTTATAATGAGGGTGACAGAATAAATAAGGGGGATACCCTTATTGTTATTGAAGACAGAGAGTTAAGAATGGCTGTCATCTCCATGGAGTACGAAGTAAAGAACTTAAGGATTCAGTTGAAGGACGCAAAGGAGGATTTTAAAAAAGCGGAATCACTTTATAAAGCAGCAGCAATTTCAGAGGTACGATACGAAATAGCCGAAAGAAAATACCAATCCCTTGGTTATCAACTAAAATCAGCGGAAGCTGCATTAGAGGCAAAGAAAGAAAATCTTAAAAACTTCCATATAACTGCACCCTCCAGTGGATATATCAGTATAAAATATATAAAGGAGGGTGAGGTTGCAATGCCGGGTACACCACTTGCAGAGATTGTTGACCCGGATGTGGTGTACCTGAACATATACATACCAGAGAATGAAATCCCAAAGGTTTTAATCAATCAAGATATCCGCGTGAAGGTGGATGCATTTCACGATAGAATTTTCAAAGGAAGGGTGATATTTATATAAGAAGAGGCAGAGTTTACACCGAAGAATATTCAAACAAGAGAGGACAGAGCTTTTCTGGTGTATCGAGTGAAAATACTTCTGGATAACCCTGATAACCTGATCAAACCCGGGATATACGGGGATGCCTTCCTCAAATGACTACATAATCGAGGCCTTCAGTCTGTCAAAGCGGTTTGTCGGGATTACAGCCGTTGACCGCCTTAACCTACGTGTAAAAAAAGGTGAGATTTTTGGATTCCTTGGTCCGAATGGAGCAGGAAAAACGACAACAATCAGAATGCTCTGCGGAATACTAAAACCTACTGGAGGGACTGCAAGGGTATGTGGCTATGACATAGTTAGGGACAAACAGGCGATAAAATCCCATATCGGTTATGTTTCGCAGAGATTCAGCCTCTATGAGGACCTCACTGTTTATGAGAACCTCTATTTCTACTGCCACCTGTACAATATTTCTGGAGAAGAGGCACGAATGAGAATAAATAAGATGGTAAAGCTTGCAGGACTTGGAGGCAGAGAGAAGAGTCTTACCCTTTATCTTTCTGGAGGATTAAAACAGAGACTCGCACTTGTTTGTGCCCTCGTCCATAACCCTCTATTGCTCATCCTTGATGAACCCACAGTAGGTGTTGACCCTATCACGAGGAAAGAATTCTGGGACACTTTAAGGGAACTCGCAAACAGTGGGAAAACCCTTGTGGTTACGACCCACCTTCTGGATGAGGCATATAAATGCGATACCCTTGGGTTCATGCATCTGGGGAAACTAATCGCCTATGGCTCACCAGGGGAACTGACAGAAGGGGGTAAGCGAACCCTTGAAGAAACGTTTGTTCAACTGGTAAAGAATGCATAGTTTTCTAACTATCCTCTGGAAGGAATTCATACATATCCGGAGAGATAGACGTACTGTAGTTATTGCATTTATTTTCCCCCTTTTTATGACAATCCTTTTTGGATATGCGATCTCTTTTGATTTAAAGCAGATACCTACAGGAGTTGTGGATTTTGATAAATCCCCACAGGTAAGGGAAATGTTGCTTTCTCTGTCTGCATCAGAATATTTCAACTTTACTATCTATCCATCAGTAAAAGAGATGAGTGATGGATTCCAGAAAGGAGATTTAAAATGTGGATTTGTTATTCCGCCTGAGTTTTCTCGAAATCTATCGAGGAAAGGATTTTCGAAGATACAGGTTCTCATAGATGGTAGTGATGCCAATCTTGCCAGGAAAATTTCACAAATTATTCAAAGGTTCTTTTTGAAATCTTCTTTGAATATCAAATTCCTCTACAATCCCGAACTGCACAGCAGAAATTTTGTCGTTCCAGGGCTGATAGTTATCCTGATGACTATCCTTGGTGTCATTCTTACCACTCGTTCTATAGTGGGGGAGAGGGAGAGAGGAAATTTTGAATTATTGAGTACAACGCCAGTAAGAGGAGAAATTATAATCCTTGGGAAACTCATACCATATGGCATTATTGCCCTCATAAATGTATTTATCATCACAGGATTTTCTCTGTTGATATTCCACATCCCATTTAAAGGAAGCTTTCTTTCCCTATTTTTCTATTCTCTTCTTTTTCTTTTCCCCACTCTTGCCCTCGGTACAATGATTTCTGCATTTGCCACCACAGAACTCACTGCCATAACAGTCTCTTTTGTTTCTACTATGCTTCCCTCTATTATTCTCTCCGGATTTATATTCCCAGTTCGTAATATGCCCCAGTGGCTTCAATGGATATCAAAGATAATCCCTGCAACGCATTTCTTACATATTGTAAGAGGAATATTTCTTAAGGGCATTGGTGTTTTTCCTCGTGAGTCTTTATGGCTCTTTGTCCTCGGGGTTATTTATCTTTTGATTGCCACGCAAGGAGTAAAGAAGAGGGTTGAATGATCTCGAGTAGACTTCTTGCTATGATAAGAAAGGAATTCATACATATCAGGAGGGATAGGAGGCTCTTCCCTATAATTGTGGTTGCGCCTATCATTCAATTGTTTCTTTTTGGATATGCAGTAAGCTTGGATATAAAAGGCGTACCCCTTGTGGTGATGGATGAGCGGAGTGATATCTATTCAAGAGAGGTATTACTCTCGCTTACATCTAGTGATTATTTTCTTATTCAGGAAAGCGCCAATGGCTTGAAGGATATGGAAGAAACTATTAAAAGTGGTAGAGCAAAGGCAGGTCTCGTAATAAGAAAGAACAAAGCTCTCTCTATATTTATTGATGGAGTTGATAATAATACCGCAGCATTGATAGAAGGATATTTTGAAAAGGCTCTTCTAAAATATAGTAGCAGTAAGCCAGAAGTTTTACCTATAACGAGAATTCTTTACAATCCAGAAATGAAGACCGTAAATTTTATGGTCCCCGGAGTTACTGGTCTGGTGATACTTGTAATTACCATGGTGCTGGGATCAGGAATTCTTGTAAGAGAAAGAGAGATAGGTACCATGGAGCACCTCCTCGTTACACCTATCTCTGCATCAGAAATAATAACAGGTAAACTTCTGCCGTTTCTACTGATAGGCTATTTGGAGATGTTTCTGGTGGTTGGAGCAGGTATTCTTATATTTCATATACCTTTCAGGGGGAATTTGGGATTTCTTTTCCTTGCCACATTCCCTTTTCTATTGACCTCGCTCTCAATGGGACTTTTTGCCTCCACAATCTCTAAAACCCAACAGCAGGCAGTTATAACGGCATTTATGATGCTGTTCCCCAATATTCTCCTTTCCGGATTTATGTTTCCTATTGAGAGTATGCCATTAGTGATTCAAAGACTAACAGTAATCATCCCCGTGAAGTACTATATGATTATTGTTAGAAGTATATTTCAGAAAGGTGCAGGGATTCAAACCCTCTGGAATGAAATCCTTGCTCTTTTTGGATTTGGATGTACATTTTTTCTTTTAAGCATCTTTGCATTTAGAAAAAAGCTATTGTGAAGAATGGTTACTTTATGGATAATTCAACGGATGGAATTTTAAAAATATGAGAGAAGATGTAAAGGAAGTAAAAAATGATATCTTTAGTATTGGGTGACGCCAGTTGGGTTCTATACGGTAGAAAGGTGGGAATCATAGTTCGAGGTTTATAAATGGTAGATAAGTTAGATTTTAGTCCAAAAAAAATAATAGATTTATACAGGGTTCTTCCTGAAAAGATTGTAATAAAAGAAGACCCTTATTTTAATCCCCTAAACGTTGCCGGTTGTGATGTGGGTTACAGGGATATTGCTCTTGTTTCCTGTGTAATCTGGAATATCAAAGAGGAGAAAATTACAGAAGAGATAACCAGAAAAAAGGAGATATCAGCGGAGTATATACCCACTAGATTCACCTTAAGGGAGTTACCCCTTATAGCAGGGATACTCTCGGAAATTTCAAAGGAGGTTGATTGTCTTATCATCGATGGTCATGGCATAGCCCATCCGGATAGAGCAGGACTTGCATCATTTGCAGGGGTTATTTTTAATTTACCTACAGTGGGATGTGCAAAGAATATACTGGTGGGGGAGTATAAGGTTCCGATTCCCCAAAAAGGAGAATACTCTAATATTATCTATAAAGGAGAAAAAGTGGGTGAGGCACTTTGCACAAAGGACAATACCACTCCCGTTTTTGTATCACCGGGCCACCTTATGGGTTTTGAATCTTCCCGGAGACTGATTTTAAAACTTGCAATAAACAGCAAGTATCCAGAACCACTTCGGTTGGCAGATATTAATACGAAAATAATATAGCCAAAAGTCGTTTATCAGCTTAGTGACCTTTGCGTCTTTGCGTGAAATAACCTCTGACTCAGAACATAGAACTCTAATGGTAAAGCAGAAAACTTCTAATGTAGGAGATGACCTTATTTTTGAATATAAAAAGGGAGAGATGACCGGCAGGAAGCCACTTAATAAGAGGTTTTCCAAGAGCTTTATATAATTTTATGGTTGCTTCTCTTGGAATTATAATATCAAATAACGCATTTATCATAAGCACTCTGTCAGAATTTACCAGGGGAGCAAATGATAGGGGGTCGAAATAGAAGCATATTACATCGCTTTTAATATCCTCTGGTAAATTTCCATTTTTTACAGTCTTAATAAATTCAGGGAAGAAGGAGCGGCATTTCATACAATGTGCACGTGTTATACCTTCCTCTCTATGTTGTTTTCTAACCTTTATCATAGCGGGACTCTTCCAGGTAATGACGCCCTGATCTCCACCGCATAGAATTAAGACCCCCTTTTTGATTCGACTATCCAGAGACATCGCAATAAGTGAAAAGAAACTGCCAAGGCTTATGCCTATAATACTTATTTCCTGGTAACCCAAATCTTTTAGGATATCTACAGTGGAGATAATATCCAACACACCCTGGCGGAAGAAATTAAGACTGAATATACCATCCTTAAAATCAACCAGGAGATTCTTCCCTGTTTCGCGATGACGGTGATATGGAAGGTCTATTAAACACGCTCCCATTTCTTGTGGGACATAGCGTAGGGACTCGTCCCATTTTGAACCCAGGTGCATCCCCAATCCGTGAACTAAGATGCAAACTTTATTCTTTGTTTTTGAATCTTTTAGGAGACAGTAAACTGTATCGTTTTTCGGATTGAAGGTATTTATAGAGGATTTGAATCTAATATCGTATAGATTTTCGCCGATTCGTTTCTTCTTATAGGGAACATTCCTTTCTTTTATTCGAAACATTATAATATTTTTAACCGCCTTTTCCAAAAAATCAATGGGGTCATAATAAGTTTAGTAAATTTAAAGTAAAGAGTAAAGCGTCGAGAGTCAGGAAACATTATTTCGGATTAGCGTGATAAGGAATACGTGATATGGGATATGTGGTAATTAGTCAAGAATCAAGGGGACAGGATTCCAAATCAACGACTCAACGACTAAACTACTCAACCATTTAACCACATTAATCTGCGGTTTCATTTTATGGGTGGTGGGTTTGGTGCACTGTCAGTTAGTTAATCAGCCCAGTAAAGGATACGTCCGCAGCTTGGGCAGGTAGTGACAGTTTCATTCTTCTGTTCCGGCGAAATCATCTGGGTGGGAAAGACCAGGTAGCAACCCTGGCAAATGTTGTTAACTACGGGAACAACCGCATTACCATATCTTTTGGTGAGTCGTGTGTATTTACGGTATAAATGGTCAGGAAGCTCTGAAACTATCTTCACGCGTGCTTCTTCTATCTCTTTAAGGTCTTCAAGCTCGAAGCCGACTTCTTCTTCATTCTTTTTATCCTTTTTGAGGATGTCTAATTCTTGAAGGGATATTAGTAGGAGGAGTTGTTTAGTCATCTTTGTTCGCAAAGAGTTTACATAACTCATCCTTAAAAGATTCCACATCAGTAGTAGTGAAGATAATCTCGTCTGACGAGATCTCCTGAAAGGTCTCGGCAATCTTTCCAAGAAGGATAAGATACTCCCTATTTGAACCGTAAGGTGGGGCAACTATAAGGAAGATAAGTCGGACAGGCTTACCATCTATTGAGTTAAAATCAAGCGGTTTATCGAGACGCCCAATTGCTATCATTATGTCAGTCACTACCATACTTCTTGTATGTGGAATAGCAATGCCTTTGCCTATCCCCGTAGACCCCATTTCTTCCCGCTGTAACACTGAATTGTACAGAAGGTCTTTTTGCTCCTCATCAATTTCAAAAAGTTGAATTAACTGTTTTAAGACATCCTTTTTATTCTTACTCTGAACATTCAAAGATATCTTTGTATTATTTACCAAATCTGGTATAGATGTCTTAGGCATTAGTTATCTTATACATATTTTTTATTAAATGTCAATTGTTTTTTTTAAAAAATTTTAAGTTGTCTTTTTATTTTTTAAAGCCCTGATTCTCTGAGTGCCTTTTCAACTACATCATTATCCGCTATATTTGGTATTGTTATATTTGCTATGTTTCTATTTTGCTCGTTCCACATTGTTGCTACTTCCAGTGCATTGGGATTTCTTGCCCAGGCTCGTCTTGCTATTCCTCCAAGGACATCCCATTCAAGTGCTGATTTTATAGTATTATCAATATGTTTTCTGCCATCGAGAACAAGTCCAAAGCCACCATTGAATGCTTTTCCTATACCTACACCGCCCCCGTTACTTAAAACAACCATCGTCATACCTCGAATAGCATTCCCCACGAATGAATGAACTGCCATATCTGCGGTTATATTGCTTCCATCTTTTATATTGGCTGTCTCTCTGAATGGTGAATCTGTTGAACCTGTGTCGTGGTGATCCCTTCCTATCATTATAGGACCAATTTCACCACGCCTTACTGCCTCGTTAAATTTAAGTGCGATTCTTATTCTCTCTTCATGGTCTGCATACAGGATGCGAGCCTGGGAACCAACAATGAGATTGTTTTTCTCGGCATCTTTAACCCATTTATGGTTATCCCTGTCTTGCCCCCTCCTCGCAGGGTCTATTGATTCAAGTGCCATTTTATCGGTCTTTTGTAAATCCGAATGCTTACCGGAAAGGCATACCCATCTGAATGGACCATATCCGTAATCAAAATATAGGGGTCCCATAAGGTCTTCAACATATGATGGGAATATAAATCCCTCGGATGTATCTCTCTTGTTTCTTGATATTTCCCCTACCCCTGCATCGAACACCGCTTTCATAAAACTATTACCATAGTCCCAGAACTTTGTCCCATTATCTACTGCTCTTTTTATCAAATTGAATTGTTTTACGAGAGATTTGTCCACAAGTTCCCTGAATTTCTCCGGGTCGGAAGCAAGCAGTTTTCTGCCTCCCTGGAAGGAAACTCCATCTGGAGTGTAACCTCCACTGTATGGAGCATGGCAGGATGTCTGGTCGGATGCGAGGTCTATTTTTATATTATTCTTAACCACATACTCCCAGAGGTCCACAATGTTTCCATAATATCCTATGGAAATTGGTTCTCTCTTCCTTTTGTATTCTGCGGCCCATCTAAATACCTGTTTAATGTCCTCTCCCGATTTACTTAACCATCCCTGTTCCAGTCGCTGTTTTATTCTTGATTCATCAACTTCGGCAATAATACCAACACCACCGGATATCTCAACTGCTTTTGCCTGAGCTCCACTCATTCCACCGAGACCCGATGAAAGGTAGATATGACCTGTGAGGTCATTATCCTCTGGTATGCCCAGGTATTTTCTGCCTGCGTTCAGGATAGTTATATATGTGCCATGAACGATCCCCTGGGGGCCAATATACATCCATCCGCCTGCGGTCATCTGTCCATAGTTGGATACACCCATTGCAGCAGCTTTACTGAAATTCTCCTGGTCGTCGAAAAGCCCTACAAGAAGGCCATTGGTGTTTATTACTCGAGGGGAGTCTTCATTTGTTTTGAATAGTCCAAGTGGATGCCCTGATTCAACCACCAGGGTTTGTTCGTTCGTCATAGATTGTAGGTATTTCTTTATAAGTCGGTACTGCATCCAATTCTGACAAACCTGCCCTGTTTCTCCATATGTTACCAGTTCATAGGGATAAAGCGCTATATCGAAATCAAGGTTATTATCTATCATTACCTGTATTGCCTTACCGGGAAGGCAATTACCCTCATATTCCTCCACAGGTTTTGCATATATCCTACCATCTGGTCTGTACCTGTATCCATATATTCTCCCCCTTGCTTTTAACTCGGAAGCAAACTCCGGTGCTATTTCCTTATGTAGATGTTTCGGTATATAACGAAGGGCGTTCTTTAAGGCTATTCTTATTTGATTTTTGCTAAGTGTGAGATCTCTGGTCGGTGCCTTTCTTATATCTTCACGCATTTTCGGATATTCTGGAAGTTCATCGGGTAAAGAAAATTTAACTGGGTTCATTATACCCCCTTTTTATTTTATTAATATTCGTGAAGAATAAGTTGTCAAGGGATTCGTTAGTTCTTGGTTAGGATTAGTAGTGGATAAGTGTTATTAGTTCTGGGTTCAAGGTTTCAAGTTACAAGTTTCAAATTACAGATATCCAATTTTGAGCAAAGCGGTTTATCTGCGTCCATCCGCGGCATTATTAGGTGTTTGGTCTTAGGTCTTGGGTCTTAGTTTTATTTTTTTACCAACTTAACTATTCAACTACTCAACTATTTAGCTATATCTCTCCTGTCTCTGTGGCTAATAAACTAATTTTTTCGTTTGACAAATAGAGAAAATGCTATATTATAGAAAGGAAAAAGGAGGGAGTATAGATTTTCAAACTGTCTATTTGAAACTGGAGAAGTTCTGGGCTGACAAAGGTTGCCTGATAGGATTTCCTTATACATCCGAGGTAGGCGCAGGGACATTTAACCCCCTGACATTCTTTGGAGCTCTTGGTAGGGAATCATTAGAGGTGGCCTATTTAGAGACCTCAAGGAGACCAAAGGATGGTCGTTATGCTGAGAATCCCAATAGAACGCAGCAGTTTCACCAGTATCAGGTAATCTTGAAGCCTCCCCCAGATTATGTGCAGGATCTCTACCTGGAGAGCCTAAAAGCACTTTCTATCGATATAAAGGCTCACGACGTCCGTTTTGTAGAAGATGATTGGGAATCTCCCACACTTGGTGCATGGGGGCTGGGTTGGGAGGTATGGCTGGATGGACAGGAAGTAACGCAGTTTACCTATTTTCAGCAGATTGGAGGAATTGACCTTGACCCTGTTTCAGTTGAATTAACATATGGACTTGAGAGAATAGCAATCTTTCTCTCAGGGTCTGATTCGGTGTTTGATCTTCCCTGGTCAGCTGATAAGAGCTGGGGTAAGCTCAATAAGGAACAGGAATACCAGTTCTGTGTTTATAACTTTGACGAAGCCGATGTAAAATCATTATTTGAATACTTTGAGAAATGCTTGAGTGAAGCAGATAGACTAATGGAGAAGGATCTGCTATATCCTGGTTATGATTTTGTTATAAAAGCATCCCATACGTTCAATCTCCTGGATGCCAGGGGAGCACTGTCAGTAAAACAGAGAAATAATTTTATCTTGAGGGTAAAGAAACTTGCTGGAAAGGCTGCGAGAAAATGGCAAGAACTCTACTCATAGAGATAGGAACCGAAGAGATACCGGCAAATTATTTAGGAAATGCTGCCTCTTCTTTTGCTGAAGGCTTAAAGAGTCTCTTTAACTCGGAGAAAATATCTTATTCTACTGTAGAGACTTTATTCACTCCACGTAGAGTTACAGTTATTTTTCAAGATGTCAGTGAGGAACAGGATAAAATCATAAAGAAGATTAAGGGGCCACCGGTTGATGCAGCTTTTAAGGATGGTAAGCCCACATCCTCGGCAGAGGGATTTGCCGAGAGGGTTGGGATTCCCTTAGACTCATTACAGACAGAGAAATTCAATGGTAGGGAATATGTTATAGCTCTGGTAGAGGAAGAGAGCAGGGCAATAACTGGAATCCTCCAGGACAATCTTCAAAGCATTATAAAGAATATTCAATTCCCGAAGAAAATGAGGTGGGAAGAAACTAATTTTCTCTTTGCGAGGCCAATAAGATGGATAGTTGCGCTTCTTGGTGATGAGCAGGTTAAGTTTTCTATTGCAGGAGTTAAAAGTGGAAAGAGTAGCAGAGGGCATCGTCTGCTTGCTCCCGAGAGTATTGAGGTTGCAACAGGGGATTATGTAGAAAGACTAAAAGATTCCTATGTTGTGGTTGACCCAAATGACAGGAAGGAAAAGTTAGGAGAAATGATTAGGAGTAAAGCAAAGGAAGTAGGCGGCGAACCGGTTTTAAGGGAAGAACTCCTTGATGAAGTTACAAATCTGATAGAATATCCCTTTGTTATTATGGGTTCCTTTGATAGAAAGTTCCTTAATCTTCCGGAAAAAGTCATTATAACTGCAATGGAGACTCATCAGCGTTATTTTCCGGTTAAAAAGGATGATAAACTCGTGCCCTATTTTATTTCAGCAGTCAACAATATTCCAGATGATAGTGTGATAAGAGGTAACGAAAAGGTTCTTATGGCAAGGCTTGAAGATGCCGGATTTTACTGGGAGGTAGATAAAAAGATACCTCTTTCAGAACGAGTACCAGAGCTTTCAGGTATTATGTGGCACAAATCCCTTGGAACATTGCTGGACAGGACTGGAAGACTCATAAAGCTTAGTGAATGGATAGGAGAGAGAGTGGATGATGTGGATCTCAAAGTAATAATGGAGGGGGCAAGATTAGCAAAGGCTGATTTAACCACGCTTATGATACGAGATGGTAAAGAATTTACCAACCTTGAAGGGTATATAGGAGCTTGTTATGCCCTGGAGGAAGGGGTTAGTGAAGAAATTTGCAAGGTAATAGAAGGACATTACCGTCCAAGAAACGCGATGGATGGTCTCCCGGAAACCAAGGAAGCAGGGGTAGTATCACTTGCTGATAGAATAGATTTGGTAGTTGGTTCCTTTCTTGTGGGAGAAAAGCCGACGGGTTCAAGGGATCCTCTGGGCCTGAGGCAAGCCTTTAATGGGTTTATACGAATTGCTGTTGGTTTTAGTTTTAATATATCATTAAAGGATTTGATTGAAAGAAGTGTTTTAGAGTTTTCAATAGAAGCGAATACTAAAATAGTCCTGGAAATATCGAAATTTGTAAAGGACAGAGTTGAAGGATACCTTCAATCAGTAGGTATCAGGTATGATATTGCCAATGCAGTTCTATCCGAAGGATGGGATAATGTGCTTACTGCTACAATAATTGCTAAATCAATGATGGAATTTAGAAAGAATGAGGAAGAATTTGAGCGTCTCGTTATAGGGCAAAAGCGGGTTTCCAACATATTAAAAGGTTGGGATGGTGGTGAGATTGATGAATCTTTACTTTATGAATCAGAAGAGAAAGAACTTTATCAAAAAGCAAGAGATATTGAACCGAATTTAGGCAAACTTTTGAAAGGGAGGAATTATTTAGAAGCACTGAATTTACTGAAGGAACTCCGTCCTTTTATAGATAACCTTTTCGATAATGTTCTCGTAATGGCTGATGATGATAAGCTAAGGAACAATCGCCTTGCGCTCCTTTACTATGTCAGGAGTCTCTTCCATCTCCTGGCTGATTTTGAAGAAATAGTTATTGATTGAAAGGAGGAAATAATGGGTGTTATTAAAAAAACTGAACTCTCGGTATCAACCAATTTGAGAAACGAATTCGTAGATATTACAGATAGAGTTACAGATGTGGTAGAAAAAAGCGGTATAAGGGAGGGATACGTATTACTATATGTTCCTCATACTACAGCAGCCGTAACCATTAACGAGAATTATGATCCGTCGGTAAAAAAAGATATACTGGATAAATTATCAGAACTCATCCCTCATGGCGCAGGATATGCTCATCTTGAGGGAAATGCGGATAGTCATATCAAATCCAGCATTATTGGAGTTACTGAATTTATTCCGGTAAGGGATGGGAGAATACAGCTTGGAAGATGGCAGGGTATATTCTTCTCTGAATTTGATGGACCTCGCTCCAGGAGATTGCTGGTAGAGGTTATTGAGTAAATGTCAAATAAAGATTTTCAAGGATTCGAACCCCCAGGATAAGGGGGATATCTCTTTCATTAAAATAAATGTTATCTACTCAGGCGATCTATCAGGAATAAATAAGCAATAAATCCAATAAATACAAAAAGTGAGAATGGATTAGACTGGATAATTGTTTTTGATGTGAATCCTATGTATATCATACCTGCAATAACAACACCTGCAAGAGCTTCGCCAGCTATCAATCCAGAACTTACTAAAATTCCTTTTCCTGCTTTTTTTATACTTTTTCTTATTATTCCACCTATTAATATGGGAACAGAAAGACTCAGGGGTAGATATATTCCAACGGCAACTGGCATCACATAGGTTCTGAAAGAGGATTTCTGTCTTTTTAAGAATTCATCAATCAGAATTAGTATTACAGCGAGAGCACCTCCAATCAATACCATATTCCATGGAAGTTCTCCTCCCTCGGCGAATAGACCCTTTGCAATGGATGCAAACAGGGATGCCTGAGGAGCCTGGAGTGCCCCAGGTTCACCTGTCCCAATACCATAGGCATTATTAAGAAGCGTTAGGATTGGGGTAATAATGAAACTTGCGGCAACAATCCCTATAATCTGGACTATCTGTTGCCTCCGCGGAGTCGCCCCAACGAGCCAACCGGTCTTTAAGTCCTGAGAAACATCGCCTGCTGTACAGGTTGCACAACCCACAACTCCTGCAATTCCCAGGGCTGCTATCATTCCCTTTGCCCCTGTCATACCTATGAGTAGTATTATAGCAGAGGTGAAAAGGAGGGTTGAGATAATCATACCTGATACAGGATTGTTGGAACTACCAACTAATCCAACGATATAAGAGGAGACAGCCACAAAGAAAAATGCTGCAATAACCATTAAGAGTGCTGAGATAAGACTTATCCCTGGAGTGCCCAAAATATGCCAGTATAGAAAGAATATTGCGACGATTATCCCTGAGAGTAACGGAAATATTATTCTTTTAGGAAGGTCATCAGTAGACTGGAATTTTCCAAATAACTCAGTGAGTCCTTTTTTTATGCCTTCTTTTATAGAAATAATTGACCATATTCCTCCAACAATCATAGCTCCTACACCAAGGAATCGGATTTCATGGCTCCAGATATCCCAGGCAGATTCTAACAAATCTCCAGTTGCGGGATTAAAAAGAGAATAGATGGGTATACCCAGCAACCAGCCGAGTGCTCCCCCCATAAATACAAGAACCGATACATTAAACCCTACAATATAACCTACGCCAAGTAGCGCAACAGAGCAGTCACTTCCGAAATAAAAGAGACTTTTTCCGATCATTCCTGCCTTTTCCACTGTTCCCTTTATTACAGAGAATGCTGTTACAAAGAACTTAAATGTAAATCCAAGGCCTAAAGCGATAAATATATGTTTGGAACGGCCACTTTGTTGCTCTTCGCCTGTTTTTAACACTTCTGCACAGGCCACACCTTCCGGATATATGAGTTCTTTTTCTTCTACAATAAGAGCTTTCCGTAAGGGTATCATGAATAGAACGCCCAGGAGTCCACCAAGTAGAGCCACAAGGCTTGTTACCCAGAAGTCAAACTCAAGCCATGCTCCCACTATAACCAGGGCTGGAATTGTGAATATTATTCCTGCAGCAAGGGATTCACCGGCAGAAGCAGCTGTCTGTATGATATTGTTTTCGAGGATTGTTCCCCTTCGAAAGAATCCACGCAGAATCCCCATTGAGATTACAGCAGCAGGTATGGATGCAGAAACGGTCATACCTGCATACAATCCAAGATATGTATTGGCAGCAGCCATTACAACGGATAGAATAATGCCCAGTATTATTGCGCGAATTGTAAGTTCTTTAACTATACTTCTAAACCTTCTTCTTCAAATAGATATCGCTTGATTTTTTCTGTAGTTGTTTTAGGAAATTCTTCATCCCTTAACTTAATTCTTCTAATCCTTTTGTAATCAGTAAGATCCTTGTTTAAACTTTTTATCTCATCCGATAGGATTTTGTGAGGGTCTGGTTCTTCAATTTTGTGTTCCTCGCAGTAATGATCTATATTTTCATAATTTGGATAGATATGGGCAATTAATTCTTTGGCCCCAGTATTTGGATTGGTCTGATGGATTACTACTATTTCTTCAATTAGTGGAGAACCGGATAGATAGTTCTCAATTTCTTCAGGATAGATGTTTTTCCCACCCCTTGTGACTATGACTGATTTCTTCCTTCCTGTTATATATAGATAGGAATCAGGGTCCAGGTATCCCATGTCACCTGTTTTAAACCAATCACCATCAAATACTTCTTTAGTAGCTTCCGGATTATTCCAGAATTCTTTGAATACGGAAGGACCGCGAACGGCAATTTCTCCAATACCGTCAATATCAGGGTCTAATATTTTGGCCTCCAGCCCCGGCAATAGTAATCCTACGGATGCATTTCTTGTGTTCTCTGGAGGGCTAACCGAGATAACAGGAGAGGTCTCAGTGAGACCATAACCCTGTAAGATAGGAAATCCCCATTTTTCAAAAGCCAACGATACCCATCTTGGGAGTGCTGCACCACCTGAAACAATATATCTAATATTTTCCATTCCAAGGGCTTCTCTGATTGAAGAATAGAACCGACCACCACTTCCCTTTTTTACGGAATTAAATAATGAAGACAATCCCTTCATCAACCCAAATGCCATCTTTTTTACTCCACTTAGTTTATTTAGTTCTCTGTTTATTCCTTCGACAAACTTCTCCAGGACTAAAGGAACTATCGGGAAAATAACTGGCTTCGACTTTTGACAGTCTTCTTTAATTTCCGTTGATTTATAAGAACGCGCTATAACTATAGTTGCACCTATTGATAGAGGAGCAAGGAAAGCTACAGTCTGAGCAAAGACATGGTGTAAGGGTAGTAAGGCATAGAATGGTTCATCATGGTAGAATTCCATTGTTTGATATAACATTTCCACATTAGACATAAGATTTTTGTGTGATAGAACAACTCCTTTTGGTGCCCCTGTTGTGCCTGATGTATATAAAATTACAGCCGGGTCATCCAGAGGAACATCTGCTTTCTCAACTATTTTACTCTCCAGGACTCTTTCTGGTATCTCCATGGGGATACTTATATCTATTGCATCGCTTATACCTTCTGAAGAGGAGAAAAGAATCTTTGAACCAGAATCCTTTAAGAGGTGATGAACTTCTCTAAAACTTAGACGATTGTCCAGAGGAACAGAGATTCCTCCAACCCAATGGATGGCAAGATAGGTTACAATCCATTCAGGGCTATTGGGACCGTAGAGTGCTACTCTGTCACTTATTTTTATTCCCCTGGACTTCATTTGATTGGCCCGTTTTATAATAAGGTTGAGTAATTCCTCGTAGGTCCACTTTTTCCAGCCTGATGGTGAGAGTATTTGCACTGCAATCGAATTGGGGTGATTTTTTACGGTTCGTTCAAACATTGCAGGAATTGGAAGGATTTCGCGCGCTTCTCTAATTTGTTTTAAGGTTTTCATGTAGGAAATATATAGAAGAAAAATTTATTTGTCAAGTATAAAACTTGACAAGGATTAGAAGTGAATCAATTAAGAGAAACAGGGATATAGAGTAGAGAGTACAGTGTCAAAAAAATTGGAGTAGCGTAACTTGTTTCGTGCAATTGTAGGAAGGACATTCTTGTCTCGATTTGTGAGAGTAGGCTTCCCCGGCCTCGTTCCGCAAGGCGGGGCGGGCTGCCCACGAAATTCGAGCCCAGAAGGGCTCTCCCACATATCTCGGTTAGGGAACCACCCTTAAAATGGAGTAGCGCAACTTGTTGCGCGCCATGGCAACGCAGAGCAAGTCTGCTACTCCGAAATCTGCAAATAGTTTTACGCTCGGTGGTAGACAGATATGACATGATGAATACAGGTTAAGAAGTGCGAAGATGGCATACTGTGCAACCACCGAGCTTGTTTACCCATGTTT
>Ga0315537_1000255_pt1 | contig 39883 bp, 44 predicted proteins | sample SalMarSW160270MG_FD_203091 | JGI IMG/M metagenome (GOLD analysis project Ga0315537, IMG submission 203091) | Salt marsh sediment microbial communities from the Plum Island Ecosystem LTER, Massachusetts, United States - Salt Marsh Sediment SW1602-70 ... | reverse complement strand
CGTTGTCCATGTTGTCGCAAAATTAGTTCTGACCATCATGATTTAGCCCGGCATTTTTTGGGCCAAACTGATAGTAAACATAAGGATTGGCTAAAAACACAAGGGCTTTCCTATGCACAGCTTATCACCTGGCAAGTAACTGAATTCGGGAATAAGGGCTATGATACTCTAGCTGAAGTGCTGGAGAAAGAGGCACCCAAAGTTGAATAGATATAGACTATGGCACTATGACCCTAACCTAAGCAATCTTTGGGCTCGTTCCAGAGCTTGAATTTCTCGGCAGGCCAAATCCTTCTTCTTCAATAGATCGCCTAGCTAATCTATTCTTTTCCGCAGCTTCTCCCATGTGTCTGTAATGAGGAAACTATCCTCCATATTCTCAATCATGGTGATGAATTTGGCCATAGGCACAGAGAGACTGAGCACATCTTTAGGCAGGTAGGGTCGGGCTGAGGGGTCAAACATCCCTATAACAGCTCTAGGATTAGTAAGCTCGGCATTGTGAAATACTTCCTCCAGAGTGTAGTAAATCTGTCTTTGATTTCCATATCCACAGGCATCCTCCCTAACTAGACCCCACTTTCAATTATAGCAAAATCAGCTTGAACAGTAACAAAACGTCATCTAGTGAAGACTCAACAAAATGAGTTAATGTGTATCCCCCTCTCATGATATACTATAAACGGGGTTTGCTCTGGTTGACTAGCTCTATGCATTATGTGAGGAGGAAAGTGAAATGTTCGAGAGAATCGTAGTATGTCTTGATGGTTCCAGCGTGGCCGAGGAAATCTTACCTTACGTGACCGATGAGGCACTGGCCCACCATAGCCGAGTCGTTTTGCTTCGTGTAGTTAGTCTACCTGAAGTAACAATTCCGATTGGCGTACCGGGGGAACCTGGAATACCAATGTCCACCGAGGGAGCAGTGCGGCGCACCAGAAAAGAGGAAAGTGAGGCGGATGATTACTTGAGGCGCGTTGCGGAACCAATGCGGAAGAAAGGATTAGATGTACAATGCGCGGTAGTTCCCGGCATAGCCGGAGAGACTATTACCAGTTATGCCCGAGAAAACGGCTGTAAGCTGATCGCGATTGCCACTCATGGGCATGGAGGCGTTAGGCGGCTGGTCCTTGGTAGCACGGCTGATTTTGTGCTGCATCACTCCTCTGTGCCGTTATTGATAGTTAGGCCAGGAAACAAGCAAGTATGATCCACAAAATCAGCCAGAATATCACATTCTGAGCCCTGGTTATTTCTCCCGGTAGGGCAACACCATTATTCTACCCTCAGCCGCAATCAGCATAACCTTGGTGCTGGAAGCAGCTTGTATATCGCTAACTAGCCGGTTGATTTCCTCTTCTGACAACACAGGAAAATCCTCGGGCATCTGCCCAAGATAGCGCAGCGTATGAACCTTATAGCCAAGCTTCTCCTCAACCTGGGGAACCAGTTCAGCGGCTCTGTCGCTGACAAGCACGGTAACTGTTTTCCGTACCGCCGCTACCTCTGCCCCGAGGCGCTGGTCCTGCCGCATAATCCGCCAGTGATACATCAGCACTGGAACGGCCACGATTATAATCTGCAGGCTCCACTTGGAATGGCGGAGAACCTCTACCCCAAATGTACCTTGAAGTACGCCATTCAGTAGCTGGTAAATGATGTTTATCAGGCTTGCCGCCAGCGCTAATACGGCTGCCCCCAGAACTATATACAGGAAGATACGCCGCGACCTCGCTCTCCGTTCGGCTACCCCTCCCGCAGCCGCCATCTGAAGCACTCTATTCCAGTAATATAGCCAGATGGGCGTGGCTACTACCACCAGCGCCAGACAGATACTGAGCTGGTCACGCCACCACCCTGCTGTAACCACCGTTGGTGCAACGCCAGCAGTATGGATTGGCAGCTCCAGCAGGATGCCGAGCAGTATTATCAGCCCGGCAATCAGGGTGCCTAAACCAAGAAACGACATGAGGTAGGAATGAACCCGCCGCGCGGAAAGCCGTTTCTGAACCTGGGTTGCTTCCTCATGCGTCACACGCTGGTGATAAACCCATATGGCAGCGGTGATAAGCATCGTGGACACTGCCCACCCCAAAAACTGGAAGTGCGTGATAATGGGGGTGCTCAGACTACCAAGGGCTAATCTGAAGACCCCGGAAAGAGAGGTGGTTAGAGCGACCAGTCCGGCGATTGCCCCACCGGATATGGTAAGAAGGTATAAATACACCTGACGGAGGGTAGAGTCAGCGTCTCCCCTGGCCATACGGAACCAGTGAAAGCCCCAGACCGCTCCCCCGAGCAATATCCAGCTTATATTGCCCTGGGCGCTACTGCTCCAGAAGCTGCCCGAGACTATCGCCTCTCCCCAGACCGGCAGATGCAAGACGGCGGTATTGACCAATCCCACCAGGTTGACCGATAGCGATACTAAGCCCCAGCCGGAAAGCAGGTAAACGTACCAGCGTCTTAATGTCCTTGCCGCTGGTGAAGGCTGTCCCTCTTTCTCGGTCAATAGCCAGTGGTAGTACCATATGACTCCGGTTACTATCAGCCGGGCTAATTCTCCCGATGGGAAGTGGTCCAGCAATGCGCCGGCCATCAGCCATTTTAAGAAGCCCACCGCCGCAAAAAATCCCACCAGCGCTGACGCTGCCACAACTAAGTTCAGGAACAGCTTTCGTATTGCTGAGCCTACCTCGTCGGTATCCCCGGAAACATTTCTCTGGATTGCTCTCCAGAAGAGGAACCATAGCACCCCACCTATGACCAGCATCGCCAGACCGAGGCTGAGCGTTTGCCGGGCAAAACCCGGTGCCCCAACCTGGGCCAGGGCATATTTGGTGATTACGTCAAAGCAAACGCCCAACAGGATGCTCACGCCAGCGGCGAACATACCCAGGGCGATAAAATATACCAGGTAGAAATAGACACGCTTAGCCGTGCTCATTTAATTCGCCTCCTTAAGCCTAATAGAAAAGCCACCACACATCCCAGGGCGAAGTAATCTTCCAGGAGGTCCCCTCTTTCGTGAGGAAAAAGGTGATTTGGTTAGTACGCACTGGATTGTCGAAAGGACCGCCGGGTCTAAAAGTATCAATCGTGACCTCTACGGTAGCCTGGCTGTCCTCTACCACCGATTTCCCTAGCGTAGCCTTCCATTCTGGCTTCTCTCCAGGGCTAGTGAATGGGCTCCTCCATTGTTCGTAGGGATATTTTTCGGTGGTTGGGGGAGATAGGTAGCTGTATGCCGTCAAATAGTCTTCATCCTGAAGAGCCAGAAAATACCTCTGCACTGTACCCTCGGGTGTATTTTCAGGCAATAACGGCGTCTCCTTGGGGGTCATGGTCAAAACCAGCACTACCGCAGCTATAACCAGAACCCCAATGGTAACTCCGAAGATAAGCAGCCAGCGGCTAGACGTCTTCACCTAATCGTAACTCCCCACATTTATGTGAGGAAGCTTAGAACATTACCTCTCCACTGTCAAGTAGGCTCTTCCCCCTGATATAACTACAATTGAACAGTGATGCCAATGTTATTTCATCCAAGAATAATACTGACAGCCTCTTTGTCCTTACAAGAGTCATAGTCAATCAGAATCAGACATCCCGATGTTTGCCCACAGGTAACAAACTAGTATTTTGTTGAGCAACCCAAGCCATGATTTGGCCAGGTCACAAAAGTCCATCCCTGAAAACGCTGACTTTGTCAATAGCTGACAGGTTATTACCTACTCATCCCTTCGTAGCTTCTTGGCCACACTATGTCGTTCAGGTTGAGGCTGCCCAATCATTTTAACGGTCTTTATGACCAGGACTTTTAACGGGCTCACCTCTACCTATTTCTGCAACCACCCTTTCCACTTCCTGGTAAGACTTCCCATCTCTGAGTATGTGGTAGATCCATTCCAGGAGCTTTCTCGCGGTGGCTACCTTGGCAATCTGCCCTCCCTTCTTTCTCTCCACTTTGTAGTAGAAACGCCTCAATGGCCCAGCCCTTTTCGCGGCATGTATGGCTGCCTCGATTAATATCCACCTTAGCCATTTGGAGCCTCTTTTTGTTATGTGTCCATGGTAACTCACATTTCCTGATTGGTGAGTTGAGGGCACGAGTCCCGAATATGAACAGAGCCGCTTGGCTGATGGAAAACGCCCGACATCACCAATCTCGCTCTTTATCAGCAGGGCACTGTAATAACCTACCCCGGGAATAGTCATCAGGAGCATGGCGTCATCATCCTGTTCTGCCACTTGTTGCACCCTTTTGCTGACCGTTTTGATTTCCTCCCTGACTGTATCGAGTACTTTCAAATACCCCTCCAATGCAATCTTATAATTCTCGGGTAGCGGCAGTGAACGCAGGAAGGCCATTCCTGCCTTGCCAAACATGTCACTGTATCCGTTATCCACATTGTTCTTGGCCAGTACCATGTGTATTTTGTTCTTTACCCTGGTCTGTATGGTAACCAAGCTGGCCCGGTAACGCAGGAGCTCTCTACTCAATCTAACCGGCTTTTCGGGAACGTATGATAGGGGCAGCAGATCACTTCTCAGGAGATGAGCCAACGTGGCCGAGTCTACTTTATCAGTTTTGACCTTGGCGTAAGCTATCGCCTTGGTCCTTAGTGGATGGGAGAGTTTAACATCAAAGCCCTCGTCTTCCAGGCAATCATAGAGCCAATACCAGCTTGGGGTTGATTCAATTGCCACCTCCATGCTGTCTCCAAACTCTTTGAGGAAATCGACTATCTCTCCATTGCTGGGTAACTTCTTCTGCCCGAGGATCTCTCCCTTTTCATTCATGGTCGTAACGTATGTGAAACTCCTGTGAAAATCCAAACCGGTATAAAGCATTACTGTACCTCCTTGAGCTTTATTATGCTCCTTGAGGTCAGCGTTTTCATGACATCATTTTGTTCAATAAGCCCGCGTGACACTTTCTAGTGCTTTGTTCGTCTGCCCTATAGATTGTCTATTTTTTATCAATCAGGCGTTTCTCAGCCTTGTTGCTTATCATTGGTAGTTCAATTTGGTAGTTCAATAAAGAACATAGTCCCTTTGCCCGGTTTGCTTTTAGCGTATATTTTGCCGTCGTGTTCGGTTATAATGCCGTGACAGACGCTAAGTCCCAACCCAGTGCCGCCTTTCTCTCCCTTGGTGGTGAAGAATGGGTCGAAGACACTGTCAAGATTTTCCGGGGGAATCCCCGGATCGTCATCAGAAAAAGTGATCCTTACATACCTCTTATTTTTCTCGGTTTTGATGGTGAGCTTTCCGCTGCCGTTGGCCTCGGTTATAGCCTGTTCGGCGTTTAGAATTAGCCCTGGCTTGTGACATGATAATCGCCTCGGATAATGCCACGTTCGGCCTGCCTGAAGTGACGGTTGGCGTGAGTCCGGGGGGTGGCGGCACGCAAAGGCTGCCGCGCGCTATCCCGATACGCTTGGCTGCCGAGATGCTATTCAACGGAAAAACCATAGACGCCCAGGAGGCATACCGCATAGGTCTGGTGAGCAAGGTTGTGCCAATAGACCAGCTTATGTCTGAGGCTAGGAAATTAGCCGAGACTATCTGCAAGGCAGCTCCACTAGCGGTGAGAGCAACTAAAGAAGCTATGATGAGAGGTTTGGACATGAGCCTTGATGATGGCTTACGGCTTGAGGATGAGTTCACCAGATATATTATGTCCACCAGAGACTTTGAGGAGGGAATTACCGCCTTCCGTGATAAAAGGAAGCCTAAATTTGAGGGTAAGTAGTATAGCTACCACGGTGCCGAGCTACGCCGAGTTTCCAGATACCAGTATGTCAGCCACGTAACTTAGTTGTAGCCTGATGTCGCTAAAGAGGCTTTTGTGCAATGGTAGCTTGTTTTGTGTAACAGGTCTAGTCGTCTTTCCATCAAATCTTTGTTGAACAAAACTGACTCTTGTACAATTTCGCCCCGTTGAACGAGAGCCCAAGTCTTTCGTTATTCAGTACTATCAGAGTGCCGATTTAGTTTGTCTAGTTTGTTTCGAATTCCCATAACTGGGGTACATTCAGTTTTTTAATAAAGTGCAAACTGAATGTAGACAGGAATTCCATCAGTGTTGACAAGCACCATCGAAATAAAATATAATGCGACAGGGTGCAATAGCGATGAGTTGCCTTATTACCCTCAAGAAAAAGGGGCTAAAGCTCACTCCCCAGCGCAAGCTGGTGGTGGACGTCATCCACGAGGCTAAGGACCACCTGACCGCCGAGGAGATCATCGCTAGGGTGCAGGACAGGATGCCGGAGGTCCATAAGTCAACCATATACCGCACCCTGGAGCTGCTGGAACAAAATGGCAGCGTTTTTAAAAGCAAATTGGGCGACCACTTTATCTACCACCACGCTGAGGAAGGCCACCACCATCACCTAGTCTGCAGTGAATGCGGCAAGATCGTGGAGTGTGACGAGGACAATTTCACCCCGGTTGAGGAGTCAATCGCCGCTAAATACGGCTTCCGCGTTAATTTCAAGCACCTGGTGGTCAGCGGCATCTGCCAGGAGTGCCGGAGTAAGGGCGCCTAGCGCTATATATTTTTTTATCTTTTTTCTGCAACTAATTGCAACTACTTTAATTCGCAACTACGGCGGTACAAGGAGGTAGTGTTGAGTCCAGCAAATGAAGAACACCCCAGAAAAGAGATTGAGGACGCCATCTATGCCGGTGATCTGCTTAAGCTGCTGCGGATAAGCGGCCAGCTGCACGGCCACTATTGTCCCTTTTCAGCACTGGGCGTAAAGGCGGGCGCCCGGGCGATGAAAGAACTAGGGATAAGACAATCCACTGGCATGGAGGAGGTGGTGGCCATAGTTGAGACCAACAACTGCTTCAGCGACGGCGTCCAGATTGTCACCGGCTGCAGTTTTGGCAATAATGCCCTGATATACCGGGACTATGGCAAGACCGCCTTCACCCTGGCCAGGAGAAACGGCCAGGGGGTAAGAATAGCGGTGCGGCCCGACCGGGTGATGGCAGAACGCTCCCCCGAAGCTAACGAGCTCTGGGAAAGGGTGGTGGTTCAGCGCCGCGGCAGCGAAGAAGACGGGAAACGGCTGAGCGCATTGTGGAAGGAGCTGTCCTTCCATGTACTTACACTGCCTGACGAGGACGTCTTCTCTATCAAACGGGTCAATATCGAGGTGCCGTCCTATGCCCGCATCTTTGCCAGCGTGCAGTGCTCGGTATGCGGCGAAGACATCATGGAGCCCCGCGCCAGGTTTAAAGATGGCAAGCCGGTATGCCTCCCCTGCTCCGGCCAGGAGTACTATCAGCTTGCCGGCGACGGCCTGTCTATAATCACCCCCAGGACGCAATAACCGGGCTAAGCAATTTGGAAAGGATGATTCAACATGACGAGAGTAGCTAACTTGCCGCTTAAACTAATGGTTATCTTAATGGCCATTATATTACTGTTGCCGACGGCCTGCCCCAGCGGGAAAGCCCCGGCAAGCTCACAGATTGACTCTTATACCATAGCCGACCCCATCGGCGACTGGGGCTGTCCCTCCCCCTACGCCCACTACTCCCGCGGCCCGGGGTATATCCGTATGAGCTTTATCTTCGAGACCCTGGTCTGGAAGGACGCCACCGAGTTCGTCCCTCAACTGGCATATGAGTGGGACTACAATGCCGATGATAACTCGTACACCTTCAGACTTCAGGAGAACGTCAAATGGCATGACGGCGCTGACTTTACCGCCGACGACGTCGTCTTCACCTATAACTACACCAAAGATCACCCCTACCAGTGGGTCGATAACAGTATTGTAGAGTCTGCCGAAGCCCTCGATAAATATACGGTAAAGCTGTATCTCAGCCGGCCCTACGCCCCGTTTTTCCAGGATGTAGCCGGTGCCCAGCCTATACTGCCGAAGCACATCTGGGAAGAGGTGACCACGCCGGAGGAATTTTTAACGCCGGAGGCGGTAATCGGCACAGGGCCCTATACGCTGGCCGACTATAGCAAAGAGCACGGTACTTATCTTTACAAAGCCAATGACAGCTATTATCTGGGCCAACCGGCGGTCAGAGAGATAAGATTCGTAAAAGTAGCCGCCGAGATGACCCCGGCGGCGTTAAAGGAAGGCTCGGTAGACTCGGCCAGCATACCCGCCGAGGTGGTGGCGGACATCGAGGCCGCCGGTTTCACGGTTATTACCGACCCGCCTTCCTGGAACGGCAAGCTGACCATCAACCACCAGAAGGAGCCTTTATCCTCAAAGGAGTTCCGCCAGGCCCTGGCTTACGCCATTGACCGCCAAGCCCTAGTGCAGGTCGTCTTCCGGGGCAGCGCCGTTGCCGGCAGTCCCGGCATGCTGCCGCCGACCAGCGTCTGGTACAACCCGGACACGCCGCAGTACCAGTATGACCCGGACAGGGCAAAACAGCTGATTGAGGGGCTGGGGTATAACAGGCTGGACAACGGATATTTCGCCAAGGATGGGCAACTTTTAAAATTGAACCTCATCGCCGCTGCCGACTACAAGGATTTAGGGCAGTTCATCACCCAGAAACTGGAGCAGGTCGGTATTGATATTGACTTCCAGACCCTGGAGGGGAAAACGGTCGATGCCAGGGTCGGCGCCTGGGACTTCGACCTCTCCATCTACGGGCACGGGGGCATTTTTGACCCATCCATTTTGCAGAGGACGACTCTAGGAGAAGGGTTCAACAGCGCCCGCTACACTGCCGACGCCGAGCTAGTGCAGCTTCTCCAGGCGCAGCTTACCGAGATGGATACTGCCAAGAGGAAGGACATGGTACTCCGGATTCAGCAGCTCTACGCCGAAGACCTGCCGGCGCTCACCCTCTATTACCCCAAGTCATACTGGGCCCACGACGGCAGCCTGCCCCTCTATTACACCATGGACGGGGTGGCTATCGGGATACCCATACCGCTTAACCGGATGTGCTTCGTGGACTAAAGAGAAAGACAGAGGACGGCTTTAACCAGTGACCGGCAAACGCAGCCTGACGACCTACGGCATCGCCTTCCTGTTCATACTGGCCCTGAATTTCTTCCTGCCCAGGATGATGCCGGGAGACCCGCTGATGGCCATCTACGGGGACGAGGCGCTGGTGGCAATGACGCCCGCCCTCAAGGCGCAACTCGTCACCCGCTTCGCCCTCGACCAGCCCTTATGGCAGCAGTTCGCCGCCTACATCTCCACCCTGTTCCGGGGGGATATGGGCTGGTCTTATTTCTATAACACGTCGGTGCTAAAGGTAATCCTGGGCAGCCTGCCCTGGACGCTGCTGGTGGTGGGCACCTCGCTGGTGCTGGCCACGCTGCTGGGAATAGTGCTGGGCATAGAGTCGGGGTGGCGGCGTGGCTCCAGGACCGACCGCGCCCTGCTGACCGGGCTGATGAGCCTGAACGGCTTCCCCGACTTCTTCCTGGGGCTGGTGCTGCTCATCGTCTTCGGCGTCCTGCTGGGGGTCGCCCCGCTCTCCGGGGCGCTGACGCCCTACTCAGGGCTGTCCGGCTTAGGCCTGCTGCTTGATGTCCTGAAACACATGGCGCTTCCGGTGGCCGCCCTGACCGCCGCCTATCTGGCCGGGGGCTACCTGCTCACCCGTAACACCATGATTACCGTGCTCAAGTCACCGTTTATGACCACCGCTAGGGCTAAGGGGCTGTCCCAGAAAGCACTCAAATACCGGCACGCCGGCCGGAACTCGATGCTTCCCGTACTCACTATGACCGGGATATGGCTGGGCCGGGTGGTAACCGGTGCCCTCTTTGTGGAGCTGGTCTTCGCCTACCCCGGCGTGGGGCAGCTCACCTATCAGGCGCTGCTCGCCCGGGACTACCCGGTAATCCAGGGGGTCTTTCTGATGGTGGCCATCTCGGTACTGGTGGTTAATTTTGCCGTTGACCTTCTCTACCCCAGGCTGGACCCGAGGGTAAGCTATGCACGTTAGTTTAAAGAAGGAGATAAAACAGAGCTATATCGGCCAGGCAGGGCTTATTATCCTGTTGCTGGTAGTTGCCCTGGCCGTCTTCGCCCCCTATTTAAGCCAGTATAACCCCCTCCAGCAGTCAACCGTCTCCCTGCTCCCGCCCTCTCTCAGCCACTGGCTGGGCACCAATCAGGTGGGGCAGGACATCTGGAGCCAGCTCCTTTACGGCGCCCGGACTTCGCTGCTGGTCGGCTTCGGCGTCGGCATCCTGGGGGTGGTGCTGGGTATCCTTTTCGGGGTATCGGCGGCGCTCATCGGCGGGCTCTACGACAAGGTAGTGATGAGGATAGTTGATGCCTTTATCGTGATTCCGATGATAGTCGTTGTCATCCTGGTGGCGGCCTACATCAGGCCCGACCTGGCCGTCCTCATCCTGCTCCTGGCGCTGCTTAGCTGGCAGGGAGCCGCCAGGGTGATACGGGCGCAGGCCCTCTCCCTCAAGGAGATGGGGCACATCAATGCCTCCAGGACTTTCGGCGCCAGCCGTTTTTACCTGGCCTGGCGGCACATCGTGCCCGACCTGGGCCCGATACTGCTGGTAGAGTTTATCTATAGCGTCAGGCGCGCTGTCTTCATCGAAGCCGGACTGGCCTTCCTCGGCATCGGCGACCCGATGCTGGTGAGCTGGGGGACGATGATGCACGATGCCATGAAGTTCAGCTACCTGAACGTCTGGCAGTGGTGGCTGGTCCCCGCTGGCGTGGCCCTGTCGCTGACCATTATCGGGCTGACCTTCGTCAGCCACGCCGCCGAGTCCGTCCTCGACCCCAGACTGAGAGGTGAAGCCGTTGCTTGAGATAAGAGACCTTCGGGTAAGCTACGGCAGCGACCTAGTCCTCAACGGCCTCGACCTGGAGCTGGCCGACGGGGAGACGCTGGCCATCATCGGCGAGTCGGGCACCGGTAAGACCACCCTGGGAATGAGCATTATGCGCCTGGCCGAAGCCAGGGTCCAGGGGAGCATCCGCTTCAAGGGACAGGACCTGCTGTCTCTATCCGAAAGGGAGATGCAGTCAATAAGGTGGAACCAAATTTCTATGGTATTCCAGAACGTGAACAACGTGCTCAATCCGGTGTACTCCATCATCGACCAGGTAGCCGAACCGATGACTGAGCATAAGCTGCGGAAAAAGGGTGAAGCCAGGGCTAAGGCGGGAGAGCTACTGGCCCGGTTCGGCCTTCCCCAAAAGCGCTTCTCCGCCTACCCGCACCAGCTCAGCGGGGGGGAGCAGCAGCGGGCTCTCCTGGCGATGGCCTTGGCCAATGACCCCGACCTGCTTATACTTGACGAGCCGCTTTCATCGCTTGACGTCACCACCAGGGAAGAGCTCTGCGCCCTGCTGGAGAAGATTGACGGGCGCCGTGCCAAGCTGGTGATAACCCATGACCTGGATACCGCCAGCCGGCTGTCCGGGAAGCTGGCCGTGCTCTACGGGGGTAGGATAATCGAAATCGGGCCGACCCGGGAGGTCCTGCGCCAGCCCAGGCACCCCTACACCCGGGCCCTAGTCCGGGCCTACCCCAACATGACCACGGTAAAGGACCTGCAGGGCATCAAGGGTAGAATGAGCCGGCTGGTGAGCGGCTGCCCCTTCCACCCGCGCTGCACCCAGGTTGTAGAGGAATGCTCGCGGGAAATACCGCCGCTTGCCCAAAGCCAGGGGCGATGGGTCGCCTGCCACCGCGGCGGCATTGTTACCCTTTTATCGGTAGCCAACCTATCCAAGTCGTTCGATTCGCTCAAGGCGGTGGACTCGGTCAGCCTGCACATCGAGGCGGGGGAGACACTGGCGCTGGTCGGGCAGAGCGGCTCGGGCAAAACGACCCTGGCCAAGACAATCATTGGCCTCTACTCGCCCTCCGGTGGGGCTGTCTATCTTGAGGGTGAGAAAGTGGCGCATCGGGGGAAAGATTTCTACAAGCGGGTGCAGATGATATTTCAGAACCCGGGCGAGTCCCTGAGCCACCGCCTCTCCATCCTGGAGCAGGTCATGGAGCCGATGGAGGTGCAGGGGATAGGGACGAAAGAGCAAAGGCGCCAGAAAGCGGTGCAGACCATAGAGGAGGTTGAGCTTCCCGGTACCGAGGCTTTCCTCAACACCTACCCGCACCATCTAAGCGGCGGAGAGCTGCAGCGGGTGGCCATCGCCCGGGCCCTGGTGTTGGACCCGGACCTGCTCATAGCCGACGAGCCGACCGCCTTTCTCGACGCCAGCGTTGCGGCCAAGGTTCTCAAGCTGCTGCTCAATCTGCAAGAGCACCGCGGCCTAAGCCTGCTCTATATCACCCACGACATCGCCGCCGCCAGAAAGGTCAGCGACCGCATCGCCGTCATGCTGGAGGGTCGGATTATCGAGGAGGGGCCTTCCAACGAGATAGTGACCGCACCCAGGCAGGCCTACACCAGAAGGCTGCTCGCCTCGGCCTCAGCCCTGCACGATTTCGATACCAATACCACCGTTGAATGGTTATAGGGAAACAGTTGGAGTTCTTGGTTTAAACAGAATGGTGGGCGATACTGGGCTCGAACCAGTGACCTCTGCGATGTCAACGCAGTGCTCTAACCAACTGAGCTAACCGCCCCAATACAGCAATTCTACTAGACGCCTTTGCCAGCGTCAAGGCGCTGGCTTCTTATCCGGTTATCGATGAAGCTCACCAGGAAGAGGAGTATGCCGCTTATCAGCAGGCTGCCCAGATCCAGGTACTTTATGGCCAGCAGTTTGCTTACCAGCGCTACCCCTCCCCCCCCGATGATGGCCGCCAGTGCTCCTACCGGGGTGACCTTTAATTTGTCCTTGTAGAAGCCGGCAAGCACCGGCAGAATCAGACCGGCAGTGTATACCGTGAAGGCGAAGAGGATGGTGGTTACTATATCCTGCAAATACAAAGCCAGTATTAAAGAGGCCACTCCCAGCACCACTATCCCCCAGCGGGAGATAGATAGAATCTGACTCTGGTTCAGGGAGGGTTTAAACCGCCCCACTATATCCACGGAGAGTATGGTGCTGGCGGTCATCAGGCAGGTATCGGCCGAGGACATGAAGGCACAGAGCAGGGCGGCCAGGACTATGCTGCCCCAGATAGGGGATAGAACCTCCTTTATTACCATCGGAAAGGCCTGGTTTGAGGCGATATCGGGGAAGAGGGCGGAGGCCCCCATGCCTATAATGGTAATGGCCAGGGCGAAGGGGATGATAAGCAGCGCCGCCCAGAACACCGATTTTCTGGCCGTACCGGCATCCCTGGCACAGAATAACCGGGAGTACATATCCGGTCCCACCACGTAGGTCAGCCCCACCAGCAGGAGCAGCGACACCAGATCGTAGCCGCCGAACTGGGGACCGGTGGGAAAACTAAACCGTTCCGGGGGGAGAGCGCTCGCCAGCCCGCTCCAGCCGCCAAAGCGCATAAAGACCAGGGCAAAGGCGCCGAAGATTCCGACGAATATTATTACCGTCTGCAGGGTATCAGTTCGGAGGATGGCATGCTGGCCGCCGAGTATGGTGTAAACGATAAAAACCGCGGTAAAGATTAGCATCCACATGCGGGGGTCGCCTATTCCCAGGACGCTCATTATGCTCCCGGCGGCTATGATTTGAGCACCGATAACGCCTGTCCAGGCGACGACGATAAGTATTGACCCGGCCAGTGCCACCCACCTGTTGTATTGCTTTTCCACCAGCTCGGGCAGGGTATAGAGCCCGAACTCTCTCACCTTTTTGGCCAGGAAAATGCCCAGGACAATCAGCCCCACGCTGCCGACCAGCAGCCACCAGGCTCCGCTCAAGCCCCGGGTAAAGCCCAGGCTGCTGGTGACCATAACGGCCGAGCCGCCAATAATGGTTGCCAGCAGCGAGCCGGTGATAAATAAAGAGGAGCCGCTCCTGCCGGCAACGAAGAAATTATCCGATCCCCTCGCCCGCCGCCGGCTCACCAGCCCGATGGCAATCATGGCCGCAAAGTAGATGGCAACAACTATCAGTCCCAGCATGTTTATACCCGTCCTTTAAGTTGAGGGTGTTTTTAGTATGAGCTGTGCCCGTAGCCGGTAAGGGAGCCTGATTGCCCCGCTGGCACCAGAGATTTAACTGGCCAAAGTATCGCACGTTCTTAAGCGGTTGGTTTCTGGCTGCCTAAGATAGTAATCTCTATATGCTTGCCGCAGTGGGGGCAGGTGAGGCTGAAGTTAAGCGGCTGCTCCATAACCCGCTCGGCAACGGCGGTAACCATGGAATCAATATTGTCCAGGCGGTGGTCCAGCATATCAAGACGCCGCTTAATGCGTTCGATATTTAGTGTCTTTTCCTCTTCTGCCGCACCGGGGTTATCATTCTCGGCCAAGAGCGCACCTCGGGGGAGATTATAGCTGGACTCATTATATGGGTTGGAAAGCAGTATGTCAAAGCCAGTTGTTTTTCTTCCCTCCACCCCGTTTTAGCCCTGCGTTTTTCTTCCCATACCCACCCGCCCAAAAAGGCTCCGCCTCTAAAACTTTCAGACCCATCCCCCCTTTGAAAAGGGACTAACCCAGCGGGGTGTTTAAGAGGGGCGCTAGCCCCTCTTCTTAAAAAAACCTTCCCCCTCCCTTGCAAGGGAGGGGGATTAAGGGGGTGGGTTGGTAAGCAACCATCTAAGCGGGTGAAGTTGATAAACAGCCTTGAAATTGATATTGATTTCTTAAAATCGTAGGCATATACTATGGGAAACAAGACTAAGGAGGTGCCGCCATGCCGGAGGAAGAAGTTGGCAAGGTGAGTGACTTCTTCGCCCGTCCCGTGGTTGCCGGTATCGAGCTGACCGGCATGCTCAAAGTGGGCGATAAAATCCACTTAAAGGGTCACACCACCGATATAGAACAAATCGTTGGCTCCATGCAGATTGATAATGTGAACGTTCAAGAAGCCGGGGCAGGAGACTCGGTGGGGATTAAGGTTACCGACCGGGTAAGAAGGGGAGATACCATTTACAAGGTTACCGATTAGAGTAAATTTGCCGATATTTATCGGCTTTGACGTCGCCGGAGGAAAGAATATGGTCAAGGTATTGATAGAAAGACATGTGCAGAAGGGTAAAGAGGGATATCTGGTGGAGCTATTGAACAAGCTAAGGACTGAGTTGCTCTCACAGCCGGGCTATGTCTCCGGTGAGCTGCTCCAGAGCTTGGAGGATAAAGCCACCTTTTTTGCCCTGAGCACCTGGTTCAGTACACTTGACTGGAAATCCTGGGAAAGCGACCCCAGGCGTCTGGCCATCGAGTCCAAGATTGAAGCTTTGCTGACCGATCCCCCAAGGTTGACTCTGGCCGTCGCCTTTTAGCTGCTTTTAGACTGGCCGATGTTTTTCATCAGGTTAGCCATTTCAATGGCACTGGAGGCGGCTTTAAAGCCCTGGTTCCCCTCCTTAGTCCCCGCCCGCTCAATAGCCTGTTCCAGCGTCTCGGCGGTGACCATGCCGTAGATAACCGGCAGCCCGGTTTCTAGGCCCACCATGGCAATCCCCTTGGTCACCTCGGCGGAGATATACTCAAAGTGAGGCGTTCCCCCCCGGATTACCGCCCCCAGGCAGATAACGGCGTCGTAGCGCTTGGACTTGGCCAGTTTGCTGGCAACCAGTGGGATTTCAAAGGAGCCCGGCACCCAGGCAACGTCAATATCCTCCGCTTTCACCCCGTGACGGATAAGGGCATCCTCCGCCCCCTCCACCAGTTTCTTGGTGATGAAATCGTTGAAACGGGCAACAACCAGCCCGAACTTCAGCCCCTTGCCGACTAACATACCTTCAATAGGCTTGCTCATAGTTTTCTCCTTATCTTAAGTTTAGTTATCGGAAGCCTCCGGTATTTCCAGCCGGTGGCCCATCTTCTTCTGTTTGGTCACCAGATAACGGCGGTTATAGGGGTTGGGGGCGATGATTATGGGCACTTTCTCCACCACCTCCAGGCCGTAGCCCTCCAGGCCGATTACCTTCTTGGGGTTGTTGGTCAGCAGCCGGATTTTGTGCAGACCCAGGTCGGCCAGAATCTGGGCGCCGATGCCGTAGTCCCGCAGGTCGGAGGGAAAGCCCAGGGAGAGGTTAGCCTCCACCGTATCCAGCCCCTCATCCTGCAGGGCATAGGCGCGAATCTTATTATGGAAGCCGATACCCCGCCCCTCCTGCCTCATGTAGAGGAAGACGCCCCGCCCCTCTTTGGCGATGTTTTCCATGGCCAAGCCTATCTGGTCGCCGCAGTCACAGCGCAGGCTGCCGAAGACATCGCCGGTAAGGCACTCGCTGTGCACCCGTACCAGCACAGGCTCGCCGCTACCGATATCACCCATCACCAGCGCCAGGTGCTCATCGGGGTCGATATCACTGCGGTAGGCGATGGCGGTGAACTCTCCGTGCCTTGTCGGCAGCTTGGCCTCGGCCACCCGGTGCACCAGCTTTTCGTGGCGGCGGCGGTAGGCGATGAGGTCGGCGACTGAGATTATCTTGATGCCGAACCTGTCGGCTATAACCTCAAGCTCGGGCAGCCGCGCCATGGTGCCGTCTTCGTTCATAATCTCGCAGATAACCCCGGCAGGGTAGAGCCCGGCCAGCTTGGCTAAATCGACTATGGCCTCGGTCTGCCCCGCCCGAACCAGCACCCCGCCTTCTCTGGCCCGCAGGGGGAAGATGTGTCCCGGACGGACCAGATCGTCGGGTTTGGTGGCCGGGTCGACCACCGCTTTGATGGTCTTGGCCCGGTCCGCCGCCGAGATACCGGTGGTGGTACCCTGCTTGGCATCGACCGATACCGTGAAAGCGGTGCCGAACTTGCAGGTATTCTCATCGACCATCAAAGGCAGTTGTAAATTGTCCAGCCGCTCCCCGGTGGCCGGCAGGCAGATTAAGCCCCGGCCGTGCTTGGCCATGAAGTTGATCGCCTGGGCGCTCACCTTCTCCGCCGCCAGCGCTAGGTCCCCCTCGTTCTCCCGGTCCTCGTCGTCAACGATGATGACAAACCGCCCCTGCTTTATATCCTCAATAGCCTCTGCAATTCTGGCTAAACCCATATCTTTCCCCCTTGTTAACCTATCAGGAACCCGTGCTCTTGTAAGAAATCAACCGTTATTCCGGAGCTGCGCTTCCGGTTTAACTGCTCCACATATTTGGCGATAATATCCGCCTCCAGATTGACCAGGTCGCCAACCCGCCGGTCGCCCAGTATGGTGTGCTGCCGGGTGTAGCCGACCAGGGATACCTGGAACGATCTGTCATCTTTAGATACCACGGTCAGGCTGACGCCGTCAACGGCGATAAAGCCCTTTTCAACTATGTAGGCCGTCAGCCGGGGCGGGGTTTCAAAGCCGACCAGTATTGAGTCGCCGCGCTGGCTAACCGAGATTACCCTGGCCGTGTCATCGATGTGCCCCTGCACCAAGTGCCCCCCCAGCCGCCCTTCTAAGGTGAGCGGGCGTTCCAGGTTAACGCCGTCGCCGGCTTTTATCATACCCAGGTTGGTTCGGCTTACCGTCTCCGGCATCACATCAACGGAGAATGCCTTATTATCAAAGCCGGTCACGGTCAGGCATACCCCGTTAACGGCTATACTCGCCCCCTCTTCGATGCCCTCAAGGACTTTATCGGCAGCGATGGACAGACTTCCCGGACGGGCTGATACTATTTTACCAATCTCTTCTACAATCCCGGTAAACACCGCCGCCCCCCTTTCACGGCCACGTAGCCGCTGACCATCAGGTCGTCGCCCAGCTTTTCTACCTTCATCCCCTCCAATCTGAACGATTCCGCCACCTGGTCCACCCCCCTCCCGGCTACCGCCGTCTTGGCCTCCTCCCCGCCGATAATAACCGGGGCGATAAAGGCGATAACCTTGTCCACCAGCCCCTGGTCGAACAGGGAACCGAGCAGAATACCGCCCCCCTCCACCAGAATACTGGTTATCTGCCGCTCGCCCAGCACTTTCAGTAACCTGCCCAGGTCAACCTGACCGTCGGCGGCGGGTATCTCCAGTATTTCGGCGCCGGCTTTGGTAAAAGCCGCTCTCTCTTCCGATTTGGCCGCCCGGCCCAACGCCAGCAGCGTTTCCCCCGGCTCGTTAAAGACCCGGGCGGTTAAGGGAGTGCGCCCCTCGCCGTCGACGATTACCCTCAGCGGCTGCTTGCGGGCGGTGCCCCCCTTGCCCCCGCTGCAGCGGGTGGTGAGGTGGGGGTCATCGGCGATAACGGTATTGGCTCCGGCCATGATGGCGTCGCTGGTGTAGCGCAGGCAGTGCACGTACTTCCTCGATTCGGGGCCGCTTATCCAGCGCGAGTTGCCCGTTCTGGTGGCAATCTTGCCGTCCAGGCTTATGGCGAACTTGGCGGTGACGAAGGGGAAGCCGGTGGTGATGAACTTGATATAGGCTTCGTTAATCTCTTTGGCTTCCTCGGCATCCTCGCCCAGGTAGGTTCTAATCCCCTTTTGCTCCAGCTGGTCTTTACCCCGCCCCGAAACTATCGGGTTGGGGTCGAGCATAGCCATGTGGACTCTCTTTATGCCGGCGGAGATGATAGCCTCGGTGCAGGGTGGAGTGCGCCCGTAGTGGGCGCAGGGCTCCAGGGTGACGTACATCACGCCCCCCCGCGCCGCCTCCCCCGCCTGCTTCAGGGCCAGCACCTCGGCATGATGGGAACCGGGCGGCTGGGTATAGCCCTGTCCTACCACCGCTCCCTTCTTAATCACCACCGCCCCCACGGCTGGGTTAGGACTGGCCTGCCCAAGGGCTAATCGGGCCAGGGAAAGCGCCTGCCCCATGTATTTCATAGCATAGCCATTCTAGCATCTACTACAAAAAAAGTGCAACTTAAGTGGATAATGGGGATAGGGTTTCCTTAATAAATCCTTAATAAATAGAATTTAAGATAATGTGTGGGGTTAACGCCCCTCTGGTACTTGCCCCTTTTGCCCCTCTGGATGGATAATGTTATATAGGGTATAATGGGGTGATCTGGAAAGGACATAGCCACTAAATGCGATCGTTTTTCCGCGACATCGTCATAACGGTAATACTGGCCGTAGTCATCTTCTTCGCCCTGCAATTTACCGTGCAGAATTTCGTGGTTATCGGTGCCAGTATGCAGCCCAGCTTTCATGAAGGGGAGCGGGTGGTAGCCACCAAGCTGGCCTATAAACTTCACGAACCGGAAAGGGGCGATGTAATTATCTTTCTCCCCCCCGGAAACATGGAGGATGACCTGATTAAGCGCATCATCGGCCTGCCCGGCGATATACTAGAGGTGAAGGACGGGGTGGTATATGTTAATAACCTGCCCCTGCTTGAGCCCTATATCAAGCAGCCTCCCAGCTATACTTATAGTACGGAGATAGTCCCGGAGAATGAATACTGGGTTCTGGGCGATAACCGCAATAACAGCAACGATTCCCACACCGGCTGGACGGTACCCCGGGAAGATATAATCGGCAAGGCCTGGCTGATAATCTGGCCGCCGGACCAGTGGAAGGCCGTCCCCGATTACTTCCCAGAGGAAGAAGAATAGCCATTTGTGAGGGTTGAGTTGACCGAAAACGCAGAAGAAATCTTTGAGAAAGCCGGGGCGATACTGAAAGGGCACTTCCTGCTCACCTCCGGCCTGCACTCCCCGGTCTACTGGGAGAAGTTCAGGGTGTTGCAGTACCCCAGCTACACCGAGCAGCTCTGCCGTCTGATTGCCGATCACTTCCGCCAGCAGAAAATCGAGGTGGTGGCGGCGCCGACCACCGGCGGTATTATCCTCGCCTTTGAGGTGGCCAGGCAGCTGGGGGTAAGGGGTATCTTTGCCGAGAAAGTAAGCGAAAAGGAGCGGGCTTTCCGGCGGGGCTTTACTATCAACCCCGGCGAAAAAGTCCTCATCGTGGACGATATCCTCACCACCGGCAAGTCCATACGCGAGGTTATAGCGGCGGTGGAAAAGCTAAAGGGTAAACTCATCGGCATCGGGGTGCTGGTTGACCGCTCCGAGCAGAATATAGATTTCGGCTATCCCCTGTTCAGCTGCCTGCGGGTGGAGACGGTGGCCTACTCGCCGCAGGATTGCCCCCTGTGCGCCGCCAGAGTCCCCCTGGTCAAGCCCGGCGGGGGGTAGCCCCACACTCCCATGACTTAAGGGTTATTGACAAAAAAATCCTCAGCTTTTATACTTTAAATAGCTAGAGCTATCGACCCAAAAGGCGGTAAGCTCTCCTGGTCGAGACTTTTAACAATATTAAGTCGCTTGGATCGGATACGACCGAGACGGCAGAAAGAGAACCCTGTCTTTGTGCCTTTTCTGCTGTGTCGGAGAAGGCTTTTTTAGTACAAATTGGCTAAGATGCTGAAAATAGGTTTTATAGGGGCGGGGACGGTGGGCACTGCCCTGGCGGCAAGGCTGGCCGGCAGAGGCTATCTCGTGGTGGCCGTATCCAGCCGCAGCCAGGCTTCGGCCCAAGAGCTGGCGCGGGCAGCCGGCGGTTGCCGCGTATTTGATGATAACCAGACGGTTGCCGATAACGCCGAGCTTATCTTTATTACCACCCCCGATGATGCTATCGCCAAGGTAGCCGCCGAGGTTGACTGGCACCCCGGGCAGAGCGTCGTCCACTGCAGCGGCGCCGACTCCACCGATATCCTTAAGCAGGCTAGAGAAGCCGGGGCTGAAGTGGGCGCTTTTCACCCCCTGCAGACATTTGCCAGCCTGCAGCAGGCTATGGAGAATATACCCGGCTCAACCTTTGCCCTGGAGGCGGAAGGGCCGCTGCTGGGCACTCTTAAAAGTATGGCAGCCGCCCTCGACGGCCAGTGGGTAGAGCTTAAAGCCAAAGACAAGGTTCTCTACCACGCCGCCGCCGTCTTCGCCTGTAACTATATGGTAACCCTGGTCAAGCTGGCCACCGACCTCTGGCAGACCTTTGATGTTTCTCAGGAAAAAGCCACTCAAGCCCTCGTCCCGCTGCTACGCGGGACGCTTCATAATATCGAGACTATCGGCATTCCCCAGTGCCTCACCGGACCAATCGCTCGCGGCGATATCGGCACCATCAACAAGCACCTGGACGCCCTGGAATCTGCCGCCCCCAACCTTCTCTCCACCTACCGTGAGCTTGGCCGTCAGACCATCCCTATCGCTATAGCCAAGGGCAAAATAGACGAACTTCAAGCCCGTGAGCTGCAGGCGGTGCTGGGCAATTCTACTGAATAAACTATTGGAGGTTGTGATGAGAGTAATGCTAAAGAGCAAAATCCACCGGGCCCGCGTCACCCACGCCAATATTGAGTACGAAGGGAGCATCAGCATTGACAAAAAACTGATGGAAGCGGCGGACATCCTCCCCTATGAGCAGGTTCACGTGTTGAACATTGACAACGGCGCCCGTTTTGAGACCTACGCTATTGAGGCCGAAGCCGGCAGCGGGGAGATTGGCATCCAGGGTGCTGCCGCCCGGTTAGCCAGCGCGGGCGACAAGGCTATCATCCTTACCTACCGCCAGGTCGAGGAAGCGGAACTCAAAAATCACCACCCCACCCGCGTCTATGTCGACGAAAAGAATGTCATCACCGAGGTAAAATCGGCGGCAGAGGCTCTCCCCCTCTGGGAGAAATAGATGCGCATCACTATAAACCAGATAAAAGCGATGAAGCAGAGGGCTGAAAAAATCGTCATGCTCACCGCCTACGATTATTCCACCGCCCGCCTCGTTGACGAGACGGGAATCCCGCTGATTCTGGTAGGCGATAGCCTGGGCATGGTCGTCCTCGGCTATGAATCTACGATACCGGTGACCATGGAGGAGATGCTCCACCACACCAGAGCGGTGGTCAGGGGCACCAAACAGGCGATGGTGGTCGGCGATATGCCCTTTATGACCTACCACGTCAGCGTCGAAGACGCCCTGCGCAACGCCGCCCGCTTTATCCAGGAGGCAGGCGCCCAGGCGGTAAAGCTGGAGGGCGGAGTTACCGTGGCGGAAAAGGTGAAGCGAATCGTGGAGTGCGGCATACCGGTGATGGGCCACATCGGGCTTACCCCCCAGTCCATCCACCAGTTCGGCGGTTTCAAGATGCAGGGCAAGACCCCGGAGGCGGCCGCCAACTTACTGGCCGACGCCAAGGCCCTGGAGGAAGCCGGTGTCTTCGCTATCGTTCTGGAGACCATCCCCGCCAATCTGGGCAGGCTGATTACCGACAAGGTATCCATCCCCACCATCGGCATCGGCGCCGGCCCGGCATGCGATGGGCAGGTGCAGGTCATCAACGATATCCTCGGCTCCTTTGCCGACTTTGTCCCCAAGCACGCCAAGCAGTATGTCAAGCTCACCGATATTATTTCAAAAGCGGTCAGCCAGTACCGCGACGAGGTCAAAGACGGCACCTTTCCCACCGAATAAGCCACTATTTTAATATTCTCCCCCCACCCCTTTTATATCTATTCCCGCCCACCGCCCTTTAAGGTAGACCCCCTTTAGGGGGTCAAAATGGGAAAGGGGCTTCGCCCACCGCCCTTATAAGGAAGGGGCAGCGAAAAGGGGGTTCCCGCCTTTTGGGGAAGAGAGATGAAAAGAGGCGGAGCCTTTTTGGGTGGGAGGGTATGGGAAGAAAAAGAACCGTTAAAAAAGTGGGGTGGGGCAGATAATATAATGAAAGTAGTTGAAACCGTAGCCGAGTTGAGCCAGTTAAGGGGTAAAATGCCTGAACCGGTAGGCTTTGTCCCCACCATGGGCTACCTCCACGAAGGCCATTTAGTTCTGGTCCGGCAGGCCAGGGCGGAAAACGCCTCGGTGGCGGTCAGCATCTTCGTTAACCCCACCCAGTTCGGCCCCAAAGAAGACTTCAAGCAGTACCCCCGCGACCCCCAGCGCGACCTGGCTCTTTTAGAGGGGGAGAGAACTGACGTAGTGTTCATGCCCCCGGTGGAGGAGATTTACCCCCCCGGCTTCAACAGCTGGGTGGAGGTGGGCAGGCTCGCCGAAAGATTGGAGGGGGCATCCCGCCCCGGCCATTTCAGGGGGGTAGCTACCGTCGTCGCCCGGCTTTTTGACCTGGTTAAGCCGGATAGAGCCTACTTCGGGCAGAAGGACGCCCAGCAGCTGATAGTCATCCGGAAGATGGCGGCCGACCTTGCTCTGAGCCTGGAGGTAATCGCCGTGCCCACGGTGCGCGAGGCCGACGGTCTGGCCATGAGCAGCCGCAACACCTACCTGAACCCCGAGGAAAGAAAGCAGGCTGTTGTTCTTTATCAGGCATTAACCCTGGCGCAGAAGCTATATGCTGAGGGCGAGAAGGACGCTGGGGTTATACGCCAGCAGATGACCGCCCTTATTCGAAAACAGCCACTGGCCGATATTGACTATATCAGCATCGCCCACGCCGAGACTTTAGAAGAACTTGACGTGGTAAGACCCCCGGCTTTAGTCTCGATGGCGGTAAGAATCGGCTGGACTAGATTGATAGATAATATAGTGGTGGTGGGGCAGGGGAAGCGCTAGACCCACCTCGCGGTTGGAATTATATCGTACATCTCTATCCTGGTCTGGTCCTCCACCAGCGGCTCGATTTCTTTGAACAGCTCCGCTCTCACCTTTGACTTTTCCCAGGCTATCCAGTTTTCAGGTCCCTCCCAGGTGCTTATTGCCACGACGACAGAAGCATCTCTCCGGTGAGTCAGGTTCTCGGCCCCAACAAAGCCTGGATACTGCATGGCATTCATCCTGAGCTTCAGCAAGAGGGGCTTTATGTCCGCGCCTGCCTTCACTCTGTAGCCTGCGATAACTTTTATCATTACTTCCACCCCCTTCCCCTCTTTTTGACACCGTTTTACAGGCTGGGACTTGAGTCTAGTCCCCAGTCAAGGCCTTGTCAATGACCCTTTAGTAGGAGTTAAATAAGGTAATTTTGTCCAACGGCTCCCGCCTGTGTCCCTCCCCTCGCCTTATTCCTTAATTAGAGTCATCATCCCCAGCATAGCTATAAAGGCGAGACCGGCGCCGAAGAAGAAAGGGGCGGCGGGGCTGTAAGCCTGCCACAGCCAGCCGGCAATCAGGCTGGCGGGTAAAAGGGCGAACCCAACCACCCCGTGATACAGCCCGTAGGCGGTGCCCCTTTTCTCTTCAGGCACCAGGTCGGCGACGAAGGCTCGTGCTACCCCCTCCACCACCCCGTAATAGACTCCGTAGCCGGCAAAAAGCAGCCAGACCTGCCACAGCTCTGAGGCCAGGGCGAATCCCAGGTAAACCAGGGCATAGATAAACCAGCCCGCGGCGATGATTCCCCGCCTTCCCAGACGGTCGGAAAGCACCCCCGCTGGTAAAGCGGTAGCGGCATAGGTAAGGTTAAACACTAACAGCATCAGGACCACGTAGACAACCGATGAACCCAGATTCTGCGCCCGCAGGATGACGAAGAAATCACTGGAGTTGCCCAGGGTAAACACCGCCATAACTGCCAGGAACAGCTTGAAGCGGGTATCAAAGCCAGCCAGTCTGGTGTGGGGCAACCGGGGGGCACCGGGTGGGGGCTGCCTATCGTGGACAAAGGATAGCAGTACCACTATCGACAGCACCGCCGGCACCACGCCGACTAACACCAGCCACTGGTAAGTCTTGAGGCTGAGCATCAGTGCCTCACCCTGTAGCTGATAGATAATTACGGCGGCTATGGCCAGCCCGAGGACGGCGCCGGTGGTATCCATCGCCCGGTGAAGCCCGAAGCCCCTCCCCCTTTCCCCGGCCGAGACCGAGTCCGCCAGAAGGGCATCGCGGGGAGAGGTGCGGATGCCTTTGCCCACCCTGTCGCTGAATTTAATCGCCAGCACTGCGCCCCAGCTCGTTGCCAGATACATAAAGGGCTTGGCTGTGGTAGAAAGGCTGTAACCCAGTACTGCCGGTAGCTTGCGCTTCCTCACCCGGTCGCTGAGCCAGCCGCTGAATATCCTGAAGATGGCATCGGTGCTCTCAGAGACCCCGCCGATAAGACCAACGGTAATGGCCGCTGCCCCGAGCACATTGAAGAGAAAGAAGGGGACAAGGGTGAAAATCATCTCGCTGGAGATATCGGTCAGCAGGCTGACTATGCCCAGAAAGAAAACGTTAGGGTCAAGGCCAAAGACCCGGCGCTTCATAGCTATCCAGTATATCACATCGGGTGAGGTTGCTTGACACTAACACGCCCAATATATACAATGAAATTCGTGCCGAGGTAGCTCAGTCGGTAGAGCAGCGGACTGAAAATCCGCGTGTCCCCAGTTCAAATCTGGGCCTCGGCACCATTTTACAGAGGCGAATCGGGTCCCCGCGAAAATCGGAGATTTTTGCGGGTGTTAAGCGGAAGTGGCTCAGCGGTAGAGCATCTCCTTGCCAAGGAGAGGGTCGCGAGTTCGAATCTCGTCTTCCGCTCCAGGTGAGTTTACGAGCCGAAGTGGCGGAATGGGTAGACGCGACAGTCTCAAAAACTGTTGGGGGGCGACCCCCGTGTCGGTTCGAGTCCGACCTTCGGCACCATTTCCGGTTGCCGAGTGGTGTAGAGGTAGCACAGGGGACTTTGAATCCCTTAGCTCAGGTTCGAATCCTGGCTCGGCAGCCAGTTTAAAAGCGTTCCAAGCTTTTTTTGAGAAGAAACTCCTCATACCGGCTTTCCAGCGGTTTATTTCCAACGCTCGGTGATTTCGCCCGCCCGTTCGCTTTAAAATCCACTTGCTACGAGTGAGGTCTTTGGTCTATCATAGTGGAGAAGTGTCAGCTTTGGAATCTAGCCCCGAATCAAGAGCTCGTGTTGCCGAAGCCGAGCCATTTGGCCCTTTGGCGGCGGAGTACGACGACTGGTTCGACGGAGCCGGAAAACTCATCTTTGCCACTGAGGTGAAGGCTTTTCAGGAAATTCTGGCTTTCCTGCCAAAACCATGGCTCGAGGTCGGGGTAGGTAGTGGTCGCTTTGCTCAAGCCCTGGGTATAGGCAGTGGAATTGATCCCTCTGCCAAGCTGCTGGATATGGCTAGCAGGCGGGGTATTAATGTGCGTCTGGGTAGAGGGGAACAGCAGATTTTTAGTGCGGCGTCTTTCGGGACTGTCTTTCTTATTGTTACCCTTTGCTTTCTCAATACAGTACCGAGTGTTTTAAGAGAGGTCTACCGTATTTTGACTGCCGACGGGAGAATAGTGGTGGGACTGGTTTTAAAGGAGAGCCCCTGGGGTGAATTCTACAGAAATAAAAAGAAGCAGGGGCATCGGTTCTATAAATATGCCAACTTTTATAGATATGATGAGGTGGTGACATTCCTGGAACAATCCGGTTTTTCTATTGAGAAAGTTATTTCAACACTTTTTCAAAAGCCGGGCGAGGTAAAAAAGCTGGAATTACCGCGTGATGGCTTTTTCCCCGCTGCTGGTTTTGTGGTAATCATGGCTGGTAAGAAAGCCAGCGAAAGGACTCTGGTAAATTTAAGGTAGTAAGGATGTGGCTGGTTTTGATGATATAGACAAGGCACGGAATTTGCTTGGACTTGGGGAAGCGGCAACATTGAAGGAGGTCAGGAGTGCGTATAGGAGGATGGCCTCTCAATATCACCCGGACAAGCACAAGACTGCCGATTCTAAACAGTATGAGGAAACCATGAAGAAGCTGAACTGGGCATACAAAGTCCTCACGGAGTATTGCCGCGACTATAAGTACACTTTCACAGAAAAGGATGTAGCCAGAACGTATCCTCATGACGAGTATCTTAGAAGATACTATCACGGGTGGTTCGACGGTATCTGAATCTTAATTTATGAGCATTAAAGAAAATATCCTAAAATTGCTAAAAGAGCTTCCCCCCGGCGTGGAGCTGGTGGCCGCCGCCAAGAAGAGGACGCCTGAAGAAGTGCTGCAGGCGGTGGAAGCTGGCGTAAAGCTCATCGGGGAGAACTACGTCCAGGAGGCCGAAGAGGCCCGCGCCAACATCGGTGCCAAAGCCGCCTGGCACATGATCGGGCATTTGCAGAAAAACAAGGTGAAGAAGGCGGTAGCCCTCTTCGACATGATAGAGACCGTCGATTCTATTGAACTGGCGCGGGAGATTGACAAGCGGTGTGCCGAAATGGGCAGGGTGATGCCGGTGATGGTCGAGGTCAACAGTGGCCGGGAGGAGCAGAAAGCGGGGGTGCTGCCCGAAAACGCCGAACAGCTTATCAAAGAGATTTCCAGCCTGCCCAACATCAGGGTAATGGGGCTGATGACCATGGGGCCCCGCTTCGGCGACCCCGAGGATTCAAGGCCCTACTTTGTTATTACCCGCCGGCTGTTCGACCGGATTAAAGCCCTCAAAATAGCCAACGTGGAGATGAAATACCTGTCCATGGGCATGACCAACTCCTATCAGATTGCCCTGGAAGAGGGGGCCAACCTGGTGAGGATAGGGACCAAAATTTTCGGCGAGAGGGGCTAAGACCCCTTGACTAGTCCAGTCTTAGACCTTAATCTATAAGGGGACAGATGGTTGAAGAAGAGGAAAGAGAAAGGCTGGCCCAGGAAGAGCTGGTCAGGGGGAGAGTAGACGAGAAGGGGAACAGGTGGCGCAAGGTCTATTTCGGCGGCGGCGCCCATTTTCGTAACTGGCTTGAGCAGTGCCGTGAGCTGGGTGAGGTTGAGGTGGAGGAGGTGGACTCCAAGGGGTTCAAGTGCTTTGAGGAGGGCGGCGAAAAGCTATACCGGATCTGGATGAAAGAGGAGCCGCCCGAGTAAAAACGGTTTGAGTTGCTGGCAGTCTAAGGAGGTACTAAAAAGGTGCATTGAATTAGGATAGGTGCTAAAATAAGCCGTAATCAAGATTCAGGAGGATAAATTTAACAAATGGCATTGAAGATTACTGAGGAGTGTATTAGCTGCGGGGCCTGCGAGCCCGAGTGTCCCAATGAGGCTATCTCTGAGGGAGAGGAAATCTATGTAATCGACCCTAATAAGTGCACCGAGTGCGTTGGTTCTCACGAGTCCTCACGCTGCGTCGAGGTCTGCCCGGTGGATGCCTGCGTGCCTGATGAAGACCATAAGGAGAGCAAAGAGCAGCTGCTGGAGAAATGGAAGAAGCTGCACCCCGGTGAGACTCCGTCTACCTAAAACCGTTCGGTGCTGGCTTTAGTTTGCCCTGTAACTCATCAAGGTAATAGTTGATAGTGGTACCCTCACTGTGCCTTCCCCGATAGCTCAATCGGTAGAGCGGGCGGCTGTTAACCGCTAGGTTGTTGGTTCGAGTCCAGCTCGGGGAGCCAGCTATTCTTTCTATCTTTCTATTGCCCCGCCCCCATTTTATTATCTATTCCCGCCCGCCGCCCTTATGGTAGGGCTTTAAGCCCTTTTTATCCCCACCCCATTTTTAACAGTTCTCTGTCTTCCCATACCCACCCGCCCAAAAGGCTTTGCCTCTTTATATCTCTTAAACCCCGCCCCATTTTTGCCTGCTTGACAAATGTATACAATTGGTATACAATAATCAATAAGTAGATGTAATAAATGTTACAGATTGAAGCCCTAGAAATTGATGACCACATATTAGACAAGATAGAAACTGAGCATGGGGTCAGTTTTCACCAAGTGGAGGAGGCTTGTTTCTATCCTAAGCGACATATTAGAAGAAGTAGAGAAGACTTATATAAGGTCTTTAGCCGAGCAGAGTCCGGTCGGTATCTGCTGGTGGTGCTGGTAAATTTGGGAGGAGGCACTTGGAAGGTAGTCACCGCTAGGGATATGATGGATAACGAAAAACGGCTTTACAGAAAGGAAACCGGGGGTAGGTAAAATGGCTGATATAGATAAAGCGTTGGAACGTATTGAAAGGGGTGATGCTTGGGGCAAGAGGGACGAGGTAGTCCAAATAGAGGTAAAGAGACCTCTGGATAAAGTCATTCCTATTAGGCTCTCGGCTGATAAGTGGGAGGAGCTCAGACAGGAAGCGAAAGAGATGGGCATTGGCCCCACCACTCTTGCTAGAATGTGGATACTGGAGCGCTTGCGCAAGCAGCAGTCAACATACTTAGCTGAGAAAGCCAGGGCGCAGGAAGAAATGATATCACACTACCAGCAGACAATAAAAGAAGAGTTCGCTAAGAAAAAAGAGAAGGTATAACTCTCACTACTCAGTGGATTTAAAAGGGGCAAATGGCTGTTTGTGATTAGCCCCCCTTTTAATATTTGGTAACAATCCCCCGTTTGAGCGCCCCCTATAGCTATGTTATAATTCCATCGTAGGGATACCGTTATGTTGGACAGACTAGAGCAGATAGAAAAACACTACCAGGAGCTTGACCGGCAGATAGCCAGCCCGGAGGTTTCCGCTGACCATGATAAATTGCAGGCGCTGGCCCGGGAAAAGGCGGGCATTGAAGACGTGGTGACCAGGTATAGGGCCTACCGGGCAACCGCCAGAGAGCTGGAAGACACCAAGGCGATGCTGGACGGCGCTCAGGAAGAAGACATGAACGCTATGGTCAGGCAGGAGATAGAAAAGCTGGAGGCCAAGCTTGAAAAACAGCTTGACGCGCTTAAAACTGCCCTGGCACCTAAAGATGCCAGCGATGATAAGGACATCATCATGGAAATCAGGGCGGGGACGGGTGGCGATGAAGCCGGGCTTTTCGCCGCCGACCTCTTCCGCATGTACAGCCGCTATGCCCAGGACAAGGGCTGGGCGGTGGATATAATTAATAGCAATGAGAGCGGCATCGGCGGCTTTAAGGAGATTATTTTTGAGATAAAGGGCAAGGGCGCTTTCAGCCGCCTCAAGTATGAAAGCGGGGGGCACCGGGTGCAGCGGGTGCCGACCACCGAGTCTTCGGGCCGGATTCATACCTCGACGGCTACCGTAGCCGTTCTCCCCGAGGCTGACGAGGTTGAGGTGGACATCAACCCCGAAGACCTTAGAATCGATATTTTCCACAGCGGTGGGGCGGGGGGGCAAAATGTAAACAAGGTGGCCACCGCCGTCCGCATTACCCATCTGCCCACCGGCGTGGTCAGCATATGCCAGGACGAGCGCTCCCAGCTCCGAAACCGGAACAAGGCGATGGCGGTGCTCCGCGCCCGCCTGCTGGACATGGAGCGGAGCAGGCAGGAGGAGGAGATAACCCAGCAGCGCCGTTCCCAGGTGGGCAGCGGCAAGCGCGCCGAAAAGATAAGGACCTATAACTACCCCCAGGACCGCGTCTCCGACCACCGCCTCGGCCAGACCTTCCGCAACCTGCCCAGAATTATGGACGGCGACCTGGATAAGCTCATCGACACCCTGGCCACCAGCGAGCAGGCAAAACAGCTGGAGGAGCAGCTGGCTTGACCTTAAAGCAGGCTCTCCGCCGTGCCCGGGATATTCTCACACAAAACGGGGTTGAGGATGCCCCTTTGGAAGGCGAGCTGCTGCTGCGGCATACCCTCAAAATAAGCCGGGTTCAGCTATATATTGACCTGGAAAAAGAATTAGCCCCCGGGCAGGAAGAGGCCTTCCGGCGTTTGGTTTGGCGCCGCTTAAGCGGCGAGCCGGCGGCCTATATCACCGGCCGCCGCGAGTTCTACGGGCTTGATTTTAAGGTTAACCCCAGTGTCCTCATCCCCCGCCCGGAAAGCGAGCTGCTGGTGGAAAAAGCCCTGTCTATCGCTAAAAACCGCCCCTCGGCTATCATTGCCGACATCGGCACCGGCAGCGGAGCGCTTGCCATTAGCCTGGCGCTTGGCCTGCCCCGGGCAAAAATTTACGCTACCGATATTTCCGCCGCCGCTCTGGAAACAGCCTCTGTCAACTGCCGTCAACACGGCGTTTCGGGTAGAGTCTGCCTTTTAGAGGGCAACCTGCTTGAGCCTCTGCCAGAGCCTGTCGATATAATAGTGGCCAACCTGCCCTATGTCAGAAAAGCTGAATTAGACCCGGGTCTTGAGCCGCCGCTGGCGCTTGACGGCGGCGCCGACGGGACGGAGACTATAAAACGGCTGTGCCAGCAGGCGGGCGGTAAGCTTAAAAGCGGCGGCTATCTGCTTCTGGAGATAGGGCAGGGGCAGGGAGAAGCGGTAACGGCTATTTTACATAACATCTTCCCCGAGGGGGAAATAGAGGTCATGCCCGACCTCGGCGGCATCGACCGGGTGGTCAGTTTAAGTCTCTCCGCCGGCCCGGTTCAACTTGACAGACAACTCCTACACTGTTAAATTAGTTAATTGGGTTTTCCCCCATGATTTAAGACTTAAACGGGAGGAATTTTAAGACGTTATGAACATGATTGTCTGCATCAAGCAAGTGATTGACCCCGAGGCACCCCCCGCTAGTTTCAAGATTGCCCCCTCCGGCAACAAGGTGGTGCCGCCGGCGGGGGTCTCGCCGGTAGTCGATCCCTATGCCGAATATGCCGTCGAGGCGGCGCTCAAAGTCAAGGACGCTTCGGGGGGTAAAATCACCGCCATCAGCCTGGGCTCCAATCAGTTCAGGGACATCGTCAAGAAACCGCTGGCGATGGGGGCTGACGAGCTTATCTTATTGGAGGACGAAGCCTTCGACGAGAGCGATAGCTGGTCAACCGCCTACGCCCTGGCCCTGGCCATCAAGAAGATAGGCGAATACGATATCATCTTCTGCGGCCGTGAGGCTTCAGACTGGAATGCCGGGCAGGTAGGCTCTGGGCTAGCCGAGATACTGGGAGTGCCCAGTGTCACCCTGGCCGGGAAGATAGATATCGCCGACGGCAAGCTCAAGGTGCAGAGAAAAACCGACGAGGGCTATGAAGTGGTTGAGGTATCACTGCCCTGCCTGATTACCGCCAGCAACGAGATTGGCGAGCCCCGCTACCCCACCATAAAGGGGATTATGGCCGCCAAGAAGAAGGAGCCGGTGGTCTGGAAGCCGGCCGATATCGGCGTTGAGGCCGCCCAGATAGGCGCTCAGGGCCGGCACACCAGGCTGCTGAAATTGTTCCAGCCGGTTCGCGAAGGCAAGTGCGAGGTTATTGAGGGAGAGGGGCCGGAGGAAGCGGCGGCCAACCTGGCGGTAAAACTGCGCGAAGCCAAAGTATTGTAAAGAATTCTTAACCAGTTTTTAATATTCTTGTGCTATAGGTAAGGAGATAAATTATGGCAGAAAATAAAGGCGTTCTGGTTTTATGTGAGACTAAAGAAGGCAAGCTGGCCTCGATTTCCGCCGAGCTGCTCGGCGGCGGTAGTAAGCTGGCTAAAGATTTGGGACAGGAGCTGTCGGCGGTGCTGGTCGGCAGCGGCGTGGCTGGTTTAGCTCAGGGAGCGATTGCCTATGGCGCCGATAAGGTCTACGTCGTTGACGACCCGTTGCTTAATGACTACCAGACCGATTCTTATGTCCCGGTCATGGAGAAGGTGGTGGGGCAGGCCATGCCCCAGGTTTTAATTATGGGGCAGACCTCCATCGGCCGCGACCTGGCACCGAGGCTGGCTTTCCGGCTGAACACGGCCGCCGCTCTGGGCTGCCTGGAGGTGGCCATTGACCCCGACTCCAAGAAACTGTTACAGACCAAACCGGTCTACGGCGGCAACGCCCAGGCTGTTTTCACCACCGATTTCTTCCCCCAGATAGCCACCGTCCGGCCCAAGGCAATGGTGCCGCTGGAGCCGGACCAGTCCCGAAAGGGGGAGGTAATCAAAATTGACGCTGGTTTAGACCCCTCGGCGATAAGGACTAAAGTTTTAGAGAAGGTTCCCGAAGAGGTGGAGGGGATAAAATTAGAGGATGCCGAGGTGGTTGTCAGCGGTGGTCGGGGCATCGGCGGCGCCGAAGGCTTTGTCCAGTTAGAGGAGCTGGCCAAGATATTAAAGGGAGCGGTGGGTGCTACCCGCCCCCCCTGTGATAACGGCTGGGTGCCCACCGGGGCGCAGGTGGGGCTTACCGGTAAGATTGTCACCCCCGAACTTTACATCGCCGTTGCCCTCTCCGGTTCCAGCCAGCACATGTCCGGCTGTTCCGCCTCCAAGACCATAGTGGCTATAAACAAAGACCCGGAAGCCAATATATTCAGGGAAGCCCGCTTCGGCGTGGTGGGCGACTGGAAAAAGATAGTGCCCGCCTTCACCGAGAAACTCAAGGAGCTTCTGGCTAAATAAAGTCAGTAAATAAGGAGCGATACCATGAAGCTAAGAATCTTTATTGGTTTATCTCTACTGCTGGTCAGCCTGCTGGTTATTTCCCCGGCGGTGGCTGTCCTGGCCCAGGAGGAGGAAGCCCCTCCCGAAACGATAACGATGACGGCCACCCACACCAAGCTGGAGGGAGTCGCCGGCACCAGCTTTGAGTTTGAGGTTGACCTGAAGTACGAGGGGGGGACCGAGGCCCGGACCTTTGACCTGACGGTTAGCGGGCCCCAGGACTGGATGACCTATATTACCCCCACCTACCCCAAAGACAAACAGATACTGGATATCAGGATTGAGCCGGCCCTGCCATACCAGGCTGCCCCGGTAACCAAGATACTTGTTTCTGTATCTCCCCCTTACTGGCTTTTGCCCGAGCCGGGGGAATACCATATAACCGTGGGGGCAACCTCAGGCGAAGTTAGCGGCAGCATCGACCTCACCGCCGTGGTAACTTCCACCTACATAATGGCTCTGGCCCCCGCCGATGAGCGCTACAATACCACGGCTACGGCGGGCCGGGATAACTATTTCACCATAGAGGTGCAGAATAACGGTTCGGCGGCTATTGATGATATCACCTTCTCCTCCAACAAGCCGACCGGCTGGACTATTGAGTTCTCCCCCAAAGAGATAGGTTCGGTGGCGGCCCAGGATTCTCAGACGGTAGAGGTCAACATCAAGCCGCCGGCCAAGACCATAGCCGGGGATTATCAAATCAGCGTCACCGCCAAGGGCAAGCAAATCGAGGATGATATGGATATCCGGGTCAGCGTGGAGACACCCACCATCTGGGGGTGGGTTGGGGTGGCCATTATCGTGGTGGTGGTTGCCGGCCTGATATATATCTTTATGCGATTTAGCCGACGGTAAAATATGGACAAGAAGATAGTCGTAGAGACCCAGGACCTGACCAAGAGGTACGACGGCAATACGGTGGTTGATAACCTCAATCTCCACGTGCCTGAGAACGAGGTCTTCGGCCTGCTCGGCCCCAACGGCGCCGGCAAGACCACCACCATCCTCATGCTGCTGGGACTGACCGAGCCGGCGTCGGGCAGCGCCCGGGTATTCGGCTTTAACTCCACCCGGGAGCCGCTCAAGGTAAAGCGTCTCACCGGCTATCTGCCGGAAAGGCTGGGCTTCTATGACAGCCTCACCGCCCGGCAGAACCTGCGCTTTATCGCCTGGCTGAATAACATGACCGATGACGAGGCCGAACGCCAGATTGAGCAGGTGCTGGAGGAGGTGGGCCTGACCGAGGTGGCTGACACCGCCGTAGGCAAGTTCTCCCGGGGGATGAAACAGCGCTTGGGCATCGCCGATGTGCTGGTCAAGAAGCCCAAGCTGGCCATTCTTGATGAGCCTACCGCCGGGCTTGACCCGGAGGGGATTAATCAAATCCTCGAGCTCATCGCCGGCCTGCCCAAGATGGAGACAACCGTGGTCATGTGCTCCCACCGCCTCTATGAGGTGCAGAGGATATGCCACAGTATCGCCATACTGGCCAAGGGCAAGCTGGTGGTTGAAGGTGCTCTGGACGCTCTGGGCCGGGAGGCTCTGGCCGAAGGCCGCTACAGAATAGAGGTAGAGACCGCCGGGGCCAGCCCGCAGCTGGCAGAGGTCATCGGTAAAATCAGAGGGGTAAGAAACGTGGAAGCTGAGGATAATTTTCTGCATATAACCACCGATTCCGACCTGCGGGCGGCCATTTCCAAGGTGGTGGTGGATAGCGGCGTGGCCCTGATTCAGATGAAGGTTCAGGAGTTCTCGCTGGACGATATATACAAAAAGTATTTCCAGGAAGGCTAGCTTAAAGAATGATAACTATAATCAGGAAAGAACTGGCTGACTATTTCACCAGCCTGAGGTGTTTAATCCTCTTTATCCTGGTGCTTCTGGCCAGCGCCGCCGGGCTTTATGCCGCCTATCAGGGAATTCGCGGGGTAACCATTGAGTCCGGCTTTGTTTTCCTCAACCTGTTTACCACCTCAGGGGAGAGCATACCCTCGCTGGTCAGTTTCATCAGCATCTTCGTCCCCATCATCGGGATAGCCCTCGGCTTTGACGCCGTCAACCGGGAGTACTCCAGCGGCACCATGAGCCGAATCCTGTCTCAGCCTATCTTCCGCGATAGCGTCATTAACGGCAAGTTTTTAGCCGGGATGATTACCCTGGCCATCATGATGGCCACCACCCTGCTCATTGTTTCCGGCTACGGTTTGAAGATGATCGGGGTGGCGCCAACCGCCGAGGAAATCATCCGGCTCTTCATCTACTTCGTTTCTATCGTTGTCTACGGCGCCTTCTGGATGGGTCTGGCCATACTTTTCTCGGTGATAATCAAGAACCTGGCTATCTCCCTGCTGGCTTCGATCGCCGTCTGGCTGTTCTTCGGTTTCTTTTATACCATGCTGATAGTACCGTCGGTAGCCAAGTCGGTGGGAACCCTGCTGGCGCTGATGCGGCTCTCCCCCAATACCCTCTTCGAGGAGGCGACCATGGCCATGCTCCTGCCCCATTCCAGGGGTCTGGGGATGTTGGCCTCGACCGAAACATCCTATATGATACCCAACCCCCTCCCCCTGGGCCAGAGCCTGCTGCTGGTCTGGCCGCAGCTCACCACCCTGATAGGCCTGGCCGTTATCTGCTTTGCCGTCAGCTATATTGTCTTTATGCGGCAGGAGATAAGGGCTACTTAAGCCTTCTCCGCCTGCCTCTCGGCTTCACGTTCGGCGGTAATCTTCTGGGAGACGTGGGCCGGCACCTCTTCATAGTGGCTGAACTCCACCTTGTAGCTGCCGCGCCCCTGGGTTATCGATTTCAGGTCGATGGCGTAGCGCAGGACCTCGGCCAGCGGCACCTGGGCCTCGATAACGTTGATGCCTCCACCGGGGTTCATCCCCTGCACCCGCGCCCGCTTGGTGTTAAGGTCGCCGATGATATCGCCGGTGAACTCCTCGGGGACGGTAACGGTGATGTTCATTATCGGCTCTAGCAGGATGGGCTGCCCCTCGGCCAGGCCCTTCTTCATCGCCCCGGCCCCGGCAATCTTAAAGCATATCTCCGATGAATCCACCGGGTGGAAGCTGCCGTCGTAGACGGTGGCCCTGAGGTCGGTAACCGGGTAGCGGGCCAGAACACCTTCTTTGAAAGCTTCGTTGACCCCCTTTTCCACCGCCGGGATATAGTTTCTGGGTATAGACCCGCCGACTACCTTGTTGGCGAACTCGTTACCGCTACCGCGGGGTAAAGGCTCAAGCTCGAGCAGGACATGCCCGTACTGGCCGTGCCCCCCGGTCTGCTTCTTGTGCTTGTACTCGGCCTTGGCGCCGGCCGTAATCGTCTCTTTATAGGGGACCCTGGGTGTCTCCAGGGTCACCCCAACGCCGAACTTGCGCTGCATTTTTTCGGCGGCCACCTCAAGGTGAGACTCCCCCATTCCGGATATGACCGTCTCGTTGGTGTCGGTATCACGGCGCACGCGGAGGGTGAGGTCTTCCTCAACCATCCGGGTCAGGGCCGCTCCCAGCTTGTCCACGTCGGTCTTGGTCTTGGGATGTACCCCCAGGCTGAAAGCCGGCTCGGGGAACTCGACGGGGGCAATCTTTATCGGCTTGTCCTGGCTGCTCAGGGTGTCACCGGTGTTGGTCAGGGCCAGCTTGGCCACCGCCCCGATATCCCCCGCTCCCAGATGGGCTACCGGCTCCTGGTTCTTACCCCTCAATATGAATAGCTGCCCGATGCGCTCTATACCCTTGTGGTTAGCATTCCATACCTGGGAGTTGCTGTTGATGGCGCCGTTGTAGACCCGGAAGTAGGTCAGCTTGCCCACGTAGGGGTCGGCGCTGGTCTTAAAGACTAAAGCCGCCAGCGGGGCGTCGGCGCTGGGCTCGACCGTGCTTTTGGTTGAATCGGTGATAGTTACCACCTTCCGCTCTTTGGCCGAAGGCAGAAAGCCGCTTATGGCGTCCAGGAACAGCTTGAAGCCGATATTTTTCAGCGCCGAGCCGGTGAAAATGGGCACCACCTTGCCGCTTATAACCGCCTGCCGCAGGCCCTTGCTGAGCTCTTCCTGGCTTAGCTCGCCGCCCTCCAGGTACTTCTCGATGAGCTTGTCATCGGCCTCGGCGGCGGCTTCTATCAGCTTCTCCCGGTAGGAGTCGGCCTGGCTCTTAAGCGCCGCCGGTAGCTCGGCTTCTTTTCCTTCGGTGCCGGTGTAGGCTTTCATGGTCAGCAGGTCAACCACGCCCTCGAATTTATCCTGGGCGCCGATGGGCAACTGCACCGGCAGGCACCTGGGGCCGAATTTGGCCTGTAGCTGCCCCACCGTCTTATTGAAGTCGGCGTTCTCCCGGTCCATCTTGTTGATGAAGATGAGGTGGGGCAGGGCGTCTTGTTCGCAGTAGCCCCACGCCTGTTCGGTGCCCACCTCCACCCCGGAGGCGGCGCAGACCATAATTACCGCCCCCTCGGCCACCTTTATCGCCGCCTTGACCTCGCCGATGAAGTCGGCGTAGCCGGGGGTATCCAGCAGGTTAATCTTGGTATCCTGCCACTGGCAGGGGAGAATAGACAGGTTTATGCTTATCTGGCGCTTTACCTCATCGGGCTCATAGTCCGAGGTGGTAGTGCCGTCATCAGTCTTGCCCAGCCGCTTGATGGCGCCGGCGGTAAACAGCATGGCCTCGGCGGCCGAGGTCTTACCGGCGCCGCTGTGCGACAGCAGAACGACGTTGCGTATATTCTCCGGTCCCTGTTTTTGCATATGGGCACCTACTCTCTGTCTTAATCCAACAAGCTATTATTATACTCGGAGGTGGCTGATACGGCAAGTTTCGTTATTCTTGGTTTTATTTGCATCTGGTTGTTGCCATGATATCGTGATATAATTAGGTATAAAGGCTTTTCTTGGGAATACAGTGGATGGTAGAACCATCCGAATAGGGCATTCCAGCCCTGAAAGGTTGGGTGATATGGGCAAATGCCTAAACAGGTTAAAAATGCCAAGAACGTTGGCCACAACCTACTGTGGGCAACATTCATCACCCAACTCGCTGGGTTACTTCTCCAGCTAGTTGCCTTTCTCACGAATAAGTAGTCGTTAGTTACCCTCTCTATCACCAGAGAGGGTAACTTTTTAGGTTCTACCATCCACTGTACCCCCAAATATGATATGTGGCATCTATTTGGCCATCCTAATTATTGATATTGTTGGCTGGTTAGTCGCTGGCTTTTTGGCCTGTCTGCGTTGCCTCTTTCGGGGTCTGCCAATATGGATAGACGGGGTTAGCCTTACCTTGCCTCTAGGCTGATGCTCAATTATCACGGGCTTTGACATCTTATGACGGGTAATGTCTGCCCAATTCTTGTAGGGATAGACAATCCCTGCTGCCACTGCGGGTGTCTTATTATTTAGTGATGTGTGCGGTCTGATGTAGTTGTAATGCACCAGCCAGCCGTTTATGAAGTCGTGGGCTGACTCTATATTTTTTAGCCCCCGCATTACCTTTGTTCTCTGCTTCAGCGTTTCGTGAAAACGCTCTATCATCTGGGTATTATCTTCAGCGGCAAACGGCCTGCTCTGGATATGCTCTGTGTCTTTGCCGTAACGAACATCAAGATAAGAGGCCAGCTTGTCGGTGATGACTTTATCAGGATGTTTACCAGCAGTGCTTACCGCCCTGTCATAGAGTATCTGGGCATCTCTGGTAGTCCTGCTTTGTGATATGCGGGTAGCTAGTAGGTAGCGGGTCTTGTCGTCTATTATGTCCCACAGCCAAACGTTATTCCCATCAATTTCTATGACTGTTTCATCGGCAATCCAAGTGTTGCCTATATTCTTGGGCTTATAGCCAATGATACTATCGGTGGCGTACTGGGTGTATTTCTGTATCCATTCGTAGATGGTGGCAGTTGAAGGCATATGGCCGAATTCCTGTTTTAAGTTGCGGGCTATAGCCTTAATGCTCATACCTTCGTAATACATATTGAGTGCCGATGATACTTGGTTAGCGGGGGTTTTCATACGGTATAAGGTGTCATCAGCCTTGAACTTGCTATGGCAGTCTTTGCAATAGTAACGCTGGACACCTTTGTATTTGCCATACTTGATTGTGTTGGCTGAACCGCATAACTTACAAACAATACCTTTGGCATCAGTCATTCGGCAATTTCCTCTTAGTATCTTTAAGGGTTTTCTTGACCTCTGCCATATCGTCAGAGAGCTTATCTAGTATCTCTGTCTGTCTATTGTGTATTTCCAGCATCATTTTATTGTACTCATCCTGTTCCAACTGCTTCTTTAATTTCCAAGCTCTATACGCTAACCATAAGGCGAATATACCAAATAATACCCAATATATCACTGGGTCTGACTCCATATCATCATTGATAGCCCGCAGGATATTCCAAATATCCTGCGACCCTGTGTAATAATAGACATCCTCTGAAATAGATTGGATGCGGGAAAACAAGATAGCCAAACCTGACACAAGCAAGATTGGCTCAATAGCTTCCCTAGCCATAAAAAGCACATATTTACCAAAAGTAAGTTTAACCATACTATCCCCCTTAATTGTTTAGGGGGATTATACCACCAATCAATTTGAATAGCGGGGGTGAAGGTTCTACTTGCCTTCATAACTTCCCCCCTTTCCCTCCACCAACCCTATGCAAATAAAACCTTATTCTTCCCATACCCACCCGCCCAAAAGGGTTTCACCCTCTTATACTCTCTCTACCCCACCCCCAGATAGGAGGGATTAGCCTCTCCTTATCCCCCCACCCAAG
>Ga0315537_1000254_pt1 | contig 39907 bp, 47 predicted proteins | sample SalMarSW160270MG_FD_203091 | JGI IMG/M metagenome (GOLD analysis project Ga0315537, IMG submission 203091) | Salt marsh sediment microbial communities from the Plum Island Ecosystem LTER, Massachusetts, United States - Salt Marsh Sediment SW1602-70 ... | reverse complement strand
TAGGGATTCAGGGATATCCATACAGTATTATAATGTGGTATCACTGAGATTTCAGGATATCGGTGGTGGAGTATATGGGTTAGCTAAACACATACAAGGTTTTTAACATCCGGGGTAGCGCCTTCCACCAATCTGACATTATATGTCGCTAACATATGCTCACCATTTAAGAATTATACTAAATCTTATAAGCCTTTCAAAAACCAGCTTACTTACCCTTTACCCAGAGCTGGCTGAAGAGCGGCTCTGCCACCCTCTTCACAGCATGGGTCGAGTTTGCCCAGAAGGCTATGTCCTGGGTCTCATGGACATCCTTGTCATCGGTGAGGGCCATGAGAAGGTTCTGCCCGTCTATGATGGCCATCCTTCCTGTGGGCCTCCCGAGCCTCTTTATCTCAGCTATCTGGGAAAAGGCCTTGGTCACGGAGTCCTCCCCGAAGGGGGCCAGAATCTTCAGCTTCACCCCCGCACGGTTGGCCTTCTTGAGAATCCTGAAATGCTTGGAATAGAGGTCGTTCAGGCCCTGTTCTGTGGTCATTATACTGATGGAGCTCTTGGCATCCTTGAATGCGAACCTGAGCTGCCGGTCTATTATGTAGCGGCCCTTGAGCGTCCCTGTCATCTCTGTTGGCTGGACAAGGTCCAGGCCCCTCTTGAATATGCCTTCAAGCTCCTGTATAACAGGAGAGACCTTGAGCTTGTCTATCCTCTCAACCATCTGGTCATGCCTGACCCTGAGGGTCTGCTTGGTCCTCTCCAGGGCCTCCTTGGGGGCCAGGGCGACATACCTGATGGGCTTTGATGGCTGCACCATGACAAAGCCCTTCTCAGACAGGCTCTCAAGGATGTCATATGAACGTGACCTGGGAACATTGGCAATCTCAGAGACCTCTGCTGCTGTTGCAACGCCCTTTGCAAGCAGGGCTACAAATATCTTCCTCTCATACAGGTTCAGGCCTATGGATTTCAATGCATCCAGCACTTCGGTCGATGCCATCATTTCACCCACTGGTTTATATTTTGCCTGTCTTATTTAAAAGGTTATTGTCTTCTAGTGACAAAACATCGTGTTTTGTAAAACAGATATAACAGTAACATTTAAATATTTAACTACTCCACGGTGACACCTATTTCCTACCTTTTTGCTGCAAAAACCCTACAGAGAGCTACCTTACTGCCTTCTTCTGGAGCCCATAGAGGTACTCGACCCTCTCAAGCGTGTCGCTCTGCTCAGCTGTCTTGTCCGAGGTCCTCAGCCTGACCACCCTAGGAAACCTCAGGGCATAACCCGATGAGTAGTTCGGGCTCCTCTGTATCTCCTCATAGGCAACTTCAACCACAAGCCTGGGCCTTATCACGACCGAGCTGCCCTTCTCGGATTCTATGTGCGGCTTGAGGAGCCTGGTTAACTCCTCAAAGGTCACGCCCTCACCCTTCTCCTTTATGCCTGTCCCTATCATTCCGCATTCCAGGAACCTGCCTGTCTTAGGGTCCCTGCACCCCAGGACCAGGGAGCCCAGCCACCCGGCCCGCTTCCCGGTTCCCCAGGTGGCGCCTGTTATCACGAGGTCAAGGTTCTCCATGGTCGGCTTGACCTTGAGCCACCCGCCGGCGACCCTCCTCCCGGGCTGGTAAATAGCTTCCATGTTCTTGACTATCACGCCCTCATGCCCCTTGGAGAGTGCCTCCTTATAGAAGGCCTCTGCCCTCTTCGGGTTAGTGGTCTCGATGTGCTCTGCCAGCTGGAAGCCCCCCTTTATGGGGCTTACCACGGACTTGAGTCCCTTCCACCTCTCCCTCAGCTTCACATCGAACAGTGTCTCCCCATCGAGGTAGACCAAATCAAAGAGGTTCAGCCTGACCGGTATCTCTCTCTGGACCCTGCCTATGTCGTACTTCCTCTTTATCCTCTGGGAGAGGAACTGGAACGGAAGCGGCCTCCCTGTCTTCCTGTCAACCCCCACCATCTCCCCCTCGATTATGCACGATTTTGCCTTAACAGCCCTTCTTACCATCCCCCTAACCTCGGGAAACTGCCCGGTCACGTTCTCCAACCTCCTGGTATAGAGCCAGAGCCCTTCCCCGTCCTTGTGTATGCAAATCCTCGCCCCGTCATACTTGTACTCAAGGGCGGGCCTCTCATACGCCTTCAGGGCCTCCCCGAGCCCCGGGGACTTCTCAGAGAGCAGAACCATATAGGGCTTCCCGACCTCGAGTCTCACCCCCCTCAGGCCCTTAAGGCCGCTATCCCTGGCTATGCATGCAACCTCCCCGTAGTCAGGCCTGAGGAACCAGGCCCACTCAACAGCCTGCACAGCCTTCTTGAACTCCTCACCCTCCAGTTCTCCAAAGAATGTCCTTGTTATGGCATCCCTGACTATGCCCTCGGCAACACCAACCCTCAGGTCGCCCAAGACCGTCCTCACGATGTACTTTGCCTCCAGGGGGCTTGCAGAGCCCAGTATCTCTGAGACAAGCTGGAACTTCCTTGACTGCGAGCCCTTTCCCCCGACCCCTGCCAGCCTCTGCAGGTTCTCAAATACCATATCAACAGTGAGCTTCCTTCTGAACAGCGTGGACTGCTTCTTCCTGGAGACCAGCCCCTCGGCGACCAGGCCCAGGTCCCCTGACTTCCTGAACCCCTGCTCAATCTCTGATTCAGGGAAGCCCGTGCCGCTGGCCATGGTCTTTATCATGAGCTGTGTTGCAATCCCAATCTCCCTGTCGCTCCATGTAGGGAATACCCTTCCCTGTAGCAGCATGACCACCCTGGGAAGGTCCCCCCTGCCACACCCCCTCAGGATTTCTGCTATTATCTCAACCTTTCTGAGCTTTGCAGGGGTCTTCTCGAGCTCTTCATAGGCCTTGGCAAGCCTCGAATATTCCATAGATAAGTCTTGGTGTCATGGATTAAAAGTCTTGTACGTGTTTAGCTGACCTATATACTCCACTATAAAAGTCTTAAATGGGCTTGACCAATATCTATAGATATGGTGAAACATGTAGTGAAGCGGCTCCTCAGGCCCAGAAGGAAGCATATAGACTACAGAAAGGAGAAGCTCCTTCTCATGCGCGAGCAGACCATCCTCTCCAAGGAGCGAACCATCCTCTCCTTCATGAGGACAGGTCTTGCCTCAATCGGTGCCGGGATAGTCATAATCAACATATTCCCCTCAACCTCGGCCTTTATAATAGGCTGGGCATTCGTCCTGACAGGCATGGTGGAGATATTTGAATCCTACAGGAGGCTCAGGGTATACCAGAAGAAGATGGACACAATCAGCAGGGAACTGGGAGATGACTAGTATATAGAAAAATCTAATAGTGCCCTGCTGCCGTCTTATAGCCTGTCTGCCTCACCTTTCAAGTGACTCACATTCTCTGCAGATCCACCTTCCATTGATGTGGGCAAGATTATCCGAGTATCGCTCGCACGACTCGCACACCCCTTCGTCCCTCTGCTCAAGCTCTGATTCTGTGACAGGAACAAGGCCGCCGCTCCAGGCGCACCCCCCGTTACTGTCCAGGGAACACTCTCCGTTACTGCCCAGGGTCCAGCCCTTTGTCAGGGGCAGCATCCTTAACAGGGTTTCCGCCAGTTTCCCGTTTCTTTCACGGAGCCAGTCATAGGCCTCTGCAACGTAGCAGAATGGACAGATGTTTGCAACTTTGACCTCCTTGCAATGGAGGCACCTGAGCCCGTCCAGATCGATGGTGCTGGAAAAGCTTCTGAGGAAGGTCCTGTTGAATTCACCAAAGGCCCCCCTAAGGGTTCTGGGAAGCCACCTGCTTATATCCCTTGACAGGCAGTCCGGGCAGATAAAGCTCCAGATTGGGTTTTTGCATATCTGGCATATCGGGATGTCCATGCACCTCACCACTTCCCTTTGGCTTCTCCTGTTCTGTGGGATTGTTTAACGATTGAAAGAAGGCTTTAAAAGCTTTTACGTTACACAAAGTCTATATCGGACTTGTTCGACATAAGACGTTATTGCATGCTATCGGTTTTGTTCACTTATTTTACCCGTTTTTCAGAGTTAAATTCAGGAAAAAACACATCCAGGAACTCAAGACCCAGTCCACCAGGGCCCTTTATTTAAGCCTGCCTGACAAGACCACCCCATGAAGACATCAGAGCCCTTCCCGGGCATACTTCGCTCTGGAAACAGGCTCTTCACCAGGAACCTTGTCCCTGGGAACAAGGCCTTTGCAAAATCCCTTGTAAGGCTCAGGGGCCTTGAATACCGGGAGTGGGACCCCTACCGTTCCAAGGCAGCTGCTGCCATACTCAGGGGCATAGGGAACTTCCCCATAAACCAGGGAAGCAGGATTCTCTACCTCGGGATATCCTCTGGCTCGACCGCCTCCTTCCTATCTGACATAATCGGGCCTGACGGCGTGATATACGGCGTGGAGATATCAGAGCGCTCCATGAGGGACCTTGCTCCCCTTGCCGAGAAGAGGAAAAACATCGTCCCCGTACTTGCAGACTCCAGGAGGCCCGAGACCTATTCCTGGATAGAGCCCGTGGATGTGGTATACCAGGACGTCGCAACGAACGACCAGAGCGAGATAATAATACGCAACTCCCAGCGCTTCCTGAAAAAGAGAGGACACGCCCTCCTCGCCATCAAGGCCCGGAGCATCGATGTCACAAGGCCCCCCAGGGAAATCTTCAGGCAGGAAAAAACAAAACTGAAAAAACACTTCAAAATTCTTGACATGGCGGAACTCGAGCCCTATGAGAGGGACCACGCATTCCTGGTCATGAAGAAGCGGTGAGCTTCCTTCTCAGCCTCTTCAGGAACTCGCCCCAGTCCCTGACCACGGCAGCGGCAGCCTTTTCGTGGCCCCCGCCCGAACCGATATCCTTCACGCACTTCTTTACGATATCCCCCAGGTTGAGCCCGGTGTTCTGGCCCCTCAGCGAGACCTTCCAGACATCCCCAGAGGCCTTCCTTATCGCAACTATGTTGTCAGGGAATCTCCCCCCCATCCGGGTCGCCACCATGGAGGTCAGGCTCAGGCCTGACTTCACCTCATATACCATCAGCCCCTCCTTCTCAAAGAGCTGCCTCTTCTTTTCAAAGTCCTCCACTATAATCTGGAACTCGTCATCGAGCTCCCTCTTCCAGTCCTGGAGCTTCCTGGCAGAGTCAAAGTCCTCGAACCCCTCCGAGGCCATCAGGACCTTGAGGCACTCCGAAACCCCCGGGAGCCCCTTCAGGGTGGTGGCCGCTGCTATGATGTCAGCCCCCGCCCCGAGCCTGGACTTTCGGGGCTCTCCCTCAAGCAGGTAGGGATACTCCTCCCTGCACTCCCTTATAAGGTCAGGGCAGTCCTCCCAGACATAGTCGCCTATCACCCCCATGGCCGCTATCCATATCAGGGGCTTCACCTCCCTGCCAAGGTCCTCAAGAATCCTGTAGACCACGCAGGCCGCCGGCATGTAGGCATCCCCCCTCACAAACCTGGGATTGATGTGCAGAATCCTCTCAGAATTCATGTCCCGCTCATGGATGTGATGGTCTATAATAACTATCCTCACGCCGGGAATCTCCTTTAGGAACCGCTCCAGATTCCTCCACTCCTGGTCCACCGGGAGGTCCAGGAAGACAAGCATCCCGGGCTTCTTTTCCAGGACTGCCTTGACAAAGTTCTCCCCCATGACAGGGCCCTTCCTGGGGCTGTACTCAAATCCCCTGAAGAATCTCAGAAACAGCGCGGCCGAGCAGGCCCCGTCTGCATCGCTGTGATAAAGGAGCAGCCCCTTCCCAGAGCTTCCTGCATGCGCCTTCATGAATTCCTGGAGCCTTTCCGGCTCCCCTGGTCTGCAAATCCCCTCTACCATATTTCCCTATAAATCAGTCACATAAATAAGTTTTCCCTTTCTGGAGCGTGTCTAATTAATCGAGTAATGCGTGGATGATTCTGCCGGTGTAGAATCAATATGCATAGAGAATGAGAATTCCTTTGTGTGGCACTACATTGAGTCAAAAGATGCCATTTTAAAAACGATAGCAGGAGTGAATACCTAGACACGCTCTCCCTTTCTGGCTATTCCTCTATCTTCTCTAGGAGATCCAGATGTTCCCCCCGAATATAAACATCCCTTTTTTCAGCGGGGCAATAAAACCAATAGCCACTTTCTTCGGGATGTTTAAACAGCCTTCCGTTCTCATAAATGGTATAGTCTCTGTCTATAAACCTTCCCGGCAAAATCTTAACACTGCTTCCTTTGCTTAATTTCAGGGCGCTTATAATCTCATTCACCCAGAAAGACTTTTAAGTGCACCAGCCCCAGGTGGCCCGCCACCACAAAGCTGATAAATATAAAGGCGATAACATTATCAGTTCCCATGAAGATTAGGCATATCCTGGAGTCGCAGCAGTTCAGGGACAGGGCATCCCTTGAAGGCCTCTTCAAAGAGGCCGATGAGATGGAGAGGCTCTCCAGCTCTGGTAACCCCCCGCAGATAATGAAGGCAAGGATCATGGCAACCCTGTTCTATGAACCCAGCACCAGGACCAGGCTCTCATTTGAATCCGCCATGGCACGCCTCGGGGGCTCTGTTATAGGGACAGAGGCCGCATCGCACTTCTCATCTGCTGTAAAGGGGGAATCCCTCCCGGACACGATAAGGGTTGTGGGAAGGTATGCGGATGTGATAGTAATCAGGCACCCCCAGGAGGGCTCATCCCGAACCGCTGCCGGGTGCTCTTCTGTGCCTGTCATAAACGCAGGGGATGGCGCCGGCCAGCACCCCACCCAGGCCCTTCTTGACATGTACACTATAAAGAGGGAGCTCGGCAGACTAGACAACATTTCCGTGGCCATGGCAGGGGACCTTCTCTACGGCCGGACAGTCCACAGCCTTACCTACCTGCTGGCCCATTACAATGATATCAGACTCACTTTTCTCTCTCCTGAACAGCTCAGGATACCCAGCAACATAAGGCAGTACCTGAAAAGAAGGGGGGTTCCCTTCAAGGAGAGCACCTCCATGGAGGATGCAGCGCAAGAGGCCGATGTCCTCTACATGACCAGGATACAGAAGGAGCGCTTTGCCTCAGAGGCCGAGTACAGGAAGCTCATGGGGTGCTATGTCGTAGATAGAAAAATCCTCAACTTAATGAAGGAAAAATCCATAATCATGCATCCCCTTCCCAGGGTTGACGAGATATCTCCTGAGGTGGACTCTGACCCGCGGGCTGCATACTTCAGGCAGGCCGAGAACGGCCTCTACATCAGGATGGCCCTGCTCAAAACGATTCTTGGCAAACGGGGTGAATAAATGAAATCCAGTGAAGGCGGGAAGGCCCTTGAGATAGCCAGGAAGGCCGTCAACATCTGGGTCCTCAGGGGAGAGAAGTACATCCCTGTGAACTACCCTAGGAGCTTTGACGAGAAGGCGGGGGTCTTCACCACCATACACAGCTACCCGGGCCTCGAGCTCAGGGGATGCATCGGCTACCCAGAGCCCTTCATGCCTCTGATACGCTCCCTGATCAACTCCGCCATCCACGCCACCAGGGACCCCAGATTCTCCGAACTCACCAGGGAAGAACTCGGCAAGGTCGTGGTCGAGGTTTCCATCCTCACCCGGCCCGAGCGCATCAGGGCCAAATCCCCCGGGGATTACCCAAAGCTGATAGAGGTAGGCAAGCACGGCCTGATAGTCAGGAAGTGGCAGCTCTCGGGCCTCCTCCTTCCCCAGGTGGCTACCGAGCATAACATGGACGCCAGGGCCTTCCTCGAGCACACCTGCATGAAGGCCTACCTCCCCACCGATGCCTGGAGGGACCCGGCCACCTCTGTCTTCAGGTTCGAGTCCCACATCTTCTCAGAAAAGAAGCCGCCCAGGAAGCTTGAGGTCGAGTAAATCAGAATATCTTGAATCCCGCGGGCTTTATCCCCTCATTCACTATACTGAACTTGACACTGCCCCACTCGGGCAGATACCTGTGCTTTATCAGGGTGGCCTTCCTCTCGGACATCCTCCCCGTCTTCTCCAGGTAGACAATCACCTTGGACCAGTACTTTATGGCATCCCCGCCCACTATCTCGTTCAGGCCGGTCTCCCAGTGCCTGAAGGTGTGGGCTGTCACCAGGACAGGAACCTTCTTCTCCCTGGCCAGGCCCGACAGGATGGAGAGCTGCTTTGAGAGCTCCCTGTTGGCCTCAAGCACCGCGCGTCCCGCCTCATATGCAGGCTTCCCCGCTTCGTTCTTCTCGGCATACTCCAGCCTGTACATGGCCACCACGGAGTCCACTATAAACAACTCTGCGTGCTGCTTCTCCAGCTCCCTGATTACCCTTCCCTGCTCCCTGAAATTCCTCGGCTCTATCAGGGTCGTCCTGTCAAGCACGGCCTGGTGCATATTCGTAATCTGCCTGAGCCTCTCCGGGGAGAGTCCCCCCTCTGTATCGATATAGACCACCTTACCGCCTTCCTTAACACACTCCGCTGCCGCCAGCAGGCAGAGGTTGGTCTTGCCTGTCCCGGGCGCCCCGTACAGGCTGGTCAGGGCCCTGGACTCCAGGCCCTTTATCAGGCTGTTCACCGGCTCGGGAAGCTTTACGCCCTCCATGCCCTAATCTTGGCATTAAAATTTAAATGGAGCCCTTCAATTATTACCATGGACACCGAAACCCGCCTCCGGCTCATCCGAGGTGTGGGTGAGGAAGCGATAACAGAGGGGGAACTCAGGGAGCTTGTTGAGACCAGGAACAAGATAGTCGCCTACGACGGATTCGAGCCGAGCGGGCTGGCTACACTGGCATTCGGGCTCTACAGGCCGCTCCTTCTCAGGGACCTCACCAGGGCCAGGGTGAACTTCAAGCTCTGGATTGCCGACTGGTACGGCTGGATAAACAACAAGATGGGGGGCGACCTCGAGAAGATAAAGATGGTCGGGAGGTATTTCATCGAGGTCTGGAAGGCCGCCGGTGTGGAACCCAGATGGGTCGAATATGTCTGGGCCAGCGAGAACATGGACAGCGAGTACTGGAAGCGCGTCATCCAGATAGCCAAGACAACGACACTCAACCGCGCCACAAGGATGCTCTCAATCATGGGAAGGAAGGCAGGCGAGCTCGCCTATGTGGCCCAGTTCTACTACCCCATGATGCAGACCTCTGACATCTTCCAGCTCAGGGCTGACATCTGCCAGCTCGGCCTCGACCAGAGGAGGGCCAACATCCTTGCCAGGGAGGTCGGGCCCAAGCTCGGCCTCTGGAAGCCCGTGGTCCTCTCCCACCACATGCTCATGGGCCTTGAGGGCCAGAAGACCCCGGACGGCTTCGAGGACAATAAGGAGATGGACATCGAGATATCATCCAAGATGAGCAAGAGCAGGCCCCAGACTGCCCTTCTGGTTCATGACACCGAGAAGCAGATACTCAATAAAATAAACTCCGCTTACTGTGCCCCCAAGGAGGTAGCCAACAACCCCATGCTCGACTATGCCAGGCACCTCATCTTCAGGGCCTACAGGGAGATGCAGGTGGACAGGCCCCAGAAGTACGGCGGCCCTGTTTTCTATGAATCCTATGAGCAGCTCGAGCAGGCCTTCAGGGACGGCCAGCTGCACCCGGCTGACCTCAAGGCAGCCGTAGCATCCTACATAAACGAGATGGTGAAGCCCGTCAGGGAGCACTTCGATAAGAATCCCAGGGCCAGGAAGCTCTATCAGTTTGTTAAGAAGCAGGAAGTTACGCGGTAGCTAGACCAGTTCTTTTGCCGCCTTATGCGTAGCTACGAGTATGGCAAGTCCTATGAAGGCCGAGGCCCAGCAGCTGAGCAGATAGTTTTCTGGAAACAGATATTCTTCCATGAGACCCCAGATACCCCTCCAGAAGGAAATCACGGCAAAGGCAATCACTATCGCAAACAGGGTCTGGCGGCCCTTCTTCATCTTGCTGATAGCAGTGAACATAGTTATTATTTGGCTGAGTGCCCTTAAACCTTTTTAAACCCATCCCCAAATCCTAATCCGGTGTACGCCGTCCCAAAGGGACGGATTGTGAAGTGTCTGGTGATGGTGATGCCGTCAAACTGGAACCCCCCCCTGGAATAGAATTCAGGCATTTACCCAGCCCAGCCCCTATTCTGAGCAGCGCCTGTAAACAAAACGAAACAGGGCGCAGGCACCCTGAAGCACTAAACCAATATAACAGGGCTAGACCAAACTATAAAGAGGCAAGGCTAAATGGTACATGCAGGTGCGAAGCACCTGAGCCGTCACCAACTGAGAGGCGAGACGTATGATTAAGAGAATCGACCCATGGAAATCCCAGGACATCAGGGACTACGGGAAGCTTATAGGGCAGTTCGGCATCCAGGACTTCAGGAAGATTCTGGGAAGGGTTCCCGAACCCAACCTGCTCATGAGAAGGGGAATCATATTCGGCCACAGGGACTTCGAGCGGATACTCTATTCCGCCAGGAAGGGGAAGCCCTTTGCCATGATGACAGGCCTGATGCCCTCCGGCAGGTTCCACCTGGGCCACAAGGCCCTGGCAGAGCAGTTCATATACTACCAGAAGCTCGGGGCCGAGCTCTTTATCTGCGTGGCTGACATCGAGGCCTACAACATGAGGAGGCAGCCCCTTGAGAAGCTCAGAAAGACCGCCATCGAGGAGTATCTCCTGAACTACATAGCCCTGGGCCTGAAGCCCAGGAAGGTGAACTTCTACTTCCAGAGCGCCCGCTCCCGTGACGCAGAGAAATCCAACGCCTTCTACCGGCTTATAGGCCTGGTCTCCAGAAAGACCACCCTGAACGAGATGAGGGACATCTACGGGGAGCTCTCCCCGGGGAAAATCATGTCCGTGATGACCCAGGTCGCTGACATACTCCACACCCAGCTCCCTGAGTTCGGGGAGCCCCGGCCGGTGGTGGTCCCCGTGGGGGTGGACCAGGACCCCCATATACGGCTCACCAGGGACATCGCCTCCAGGATGAAGGAGTTCAAGTTCATCCCGCCTTCCTCTACCTACCACGAGTTCCTTCCCGGCCTCAAGGGTCACAAGATGTCCAGCTCTGACCCCCTCTCCTACATAGCCCTGGACGACTCCCCCGAGATGGTCAGGGAGAAGATAATCAAGCACGCCTTCTCAGGTGGCCGGGGCTCTGTCAAGGAGCACAGGCTCAGGGGGGGCATCCCAGAGGTGGACGTGGCCTTCAACATCCTGCTCTTCGGCATGGAGCCTGACGACAAAAAAATCAGGAAAATCCATGACGACTACCGCTCCGGGGCCCTTCTGACAGGCGAGCTCAAGCAGCTCACCATCGAGAGGCTCCATACCTTCCTTGAGAAGCACCAGAAGAAGAGGGAGAAGGCCAGGAAGCAGGTTGACAAGTTTCTTTATTAACGAGAAATGATAACATTTGTTATGGATTTGATAATAACGGTGATATTATTTCTTGCAGGGTTGTTAGGAGGTTTTTATGGTTCAAGTGCCGGTAGTGGCGCTCTGGTTACATTTTCATCATTAATTCTTGTTGGAATTCCAACGCATATAGCAATAGCAACTAACAGACTTAGTGCAGTATTTTTAGAACTTTCCAGTTCCATGAGGTACTACAAGGAAAGGAAATTAAATATTAAACTTGGTATTACGCTTGGAGTTTTTGCTGGTGCGGGTTCATTTATCGGTTCAAATATCGTGGTTGCAGTTGATGCATACATTCTGAATCTCATTATCGCCTTTACATTCCTTATTCTTGCAATACTCCTTTTTGGTAAGAATAAGATAGGAGTGCATGAGAGGGTATTTTCCAGCAAGAGTATGCTCCTAGCATCCGTTTTCACATTTCTTTTAGGCATTTATGGTGGGTTCTTTGGTGGAGGCTTCGGCACATTTATTGCCATTATCTTAGTTTTGTCAGGATTTACCGCTCTAAAAAGTGCGGCAATTGGTCGGGTTGTAGGATTGATAATGTCTCTTACCGCAACCGTGGTTTTTGCCTATGCTGGTCTTATAAACCTTTCTTATGGGTTAAGTCTTGGTCTAGGAAGTGCCATAGGAGCATGGATTGGTGCAGGATATGCAATCAAGAAGGGAAGTAAGTACATAAAATCGCTTATTGTTATAATCACTTTATTAACGGTATTAAAAATGTTGTTCTGGAGTGTATGAAATCAGGGTTTGTTTGCGCCCCTTATTCATCTTATGGGTTGTATGCGGGGGGCCGGAATCTCGAGGTGCGACCAGAGGCCGCCAACCACCCTTCGAACCAGCGAAGGCCTCTCACCCAAGGACCTGACGGTCAGTCCCTTCGGGACTGCATTCACTCTTGGTTACCGGGTCTCTGGGAACTGAGCCACAGGATTTCTCACCGCGCTTTCGCGCTCAACACTTAAGATGCACTTAAGTCCTGTCCCTTTGGCCACTCGGGAACCCCCGCAATCTGGCCGCGGTCTAGTTGCTCAGGCCAGCATGCACTCTTAGATAATCCGGCCTCATTTATATTGGTTCAGGCCAGCATGCACTTAATATGCAAAACAGCCTTTTATAAGCCATTCAGAGCTCTAGGTTGCCCTTCTTTTTTCTTATAATATACCTCAGAAGCCTCTGAAAGATAAAATATATCACAGTCAGGACAATCGTGTATATTATCGCATAGCTGAGACTGAATTCGTTCCAGAATATCAGGGAGATGACGGTATAGAACACAAAGACCACTGCAGCCACGGCCAGGGCCATCATTATCTGGCCCTTCTTCTTCCTTATATATTCCCTGGGGTTGGGCAGCTTCATGGATACACCTGTATAATATTTGCCTGAGCAGAAACAAATACCTTTGCGGCCCGGAATCCTTCCCTCCCGACTGGATTATGTTGAGGAGGTCGGGCAATAACTAGTATAAGCCCTCAAAGAGGGTCTCCCCGTTCTCCCTGAGTATGATCCTTGCCTTCTCCAGGATTATCTCCCTGGGATTCGTGTTTGACCTGAAAGAACCATCCGCGGGCATGCTCCCGAGCATGCTCTGTATAGAGGAAATCTTGCTGACAATATCCCTGGTTATCTCCCTCTGGACCTTGTCCAGTTCCCTGGTCATGTCCTCAAGGTCCCTGAGTATCACTTCAACCTCTTCGCTCTCCATATTAACCACTGATAGATAGTTACAAATATCATTTATAAAGCTTTCGGTGAAATAAATTGCTAGGAAAGACTATAAAGGCACACCGAGAGTTCCGGATGATATAGATAAAGCAGTAATAGTAGGGTATGATATCGCCAGAAACGGCGACACTCGGATAGAAGATTCATACATGTCTGCATTCTATGGGAAATTCAGCCCGGAAGCCATAGAATGGGCTGAAAAGATGCTTCAGAAGTCAATGGAGCCACCTGAAAGGCATATCGACCCCATCCTGTTTTAATGCCCTGTAAAGGGCACAAGGGCCATCGCCGAGATTTCCATTCCTTTTCCGTAGCTTTTTGCAAGCTCGAAACGGAAAGGGGTCTTTGAACTCGGGCCGGGAGCTCCACAGGCTCCAATGCTAACCGCTGTGCACCCCCTCCCATCTCACATGGGGGTGGGAGGCAGTACTACACCACGATGGCCATAGTGCACAATCCGTTCCCAGGGGGAAACGTCAGCCACTGTTAGTAAAATAGGGCCCGGAGTATTTAAAAATCACAGGATGCCCGGAATCTGCAGAAAAGCACAAGCCAGGCCTCCCTCCGGCCGGCAAATCTTTATATAATGAAATCTTTATATAGTTATTGTACAATTAGTTGTGTACCGAGCCGGAGGATCCGGAAGCGGGGAATCTGGTGATGATATCATGAGAGCTTAATGTAAGAATTGGGTTTGAGGTAGGATTTTGAGAGCTGATTGGAAAAACCCCTTTTCCTTTGGAAAAGGAAGGAGTAGCAACCCGCCAAACCTAATTCCGGTTGATCCCGCCGGAGGTCACTGCTATCTGAATTCGACTAAGCCATGCTAGTCCTGTTTTTCAGGGCGAACAGCTCAGTAACACGTAGTTAACACACCCTTATGCCCGGCATAATCCCGGGAAAAAGCCTTTCTTACGGAAGCTTACGCTTTCTCAAGAAACCCTTGGGAAAGAATGCGCAAAAAGATGGGCTTCCCGAAACTGGGGCTAACGCCGGATAGGTGAGATGGCCTGGAATGGTATCTCACTCAAGTAAGGACTGGACTGCGGCAGATTAGCTTGTTGCTTGGGTAACGTCCAGGCAAGGCGATAATCTGTACAGGCCTTGAGAGAGGAAGCCTGGAGATGGATTCTGAGACAAGAATCCAGGTCCTACGGGGTGCAGCAGGCGCGAAAATTCCGCAATGCACGCAAGTGTGACGGAGGGATTCAGAGTGCTTCCTGTTATGCAGGGAGCTTTTCTCAAGTCCAAATCTCTCGGATAGCCACGGCTGTCCTGATTGGAGAGCTTGAGGAATAAGCGATGGGCAAGACAGGTGCCAGCCGCCATGTTGGTCGCTGTCACAAACGGTTACCAGTACGGTAAGCGGTAATACCTGCGTCGCAAGTGGTGACCACGTTTATTGGGCTTAAAGCGTTCGTAGCTGGTTCGGAAAGTTCCTAATGAAATCCACTGTTGGCTTCGCCAACAGGGACATGAAATCCCATGGTTGACTATGGGGCTTGTTAGGGAGACTGCCGGACTTGGGACCGGGAGAGGCCGAGGGTATTGTAGGGGTAGGGGTTAAACCCTTTTCCCGTATGAACTCGCAAAAAGCGTTTACGGAAAAAACGTAACAGTCCTATAATCCCTACAAGACCACCTGACGAATTGAGCATCGCTCTTTTCGGGTGAGTGGCGAAGGCGCTCGGCTAGAACGGATCCGACAGTGAGGGACGAAAGCTAGGGGAGCGAAGCGGATTAGATAGAGCCTTTTTACAGGAGCCTGAGGGCTTCCGCAAAAACCCTCGGGAAAAACATGCAATGTAGAAAGGGTCCTGAAAACCCGCGTAGTCCTAGCTGTAAACGATGCCCGTTAGACATTGGAGTTCTTACGGGGGACTTCAGAGTCGTAGGGAAACCGTTAAACGGGCCGCCTGGGGAGTACGGTCGCAAGGCTGAAACTTAAGGGAAAGAGAAGAAGTCATTTAACAAACGAAAACAAAGATAAAGAATGAATGAACATGTGCTTTATCTCATAGCAGCCTTGCGGGACGGAAGTATTGACAACCGGAATTGCAAAAATTATGAGATAAAGATTGGCCAAAAAGATCAGAGGTGGCTTTCTGACATAATTAAACCTATTATAGAAAGCAACTTTGGTGTTAGGGTTAATATACACGGGAATTTGCTCAGACTGACAAATAAGAAAGCAGTTCATGAGATACAGCAAATCTCTGGAATCCAACCCCATGGTTGGAAAACACCAGAAACAGTGAAGAAAATCCCTTTAGAATCCCGGATACCATATATTCGAGGTTTCTGGGACGCTGAAGGAGGAATCCCTAAAAAACCAGAGAACTGTAACAAAGCAGAACAGATGTACATATCCTTTCACCAGAAAGACAAGGAACCTTTGGTTTTCATTCGAGATTCTCTTATAGAGATGGGTTATAAGCCAACAAATATCACTAAGTGTAGCGAAGCACATGAGTTCAGAATCACGAGAAGAGCTCACATGAAGAGATATTGCACCGAAATTGGAAGTTGGCATCCAGAGAAAAGTGAGAGAATGCAAAAACTTTTAGAAAAAATCTCATGATATGGGCTTCTTCTCCCCGAATTGGCGGGGGAGCACACAAGGGGTGGAGGCTGCGGTTTAATTCGATTCAACGCGAGGAAAGAAAGAACGCTTATATATCACAATAGGTAAATATTACCTATGGTGAAGAAAAGCGTTTATGATCTAGCGATGGATAATAAACGAATTGCCTCTCAGATATTGGTTCCTTTAATCGAGTTTGAATTCGGGTTTTTAGGGGATGATTCACCAGCGTTGATACAATCTCCTAATAATAAGGACCAGCTAATTGCGATATTCAACATATGCAAGAAACATAACTGGTTAAGATCAGACTCGTACAAAAGAAGGGGACCCAACCTGTTTTTCCGGATATCGAGAAAGGGTTTCGTTGAGATATACAACAACGCCGGCCCATTCTGCAATAAGAGAAAAATAGAATGGGCAGATCTTCTCGTTGAAAGATTCGGAAAAATAGGAGGTTATCAGGTAAACAAGACAAGTACCGAGGATAGAGTAATGAAGATGCTAAAAGAAGCAGATGATTGGGTAACCTTGCAAGAAATCTGCTTGAAACTACGTGTTTTGCCTGGAACTGTAAGAATGGGAATCAAGCAATTGAAAGATAAAGGTCTCATTGAGAGGAAAAGAGAATCCAAGGCTGCTCAATGGAGAATCAAGTGTTCTTTCCCTCAACCTCACTAGCAGCGACAGCAGAATGAAGGTCAGGCTGATGGTCTTACCAGACAAGCTGAGCGGTGGTGCATGGCCGTCGTCAGTTCGTGGCGTGTAAGCCTTTTTACGATAGCTTACGCTTATGCCAAAAGGCTTAAGCCAAAAACGATATAAAAGGGCTTCGCTAGAGCTGTCGACTTAAGTGTCGTAAATCTGAATTGCCGAGTTTATGGAGGCAATACGGAGCGGAACGAACAAGACCCGCGCCCTATATTGCGACCAGGTTCTTTGAGCCTGGGCACTTATGGGGGACCGCTGGCGAAGAGCCAGAGGAAGGGGCGGTCGACGGCAGGTCTGTATGCTCTAAATCTGCTAGGCAACACGCGGCCTACAATGGTCGGGACAATGGGATGCGACCCTGAAATCGAATGATGGCTTATACCGATTGGGTCAAGCCATCTAACGGCAGTTAGGGGAGCTAATCTCTAAACCCGATCCAGGTCCGGATCGAGGGCTGCAACTCGCCCTCGTGAAGCCGAAATCCCTAGTAGTCGCTGGTCATCAAGCGCCTTTCTTACGAGAGCCCAAGGGCTTCTTCAAGAAACCCGCGGGAAAGAATATGTAAGAGATGTGCGTGAAATCTAGCGGCGAATACGTTCCTGCTCCTTGCACACACTGCCCGTCAAGCCAACCGAGTGGATCTTTGGTGAGGCTTTGTCTTTTGTCAAAGTCGAACCACGGGTTTGCAAGGTGGGCTAAGTCGTAAGACGGTTAGATGGGCAATCTGAGCTCGCTTTGGCGAGCAATGACGGAATAGGTGCAATTGAGGCTTGTTTCCAATCGGAGCCAGCCGAAGGCACTTGTTTCAGGACAATCATCTAACTGTCCGATAAACAAGGTAGCCGTAAAGTCGGGAGGGATTTCTCGGCTCGGTAAGGGGAACCTGCGGCTGGATCACCTCCTTATTTCCAATTGGCCAAAAAATCCTACCTTGAATCGCTTCTTCTTGCTTCATCAATAAGCATTTAAACCCCCGCAGAAATCATTTTGTTAAGGGCCGGTAGATCAATGGTACCCTTCCCGCGAAAGTGGGTTAGGCAGGAAAGATCGCTGCCCTTGCAAGTCCGCTGCGGGCAACTTCCCAAGGCGACCGGGCAAGGCAGAGGCTCCGGGTTCGAACGCACTGCTGGCGCAAGGGCGCGTCCAGCAAGGCTGAGCATCCCGGCCGGTCCATAACAATCCCAGCGCAAGTCCCTTCATTTTTAAGTATAAATCAATAATTATAGAATATGATGGAATTAAAAAAGCTGGATGTTGTGTCTGTTGGGAAAGTGTGTGCATTATTCGGGGCAATTTTCGGTCTGATAGCTGGTATTTTTATGACCATAATAGCAGCTTCGGTCTCCTCGATGATGTCAACAATGGCTCCTGTCTCAACCGGTATGCCATTTGATCCAATGATGTTTGCTGGATTTGGAGCATTGTCCATAGTAATATTCCCAATAATCTATGCGATCGGTGGATTCATAGCAGGCATAATATATGCATTCATATACAACATCATTGCCGGTAAATTTGGTGGAATCGTTGTTGACCTTCAGAACACCCAAACTGCGAGTTCATCACCAAACACTGCTGCCAAATAGATGAATGCTTTACAACAGAATTATCGCTTTGGTAGCAGAAGGTTTTCCTTTAGGACAAGACTTGCCATTTTATTTCATGACTAATGCATTTCATGAAGCACAGACATCACCCAGAACAGAAAACCGTTTGCACCAAGGAACTTTCGCGCCGAGGCGCATACCCGGCCGGTCCATCTCACTATCACCACGAGCCACTTCAGAATCAGCGATAACTATTTATATATGTAAACAGATATGTTTACAGGTGATTATATGGTTCAGGTTCAGTTGAGAGTGCCCGAGCAGACCGTAAAGGAGATAGACGAATGGGTAGAAGAGGGTAAGTTCAGGAGCAGGAGCGATGCAGTCAAGACAATCATTGCCCTCTATGAAGAGAGGGTGAAGACCATGGAATTCTTCAGGATGCTTATGAAGAGGAGCAAGGAGGCAGAGGAAAGGCCTGAAATCTTGATACCGCTAGATGATATGAATGTTTGAGGTTCTTCTGCACCCATTGGACGCAAAATTCCTTGAAAAGGCAGATTCTGAAATCAGTAACCGAATCAGGAAGAAGCTGAAAGAATTAAAGGAACACCCTGAACAACGAGGCAAGCATCTCAGATATACCCAGTTCTGGAGCCTTCGTACAGGTGATTACCGGGCAATATATGAAATCAAAAACAAGGATAAGAAAGTGATAATACTCTTCATTGGGCACAGGGATGACGTTTACGATGACCTTTCCAAGCTGTATTGATTATCCCGGCCGGTCCAAGCAGAGGCAGGCCCTGCTCCACTGGGCGGTTGACCGCAGGGAATTATGATGGGCCGTCCTGGACCTTCAGACCCTTGCTCCTGGAAGCGAGCGTAGAGTGCTTTCCTGTCCGACCATCCCTGTAAAGGGGCAGGCCGGCATGTACCCGGAGCGAAGCCCCTTTCAGTCCCCTCAGTTCAGAATCCAGATATTATAGTTAAGTAAAGCAGCAAGGCTCACCCATATTATGTAGGGAACCAGCAGGTATCCCGAGGCCTTCCTTATCCTCCAGAAAACCGCAATATTTACCGCTATGGCCACCCACAGGGCAGCTATCTCCAGCAGCCCCAGGAACGGGCTCCTCAGCCCGAAGAAGACAGCGGACCACATGATGTTCAATACCAGCTGCACGCCAAAAACCGACACAGCGAGCCTGAACCCTTTGTCCCCCTTCTCCCACACCAGGAACAGGGAAAGCCCCATGAGCAGGAACAGGGCTGTCCAGACCGGGGCAAAGAGCCAGCTGGGCGGAACAAACCAGGGCTTGTTCAGCCCGGCATACCACGACGGGATGGCCGGCGCGGTGAAGAGTGCTCCCAGAAACCCGGCCAGCTGCGGAATAACAAGGGCTGCAATCAACCTCCTGGCCCTCTGGATATCCATAATAATATATGAACCCGGGGAAATATATTTTAACTTAATAACACGGTTCAGCTATTCCTATATTACTTCAGCTTTATCCTGTTGGTGAGGCCGTGCCTCTCCTTTACAATAAGCTTCTTGCTCTCAAGGCGGGCAAGAATCCTGGTCATCTTGACCTTCTTCAGGCGGGTCTTCAGGACAAGGGCGTTCTGGAGCATCTCCCCCTTGTTGTCCAGAATCTCCTTAAAGACCATCCTCTCATCGCCCCTCAGCAGCGGGATTACCATCTCGTATTTCCTGTCATACTCCCTCTTCTGGCCCAGGGCCTTCAGGAGCTCCTCGGTCTCTGACCTGAAATAGAGGTATATGGCAGTCGAGCCTATAAGGAACGCAGCCGTGATAAGGATAAGCACCTGGGCGAGCGAGAAATAGTCAGACCCCTGCGTGACAATCTCCTGCCCTGTCTCCAGAATTATCTGTATTGGCTGCGGTGTGAACAGCTGGTTGAAGAGTATGGATACTGATGCTATCAGCATCACTATGGATATGATAATCTTGAACTGCTTCATGATACTAGATATGAGATTCCTATATAAATGCCTTCTGTGAATCTAATTTCACTAGAATGAAACCAGTTACACCAAACCCGGATATATGGTTTCAGGCAATTCTATTGCATCAAAAGGGGAGGTGACCCAATGAAAAAAGCATATCTGTTGTCACTTCCTGTACTGGCTCTGCTTGCGGTGGCAGGAATAGCTGCTGCATACCCTGCAGCAAACACGGAGGAGATGACGCAGGAGGAGAAGGGCCTGAGGGTCCAGATGCTTGAGCAAAGGCAGGAGATGACACAGAACCAGATAGACTACCTCAACGGGGAACTTACACAGGAACAGTTCCAGGAGAGGTTGCAGGCACACATGGATGAGATGCAGCCACTTCGTGAGCAGCTGAGAGAAAACTTCTACAATGGAGAAGGATGTGCTCATGGATTTGGCAAGGGAATGGGCCGCATGGGATTTGGCCCAGGGATGTGGGGGACTTAACCCCCATCCCCTTCCATAACATTGGCCTGGTGTTTCACAAAACTGAAACATGTTACACCACAACTATATATCCTGTAACAGTCAAGACATGACCATGAAAGGCAAAAAAGCAAACCCCGGAGCAAAAAGAAACGTCTGGAAAATCGTTTCAGTGGTCTTCATTTCACTCTTCATACTGATACTTCTCTGGGGGCTGATGAACCTGAGGTCCAGGCCGCAGTTCTCTGAGCCAACCCAGGAACAGATTGACATGGCAGGGGCCATCGTCGCAGGTGACCTCCGGGCCAGTGGCGACAGCATAGACAACTACGAGGTCTCTGTAACAAAAAGGATGGTCGGGTTCATCGGCAGGTCGCGTCCGGGGAACGGTATGCCTGGCATGAAGCACATGGCATCCACTAACGGAATGAGAAACCTTCAGGTATCCCTCAGGGGCAACTCGACCGGGCACCTCTACATAGTCGACCTGGAATCAGAAAGCATCGTCATGCATTCCTCCACGGAGTGGTTCGATGAGTAGTCCAATCATTGGTCTGAAGGATGTCTGGAAGGTATACCAGATGGGAGAGGTCCAGGTCCAGGCCCTCAGGGGCATTGACCTCAGTGTAAAGAAGGGAGAGTTCCTGGCCATTTCCGGCCCGAGCGGCAGCGGCAAGAGCACCCTGATGAACCTTGTCGGGTGCCTTGACCTTCCCAGCAGGGGGGACATATTCCTCGACGGCGACAACATCGCCGGATTCAGGGAGTCAATGCTCGCCCAGGCCCGTGGGAAGAAGATTGGCTTCGTTTTCCAGCAGTTCAACTTGATACCGACCCTGACCGCCCTTGAGAATGTCATGCTCCCGCTGGAATTCCAGGACACGGATTCCTCAAAGGCCGGCAAGAGGGCAAGGAAACTACTCGAGCTGGTCGGCCTTGGCGACCGTATGGACCACCTCCCCTCCCAGCTTTCGGGAGGCCAGATGCAGAGGGTGGCCATTGCAAGGTCATTGGCAGCCAGCCCTGAAATCATTCTTGCAGACGAGCCGACCGGGAACCTTGACAGCAAGACAGGCAGGTTCATCATGGACTTCCTGGGGGAGATTCACGAAAAGGAAAACAAGACCGTAATCATGGTCACCCATGACCTCAACCTGGTCAGGTATGCTGACAGGGTCGTTTATCTGAAAGACGGGTTAGTGGAAAGAATTGGTCACAATCACAAGATGGGTGTTGCGAAATGATTGGAATGGAGGTGAATTGAATGAAAAGAGTTCTTCTGTGCATGATGTTTATGGTGCTAGCCCTTAATGCCGTGAACGTCCAGGCTGCAGAGGGGGTCAACGTGTCCCTGGTTAACCAGAACCCTGACCCGGCAAGGGCAGGCGACCTGGTAGATATAAGGTTAATGGTCGAGAATAAGGGGAGCAGGGAAATCAATAACCTGGAACTTGAGCTGCTTATGCAGTATCCGCTTGTCGAGATTGCCGGAGAGGAGTACACAAAGACGATAAGCACGCTCTCTGCATACCAGCAGGGAACAGATGCCGTAATAATCAAGTTCAGGGCAAGGGTTGACAAGGATGCGGCTGATGGCACAAACGAGATAAGACTCAAGGTCAAGGAGGCCCTGAGCTCTGTCTCAGTCATCCACAACTTTTACATTGACGTGAGCAGCAGCGAGTTCGCCCAGATTATCTACATAGACAAGGCAAAGCTATATCCAGGAGAGGAGACAGCGCTGAAGTTCACAATCACGAACGTGGGCAGTTCGCCCCTGAGCAACCTTGTATTCTCCTGGAGCGAGGAGAGCGGCGCAATCCTGCCTGTCTATTCAGATGACACCAAGTACATAAAATACATTGACGTGGGAGATTCCTCAGATCTTGTGTACACCGTTGTGGCGGACATAAATGCGGACCCGGGCCTGTACCAGCTTGACCTGAGCCTGGAATTCGAGTCCGAGGGCAGCGGCACGCAGGAGATGAGCACAAAGGCAGGCATATTCATCGGGGGAGAGACCGATTTCGATGTTACCTTCTCCGAAAGCACCGAGGGCCAGACATCCCTGTCCGTTGCAAACGTTGGGAACACCCCTGCCCTTTCCGTGACCGTGAGGATTCCCGAGCAGGACAACTTCAGGGTCACCGGAAGCGCATCGTCAATAATCGGGAACCTTGACAAGGGCGACTACACCATTGTCTCCTTCCAGATAAGCCAGACCAGTGCAATGTCTTCAAGGACCGGAACCTTCAACCGCTCTGCAGTGGTTCCGAACTTCACCGGAGACAGCGACCTCCTCGTCCTTATAGAATACACCGACACGACGGGGGTGAGGCACACGGTCGAGAAGGACGTTCCCATACAGTTCAGGAGCCTTGGCACGGAATCCTTAGACATCACGCCTTCGGCGAGGTTCAGCAGGGTGAACCCCTGGGGCAACCTCATCACAGCCGCCGCGCTGGTGATACTGATAATCGCGGGCTACCTCGGCTACAGGAAGAGGAAGACCCTGATTCCCCGCATCAGAAGGATTCTGAAGAAAAAGAGGGGCTGATTCAATGAGAGCCTCCAAATCAGCGAAGCTGGCCCTGAATATCCTTCTCCACAGCAGGCTGCGCAGCTGGCTCACCATAATAGGCATTGTCATCGGCGTCGCCGCTGTCGTGGCAATCATCTCACTGGGAACCGGGATGCAGCAGAGCATCGAGAGCAGCCTCGGGGGGCTCGGCGCGGATATCATCACAATTTCTCCCGGGGCGTCCAGGGCCTCGGGGATGTTGTTCGGAGGCGGGGGGATGAGAATTCAGGGCGGCATGCCTTCATCATCCGGCGAAGACAGAGAGAACCTCACCAAGAAGGACGTCCAGATAATAAAATCCGTGGACAACGTGGAGCTCGTCCAGGGGACCGTGTCGGGCAGGGGCGAGATTGTCTATCTCGGAGAGACCGCTTCGGCCTCGGTTGAGGGGGTCGACCCCCTGGTGTGGAGCATGATAACCACCTCCGAGCTGGAGTCAGGGAGGTTCCTCACCACCTCTGACTACAACGCGGTCGTGGTGGGGAACCGGATAGCAGAGGACATGTTCAAGCAGCCCCTCGCAATCAACAGGATGATAACGATAGAGGACAGGAGCTTCAAGATAGTGGGAATCCTGAAGGAGAGCGGAGGGGGCTTCGGCGGGGGCGGCGACAGTGCGGTATACATGCCCGTGGAGGCCGCGAGGGACATCCTGGATGACGTGGGGCTGAACGAGTTCGATTCCATTGAGATTAAGGTCGCCGACGAGGAGCTTGTTGAGGAGACCATGGAGGCAATCGATGGGAGGCTCATGCTCTCGAGGCACGTCACCGACAGGACCAGGGACTACACCATCACCTCATCCCAGGCAATGCAGGAGACCGTGAGCGAGACCATGGGCTCGATAACGCTGTTCCTGACCGCGATAGCCGCGGTCTCACTCCTGGTCGGGGCCGTGGGCATCGCCAACACCATGTTCACCACCGTCCTCGAGAAGACCAAGGAGATAGGCATAATGAAGGCCATAGGGGCCAGGAACAGGGACATAATGATGATATTCCTGCTCAACGCCGCCATGGTGGGCATGGTGGGGGGCGTTATAGGCATAACAATCGGCTCGGTGGCCTCCTCCTTCATCTCCTTGGGCGGTACCGGGGGGATGGGCGGGAGGATGGGCGCCTCAGGGCTCGTCACCCCCGAGCTGCTGGCCATGGGGATGTTCATAGCGGTCGGCATCTCGGTGGCCTCGGGGATAATCCCGGCCTACAGGGCAAGCAGGCTTAAGCCCGTGGACGCCCTGAGGTATGAGTAAATTTACGGAATCTATTGCATTTGAAAGGTTTAAATTAGTTCCTTCTTTTTAGTCTCATGCAACAAATAGATATGCAGGTTACATCGCCGCACGTGGAATTAAGGTTCCACGAGAATTACAAATTCTCCTGCCAGAGGTGCGGGGAATGCTGCAGAAGACCAGGTTATTTTACCCCCGATTCCATGGAAGAGGTGGCAAGACGCTTTGATTTGGGAAAAGAAAAATTCTATAACGAGTTCTGTGAGCTGAGACCTGGAAAAACACTCATCACGCCCAAAATATCTCAGGATACGGGCTACTGCATATTCCTTGAATGGGATGATGACAGGGCTTCATGCACCATTCAAGATATTAAGCCGCGCAACTGCGCTTATAGCCCCCTCATGATGAAAAGGTACAAGCTCGATGATGATTTGAATGTAATCCTGAACAAAAATTCCTTGTTCGCCCTTTGTTCCTGCCCTGGCACAGGAAAAGGAAGGAAGCATAAGGTGAGAGACTGGGTTAGGGAAACAGGGATGGCCAAAGATATGACCTTTCAGATCCAGGTCCTGATGAGGATAGCAATTGATACCGGGATAGACTTCGAAACTATATTAGAACGTAAGCACGTTAAAGATGGCGCGCTATCCTGGCAGGATGAGTATAAGCTGAGGAAGGCTGTGGAACGTTCATATGGAATACGTACCCCCGAGATAATCGTGGACATTTGACATTAAGATACGGCGTGCAGATCAGAACCGCCAGATTAAATCCATGGAAGCCCAGTTGGAACAGTGATTAATACTTAAACACTGTACATCGTCATATCTCAATCCCGAAGGACACCCTGATGAGGAACCCTATTGCAAAGGTCAGGCCGGCCACGCCGATGCTGATGGCCGCCATCTCGAGGAACCTCTTCCTGAAGGGAAGGTCCCTGGCAACGGAGATATAGAACGTGAAAACCAGTATCACTATGATGGCGTTGGCCAGGGTCGCGCCCAGGGCCAGGTACACATTCTGCAACAGGAAGAACGGCAGTATAAGGAACGCGACCGTGAGGACATAGGCCAGGCTGGTATAGAGCGACGCCCTGGCCGGGCTCTTGGCCGCCTCCTTATTCTCCTCTGACTTGGTCGAGAGATATTCTGACGCCCCCATCGAGAGCGAGGCAGCCACCCCCGTGATGAGGCCGGCCAGGGCTATGAACAGGGTGTTCTGGAACGCGAGCGTGAATCCGGCGAGCGCCCCCGTCAGCTCGACCAGGGCATCGTTGAGACCCAGGACTATGGAACCCACATAATTGAGCCTCTCCTCGTTTATCATTCCTATGAGCTCCCTTTCGTGCTCGTTCTCGTCCCTCTCAATCCCCCTGGCCTCCGGCACCTGCCTGGATATCTCCCTGTACGATTCCTGGGCATACCCCTCCCCCCGCTCCATGAGCTTTATCCCGAAGGTTATGCCAAGCATCCGCGATATCAGATAGAACTTCCATACCATCAGCCTGGAGGGCTTCACGTCCTCGCCGGTGTATTTCTTAAGCAGATTATAGTGCCTCAACTCGTCCCGGGATATTTCCCTGAGGACCCTCCTGTTGCGGCTGTCCCTGACCGAACGCGAGAGCTTCTCGTAAATAATATGCTCTGAAATCTCGTTCCTCTGGAAGGCCAGGACCCTCCTCCTGAGCCCCTCATCCACTTTCCCGCCGGCCATGATTAGGATTGGCAGGTTTCCATATAAACCTTGCTCCCAGGCAAATTACGAAAAGATATATACAAAACCGTAAAGTATTTAAATGCCAATTACGAAAAGATATATATGAATTCGGAATACATCATCCCAAAGGACCAGATAAAGGCCATAAACGAGAGATATGGCGGAAGCCTGAGGACAGACGCCGAGATCGAGACCGCCCTCTCCATGGGCAGTGGCAGGAGTGTCTTCAGGAAGATAGCCGCCCTCTGGAGGGCCATCCTTGTGGGCCACCCCTTCACCGATGGCAACAAGAGGACAGCCCTCATGGTAGCCCTGTACATATTTGACAGCTGTGAGGTTGAAATATCCGAGGAGAGAAAGGAGGATATGATTTCAGAGATAACCAAGATCGCAAGGGAGAACATAACAGACATAAACAGGATAGAGAGGCTGGTGCGCTATGCTGCTACGAAAAATTGAGAGGATAATGAAAGAGAACGAGAAGTACGCCAGGATGCTCGAGGAGTACGACCGGACCGGCCACCTCCCCATAGAGAAGGTCAGGCGGAGCTTCACCCTCAGGAGGATGACGGTCCGGAAGCTCAGGGACCTCTCAAGGAAAACAAACAAGAGCATGTCCGGCCTCATCGACGAACTTGTTAATGATGAGAGCGTCTAACTCTTTTTCTTCCCAAAGAACCCCCGGGCAGGGCAGCACATCCTTCCCTGTCTGCAGTGAGGGTAGGCACTTTATTTCCTGCTGAGTATATCCTGTTTTTTTGCGAGGGCGGATTTCAGGCTCTCTATCTCCTTTTCATAATAATTTACCAAACCTATGTTGCCTGCCTTTTCAGCCTCTTTCAGCCTCTTCCTGTGGCTCTCTATCTGCCTTCCTACAGACTCAATCCCCTTTCTAAGCCTTTTCTTTCTTTTCGGCATCAACTATCAGCTCCTCAAGCAACTCCAGAAGCCTTCTTAAAGCATGCTCCCCGAACCTGTATTTCCCGGGACTTTTTCCGTCCCTTACCGCCCTGTAGTTGCTTAAAAGTTTCCTGAAATCAGATTTTGATATACCCTTCATTCGTACGGAATCCTCCAGAAGCCCGAGGGAGTATTCCTTACCCTCCAGTATGCATTTTATGAGAAGCATCTCCTTTATACGCATTATAACCGGATAAACAAGGCTGGTGTTTTCACCACCCATTTCAAACATGCTCTTCATTATTTCAAGCGAGGATTTTGCAAAGCCTATCCTGTCCCCAAACCTCCTGCGTGTCTTCAGGGATTTCAGCTCATCAAGGAGGCTGTCATTGAATATGGCCCTGGAACTCTCAAGGGATTCCCTGAGCAGAATATCCCTCTTTGCAAACTTTATTATCTCTTCCCTGCTCATTATCCTTATGTCATAGTTCATGCCCTTCAGCTGCGCAGGCACTTCCATACCCTTTACATGACTGTCTGTGACAACTATCACATCTATATCAGATTCAGCTGCATGCTCATCCCTGGCATAAGAGCCATATACCAGAATGCTTATGATATGCTTCATCTCGCCGGCAAATGCGAGCGGCAGGTCCCTTTCAGGCCTCGGCGGCCTGCTTATGAGGCTTACCTCCACCTCGCCGCCTATCCAGGAAGCGGGAAGGTAGACCCCGCCCGAATTCCCGTATTTCCTGACGGTCTTGGTCATGCTCTTTGATGGATTCATGTATATACAAAGTATATACATATTTATAAAGCTATCGTCCTGCCTGCCGGGCACAAAAACAGGATTAAGGAAGATTCCCGGGGCGGCTGGCCCCTAATTCTCCTTAACCCTCTTCCCGAAGAACTCCCGGGCAGGACACACTGTCCCTCTCTGCAGCAGGTTAGAAAGGGAATCAGCACCCGTATTTCTCTGCCCACTTCTCGCTCCCGAACTCGCTCCTGCTGCAGTAGTGCTCCATGAGCTCCCCGTGGCCCTTCCTGAGGAGCTGCTCGTTCAGGTTCTCCCCGCTGCAGTACACCACGGCAAGGAACCTGCCGTACCTGTCCTCTTTCTGGCGGTCATCGATGTCAAAGACGGCAAGGGAGCCGGGGGCGCACAGGGCCTCCGTGAACCTGTTCGCTTCCTCGAACCCGGGCTCGCCGCTCTCGGGCGTGTCCACAAGGGCCAGCCTGATTAAATACCCTCCAATATAGAGCGTGTCGCCGTCGATCACCCTGTCCACGGCGCCGAATATGCAGGGTATGCTTCCCATGCACTCGTAATCCTCATAGTCTATCTCCTGCTCGATGGCCTCCCCGCCCTCGGGGACGTCTCCCTCATAGAGCTCGGGCAGGTTGTGTATGTCCCCGCTCATTACGGTCTCGCTGACACCCGGGCACTCCACCGGGTTCAAGCTCACGGACTCCACGTTCCTGCTAACGCCGACCACGGCCAGGTGCTTCTCCTCCCCGGCCTTCACGGCGCCTATGGAGTCCCATGACTCATATTCCCCGTCCAGGTAGTCCACGCGGGCCCGGAAGGCCAGGTCCAGCCGCCCGGTGTTCAGTATCCGGACAACCAGGACGTTCTCCTCAAAGGACATGTTCTCCACCGAGAACCCTGCCCCTTCACAGGCAGCGCCGCTCGGCCCGGGCTCCTGGCCGCTCCCCTGGCTGCCATCGCCGGCCTCGCTCTCACCGGCCTGCTCTGTCCCGGCGATGCACCCGGATATAAGGACAACGGCCACCATGCCGAGAAGAATGGCCAAATCCCTGGTCATGTTACAGAATTGGCGAAAAGGGTTAAAAATGCATCCTATCCATCTTGCTGACGTGAGATAACTCCTTCTGCCTCCCCGGACAGCATGAATTCCTTGAAATCTTCATATCTGTTTGAGAAATCGATTGCATAGGATGGTCTATCAAGAATCCCTTTCATGTAATCCGGTGTCTCGTAAGGTATTCCCAGCTTGTCCAGCACTTCTGGGAACTTTGCCTCGTGTGCCGTAGCCATGGATACAATAGTCTCATCATCCCCAAGGAATATCCTGGCCCTCTTAGCGCAGGTCATCCCGACTGCACCGTGAGGCTCAAAAACCTTCCCATGTTCATTGTAAAGCTCTGCAATGGTTTCCTTAGTCTCGTCGTCTGTCACGTGACCAGAATACATTGCATCCCTCATGGCATCAAGGTCAGGCATTTTGTCAATCCTGCATACTGTCTTCTCTTTCCCATCAGCAGCCACGAACTTCTTGTCCTTTATTAACTTCCCTCCAAACATGTCAAATATCCTTCTTACATTGCTGGGGTCAGCTACATTCATAGCATTGGATATTGTGGGGACTGTATCAGTAACCGTATATTTTCCTGTTTCCATGAACATATCAAATACCCTGTTCTCGTTGTTGGCCACATAGATTTTATTATCAAATGCACCCATCTCCCTGGCCAACATGAATGCATATGTGTGACCAAAATTACCGCTCGGTATAATATAATATGGATCCTTGCCCGTTTCCATTACCCTCACATCTGTCAAGGGAATCACAGCGTGTATGGCCTGGGGCTGTGCCCTCCCAATCCCTATGGAATTGGCTGACCAGAGGTTGTACTTCTTGAGATCAGGATCACCAAATGCTGTCATGAACATCTCCTGTAAATCATCAAAGACCCCATCACATGCCAGGGCAATAACATTTCCTCCGTACCTGTCCATTAATGCAGCCTGGGTATCTGTAACCCAGTTCTTGGGATATGCAATTATGACATTAATACCAGGAACCCCATGAAATCCGCCCCGGATTGCTGCACCCGTATCCCCGGATGTTGCAACCAGCAACCATGATTCCCTCTCACTTCCCTCCTGGATATAATAGCTTGCCTCCCTTGCAAGCATGCGGGCTGCCGTGTCCTTGAATGCACCCGTGGGTCCCATACCCTGCCTTTCCGTGAATGTCCTCCCATAGACACGCTCAACAGGTATTGGGAAGTCCAGCGCATCCTCGCACATCTCATATATCTTATCATCCGGAATCTCTCCCTTCAGGAACTTGCTCATCACAGAATAACCAATATCAGGAAGAATCAGCCCCCTTTTTAGATTTATCTGGGTAAGGTTATAATCCAGCCACCATAATATAGCTTATATGCCACGATTAACGTGTCCCAAATGTAGCTCAAAAAACGGGATCAATATTCGAAGACAAAAACGACGTTGTTCTTCATGCAAATATGAGTGGAATACAAAATCCCTACCGCTTAATTTGAGCAGGAAACAATGGAAAGAATTACTCAAATGGTTCATTCTGGGGCTTAGCTCAAACAAGATATCTGAGCAGACAGGATTCAATAAACCAAGGACACTCAGAGCCCTTATGCATATCCGCAAGGCAATGAAAACCGATATCCCTAAGCAGTTCTCCGGGATAGTTGAAGTCGATGAAACCTATCTGGGTGGTCAGTGGAAAAACAAACCAAAGACGACGAGGAAGAAAGGAACCAAGAGGGGAAGAGGAACCTCCAAGCAACCAGTGTTCGGGATCTATGCCAGGAACGGCATAGTGTGGGCAGAGCTTGTGGATGATTCCAAGGCAAAAACTCTGCAACCACTTATAACGAAACAAGTGAGGAGCGGTTCAACCGTATACTCGGATACCTGGAAAGGGTATACAGGGATAGCTACCAAGGGATATGTACATAGGATGGTGGATCATAGCAAGGAGTATGTGAACAAGGGTGTCCATATCAACGGTCTGGAGGGATTCTGGGGTTACCTGAAAAGGCAGCTTGCATCGAAAGGCGGGATTAGGAGAGAAAGGTTAGGGTTGTATCTTAGTGAATATGTGTGGAGATACAATCATCGAAATCTGTCAGTTGATGAACAAGTTAAAAAGATCATTGGGCTATTAAAGAGTAGGAGGTTTGGTGGCTAGAGTGTTACTTTACCCTTTATCTTCCTCAGGCTTTCAATCTCCCCATCCTGAAATTGCGGGATATGAGCAGGCACATACAATCCGCCGCTTGGGGGCTGGCTGTTGAGTATAGCTTCCCTTCTTGTAACCGCAGGCGATATCCCGTACGTGTCCCGGTACATTATACGGCCCATAGAACCAATATTAACAATTAACTTTTTATTCAGATATCCGATAGACGGGCAGCACAGGCAAACAATCTATAGAATTAACCATGCGGGCTAAGCCCATGCAAACCATAAAAAGCCTGCCCCCATCTGATATTCATGGCAGTGATATACCTGAAAATCCGCCCCGGGGCCCGGAGGCTTGATGAAGGCTACATATCCAAAAGGATAAGGACTATGTTAATCGAGACCGGCACGCCTGCTGACGTGTCAGGAAGCATGTGGCATGATTATACCATCTCCGGCATCCCCGAGGGCATTGCCGATGCCGTCTATTCAAGGCTCGAGAAGGAGCCCGGCTTCGAGCCCTACCTGGTCATGGAGGGTTAAGAAGGGAGTCCACCTGCTCTAGGTGCTGCTGAATTTTTCATCCCCTGTCTATTCCTTTGGAAAAAACCCCTCAAAGGCCACCTGTTATTGGGCCTGCTGGAATTCTGAAGGCAAACAGTGAAAGCTTTATAAACTAAGTTTGTCACTATCTGATAATTACAATAGTGTTTATCCAGTCATGCTTTCATATCAATATAAGTCACAGCGAACTGAATCCGATTCGGTTCGAAACGATAAACCCAGAGAATTGGGACACTGGAACCCAGCCTGCAAAGCCTTAATTGGCCAGAAAGGGGGTGAAAACGCGACTGGAGATTACGTCAGTCCCATTTGTTTTTCAGGCAGGAGATGAGGCGATTACTGTCGTCTCACGACTTCTCACGAACAACTAACCAAAGGAAGGAGAAAGGATTATGGAAATGCAACTGGCTTTACAGTGTCTGGAAAAAAGGATGATGACCAATTACGATCACCCCGATGGGGAGATGGCCGCGTACCTGAGATTAATCTGCAGGCAGGGGCGTGAAATGCAGAGTAAGCTCTTTGGTCATCTCATCCAGTTCCATGGGATGCTTGAACTCAATGGTGACCGCAACGACGATACCTTCATCGGCAACGAGAAATGGCAGAAGCAAGTCACCGGCATGGAGCCCAAATGGGAAGAGATCCGCGACAAGGTTCTCGGAGCCGAGACCCCCATGATGCCCGAAGGTGTCGGCAATATCATCGCCGAGGCTGTCGAATCCGAGAAAATGGATGTCAAGAAGCGAGCGCTTCTGTCTTGGATTCTCAGACACGACGATTCGGGATTCGTCCCATACGTTGTCATGCCCAAGATTTCCATCAAGACAATGGAACTTGGGACGCTTGAGCTTTATGAGCTGAGCAATTCCGTCGAGGGGGCCCTCAAAAAGGTCAGAGCTATCCGCAAATCACCACTTCTTGCCAGGGGCAGCCTGACAGAATCAGCAGCAATTCAGGAAGTCCTGAGCAAGATCAAAGACCCCATGAAGCGCGCCATTGTATTGAACGATGCATATTCAGACATTTCCAAATACGGCGGATTTGAACTCCCCGTCGGGATTATGAAGATGTTAGGGGATCCCCTTGGGATGCTCGCCAGAATTGGCTCCACGAGGGCACGCGTGCCAGATCTCTTTCCCCACAGATTTGGAGATATGCTCGATTTATAGTGGACGGTGACAGAGAATAGATCCGTCAGTTTGCCTATTGAAGCTTAATGGCCATTGAGTTTCAGCGGGGGTTTGATAGAAATATCGAACCCCCTTTCCCTTTTTACTGTCTATTAAACGGGATAAGTTATTCCGTCAGCTTACGCCTGAAAAATAACTGTCACCGAGCCTCTCGACCCCCTCTGGACCTCGGCCGGCGAGCGGGGCATCCTGGCCGTCCAGCTCTGCCTCTCAGATGAGATCCCCTTCGACCCCGGGCACCACCTCAACCGCGCGGATTACATGGCCTTCAGGGAAATGGTGAGGGGGGTTTGTTAGAGCGCTGTGGGTTGAGGGGCGTTGGTTTTATACCCTCCCCCCAATTATAACCATGAAGCCCTTTGTCGACATCACCTATTTCGTCCACGGCACGTGCGTCGAGAACGAGAGGGGCATTGCCATCGGCTGGAACCCCGGCCACCTCTCTGAGCTCGGCCTGAAGCAGTCCAGGGAGCTGGGCGAGCTGGTAAGGGGAAGGCGCTTTGGTGCGGTGTATTCCTCGGACCTGAAGAGGGCGGCCGACACGGCCAGGATAGCCTTCAGTGACAGGCCCGTCACCCTGGACAGGAGGCTGAGGGAGCTCAACTACGGCGACCTGAACGGCACGGAAAAGGACAGGGTCGACCCGCACCTCCTCGAACACATCGAGGAGCCCTTCCCCAACGGCGAGAGCTACACCGACGTGAGGAACCGCATCCAGTCCCTCCTCGACGACCTCCTGGCCACCTACGCGGGGAAGCATGTAGCCTTCATGTCCCACTGGGCCCCTCAGCTGGCACTCGAGGTCATAACCAACAAAAAGACCTGGGCCCAGGCCCTCGAGGAGGACTGGCGAGCCAACGAACCAAAAGCGTGGCAGGCCGGGTGGAAGTATAGATATGCGAAGGGTTAAAAGGGATTTAATCCCCTTCTCATGAATCAAAAAGAGAGAAAAGTCCCGTCTTTAAGGGCCCTTCTTGTCCAGGCATCATCTTCCGCTGCCATCCTCTCTGCCGCTGCCCTTGCTTTCTGGGTTTCCTGCCCGTCTTCAAGGTCTTTGGCGACGTAAATCCCGATACTCTCCAACTCCCTTTCTGAAAGGACGTAATCACTCATGCCAAACTCCCTTGCCAGATTCCTCGCTGCGATGTCGATTGACCTTAGAAGGGCAGCAACGGCCTGTCCCTGGTCTGATGCGAACAGTGTTGGGCCCTCCCTGCCAAAAAGGCCCCTCTCTGTGCAATCATAAGGGCCTACCATGAACCTGTAAACCCCCAAGTCCGGTTTGCCGTCACGTGTCAATGCCTGGTAATCCTGAGGACCAGCGGTGTCTTGGACCGCCTCCGGTGCCTTCTTCCTGTATAGCAGATAGCTCCTGTTCCCCTCGTTACGAACAACGAAACCGGCTTCCCCTTCTGCATGCCAGAGCTTCTCCACAGCGGTGTTGAATCTGAAGCCATGGTTGCCTTTGTATATCCTGCCCCTCTGGGCGAGATCAAAGCCGAAATCCGAGAAGATTGCTGACAGGCCACCGCCGTCTGGCATGATGATGTACCCGCCCCTTCCGAATTCCTGGGCAATCTCCCTGTAGTTCCTGTCTGTGACTTCAGTAAAATCCGGCATAAGATTAGTCGGAAGGAAAGAATTTAAGGATGTTGTTAAGGAACAGCCCTGACCGGGGGCGCCTGCTTTAAGGAGTTGGGACGGGTTGAAGAACCTTATATCCTTTGACTCCCGTAAGGATTTAATGCTTTTTCATAACATTTATGAATGGCGACTGCCACGTTTGCTGACATCGTGAGGGAGGCGTCCCCCAGGAGCAGGACCGTCAACTGCGGCGGATTGGTAACCGATTCCTATGTCCAGGACGGCACAATTTACGTAAGGAGCCTTAAGCACGGGGGACTGTTCGTCCCGGGCAGCGTATTGGGAATGGAAAAAATCAGGAGTCACCTCGAGGAAACCTATGAAAGGAAGCTGTTGGCCCTGGAAAACGCGGAGCTTTACCGGATGGCGATAATCGATGAGCTTATCCCTGCCGGCTATTTTGAAGGCTCTCATCTCCTGCTGAATCACGATTTGTATTTCTGCAGGCAGGACATGATAAAGATGCTCGGGGAGATAGGATATGGCCCGGCCTGCCCTGAAATAAGGGAGGCGATGCTGCGTGACCTTCGAAACGAGATACGGGAGGAAGCCATTAAGGCTCTCGGGAAGATAGGCGACAAGAACTATACAAAGGACCTGGTTAAGCTGGCAGAGGACGGGAGCAACCCCCTTTCCCGTGCTGCCCTGGCGGCGCTTGGTGACATGAGGGACGAATCGACCCTGCCCCTTCTGGAGGACAGGCTCAATGAGGGGATACGCAATTATTATCGTGGGGTCCTGTTTGATGACAGTGACCTCGTGTGGAAGGGCATGAGTGATACCTGGGAAATGGTCAGGATATTGAGAAGGTTCGGGGGGAAGGCAAACGACATCATCAGGGAGACAGGAAAGAACTATGAGTCTGCAATAACATGGTCCGTTGGCAAGGGAATCGAATATTCCCGGCTGGACTAGAGGGGGGATTGCAATTTGGTTCGTATGGGCCGGCCGGGGTTAAAAATAACTGTCACCTCGTACAATTATTAGCATGAGACTCCTTGCCCCCACACTCCTCGTAATCCTTGCCTCGGGCTGCACCCTTCAGGGTGAACGGGAGGGCACAGGCACCCCGGGCCCCGGGCACACGGAGCTGGGCCCTGTGATGGGCGGCATACTCTTGAGCGAGTCCCCTGACACAGGGCTCTTCTCATCCATGATAGCGAGCCTCGCCGAGGGCGACTCCGCGGGATACCTCAGCGACCTCGCCCTGGCCGAATCCCTGGTGGAACCGGCCCTCCTGACCAGCGTCACCATACCCGGCACGAGGGATGACGGCTTCTACCGGGGGATATACCTCAACGACATGAGGGATGCCCGCTACGCCCTCGCCAACGTGGACATGCTCAAGTCAGCCGGCGCGGACACCATCCTCCTGGAGGTCCAGTACGGCGTGAACTCCTCCGGGGGCATATACGTCCCTGGCGAGGAGGTCTACCTCTTCTACATCAGCGCCTTCCAGAGGTCCGGGTTCAGGCTCTGGCTGGCCATGGGCCACACAGCCTATGACTTCCCCTACAGGCACGACAGCCACAGCAGGATTCCCCTCGGGAACCAGTCCGAGCTCCTCGGGATGGTGAAGCCCGTGATGCTCAGGTGGGCAGGCATAGCCGAGAGGTACGGCGTGGACACCTTCATACCCTCAGAGGAGGCCAACACCATGCTGGTTACAGAGGGCTATGGGGGGACAGACCTCTGCCAGCCCGAGAGGGAGCTCCTGAGCCAGTGGATGCAGGAGATATTGCCCGGCATAAGGTCCAGGTTCTCGGGCAGGGTGGGATTCGCCACCAATGACGGCGGGCCGTGCGAGCGCCTCGATGCCATGGAGGGGTGGATGCTGGAGGGCCCGGACTTCAACTACACCGGCTATGATTTCGTGGTCAGGAAGTTCCCCTTCAGGAGCGTCTTCGAGACCGACGAGGCCTGGGAGGAGATGGCGGCCACGAGCGTGCCTGACATGCTCCGCATATCAGGGAGGGACGGCACCCTGGGCCTCGTCCTCTACGAGACGGGGGGCAGCGTGGGCAGGCCCCTTGACGAGGGCTTCGCGGGCAGCCTCCCGGTGAGGGATGTCGGCGAGGCCCACCAGGGGGAGAGCTACGAGAGAATCTTCGACATAGCCCGGGACAACCCCGGGATAGTGGGGCTCTTCTTCAAGCTCTCGGAGGCCCAGCCCCACGAGCCCTCCTGGAACCCCTTCGGGAGGCCCGCCGAGGGCGTCCTCAGGGCCAACTTCGCCGCGAACGGCACCCTTCCCCCCGAGGCCCTTGACTCCCTCTGGACCTCGGCCGGCGAGCGGGGCATCCTGGCCGTCCAGCTCTGCCTCTCAGAGGAAATCCCCTTCGACCCCGAGCACGACCTGAACCACGCGGAGTACATGGACTTCAGGGGCATGGTGAGGGGGGTTTGTTAGGGCGATGTGTTGGCTGAAAGGGTTAAAAACGCCCAGTTCTACCGGAAAACGGAAAGCTCCTATCCATAAGCCTAAAATAATTGAAACGACATTTAGTGTATGATAAAAAGGATTGACCTTTCCAGCCAGAACCGCAAAATCAGCAATACGCATCTCAGGGCCATCAATTCGAATTTTCCCTTTCCAGAGAGAAGGGGATACCAGACCCGTACCATGAACCTCATCATGGAGGCCTTCTCAGAGGGATACAGGTATGTCTTCCTTCAGGCCCCCACGGGATTCGGAAAGAGCGCCGTTGCAGTCGCCTTATCCAGGATGTACGGGCCTGCCTACATACTGGTCTCCACCAAGAGCCTCCAGAGGCAGTACGTGAGGGAGAAGGCCTTCAAGACAATAGAGGTGAAGGGCAGGAACAACTTCCCCTGCCTCAGGAATCCCAGATGGGCCTGCGACCGGGGGGACTGCAGGCTGGGACTGGCATGCAGCCATCTCCCTGAGCGCGGGGAGCCTGTAAAAAAGGAGTTCTTCAGGAGGCTTGCCAAATCAGTCAAGGGATTCCTGTGGATACGAAAGGGCAGAAGGATTTGCAGCTACTGGGAACAGAAATGCGACGGGATGAACCACAGATACCCTGTTCTCAACTACGACTACTTCATCCATGAGATGAATTTTGCAGGGGACCTCGGGAGGAGGGAGCTCGTGGTCTGCGACGAGGCCCACAACCTGGAGGGCTGCCTGATGAGGTTCATCAACTTCTCAATCTCCGACATGGACCTGAGGCTGATTAACTGCAGGATCCCTGAGAAAAAGCGTGACATGGGATCCTGGATAGAGGAAATCAGCGAATGGCAGAGGCTCTTCATACTGGAGTTCGAGGCCTCCAAGGAGTCCTCGAGGCACGCCACCGGCGAGAGGGCCAGGAACTACATAGAGAAGCTGGATGACCTTGAGAACAAGATAGACAAGCTGGGATTCCTTTCCCAGGAGCTGGGGGAGGACCCGGGAAACTGGACAGTCACCTACGAGCACATAAAGGCAGGCAGGAGGGTGACATTCAAGCCGGTCTTTGTCAGAAAGTGGGCAGGGAACATATTCAATCACGGCAGGAGATTCCTCCTGCAGTCAGCCACCATCATAGACCCTGACTCGATAGCAGGCAGCCTCGGCCTGAACAGTGAGGAGTGCATATACCTGGAGGTTCCCTCTGTATTTGACCCCGCAAGGAGGCCCCTCTTCTACAGGCCCCGCATAAGCATGTCCTGGAGGAGGATAAACGATTCGCTGCCTCTCCTGGCCAGGTCAGTCCGCGAGCTCATGGACAAGTATCCCGACACAAAGGGCGTCATACACACCCACAACTACAGCCCCATACAGGCCTACATTCGCCGGCATGTCAAATCCGACAGGCTCATATTCAACCAAGGCCCTGCTGACAGGGAGAGGGCCTTCAGTGAATTCATCACGAGCCTTGAGCCAAGGGTTCTGGTCACCCCCAGCGCCTACGAGGGTGTTGACCTCAAGCACGACATATGCAGGTGGCAGCTCATAGCAAAGGTTCCCTATCCCCAGCTGAGGGACGAGCAGATAAGGAAGCGAATGAACCTGGACCCTGAATGGTACCAGTGGCTCACCATCCTGAGGCTAGTCCAGACCTATGGCAGGGGCATGCGCGACAGGGACGACTGGTGCGACACCTACATCTTTGACACCTGCTTCGGCCGCCTCTTCAGGCAAAACATGGCCAGGTTCCCGGCCTGGTTCAGGGAGAGCATTAGAACACTTCAATAGTGTCTTATTCCCGGGCCCCGGGGCGGCCTGGCTGTTCGTCAAGCTCCTGAAGAGCATGGAGTAAACCAGTATCAATCGGCTTATCGGAATAACGGAAATGTCCTATCCATAACTTTATATCTGGGATAATGAATCATTATATTGCTGAAAGCTGCCCGTAAAACAGATACCTTTAAATACCTATATATCTATATGTACATATAAGTATATATGCATATAAAAGCTGTGAGGTGTTTATGGGTGGTTACACATTCATGCAGAAAGGCATGAGTGGAATCGGAAAGAAATCTGTGACAGAATGGAAGAGAGAATCCGTCCAGAGCGTTATGCATTACCCGAGGCTCGACACTGTGATTATGGTAGAAAGGGCCATAAAGAAATACGGGCCCTGCACAAAGACAGGGCTTTCAAGAAAACTGGAGAAGAAGGTGATGTGGCCCACACTAACCCTGATACTGGACTATTTCGATACCATGGGCTTCACAATAACAGACCAGGGAGGCCACATAGTCTGGATATACAACCCGGAACTGGCCAGGAAATACTACGCAAGGAAGGAACTTAGATGGGAGCCGAAATAATATTTGAAAACATCAGACTGAAAAGAGACTACGAATCCTTAAGGGACAAGGAAGAATTCAGGAAACTCTATGATTCACTGACCAGGGCCTTTAAGGATATAGCAGAAGACCCGGGAACAGGCATACCCCTGGAAAAGTACAGGATACCAAGGGATTTGGTTTCCAGGGGCTTCACGAATCTCCGGAAATATGAGCTTCCCGGCGCATGGAGACTGATATATTCGCTGGCCGGAGACAAGATAAGGATACTGGCCATCATTCTGGAGTGGTGCGACCACAAGACCTACCAGAGAAGATATAGCGGAAGGAAAGGGAGATGACTGTTTTCAAGGGGAGAGGAGCTGCCGGCACAACCCCGGACACGTCCCGATAACTGGCTAAATAACATGAATACACCCCCCCGAGGGCAGAATCATGAAGCTCAGGGCCCTGGGCTTCACCCAGGCCGAGATAGCCGGGACCCTGGGAATAACCAGTCGGCCGTCTCCCAGCGCCTCGAGCTCATAAAGCGGCGCACCAGGCGCGAGGACCCCGACAGGCCCTTCTGGTCCCTCCTCCTGGGCCCCGGGGCGGCCTGGCTGTTCGTCAAGCTGCTGAAGAGTCTGGAGTAGGCAGGGAGCAGCTGCCCCCAATGCCAGCAATATCATCCCTGCAGCTTTTATGGGTAGCATGAAATCAATTCAGATGAAAAGCATCAGTCAGAAACCTGAATCCCGTATTTTTCTACAAGCCTTTCCCATTTTCTGTAGTTGGATGGGCTCAACAATCCTCCGGAAGATTCAGCCATTACATTTAGGGTATGTGTTTAGCTCATAAGACCCCAACCAGCTGATCATAAGGATTCAGGCCCATATTCTCCCAAGTTGATATCACGCTCATGGCGGTCTCATGGATGTATGTTCCCTTCCCGTTC
>Ga0315537_1000253_pt1 | contig 40047 bp, 35 predicted proteins | sample SalMarSW160270MG_FD_203091 | JGI IMG/M metagenome (GOLD analysis project Ga0315537, IMG submission 203091) | Salt marsh sediment microbial communities from the Plum Island Ecosystem LTER, Massachusetts, United States - Salt Marsh Sediment SW1602-70 ... | reverse complement strand
AGAGGTCCCTCCTTTCTGTTGTAACCCCTCGGTTATACCTTAATTCTGTCTCATATGCATCTGAACGAATTCAGATCAGAACTCCATTAATTCCATATTTTCATTCCCTATTTTGTTAATAACTAATTATTATCACCTAAATATAAATTAGAGGCGTTAAGGTTCTCATTAAGGTTCCACACGATCCTTTCCATGTCCCCCATCTCCCTCCTTTATCGCCTCATTTCAACCCTTTTGAATATGAACATTGGGACTAATAAGATATTAAACGACACTTACCTCATCACCTTGCTGACAACAACATGGCTCCCTTATTTTATAATCATCCGATCCAATATCTCCACTGCATTTGTGCGACAAGTGGCTTCGATGTGCTGATATTCGGGGTTTGGGTTTTTCCCCAAATACTCCTCCAACTGCTTGATAAGCCTCTGTCTAAAGCGCTCCTCGTATTCCTTATCCAATGCCTTCTCACCGGCCAACCGGCTGGAGCCCTGGACATCGTAGGCCCCTGCCTTGATGTTGCAACACCCGGTAGCAACCAGAAGTCGACCAATAGGGGTCGCAGCGGGGGGTATTTTTAACGAACTCAACCCAAGGCACCGGCGAGTTGTTTCGTGAATTGCGCTTTCCATGCCCCAGGCCACATCCGTGACATACGAGCAGATGATCATCCCCCCTGGAGGTATAACACCCCCCAGTATCTCAAAAAGCCCCTGAGCCAAATCCTCCATCCCACTGAGAACTTCGGCATCGCCATTATCGAAGGCGAACCGATCGAGATAGTGAATGTCGAGCCAACTGAATATCTGACTACTGGGGTTCCCCTTGCTGTAGATGCCGGTGACCAGGGGCTCACGACTGCGCTGCCCTTCTTTGTTTGTAAGGAAAAGATCAAGGTCGAAGTGCCCTACCCTGCGCCTGGGTTGGTATTGAGCTTGGAGGGTGAAGGGGCCTAGAGAACGATCCTGCAGGCCTGCGAGTTGCGTTGCCTCTTGCATGCCTTCAACCCTCACACGTATCCTCCCTTCGTGTCAACCCTTCGTGTCTGGACATTTAGGAAAAGTTATTGTAAGGTGAAACAGTCGGGATGTGGCTCAGTCTGGTAGAGCACCGCGTTCGGGACGCGGGGGTCGCTGGTTCAAATCCAGTCATCCCGACCATTTTTTTGCCCTCATGACGGTGCATTCGTGATAGTTGTCGCCTTTCCCGCTTCGGGATCCCGTCGTCCTTATTTCTACATTGGAGAGCGGGAGCGACATCCCCGAGTCTATAATCTATGCAAAACGGTGGGGGACAATATCCTCCTCTCTCACAAGGTAAGATGAAAAATTAGGTGACCTAATGATTCTCAATAGTCTCCTCGTGGTCTTCGCTTATCTCCTGGGCTCAATCCCTACCGGTCTTGTCCTCTCTCGTGCCCTGACCGGGAAGGACCCGCGTCAACAAGGCAGCCGCAACATCGGCGCCACCAATGTCATGCGCACCGCAGGCAAGGCCCTCGGAATCATCACCCTGCTCGGCGATGTGCTCAAGGGCATCATCCCGGTCGTCATTGCTTTGTGGCTGGTAAAAGATGACTACTGGATCGCGGGGACAGGTCTGGCTGCCTTTCTGGGGCACTGCTTCCCCGTCTATCTCCGTTTTAAAGGCGGCAAGGGGGTGGCCACGGCCCTGGGGATCTTCCTTCCGCTGGCGCCCCTGGCCGTTGTCTTTGATATCTTCTTCTTTGCCGGAGTGGTGGCTACCACCAGAATGGTCTCGGTGGGATCTCTGTTAGGTGCTGCGGCCATGCCGGTCCTCATCTGGCTCCTGGGGTACCCCCTGCCCTCTGTCATCCTGGGGATCTGCGTCGCAGTGCTTATTATCTACCGCCATAAGGAGAACATCAAACGCCTCCTAGCAGGCGGAGAGAACAGGCTCTGGGGGAGGTCATAGCCTAAAGTTTTTCTAAGATCGCCCTCCTTTTTTTCTCCTTTTTTGACAACTGTCGTGACGGCCCCTTCCTCTTGGCCGGAGCAGGCTCTTCCTCCTCCCAGTCCTCCTCCTCCATCGTGTCCCCATCCATCTCACCGGCAAGGGCCGTCTCCATCCGCCGCTCGAACGTGGGCGATGGGATAACCACCAACCCTGCGCGCTCGGCAGAGCGTCCGATCTCCCGATCAGAGGTCACCACGGCCCCGTACGGCACCTTTCGTACTCTGGCTGTAATCCACTCGTCAGCGGTCTGCCCCTGTGCAGTAAAGACCACCGTAATCCCCTCATGCCTGGTGCGCGTGCTGGAGAGGTTGAAGCCTCCCCACCCGTCGAAGACCACGGTAATGGGGTGCCCCCGGACTTGGCGATAGGCGGTCAGGCGCTCCAGCAGGGCCTCCCTCCCCTGCTCCAGATTCTGGGCATCGAGCCGTTTCAGGGAATGGGACTGCCTGATGAGGTTGTACCCATCGATAATGATCTCAAGGGGCATTATATATCCTCATGGAAGCCTTTCTGCATTTTAAACATAAAAAAGCCCCTTCATAAAGAAGGAACTTTTAGGATTTTTATTTAGTTGGGAACCCAATTACCCCCCATTAAACAAACATGGCAATCAGAGGTACGAGACCCAATCCTTGTACTGCTCCAGCTCACCGTGGGCGGCCTGGAAGAAGGTGGTCTGGATCTCCTTGGTGATGGGCCCGGGCCTCCCCACGCCGATGCGCCGGTCGTCGATCTCGCGCACCGGGGTGACCTCGGCCGCGGTACCGGTAAAAAAGATCTCGTCGGCCGTATAGAGCTCGTCACGCGTAAAGCGCTGCTCCACCACCTGCATCCCCTTGTCGTTGATGATGGTCATGACCGATGCACGGGTGATCCCGGACAAAACAGAGGTAAGGGGCGGGGTCTTGATAACTCCGTTCCTCACGAGAAAGATATTCTCACCGGTGGCCTCGGACACATAGCCGTCCGTATCGAGCATGAGGGCCTCGTCATACCCCCCCCGCACTGCCTCGCGCTTGGCAAGGACCGAGTTGACGTAGTTGCCGCAGATCTTGGCCTTGGTCATCATGACGTTCACGTGGTGGCGTGCATAGGATGAGGTCTTGACCCTGGTCCCCTGCTGCAGGGCCTCCTCCCCGAGATAGGCACCCCACTTCCAGGTAATAATGGCCACCCTGATGGGGTTGTCCTGGGGGTGCACCCCCATGGCCCCATCCCCGATGAAGACGAGAGGGCGAATATACCCTTCCTTGAGCCCATTTGTCCGCATGGTCTCTTTGCACGCCTCAATGAGTTCCTCCGGGGCAAAGGGGATCTCGATCTCGGCGATGTGGGCCGAGTCAAAGAGCCGATGGATATGCTCGGGAAGCCGAAAGACCCCGGAACGACCATCTGGGCACTGATAGCAGCGAATCCCTTCAAAAACACCCATACCATAATGGAGGGTATGGGTGAGGATGTGCACCTTGGCCTCATCCCAGCGGATGAGCTCCCCATCCATCCATATCCTGTCCACTTTTTCTACCATACCTGCTCCCCTCTCCGCTCCCGAGTGTTATCCGCTTCTTTCCATCTTGCTGATCCGGTCCAGGATGCCGTTGATGAAGGCCCCCGATTCCTCCGTACCGAACTCCTTGCCGAGATCAATGGCCTCGTTCAGGGCCACCTTGACGGGGATATCATCACAGTACAGGAGCTCAAAGACCCCCATCCGCAGGATGTTTTTGTCCACCCGGTCTATCCGCTCCAGCCGCCAGTGCGCGGAGTATTTTCCAATAAGCCTGTCGATCTCCTCGCGGTGGTGCTGAACCCCTGCAACGATCCTAGCTGCAAACTCCTTAACCTGTTTTGATGCCGAAACGCTCTGATGAAACGATTCAACGGCCTCGTGGGGTTCGAGGGGGTTGGCCTCCATCTGATAGAGGAACTGCACTGCTAATTCCCTGGCCCTGCGTCTCGCACCCAATGAAAATCCATTGCAAACCGGCGGTTATCGACCCTTCTTGACGCCCAGTTCCCGGTAGAGGTTCGCCATCTCGATGGCCGACAGGGCCGCATCCCAGCCCTTGTTCCCGACCTTGGTCCCCGCACGCTCGATGGCCTGCTCGATGGTATCGGCAGTGATCACCCCAAAGGTGATAGGGACACCGCTCTCCATGGAAAGCTGGGCGATCCCCTTGGTCACCTCGGCGCTGATATAGCTGAAGTGGGGGGTAGCCCCCCTGATAACCGCTCCGAGGCAGATGATGGCATCGTATTGATCCCGTGCCAGCACTCGTTTGGCCACCGCCGGGATCTCAAAGGATCCGGGGGTCCGGTATATATCGATGGCATCCTCCCCTGCCCCGTTTCTCCTGAGGGCATCCAGCGCACCCTCCAGAAGCCGCTCAGTAATGAAGTTGTTGAAGCGGCTCACTACGATCCCAAAGCGCAGACCATCCGCCCTGATCTTTCCCTCTACGATCTTCGCCATACTCACGCTCCTTCTATCTTCAGGACATGTCCCATCTTCTTCTGCTTGGTCTTCAGGTAGCTGATATTCTCCTGACGGGGGCTGACCTCAATAGGCACCCGCTCAACCACCTTGATGCCGTACCCCTCCAACCCGATGATCTTCTTCGGGTTGTTGGTCATGAGGCGAATCTTGTGCAGCCCCAGATCTGCCAAGATCTGGGCCCCGATGCCGTAGTCCCGCAGGTCCGCTCCGAACCCCAGTTCCTCATTGGCCTCTACGGTGTCCTTGCCGAGCTCTTGGAGACAATAGGCCTTCAGTTTATTGGCCAGGCCGATCCCCCGCCCTTCCTGCCGCATATACAGAAGGACCCCTGTGCCTTCTTTTTCTATCATCTGCATGGCGGTGTGCAGCTGCTCGCCGCAGTCGCAGCGCAACGACCCGAAGACATCGCCGGTCAGACACTCTGAATGCACCCGCACCAAGACCACATCGTCGGGCCCGATCTCCCCCTTGACCAGGGCGAGATGTTGGTGGGGATCCACATCGTTCTCGTAGAGGATCCCTTTGAACTCCCCCCCATACTCGGTGGGGAGCGTCACCGTGGCCACCCGGCGAACAAGGGATTCATTGTGCAGCCGATACGTTATGAGATCGGCAACAGTTATGATCTTGATTCCATGGCGCTTGGCAAAGGCCTTCAGATCGGGCATCCGGGCCATGGTGCCGTCTTCTTTCATGATCTCGCAAATCACACCGGCTGGCTTGATCCCTGCCAGACGGGCCAGATCCACTGATCCCTCGGTCTGCCCGGTCCTCACCAACACCCCCCCCTTCTTGGCCCGAAGGGGGAAGATATGCCCCGGACGGACTAAATCCTCCGGCTTGGCGTCATCGGCGATGGCCGCCATGATGGTTGTGGCACGATCTGCAGCCGATATCCCGGTGGTTACCCCGTGGCGGGCATCGATTGAGACGGTGAAGGCCGTGCCGAAGCTCGAGGTATTCTCATGGACCATCATAGGAAGCTTCAGTTGCGTCACCCGCTCCTCGCTCAGGGAGAGACAGATGAGCCCCCGCCCATGCATGGCCATGAAGTTGATGGCCTCGGGGGTGACCAGCTCAGCCGCCATGGTGAGGTCACCCTCGTTCTCTCGATCCTCGTCGTCCACGAGGATAACCATTCGCCCTGCCTTGATATCCTCTATGGCCTCTTCAATGGTGTTGACCATTTTCTATCCTACGTACTCCTCTGTTCTATTACTTCTGAGGGGTGAATCCGTGTTCGGCGAGGAAGGCCTCGTCTATCCCGCTTGCCCTACCGTTGCCCCCTTCCAAAAACCGCTTCACATATTTACCGATGATGTCTACTTCAATATTCACCCCATCACCAATCTTTTTCTTCCCCAGGGTGGTGTTCTCGGCGGTGTAAGGGATGATAGCAACAGTAAACTCATCTCCACGCACCCCGCTGACAGTGAGACTTACCCCCTCCACCGTCACCGAACCCTTCTCCACAAGGTAAAGTATAATAACACGCGGCACCCTGATGGTCATGTCAAGGGAACCAGCACCTCTGGTAATCTCGGCAACTGACCCCGTTGCATCCACATGACCGGTCACCAGGTGGCCGCCAAGGCGGTCGCTGATCTTGAGGGCCCGCTCCAGGTTGACCTCATCGGAGGGCCTCAGGGAACCCATGTTTGTCCGTTGAATGGTCTCAGGGGATATCTCCGCCTGGAAACCACCCTCCCAACGGCCGGTCACCGTCAGGCAGACACCGTTCACACAAATACTATCACTCACCGCTATATCTGTCAACGAAGGGGGGGTGGCGATGTTCAGGATCAACAGATCTCCCCTGCGCTGCACCTCCGTCACCGTTCCGATCCCCTCAACGATCCCGGTGAACATCTTTGCGCTCCCTGCGCTCGAGGAGTCCCTTGAGCTCCTTCATGAATTGATTGATATCCTTGAACTGGCGGTAGACCGAAGCGAATCTCACATAGGCGACTTCGTCGAGCCCCTGCAACTCCTCCATGACCCGCTCTCCAACGGCGCTGGCAGGGATCTCCTTACCGCCCCGCTCCTGGGCCCAGCTCTCGATCCGCTCCACCGCTTTCTCCAAAATATCCATGCTCACCGGTCTCTTTTCGCAGGCCTTTCTGAGACCGATCATGATCTTATCCCGGTCAAAGGGCTCCCGGCGCCCGTCCTGTTTCACCACGAGGGGAAGGGCTTCGGCCACCCGCTCATAGGTGGTGAACCGCCGATTGCAGTCATCACAGACACGCCGCCGGCGTATCTCATCCCCCTCCTTGCTCAGACGACTATCAACCACCCGATTGCTCAGACTGGCGCAGTACGGGCACTTCATCTACTCCCCCTTTTGAGATTTTTTCGGCTGTAATTCTTCCGGCTGAAACTGCTCAACAATCACTTTGGATTCCTTCCACATTTGGCGGGCCAGATCGTCGGCGTACCCCCCTTCGTATACGACCCTGATGATGCCGGCATTAATAAGCATCTTGGTGCAGATGATACAGGGGAGGTTGGTACAGTAGAGGGTGGCGCCGTTGATGGAAATCCCATAATAGGCGGCTTGAATAATGGCGTTCTGCTCGGCGTGCAACCCCCGACAGAGCTCGTGTCGCTCGCCTGAGGGTATGTGTAATGTATCCCGCAGACAGCCGACATCGAGACAGTGGACCAGCCCCGAGGGGGCGCCGTTGTATCCGGTAGCCAGGACCTTCTTGTCTTTAACGATAACCGCACCCACCTGTCGCCTGAGACAGGTGGACCTGCTGACCACCAGCCGGGTGATCTCCATAAAATACTCATCCCAGCTTGGACGTGCCATGTATCTAATCGTTGTTGAGCCGATCCCGATAAAAGGGGAACTCGCGGCAGAACTCCTCTGCCTGCTGGGCCACGCGCTTTTGCACGGCAGGGTCTGAATGGCTGTCAAGGACCTCAACTATAAACGAGGCGATCAGGGTCATTTCTTTTTCCCGCATCCCCCGGGTGGTCACGATAGGGGTGCCGATCCTGATCCCGCTGGTAATCACAGGGCCATGCTGGTCGAAGGGGACCATGTTTTTGTTCACGGTAATACCGGCCCGCTCCAGGGCCTGTTCCGCCTCTTTGCCGGTAATCCCTTTGTTGGTCAGGTCGATGAGGACGAGGTGGTTATCCGTTCCCCCGGAGACGATCTTGAAACCCGCGCCCTCCAGCTCCGCAGCCAGGACCTGGACGTTTCGCACCACCTGCTGCTGGTAGGCCTGGAACTCCTCGGTCATGGCCTCTTTAAAACAGACCCCCTTGGCGGCAATCACGTGCATGAGCGGGCCCCCTTGAATCCCGGGGAAGACACTCTGGTCAATAAGGTCACTGAATTCTCTCTGGCAGAGAATGAAACCGCCGCGAGGACCTCGCAAGGTCTTATGCGTCGTAGAAGTCACAAAGTGGGCATGAGGGACCGGTGAGGGGTGGACTCCGGCGGCAACAAGCCCGGCAATATGCGCCATGTCTGCCATCAGATATGCCCCGACCTCATCGGCGATCTCCCGAAAGCATTGAAAGTCGATGATCCGAGAATAGGAGCTGGCTCCGGCAATGATCATCTGGGGCCGCACCTTCTTGGCGAGAGAAAGGATCTCGTCGTAGTCAAGACATTCCGTCTCGCGCGACACACCGTAAAAGTGCGCCTTATAGAGCCTCCCCGAAAAGCTGACATGGTAGCCGTGGCTCAGATGCCCGCCATGGGCGAGATCCATTCCCAGGATGGTGTCCCCGGGGTTCAGGACGGCGAAACAGGCCCCCATATTGGCTGCCGTCCCCGAGAGGGGTTGGACATTGGCGTGATCGGCTCCGAAGAGCTTCTTGGCCCGCTCAATGGCGAGCCGCTCCACTATGTCTACATACTCACAACCACCGTAGTATCGCTTGTCGGGATATCCTTCAGCATACTTGTTGGTAAGGATCCCCCCTTGGGCCTCAAGTACCGCCTCACTCGTGTAGTTTTCCGAGGCGATCAATTCGATCTTATTCTCCTCGCGTAGGGTTTCCCGCTCGATGGCCTCCGCCATATCCGGGTCGACTGCCCTCAGGCTGGCCTTCAGATCTGTCAAACTTGAAAGTTCCTCCTCTCTATGGCCTCGATCTTTTCCAGCCTGCGCACGTGTCTGTCTCCTTGAAATTCCGCCTCCATCCATGCCGCAACCATCTCCCGTGCCAGACCCGGCCCGACGATCCTCCCCCCCATGACCAAGATATTGGCGTTGTTGTGCTCTTTGGCCATGCGGGCGGCATAGACGTGGTTGACAAGGGCCGCACGCACGCGCGGGAATTTATTGGCTACAATGCTCATACCGATACCGGTGCCACAGATGAGTATACCCCGTTCTATCTCTCCGGTCGAGACCTTCTTTGCCACCGCTTCGCCGAGATCAGGATAGTCCACTGACCCTTCGTCGAAGCATCCCAGATCCTCAACCTCATGCCCCAGGTCCATCAAGAAGGTCTTCAGATCTTCCTTGAGGCGGAACCCCCCGTGATCGCACGCCATGGCTGTCAGCATCTCACCCCTCACTGCGTTTGAAGACCAGCGTTGCGTTGGTCCCCCCAAAGCCGAAGGCATTGGAGATGGCCACCCGCACGTTCCCCTCCCGCGCTGTGTTGGGCACATAGTCTAGATCACAGCGGGGGTCAGGATTTTCATAGTTGATGGTGGGGGGCATAATCTTATCCCTGATGGAGAGGCAGGTGAAGACGGCCTCAGTACTCCCCGCAGCCCCTAAGAGGTGGCCGGTCATCGACTTGGTGGAGCTGACCGGCAATTTATAGGCATAGTCCCCAAAGACACGCTTAATGGCCAACGTCTCAGTGAGATCGTTAAGCTCAGTGGAGGTCCCGTGGGCATTGACGTAATCGACCTCCTCCGGGGAAAGTTTGGCGTCTTGCAAGGCCTTCTGCATACACCTGGCCGCCCCATCCCCCTCGGGATCGGGGGCCGCCAGGTGATAGGCATCAGCGTTATACCCGTAGCCGATCATCTCAGCGTAGATCGCGGCCCCCCGCTTGCGGGCATGTTCCAACTCCTCCAGGATCATGATGGTGGCACCTTCTCCCATGACAAAGCCATCGCGATCCCGCTCAAAGGGACGGCTGGCGCGCTCCGGCTCATCGTTTCTCGTGGAGATGGCCTTCATGGCGTTAAACCCCCCCACAGCCAAGGGGGTGATGGTGGCCTCCACCCCGCCGGCGATGATAGCATCGGCATCGCCGTGCTGGATGCACCGAAAGGCCTCACCGATGGAATGGGACCCGGTGGCACAGGCAGTGACCACACAGAGGTTGGGACCCTTGGCGCCGACGTGGATGGCGATCTGTCCTGAGGCCTCGTTGGCGATGAGCATGGGGATAAAAAAAGGGGTCATCCGCTGCGGTCCCCGCTCCAGGAGGACCTTGTGGTACTTCTCAATGCTTGTCAATCCCCCCAAGCCGGTGCCGACGATGACCCCGATCCTTTCGTCGTTCTCCTCGGAGATCTCCAGACCCGCATCATCCAGGGCGATACGGGTCGCCGCCAGGGCATAATGGATAAAGATATCCATCTTCTTGATCTCCTTCGGCTCAATGTAGTCCTCGGAGCGGAAACCCTTGATCTCGGCGGCGATCTTGGTATCAAAATCGGTGGTGTCGAACTTCGTTATGAGGCCAACCCCGGAAACCCCCTCGCATATCTTCTCCCACACAGAGTTAATACCGATTCCCTGAGGGAGTACGAAGCCGACACCCGTGACGACTACCCTCCTACTCAAACTATCACCTCGATCGTTGTAATGTTACCCCTCGTCAGATCTCGACGAGGGGAAGATAACCTGTAGTGAAGATCTTCAACAGGGCGGAGGCGATAAGAGCTGGGGAGGCAGTACCCCCTCTCCCTTATACGCGCTCCTGGATGTACTTTAAGGCATCGCCGACGGTCACGATCTTCTCGGCATCTTCATCGGGTATCTCTATGCCGTACTCATCCTCCAATGCCATTACCAACTCCACCAAATCCAGAGAATCGGCACCTAAGTCATCGACAAACTTGGCCTCGGGTACAACCTCATTCTCACTCACCCCGAGCTGCTGTACAATCAGTTCTTTCAACTTTGCCTCCAGAGACATCGAGTGCTACCTCCTTTTTTCTTAAGTTTTCTCTCTCCTAACCTATCAGGTGAGGAGAGTATTTTCAAGCACCTTTCAACTGCACCAGACTCGCCAGATCCTCCAGATGAAGCATCTCCCGTGTCCCATCGATGCGGCGCAGCAAACCTATCAACACCTTCCCCGGCCCTATCTCAACAAATCGTTCCACGCCCAACTGAATCATCCGTCTCATCGAATCTTCCCACCTCACAGGACTGCTCACCTGCCGGACCAAAAGATCCCGCACCTGATCCTTCGCGGTGTTGGGCTCGGCCTCGACATTGGTCACCACCGGGGTTTTGAGTTCATTAATAGTTATCTGGGCCAGCTCAGCACCCAGCTGTTGGCCAGCGGTCTCCATGAGGGGGGAATGAAATGGGGCACTTACCTGCAGCAGCATGGCCTTCTTCGCCCCCATAGCCTGGGCCATAGCGATCCCACGCTCAATTGCCTTCATTGCGCCGGAGATTACAATTTGGCCGGGTGAATTGAAGTTGGCAGGGGTTAGTACCTCTCCCTGCGCTGCCCGCTGACAGAGCTCCTCTACCTGCGGGCGCTCCAAGCCCAAGACGGCTGCCATGCCCCCTGTCCCTACCGGGACTGCCTCTTGCATAAACTTCCCGCGTAATCTTACCATCTTGACGGCATCACGAAAGCTCATGGCCTCGGCGGCCACCAAGGCACTGAATTCCCCGAGACTGTGACCGGCAAGATAATCGGCATGCCACCCCACCTCCGCCCGCAAAACCCGCAAAGCCGCGATACTCACCGTCAGGATTGAGGGCTGCGTATTGGCCGTCAGCTTTAGCTCCTCCTCCGGACCGTCAAAACAGAGGCGCTGGAGGTCAAACCCAAGGGCATCGTTGGCCTCATCAAAGATCTCTTGGGCGACGGGAAAATGGTCGGCGAGTTCCCTCCCCATCCCCACATATTGAGACCCCTGCCCCGGAAAGATGAAGGCCGCCTTCCCCATCAACTTCTCCTGCTGGCGAACTCCTTGATGAGCTCCAGGGCGATGTTGTTGCGCTGGATTTGACTGGTCCCCTCGTAGATCTGGAGGATCTTGGCATCCCGCATCATCTTCTCCACCGGGAAATCCTTCATATACCCGTATCCACCGAGGACCTGCACGGCATCGACAGTAACCTTCATGGCCATCTCGCTGGGGAAGAGTTTGGCTATGGCCGATTCTTTGCTGTAGCGCTTGGGATTGTTGTCGATGTGCCGGCTCACGGCGTAAACGAGGGCGCGGGCTGCTTCGATATTGGCAGCCATATCGGCCAGGATGTGTTGGATGGCCTGAATGGAGATGATCTTCTGACCAAACTGGACTCGCTCCCGGGCATATCGCGCCGCTTGCTCAAAGGCCCCTTGAGCAAGCCCCACGGCCTGCGCACCGATTCCCGGACGGGACATATCAAAGGTCTTCAGGATAATGATAAGGCCGATGCCCTCTCGCCCCCCGATGAGGTTCTCCTTGGGAATCCTGCAATCTTCGAAGACCAATTCCCTGGTGGCCGAGGACCGAATCCCCAATTTCTGCTCCTTCTTGCCGAAAGAGAACCCTTTAGTTCCCTTTTCCACTATAAAACCGCTGATCCCGCGCGGTCCCCGCTTCTTATCCGTGACGGCAAAGACGGAGTAAATCTCCGCCTCGCCACCGTTGGTGATCCACTGTTTGGTCCCGTTGAGGATATAGCTATCACCATCTTTCTGCGCCGTGGTCTGTATCGCGGCCACATCGCTTCCCGCATTGGCCTCGGTAGCACCAAAGGCGGCTAGTCGCTTGCCGCTGGCTATCTGGGGGAGGTACGTTTTTTTCTGTTCCTCGGTACCATGGAGCAGGATAGGATATGCCCCCAATCCACTGCTGGCAAAGCTGGTCGATACCCCGATACAGGCCTTACTCAACTCCTCCACCACAAGGCAGTTATCAAGCACACCACCTCCGAAACCACCGTATTCCTCGGGGATGAAGACCCCAAAGAGCCCTGCTTCGGAACAGGTATGCATGATCTCCCACGGAAATTCCTCCTTTTCGTCCAACTCCGCCCTCACCGGCACCACCTTTTCTTCGGCTATCTTGCGGGTGAGTTCTTTGAGCATCTGCTGTTCTTCGGTAAAAAAATATTCCACTGCGACACCCCCTTGAGGACAATTTCAGTACATCACTTTTTCCTTGAGCTGCGTCCATATTCGAGAGGCGGTCTCCCCGCCCAACCGCTTCAGATCTTGACTCTGGCACAGGGCATCGCTCAAAAGCCGGTTGATATCACTTTGTACATACTTGGAGGCGGCCCGGATAGCGCTTTTGATCGCCTTAGCGGAAGAGTGTCCATGACAGATAAAACAGGTCCCGTTTATGCCCAAAAGTGGAACCCCTCCATACTCGGAGTAATCGATCCGGCGTTTAATGCCCTCCTGGGCCTGCCGCATAAAGAAATATCCGATTCTGGCCCACAGGCTCTTGCGGGTTGCTGCCCTTAACATGGCGATAAAGGAGTCTGCGATTCCCTCGCTGCTCTTCAAGGCCACATTCCCCGTAAACCCATCGCACACGACGACATCGACGATGCCGCTGGAGATATCCGTTCCTTCGACATACCCGATATAGTTCAACTCGCTCTTCCTCAAGATGGCGTGGACCCGTTTGGTGAGCTCATTTCCCTTACTATCCTCCTTGCCGTTGCTTAAGAGGCCCACCTGAGGACGGTCCTTACCCAAAATAAATCGGGCATAGATCTCCCCCATGATGGCGAACTGCACCAGGTGAATGGGCTTACAGTCCACATTTCCACCAGCATCTATCAGGATTGAAGTCCCGTTGAGGGTGGGGTGAATGCTGGCCAGAGCTGGCCGCTCCACCCCCTCTAACTTCCTCATCTTCAACATACTGATGGCCATGGCCGCCCCAGAGTTACCAGCCGTCACCACTGCATCACACCTTCCGCTCTTCATGAGGTCTATCGCCACGCTCATCGATGAGTCTTGTCTGGACCGGAGGACGCGTGCCGGCGACTCATGCATCTGCACTGCGTGCGCCGCATGGACGATGCTCGCCGGTACCCCCTTCAGCAAATGGTGTTTGGCCCATTCTCTTTCTATCGACGCCCTGTCGCCGACGAGGATCACCTCATCCAGGTCCAGCTTCTTGGCCGCCAGGAGTGCCCCTTCTACAATGGCCTCGGGGGCATAATCACCCCCCATGGCATCTACCGCAACCTTCATTGCCTGTATCCTTATTAATCAGTCATGAGGCAGAGTTAAACTTCCTCCACCTCGACGATCTCCTTGCCTTTATACGTACCGCAATGGGGACAGACACGGTGGGGCAGTTTTGGCTCATGACATTGAGGACAGAGTGAGAGGCTGAGAGGATGCAACCGGTCATGGCTTCTCCTCTTATTTCGCCTCGTCTTGGAAGTTCTTCTCTTCGGAAGGGCCATTATCTTCTCCTGTGGGGTAGGTTCTGCTTAACACTATGTAACACGGCGAACCGGGGGTCGCTCTGCCAGCGATCACACCCGCATTCTCCGAGATTAAGATCTGCCCCGCATATGCTGCACAACCCTTTACATCCGTCATGACAGAGGGGCTTCATGGGGATGTTCAGCCATATCTGCTCCTCTACGATATCCTTGAGCTCGATCCCTCCCTCGGGCAGAAAGCAGACGTCCATGTCATCCTGCAACAGTTCCATGTCCTCATCCCTCGGGGCGTCTTTCATGAGGATGAAACATTCCTCAAACTCTAATTCGATAGGAAGGATACATTCCTTCAGACATCGAGCGCAGTGGAGCGACAGTGCTGTCCTGATACGCCCTGTGACCTCTATGCCCGTGGGGGTAAGCTGAAAAAAGAGCTTCCCCTCCGGCGCTGAGACTACTTCCGTCTCCTGCTCCGCTTCTCTATGAGGCCCCTGCAGAAGAAAAGGGGGCAGTTCATCTAATGATATTTCCCTCCCTTCCGGAGGGATGTCTTCCCATCTAACTTTCATGTGAATGATGAGAACTCCCCTTCGTTAAATCATCCGTCGGCAAGCGTTGAATGACCACTAAATTTAAAAACATAAGTATATATATCTTCTTTTGTTTGTCAAGGCCAAAAAAGGGACATTTTGGAGAAGAAACTGATCATCCATGGCGTTCACAACCGGGGGAAGGAGATGTAGAGGGATACTCAAGGCTCCCCTAGCGCTACACCGATTCAACACAAATGGATTGACTTTGGTAAGAAGAATGCTTCAGAGTTAAAAATAATACAAGACACCTCTTGCGTAGATCAAGAGATTTCTCTACAATAAAAACCAAGGAGAAGCTTCATGGGAGAAAAAATCGTTATTTTCGACACTACGCTACGTGACGGGGAACAATCTCCCGGCGCAGCTATGAATGTGGCAGAAAAAGTGAGGATTGCCCAGCAACTGGAGAAACTAGGAGTCGATGTTATTGAAGCGGGTTTCCCCATTTCTTCACAGGGGGATTTTGAGGCGGTCAAGACGATTGCCGGAGTCCTCACCCATTCGGAAGTGGCTGCCCTGGCCAGAGCAAATCCTCAGGATATAGAGCGGGCTTGGGAGGCGATCAAGGAGGCCAAATTCCCGCGCCTCCATACCTTTATCTCGACCTCTGATATCCACCTGAAACACCAGTTGAAGAAATCGCAAGAAGAGGTGATCCGGATTGCCGCTCAATCCGTTGCACAAGCCAAGCAATACACCCCGAATGTCGAATTCTCAGCCATGGACGCGACCCGCAGTGAGATTCCGTTCCTTGCAGCGGTGGTTGAAGCGGCCGTACAGGCCGGGGCAACAACGATCAATATTCCTGATACCGTGGGCTATGCAATTCCTTCGGAGTTTGGAGAGTTGATTCGAACTCTTCGACAAACGGTCAAGGGGATCGAGAAGGTTACCCTGAGCGTTCACTGTCACGATGACCTTGGTCTGGCAGTTGCCAATTCCCTCAGTGCGATCCAGAACGGCGTTAGACAGGTAGAGTGCACGATCAATGGCATCGGGGAAAGAGCAGGCAATACCTCGCTCGAAGAAGTGGTCATGGCCATCCGTACAAGGAAGGATCTGTTCGGACTCTCTACGCAGGTCGTTCCCAAACATATCTTTGCTACGAGCCGCCTCATCTCAAAGATCACGGGCATGGTAGTGCAGCCCAACAAGGCCATCGTGGGTTCGAATGCCTTTGCCCATGAATCGGGGATTCATCAGGATGGTGTCCTCAAGGAGAAACAGACGTATGAAATCATGACCCCTGAATCAGTGGGAATTCCGAAATCCTCTCTCGTCTTGGGGAAGCTCTCAGGGAGACATGCGTTCAAAGAACGGCTGAAGGAATTAGGGTTTCGGCTCCCAGAGAAAGATTTTGAAATGGCCTTTACCCGGTTCAAAGAGCTGGCGGACAAAAAACGTGAGATCTATGATGAGGATATTGAGTCGATCGTGGCCGAGGAAATCCTCCGCATATCCGATCGTTTTAAACTTGTCTATCTCAACGTCGTTGCAGGAAACATGACCGTTCCCACGGCCACGGTCAAGATGGAGGTGGATGGAGAAGTCATCCAGGAGGCCGGTTTTGGCGACGGGCCGGTGGATGCAATCTTCAAGACGATCAAGAAGATTACCCGCACACGGTCAAAACTCCTTCACTTCGCCATCAACGCGATCACTGGCGGTACGGAGGCCCAGGGGGAGGTGACCGTACGGCTGGAGGAAAAAGGCCGGACAGCGATTGGTCAAGGTGCCGATACGGACGTGATTGTGGCCAGTGCCAAGGCCTACATCAATGCCCTGAACAAGCTGGAGTATCGAAAGAAGGAGTTGCGAGGACTATAACATGGGAAAGACGATAACCGAAAAGATCTTGGCCGTCCATGCCGGCCTTGAGGAGGTTGTGCCGGGTCAGATCATCAACGCCCAGGTGGATGTGGCCCTGGGGAATGATATCACCGCCCCCTTGGCCATCCAGGCCTTCAGGGAGATGGGGGCCACTAAGGTCTTTGATAAAGACAAGGTCATCCTGGTACCCGATCACTTTACCCCCAATAAGGACATCCAGTCGGCCGAACAGAGCCGACTGATGCGGGAGTTCGCCCGCGAACAGGGGCTCACGCACTATTTCGAAGTGGGGCGGATGGGGATCGAACACGCCCTGTTACCCGAAATGGGACTGGTGGGACCTGGGTACCTCGTCATTGGGGCAGACAGTCACACCTGCACCTACGGCGCCCTGGGGGCTTTTGCTACCGGGGTGGGGAGTACCGACCTGGCCGCTGCCATGGCCACCGGTGAGATGTGGCTCCGGGTCCCTGAGACGATCAAGTTCATATATTCTGGCCGTCCCCAGCCGTGGGTTGGAGGCAAAGACCTCATCCTGTATACCATCGGGGCAATCGGGGTAGACGGGGCCCTCTATAAGGCCATGGAGTTCACCGGGGAGGCAATCGACAACCTTGAAATGGCAGGGAGGCTCACCATGGCCAATATGGCCATCGAGGCCGGCGGGAAAAACGGCATCTTCTCTCCCGATGATATCACCCTGAAATATCTCAGCGGGAGGCTTGATACCGGATATACCCTCTACCACAGCGACGAAGACGCCTCCTATGCCGAGATCAAGGAATTTGAAGTCTCCACCATCGAGCCCCAGGTGGCATGCCCCCCATCCCCTGCCCATGTGCAGGGGGTGCGCGCATTGCATGGGACAGCAATCGACCAGGCGGTTATCGGCTCATGCACGAACGGAAGACTGGAGGATCTGAGGCTCGCTGCCGAGATCATCCGAGGCAAGAAGGTGGCTCCGTATGTCCGGCTCATCGTGATCCCCGCCACCCAGGAAATCTATCTGCAGGCCCTCCGAGAGGGGCTGTTGGAGGTCTTTGTGGAGGCGGGTGGAGCAGTGAGCACCCCCACCTGCGGTCCGTGTCTTGGAGGGCACATGGGGGTCTTGGGGGCGGAAGAGGTGGCCATCGCCACCACCAACCGAAACTTCGTGGGTCGGATGGGTCACCCCACCAGCCAGGTTTATCTCGCCAACCCCGCGGTGGCGGCAGCTAGTGCCATCATGGGGAAAATCGTTCATCCTGAAGAAGTGATAGGCAAAGGGTAATCGACTATCGGCTCAAGGAGAACGTTTTCTCCCCTTCCACAAGAATAACAATAATACATTACTCTCTTTCACTATGGATACCATTTCTCTGCTCATACAGATACCTCCCCGGGAAATAGCCTACCTCAACTTCGTCTTTGAGTCGTATGAAGGGGTGGCTGCGGTCAGGACCATTGATCCTCACAAGGGCATTGTTGAATTGATGGTCTCACCCCATTATCAGGAGGAAATCAAAGAAATTCTAAAGGATCTCGCTGAAGAGTTCCCAGTTCACGATCTGGATTCTGAGACTACAGACTAATGCGCTGAAGCCGCTCGACCGCCTCCTCCAGCCTCGCCTCCGACACGGTCAGGGCGAGGCGCACATATCCCTCTCCTGCCTCGCCGAAGCCGCTTCCAGGGGTGAGCACTACCCCTGCCTCATCAAGCAGAAGAGTAGCGAACGAGGCTGAATTGTGCCCAGGAGGCACTTTGACCCAGAGATAAAAGGTTGCCTTGGGAGGGTTCACCTCCAGTCCTATTGCGCGGAGTCCAGCAACCATAATGTCGCGCCGCCTCTGGTAGATCATGCGCACCTGTTCCAAATCGGATTGATCCCCTTCTAAGGCCTCTATCCCGGCCCATTGAATAGCCTGAAAGACCCCTGAATCGATATTGGTCTTGGCCTTTCCCAGTCCGGCTATGATCTCTCTGTTCCCTACCGCAAAGCCCAGACGCCACCCTGTCATATTATAGGTCTTGGAGAGAGAGTGAAATTCAATGCCGACTGCTTTGGCACCTTCCACCTCCAAAAAACTGGGCGGTGTATAACCCTCAAAGCAGATCTCACTGTAGGCCGCATCGTGACAGACGATCAAATGGTAGCGCTGGGCAAACTCCACCACAGCGGCAAAAAATTCTTTGTCCGCCACGGCCGCTGTCGGGTTGTTGGGATAATTGATGAAAACCAGCGCGGCCTGCTCAGCCACCTCCGGAGGAATCTGATCCAGATCGGGCAAAAAGCCATGCTCCTCCTTCAGGGGCATGAAAAAGGAATGTCCCCCGGCGAAAACCGTCCCCACATGGTAGACCGGATATCCAGGGCTGGGAACAAGAGCGTAAGCCCCTGGGTTAATAAAGGCCAGAGGAATATGGGCAATTCCCTCTTTGGAACCGATCAGTGCAATGGCCTCACCGTCCGGATCCAGCTGCACCCGAAATCTACGCTCATACCATCGGCTCACCGTTTCCCTAAACTTCCGTAACCCCTCATAGCTGGGGTAGCGGTGGTTCTGGGGATCAAGGACCGCCTCCCTCATTCGCTCCACAATCCTCTGCGGAGTGGGAAGATCGGGGTCACCTACCCCCAGATCGATGAGATCCACCCCTTTGGCCCTCAACGCAGCCTTCTTCCGATCCAGCTCCGCAAAGAGGTAGGGGGGGAGGGCCGTGAGCCTCTCTGCCATCTCTACTATCGTCTTACCCTTCAATGACGCCTCCTGTCCTTTTCTCATCTTATATGTACACTGACATTATACGACAACAAAACCGCGAGCACGATATATTACCTGGCATCCATCAAAAAAAGCAAGGGTCGTTTGCCCCCTACCGAGAGATCACCGTGCTCACTTGAAAAAAATGACTCTTAATCAAGGATATTCATTATTCGATGATGAAAAAACTGCAATAGGTGAGAAAATAACCATAAAATAGGAAAAATGATAAGAAATCAGGAAATTATAACCCCAGTGAACTCTGTAAGGATATAGAGAAACTGTATCTGCGCTTGGGAAATTAGCAGTGACAAATATTGACAGATATGCTAAAAAGTGATAGATATAATACAATAATAATTATACGCCTTCCAGCGGAAAGAGGATATAATCATGTCCTTAAGGCTTGGCCAGCTCCTCCTCAAAGCGGAGATCATCACCGAAGACCAACTGAAGCAAGCGCAGGGGGAACAGAAACTCAAGGGGATACACCTGAGTTCTGTCTTGATAGAGATGGGCTTCATCTCGGAGGACGACCTCCTCTCCTTCCTCCACAAGCGGTATGGGATGCCCTCTATCAACCTCTCCGAGCTGGAATTGGATCCTAAGCTCATCGGGCTCTTGGGGGAGGAGTTCATGCATAAGCATCAGGTGGTTCCGGTCCGAAGGAGCGGTTCCACGCTCTATCTTGCCCTGGTCGATCCTTTTAACGTTTCGGTGATAGATGATATCAAATTCCGCACCGGATATCATGTGGAGACCTTGGTGGCCTCCGAAACGGACATCAAGACGGCCATAGACAGACACCTCCACCCCACTGCATCCATTGACGGGGCCCTCGCCGACTTCGAGGATGAGGGAATGGAGGTAGTCAAAACCGATGAAACCTTTGACATCAGTGAGCTAGAAAAGACCGCTGAAGAGGCCCCTGTTGTAAAACTGGTCAACCTCATTCTCGCGGATGCCATCACAAAAGGAGCCAGCGATATCCATATTGAGCCGTATGAAAAATTCATGCGGGTGAGAGAGCGGATCGATGGGGTCCTCTACGAGGTGATGAGGCCGCCTATTCAGATGAAAAACGCCCTTACTTCCCGTGTCAAGATCATGTCCCAATTGGATATCGCTGAACGCCGCCTCCCCCAAGGAGGGCGTTTTCTGATCAGGATGCAGAACAGGGAGATGGACTTTCGGGTGTCGCTCATCCCCACCCTCTTTGGCGAGAAGGTAGTCATGCGGCTCCTCGACAAGACAAAACTCCAGCTCGATCTAACCAAATTGGGCTTTGAGTCTGATGCCCTGGAGATATTCCGCACGGCCATCTTTAAACCGTACGGGATGATCTTGGTGACCGGACCGACGGGGAGCGGGAAGACCACTACCCTCTACTCTGTCCTCTCGGAGTTAAATAAGGTCTCGGAAAATATCTGCACTGCCGAAGATCCGATAGAGTTCAATCTCCCTGGCGTTAACCAGGTCCAGATGCATGAGGGCATTGGGCTCAACTTTGCCGCCTCGCTGAGAGAATTCTTGCGTCAGGACCCGGACATCATCCTGGTGGGAGAGGTCAGGGATCTGGAAACGGCCGAGATAGCGGTAAAGGCCGCCTTGACAGGACACTTGGTCCTCAGCACTCTGCATACCAACGACGCCCCCAGCACCATCGGGCGTCTGCTGGACATGGGGGTGGAACCATTTCTCGTCTCCTCCTCGCTGCTCATGACGGTGGCGCAGCGATTGATCCGCTGCATTTGCCCTGATTGCAAGGAGCCAATCGACGTGCCGCCTGAGGCCCTCATTGACCTTGGGGTCCCAGAAGAGGAGGTCTACGATTTTCAGTGCTATAAGGGATCGGGATGTAGCAAGTGTAGCAATATCGGGTATCGCGGCAGATTATCGTTGTTCGAGGTGATGCCCATGGATGATGAGGTCAAGGAGTTGACCCTGCGGCGGGCCGCCGCCAATGAGATCAAACGGGCGGCTACCCAGACGGGGATGAAGACCTTACGACAGAGCGGGATCGCCAAGATCAAACTGGGGATAACCACCATCGAAGAGGTGCTCAGGGTAACCGTCGATTAGACGCTATCAGCAATAGAATAAGGATGAGCCATGCCACTCGACCTCCAAGACCTCCTCAAGACAATGATCGAAAATGACGCCACCGACCTTCACATCACCACCGGCACTCCTCCCCAGATTCGCGTGTACGGCCGCCTGATCCCTTTAGAACTCCCCCCCCTGACCGGTGCCGATACTAAAAGACTCGCATACAGTGTGATCACCGATGCCCAAAAACAGCGGTTTGAAGAGGAACACGAGCTCGACTTCTCCTTTGGGATAAAGGGGCTGTCAAGGTTCAGGGGAAATATCTTTTTTCAGCGGGGGATGGTGGGGGCTGCCATCCGTACCATACCCTATAAGATCAGGGGTTTTCGGGATCTAGGCCTCCCTCCTATCATAGAGGAACTGATCAGGAAACCAAAAGGGCTCCTTCTGGTCACCGGGCCAACCGGCTGCGGTAAATCCACCACCCAGGCCGCCATGATCGATCAGATCAATGAGGAGAGAAATGCCCACATCATCACCATCGAAGACCCTATCGAATACCTCCACCCCCACAAGGGATGTATCTTGAACCAGCGGGAGGTGAACGCCGATACCTTTAGCTTCACCTCAGCGCTGAAACACGTCCTGCGCCAGGACCCCGACGTGGTCCTTCTCGGCGAAATGCGGGACCTGGAGACCATCGAAGCGGCCCTCACCATCGCCGAGACCGGACATCTGACCTTGGCCACCCTCCACACCAACTCCTGTACCGAGAGCGTAAGCAGGATCATCGATGTCTTCCCCCCGCACCAACAACCGCAGGTCAGGACCTTACTCTCCTTTGTCCTGGAAGGAATCCTCAGTCAACAGCTCCTACCCAAGGCCAGCGGGGCGGGGTTGGCCCTGGCCCTGGAAGTTTTGATCCCCAATTCAGCCATCCGGAACCTCATCAGGGAGGACAAGATCCATCAGATCTACGGACAGATGCAGGTGGGACAACTCAAGTTCGGGATGCAGACCATGAATCAGTCCCTTTTCTCTCTCTACGAAAGGGGGTTTATCACCCTGAACGACGCCATGGGCAGGTCTCCCAACTTGGAGGAATTACGCAGCATGTTGGGGGAATCCGCGGAAAAGAAGAAATAACGTAAAAGGAGTTAACCATGCCAAAATACGCGTGGGAGGGGCGACTCCCACAAGGGGGATTTCGCAAGGGAGAGCTTGAGGGCCCGAACGAACTGGCCGTGCGGGCCTACCTCAGACAACAGCAGATCATCCCCACCAAGATCGTCAAAAAGGCGACAGCGATCAAGATCACCCTACCCTTCATGAAGGGGAAGGTGAAGAAGAAGTCACTGGCGATCTTCACCCGTCAAATGGCCACCATGATCGATGCAGGGCTCCCCTTGGTCCAGTCCTTGGACATATTAGCCCAGCAGGAGGAAGACGAGACCTTTCAGGATGTCATCAAAACGATAAAAAATGAAGTGGAGGCCGGGGCCACCTTGGCGGCGGCCCTGCAGAAGCATCCCCGTGTCTTCGATGATATGTACGTCAATTTAGTGGTAGCGGCGGAGGAGGCAGGCACGCTCGATGTCATCCTCAGTCGCCTGGCCACCCATATTGAAAAAATGGAGGAGCTGAAAAAGAAGATTAGAGCAGCCATGGTCTATCCCGCCATGATTGTGACCGTGGCCATCGGCGTCACCATCGTCTTGATGGTCTTTGTTGTCCCGGTCTTTGAGAAATTATTTGCGGGGATAGGCTCAACGCTCCCCATGCCGACCCGGGTCGTTATCGCCGTGAGCAATATCTTCAAGAGCTATTTACCCATCGTCATCGCCATTGTTGTAGTCCTGGTTATAGTACTGCGGCGATACTATAAAACGGAAAATGGGAAGCGGCGAATCGACGATTTAATGCTCAAACTCCCCATCTTTGGAGAACTTATCAGAAAGGTAGCCATCGCCAGGTTCGCCCGTACTTTGGGTACCTTGGTGAGCAGCGGTGTGCCCATACTGGAGTCCCTCAATATCGTGGCTGGGGCGGCTGGGAATAAGGTGGTCGAAGAGGCCATCTTAAAGGGCCGGATCAGTATCAGTGAGGGACAAACCATCTCTGAGCCATTGTCGCAAAGCGGCGTCTTCCCCGTCATGGTAACCCAGATGATCTCTGTGGGGGAAACCACCGGCTCCCTCGAACTCATGCTCAATAAGGTCGCCGACTTCTACGAGTCCGAAGTCGATACGGCCGTGGCCACCCTGAGCTCCATGCTCGAGCCAGTCTTAATGATCTTCTTGGGTGTGATTGTCGGAGGGCTGGTCATCGCCATGTACCTGCCCATCTTTAAGATGGCATCGGCCTTTTAATCAAAAGCACAAATGCAGCAGCGCCTACAAAAGTTAATCCTCTACCGATTCATCCTCGCTACGATAACCCTTCTTATGGGTTTGTTCTTTCAGTTGAAAGGCGTATCCACCTTTTGGGGACCCTATGTCTTTTTCTACATTCTCATCATTCTCATCTATGCCACCACCATTGTCTTTGCCCTCTTCATCCGCAAGGTCAAAAATTTCCCATTCTTAATCTATGCCCAGACAACGACAGATGCCGTGATCATCACCGGGATCATCTATATCACCGGTGGTGCCATGAGCGTCTTTACCCCGCTTTACATATTAGCGATTTTGGAGGCCGGGGTCATGTTGGAAAGGCAAGGCGGCCTCATGGCGGCATCGGTCTGCAGTATCGCTTATGGACTTCTTCTGAATCTGGAATACCACTGGGTGATACCTTCCCTCGCCCCTCGCTTCCCCTATCACAATGTCGTCTTGCTTTACACACTGTTTGTCTACATCCTCGCCTTTTTTCTCTCAGGATACCTCACCGGCTATCTGGCTGAGGAGGTGAAAAAGAGGGGAAAGGAGCTGAGCAAGAGCCGAGAGGACTTTAGTCGGCTCGAGGCCTTCAACCGCGATGTTATACAGAGCATTCAGAGTGGGTTGCTGACCATCAACCTGAAAGAACGAATAACCTTTTTAAACAAAGCGGGGGAAGAAATCCTGGGGATCAAGATCTCTCAATTCAAAAACCGCCCCCTGGATGACCTGTTCCGAGATCTATATAAAGACTTTCATGAAGAACTTCGCTCCCGTATGGAGATGGCCTTTGGGCGGCCTGACGGAGAGGAGATCAGACTGGGGCTCTCCATCTCGTCCCTCAAGGATCACCGAGGGAATAAGGTAGGACAGATCATCATATTCCAGGACCTCACACACATCAAGGAGATGGAGGAAACCATGCAGCGGTCGGAGAAGTTGGCCACCATTGGTCAACTGGCCGCTGGCATCGCCCATGAGATCCGCAATCCCCTGGCCTCCATCAGCGGGGCCATTCAGCTGCTCAATGACGAACAAGGCAAGGGTGAAAGTACGCAACGGTTGATGGAGATCATTCTCGCAGAATCCGGCCGTCTGAATCGCCTCATCACCGATTTCCTCCTGTATGCCCAGCCCCCAAAGCTCAATAAAAAGAAGGTGGATATTGGCGCCCTGGTGGAGAGTACCCTCGATGTCTTCTCCCGATCGCCTCAATGGACCAAAGGGATCAAATTGGCAAAGATTATTGAACCAGATATAACCATAGCTGGCGACGTTCAACAGCTCGAACAGATCCTGTGGAATCTCTTCATCAATGCCGTCGATGCCATGGAAGGAACAGGTATGCTTGAGGTAAAGGTCCATAAAGATGGAAGAGGACAAACGGCAATACTCACGGTCTCTGACACGGGCAAGGGGATTTCTCCGAAAGATACCAAGAGGATCTTCGACCCCTTCTTCACCACGAAAGCAGGAGGTTCTGGGCTGGGGCTCTCCATCGTGCATAAAATAGTAGAAACCCATGGAGGGGATATATCCGTGGAAAGCCAACCTGAACAGGGGACCATCTTCTCCCTCACCTTCCCAGCTTCATAAGCGGTAAAACATCCCTTCAGCCAAAGGAGCATGGATATGGCGCAACAAAAAATACTGGTAGTCGACGATGAAAAGAGCATGTGTGAATTTTTGGAAATCATGCTGAAAAAAGATGGGTATGAGGTAACGAGCACTACCAGTGGGGAGGAAGCCCTGGAATTACTCGACAACAACCTCTACAGCATGGTCCTTACCGACGTCAAGATGCCAGGGGTCAACGGCTTTGAGGTCTTGCGTAAGACCAAAGAGGTAAGCCCTGATACCGTGGTGATCATGATCACTGCCTATGGCTCCCCCGAAGGGGCGGTCACCGCGATAAAAGAAGGGGCCTATGACTACGTCACCAAGCCCTTTCGGGTGGAAGAGGTAAAGCTTACCATCAAAAAGTCTCTGGAACGCAGCAATCTCATCAGGGAGAACATCCGCCTGCGCCAAGCGGTAGAGGAGCGATACAAATTCTGGAATCTTATCGGCAAGAGCCCGAAGATGCAACGAGTATATGAACTCGTGGAGAAGGTTTCTCAAACCAAGGCTAATGTGCTTATCACCGGTGAGAGCGGCACGGGGAAAGAGCTGGTGGCTAAGGCCATCCACTATAACAGCGCCAGAAAAGACCAATCCTTTGTCACCTTGAACTGCGGCGCCATACCGGAAAACCTCTTGGAAAGTGAGCTCTTCGGGCATATGAAAGGGTCTTTCACCGGGGCCATCGCCAACAAGAGGGGTTTGTTGGAGATGGCAGCGGGTGGAACCCTCTTCATGGATGAGATCGGAGAACTTCCCCTCCCCCTCCAGGTAAAATTGCTGCGGGTAATCCAAGAACGCGAGTTTAAGCGGGTTGGCGGGACGGAAGATATCAAGATAGATGTCAGGATCATCTCCGCCAGCAATCAAGACTTGCAACAGAAGGTCGCCCTGGCGAGTTTCCGCGAAGACCTCTTTTACCGCCTCAACGTCATCCAAATCAAGCTCCCCCCCCTGAGAGAGCGCAAAGAGGACATCCCCTTGCTGGTGAATCACTTCGTCCGAAAGTACAGTGCTGAAACAGGCAAGGAGATTGCCGGCGTATCATCCGAGGCTCTTGTGTTGCTGCTGAGTTATGATTTTGCCGGTAATGTCAGGGAACTGGAAAACATCATCGAGAGGAGCATTACACTGGAGACCTCGCCGACCATAACGGAGCGGCATATTCGTTCCTATCTCAATGAGCGAATGATGTCTAAGAGTATGCCTCCCACTCTGGAGATCCCCGAAGAAGGAATCGATCTCAATAAGGTGGTGGAGGACTTGGAAAAGGCCTTTATTCTCAAGGCCTTGGAACATACAGAAGGTATCAAGAAGAAGGCCGCCGAGCTCCTGGGGATGAACTTCCGGGCTATGAGATATAAATTGGCAAAATATGACCTCTAACCCCTTCTAAACCAGCCTTCAATTTCTCGCCAACTCCACCGGACAAAGAGGGGCCTGCCGTGAGGGCAGGTGGTAGGTTGCCCAGCTTGCTCCCACCCCCTCAAGAGGGATTGTACCTCTTCTTCCTGTAATCGCCGATTCGCCTTGATGGCCCCCTGACATGCAAGAAGGACACAAACGCGATCTAAAACGTGCGCTACGGCATCACCCTCCCCTCGCTCAGTCAACTCTTCGCTCAATGCCTCGAGGAGGGATTGCAGATCCGCCCCCTGCAGGAAAGTGGGGATCGAGGTGACAACCACGGCCCTCTCCCCAAACTCCTCAAGCTCCACACCTACCGTGGCCAACATTGTTCGATGTTCGAGGAGCAACTCGATCTCCTCTCCCTTCAACTCGATGGGCTGGGGGAAAAGAAAAGGCTGTTGCGGTATCTTCCTGCCCTGCAGAGCAGCCTTGAGACCCTCGTAGAGGATCCGTTCTTGGGCAGCGTGATGGTCGAAAACCATCACGCCTTCATCACCTTCCACCACAAGGTAGGTCCCTTTGAGCTGTCCCACCATCCGCCACGGAGCAGCAAGGAGGGCTACCTCTTCACCGTTTGTGATAACGGGAGGCACTGTATAAGAGGATTGAGACTCTCTTACACTCACCTCCTCCTCATGAGGTTTGGCATCAGCGGGATAACCCAAAACGCTCTTGAACACATGAGAGATCAATCGATGTATCTCATCTCCTCTCCGGAAAAGAACTTCCCGTTTCGCTGGATGGACGTTGACATCTACGTCTGAAAACGGGAGGGAAAGAGAGAGTACAATCACCGGATACATCTTAGCAGGAATAAGTCTCCGGTACGCCTCGGATATAGCGTGGGAGATCAGTTTGTCGCTGATGTAGCGGCCATTCACATATACATAGATCCCCTTAGAAGAACCACGGCAATAGGTAGGAACAGTAGCCCACCCCCGTACCTGCACCTCATTCTGGTTGCCTTCAACCCTTACCACGTGAGAGGAGACCTCTTTCCCAAGAATGGCCCTGATGCGCGAGCGCGCATCCTGAGTAGGGGGTAGATTGAAGAGGGTCCGAGTATTATGTTTCAGAACAAAACCTACGGCCCCCTGGATCAAGGCCAACCTGGTGACCACCTCAATGATATGGGCTATTTCACTCCGGACCCCTTTAAGGAACTTCCGCCTGGCCGGAAGATTATAAAAGAGATCCGCCACCTCAATCCTCGTCCCCGGAGGACTCCCAATCTCCTCTACCGCTTTTACCTGACCCGCCTCAATCAGGATCTGTGTCCCTGAAAGTTCATCACGCCTCCTCGTGACCAGACGCAACCGAGACACTGCAGCAATGGAAGGAAGGGCCTCACCCCTGAAACCAAGGGTCTTGATCGTCGCGAGGTCCCCCTCATCATAGATTTTACTGGTGGCGTGTCTCTCGATGGCAAGAAGGGCGTCCTCCCTCGTCATTCCTTCCCCATCATCCATGACCGTTATCCCCTTCTTGCCCCCTTCTTCTATTTCCACGGTTATGACGCTACTGCCGGCATCCAACGAGTTCTCAAGCAATTCCTTCACAACGGAGGCTGGCCGCTCGATTATCTCCCCCGCTGCTATCTTATCCACCATCTCAGTGGGAAGAACCTTTATCTTAGCTACCATCTTTTACCTCAAAAAACGTTGTATCCATCCTTCATCACACCACCAGCACAATAATCTCAAAATGCTCCCTGGGGTGGGGGTACCTACTCTGCGTGAATCGTAGGTACTGCTCAATTGTTGGTGATCTATGAGATGTATGCCGTTAAGAAATGAGGCTCAGGTGTTCCCACGAGGAGCAGCCACCATACCAAAGTGTGATACGGTATAAGAAGTGCCCTCTGCAAACCAGATTACTTCACGCTCACTTCTCCACGAAGGCACCCATCCGACGAAACCGTTGATACCGCTCGGATACAAGCTTCTCTTCAGGAAGACCTTGCAAATCAGTGAGATGACGAGCAATCGCCTTTTTCAAGGTAGCTGCAGCTTCGTGAGAATCGCGGTGGGCACCACCCGCCGGTTCGGGGATGACCTCATCGATAACCTCCAATCCCAGCAGATCCGCCGCTGTTACTTTCATGACCTCGGCGGCCAGAGGGCCTTTCGTTCCATCCCGCCACAGGATGGCAGCACAGCCCTCAGGGGAGATCACCGAATAGACGGCATTTTCCATCATCAAAATTCTATCCCCCACGCCGATGGCCAGGGCACCCCCACTACCCCCCTCGCCGATAACCACAACAACAATGGGCACGGGAAAGACAGCCATCTCCCTCAGGTTGCTGGCAATGGCCCCAGCCTGTCCCCGTTCCTCCGCCCCTACCCCAGGATAGGCCCCGGGGGTATCGATCATAGTGATGATGGGTTTCCTGAACCTCGCCCCTAATTCCATTATTCTGAGGGCCTTGCGATACCCCTCTGGGTGGGGCATCCCGAAGTTTCGGTAGCCCATCTCCTTAACGTCCCTTCCCTTCTGATGTCCTACCACCACGACTGCCTCTCCATCAAGGCGGGCAAAACCACCGACCATCGCTGGATCATCCATAAACCCTCTATCACCATGGAGCTCGATAAAATCCTCGAAGATTAATTCAAGGTAGTCGAGAGTATGAGGCCTGTCGATGTGGCGGGACAGCTGCGTCTTCTGCCATGGGGTAAGTTGGGAATACACCTCTTCCCGTATCTTGCCAATACGCTTTTCAAGCCTCTCTATCTTTGCTCGGACCCGAGGGTCATCTCGGGGGGCAAAGCGCTGAAGCTCCTCATATTCACGCTCCAACTCCATGAGCGGCCTTTCAAAATCGAGATAGTGTCTCACCATCTTCCTGATCCCCCGCGACGACCGTCAGGACCTCTTCCTAACAAAAGCATCTTCACTCCATCTCCACGGTCTTTTCACCAAAAAGTCCCTCCACAGATCTCCTCATCTTGTCGGAGGGAGCCACCATCAGTTCAGGGGACAGCGTCATGATCACCTCTGACCGGTGGGGAACGATGAGGTGTAATAAGGTTTCACACCCCCCCTTGTTTTCCTTCAAGATCTCTCTCAATTGCAACAATTGCTCTTTGGAAAGCCCTGGTGTGCGCAACCGAAAATGAATCTTCGAAATCTTCTCTCTTTTGGCCTCATCGAGTGGCACTAAGGAAGAAGCCTTTACTTTAAGGCGCTCCTCTCCGTTGTCCAAGACCCCACGAATCAAAACAGGCACATCTACCCTCAGGTAAGGACGGGCGCTGCGATATACATCGGGAAAAACAATCACCTCGACCCTCCCTCTCATATCCTCCAGGGAGAGAAAGGCCATCTGATCCCCCTTTTTGGTCTGTATCTCCTTGACCTCTGCCACTAATCCTCCGACGCTGACCTGAGTCCCGTTTGCCATGTCGCCCAGGGTCTCCGTATCTGCCGTAGTGAGTTTTTTGATATCCTCTTGGTATCTGATGAGGGGGTGGCTGGTCAGGTAAAAACCGAGCACCTCTTTCTCAAAGCTCAAGAGTTGGTTTTCTGGCCACTCCTCTAAATTGGGCAGATTGGTTTGGCTATGCGAATACGTAAGCCCTTCAAAGAGGGCCGGCTGTCCCCCCCGGCGTTCTTTTTGTCTTGCCTGCCCCTGCTCCAAGGCCTCCTCCAAAACGAGCATGAGTTGGGACCGGCGAGCCCCGATGGAATCAAAGGCCCCTGCTTTGATCAAGCTCTCAATCACCCTGCGGTTCACCTTACGCAGATCCACCGACTCACAAAAATCGAACAGGGACGAGATCTGCTCTCCTTCCGTGCGGTTGCGCAGTATCTCCTCAACGGCCCCAAACCCCACGTTCTTGACCGCCCCTAGACCATATCTGATCATCTCTCCGGAAACGGTAAAACCCCAATTGCTCTCATTGATGTCAGGAGGAAAAATCTCAATCCCCTTCTCTCGGCACTCTGCCACATACCGCATCACCTTATCGGTGTTGTCCATGTCACACGTGAGCAGCGCCGCCACGAATTCAGTGGGATAGTGGACCTTAAGATAGGCCGTCTGATACGCAATCAGGGCATAGGCTGCGCTGTGAGATTTATTAAAACCATATTCGGCGAATTTGGCCATCATCTCAAAAATGCGCTCGGCCTTCTCCTGCGGAATCCCATTGTGGCGCGCCCCTTCGACAAACTTTTCCTCGAGTCGCTCCATCTCCGCCGGGTCTTTTTTGCTCATGGCACGGCGCAGGATATCCGCATCCCCCAAACTAAAATGAGCCAAGGTGCTGGCAATCCGCATGACTTGTTCTTGATAGACGATCACTCCGTAGGTATCTTCAAGGATTTCCTTCATCGTGGGTATTTCATATCTGACCGTAGACTTCTTATGGCTCCTCTTGATGAACTCATCCACCATACCGCTGCCGAGGGGCCCTGGTCGATAGAGAGCCACCAGGGCGATGAGGTCCGAGAAGGTCTCAGGACGCAACTTCACCAATAGATCCCTCATCCCAGAGCTCTCCAGTTGAAATACTCCCGTGGTATCGCCTGACCCAAGGAGTGTAAAGGTCTCCTGATCATCCAGAGGAATGTGGGTAAGCGCTATCTTTTCCCCCTTGGTACGCTCAACCAACTCTACCGCCTTGCTCAAAACCGTCAATGTCTTCAGGCCTAAAAAATCGAACTTTACCAGACCAACCCGCCCCACATCCTTCATGGCATATTGGGTCACGACCTCACCATTACCACCCCGATAGAGGGGGATATACTCCATCAGGGGACGATGGGAGATGACTACCCCTGCAGCATGGGTGGAGGCATGGCGTACCATCCCCTCTAAGGAACGGGCCAAGGAGAGAAGCTTGGCTACTGTTTCATCACGGTCGGCCAACTCCTTCATCCTCGGCTCCTGTTCCAGGGCTTGATCCAAGGTGATGTTGAGCGTATTCGGAATGAGCTTGGCGATAGCATCTACTTCTTTATAAGGAATATCCAATACGCGTCCCACATCCCGTACCACGGCCTTGGCCTGCATCTTGCCAAAGGTAATAATCTGGGCCACATTTTCCGTGCCGTACTTCTCCGTCACGTATTTGATTACCTCATCTCTCCCCTCAATGCAGAAGTCCACATCAATGTCGGGGGGGCTGATACGCTCGGGATTGAGGAATCGCTCGAAGATGAGATCGTATGCCAGGGGGTCAATATCAGTTATTCCAAGGGAATAGGCCACGAGGCTCCCTGCTGCCGACCCCCTGCCAGGCCCCACTGGAATCCCCCGCTCCTTGGCATAGTTGATGAAGTCCGCCACTATGAGGAAGTAGCCGGAGAATCCCGTGGACTTGATGATGGAGAGCTCCTCGTGCAATCGCTTCACGTACCGCTCCCGCCTCTCTGGTGCCTCGGAGGTATACAAGGAACGCCGTTCCAATCCCTCCTGGGCCGTCTTGTCGAGGTAGTGGTCCAATGACTCTCCGGTGGGGGGCTTATACCGGGGAAGGTGATACTCTTCGAACCGCAACTCCAGATTGCACCGTTCGGCAATCTCCAGGGTATTCTGTAAGGCCTCGGGATAGTGGGCGAATAATTTTTCCATCTCCTCCACAGGGCGTAGGTAGAATTGATCGGTGGAAAACTTCATTCGCTTGGGGTCCTTGAGGGTCTTGCCGGTCTGAATGCAAAGCAGGACATCGTGCGCAACAGCATCCTCTCGTCGCAAATAGTGGCAATCATTCGTGGCAACGAGGGGTATTCCTAATGCTTGATTCAACTCCACAAGGCCCTGGTTGACGACCTTTTGTTCCTCAAGACCGATGTCCTGCATCTCCAAGTAGAATCGACCCTCATCAAAGATCTCCTGATACCACCCTGCCACGGCCTTGGCCTCATCCTGTTTGCCTCCGAGTAAAAGGACAGGGATTTCCCCCTTTAAACAACCGCTGAGGGCGATCAATCCCTTGTTGTGCTTTTCCAAGAGTTCTTTGTCCACCCGAGGCTTATAATAGAATCCCTCCAGATGGGCGAGGCTTACCAAACGGATCAAGTTGGCGTAACCCTCCTGGTTTTTGACCAAGAGTACCAAATGGTAGGAGAGGTCTTTGAACTTCCCAGGTTCCTTCTTCAAGCGTGACTCAGGGGCCACATAGACCTCACACCCGATAATCGGTTTGATCCCATAGGCAATGGCCCCCTGATAAAACTCGATCGCCCCAAACATGTTTCCGTGGTCAGTCAAGGCCAGAGATTTCATCCCGTACGTGCGAGCGAGGGGGAAGAGCTTTTCAAAACGAATAGCACCATCCAAGAGACTATATTGACTATGGAGATGAAGGTGGACGAACTCTTTCATGTTCCAATCCTTACTACAAAAGATTGACAGGGCTTACCGAACCTGGCGGTGTGCTCAGAGAAGATCCCTCCCTTCCAGCCTTTCAACAAGAAGGGGAAGTCTTCTCCAAGGCCCTCATTCCCACTCAATGGTGCTGGGGGGTTTAGAGCTGATATCGTAGACCACCCGATTCACTCCTTGGACCTCGTTGATGATCCGGTTGGCCATCGTACTGAGCAGTTCGTAAGGAAACTTCGCCCAATCCGCTGTCATGCCATCGAGACTGGAAACGGCACGTAAGGCGATGACATGTTCATAGGTCCTCTCATCCCCCATCACCCCGACCGTCCTGATGGGGAGTAGTACAGCAAAGGACTGCCAAATTTCATGATACAAACCAGCCTTGACGATCTCCTCCTGCATGATGGCATCTGCTTCTCTCAAAATCGCCAGTCGTTCCTCGCTTACCTCTCCGATAAGCCGTACCGCCAATCCGGGGCCGGGAAAGGGTTGTCGGTGGAGGATCCGATCAGGGAGACCCAACTCCCTTCCAACAGCTCTCACCTCATCTTTAAAGAGCTCGCGAAGGGGTTCAATGAGTTGTAAATTCATCCTCTCCGGAAGCCCCCCCACATTGTGATGACTCTTAATGGTAGCCGAGGGGCCCTTAAAGGAAACACTCTCGATAACATCGGGGTAAAGAGTTCCTTGAGCCAGATAATCCACCCTGCCGATCTTTTGAGCCTCTTCCTCAAAAATCTCAATAAACAGTTCCCCGATCACCTTCCGCTTCCGCTCGGGATCCTCTATCCCCTTGAGACGGTCCAAAAACGTTCTGCGGGCGTCGACAAAACGGAGATCCACGTGAAAAGAATCCCTCAGGACTGTCAAGACTTCTTGCGCCTCCTCTTTACGCAAGAGACCATTATCCACGAAGATACCGGTGAGCCTGTCGCCGATGGCCTCGTGAAGGAGGGCCACCACCACCGATGAATCAACTCCTCCGCTTACGGCACAGATGACCCTTCCATCCCCCACCTCCTCCTTAATCCTCTTTACAGAGATCTCCACAAAAGACCTCATATCCCAACTGTCACGGCATTGGCACATATAAAACAGAAAATTGTGCAGAATCTCACCGCCGATCTCGGTATGGGCGACTTCAGGATGAAATTGGAGACCAACAAGCTTACGATCCACATCTCCCATGGCAGCGATAGGGGAGTTGGTGGAATGAGCCAAAGTCATAAATCCGGGGGGAAGTTTTTCTACCCGATCACCGTGGCTCATCCACACCCGGTACGTCTTTTCTTTCATCAGTCCTCCGAAGATGTAACGGGCTTCATCAATCTCCAGCTCCGCTCCCCCATATTCCCGTTCCCGGGAAGGCATCACATCCCCCCCTAAGAGAAAGGTCATCAGTTGCATACCATAACAAATCCCCAATACGGGGATGCCGAGATGGAAGAGCTCATCACCAATGCGTGGGGCGCCCTCATCGTAGACACTGGCAGGCCCTCCTGAGAGGACGATTCCCTTGATCCCATTCCCCTTGATCGCCTCTGCATAGTGAGTATAAGGATGAATCTCGCAGTATACTTTTTGTTCCCTGATCCGTCGGGCAATAAGTTGTGTGTATTGAGAGCCAAAATCAAGGATTATTACCTTCTCCTCGGACATCTCAATCAGTTACATCCTTTTCAGTCAATATACCGGCATCAACAAGTTCTCTGAGATTCTCGGGATATCTCCCCCGTTCCAGAAAAAAGATCTCCTTCCCCCACTCGATTCTCTCCCACCTCACCGCTTCGATATACCCACGAGTGGAAGACATCTCTCCCCACGGACTACCCCACAGAAAGCCAAGATTGAACGGGTAAAAAGAAACCACGAGAAGAATGAGAGCAAATCCAAGCCCTACTGCATACCCAAGAAATATGGGCTTCTGCTTCAGCACCTGGAACGTAGATCCCATCTGGGTGGAATCCGCAGCTCTCTTGATTCCCACCTCCTTGATATCTTCCCCCTCCAAGAGACTCGCTAAGATCTCCAACGTGGCGAATTTACCCAAGAGGCTTACGTCAATGATCTCTTTGACGCTCCTCGTGCCATCGACTAATCGGTAGACCGCATCGTGATCTTCAGACAGAGTTATGCCGTGCTCCTCAAGGGTCTCGGTCTTTTTGAGAATCATTGTCGGAGGAGGAACGCGTTTTTCAATCTCAGGCCACTCATCCACCATTTTGAGGATGTTCAACATCACTTCATCGGCATGTAACTGAACGGAAAGTTTGGGGAATTCTGCCGCGGGGACAGGCTTAAACTCAAATTTCCCCACCTCCAGTCGAAAGACCTCGTAAATAAGCTCGTGTATCTGGGTGTAGAGGGCATTGAGTACTGCCTGCTCTTCAGCCATCTCCCCTTCAACGATGATCTCTCCTAAAAAATGGCCCGATTTCTTTTGTGTCCGCAGGGCGTTATAGAGATCGTCTCGGGAGATGACGCCTGTCGTTGCCAACCGTTCCCCTACAAGGTCTCCTTTTGTTCGCTGGTTAGAGGAAGCGTGGGTTATCCGGCCGTTGGAAAAGTATATTCCGGCCTCATCACCCCTCTTGCCCCATCCCCAGACCCTCAGGACCCCTGTCTTGCCCTGTTGTCCCAGGAGTTGAATGACTTCCAAAATGTTAAAATCCCGCAGTTCTCCCTCTAAGGCCATTATTACATCTCCTTTATCACCTTCTAATCCCCTCCAGCGAGAAGGAAGGCTTAACTCTCTCTAATCCTTCCTTCTTATACCCGCTCAAGAGAACCACCAGATAAAACAAGCAGAAGAGTACAATCATGAAGAGCACTCCACCGAGGTTACCATCGGTGGGAAAGGGGATAACCGGAGGAACGATCCCCTTCCAGTAAAAGAATTTTCCCACAAAAATAAAAAATATCCAGAGATAGCAGAAACCGCGCACATTATACCCCTTCCAGATATGGCCAATGCCAGGGATGAGGAGGGGAAATACTTTATCATAAACCCCCATTCTTATCTGAAACCCCTTAGTCTCTCTCAGCTTATTCTCCTTCAGTTCCTGATCTATCTCCTTGCCCTTCAGGATCCGAAAACACCTGACGCAGATATTCTTTCTTCCTTCCTTCCTCCCGAAAGGTTGATTGCTGATTATCCCGCACAGGGAGCATCTCCACCGCTCCCCGCGCCCCTTACCGACAACTGCCAAAACAATCAAGCTGACAAGAAAAAAGACGGGTAAAGCGAAAGGAATCCGAGGAGAAAGATCGTTGAGCCAAACATCCAATACAAAATAAGACGGGCCGGTCTCGCGCCAAAACTCAGTCACGAGCCTTTTTCGCAGATGCTCCAGGGGGATACTATAATCAATCACCATGCGATTGGGATGGGGAGAGTCAATCTCCATATGGGCCCCGATTATCTTTGGGCTTAACTCCCTGGCCTTCAGGAAGTTTTCATCCGCATCCTGCAAGACAAGCATTGACTTTTGTGAGAGGGCCTTGCTTAGATTAAAGTAATACACACCGTTGTCGGGGGCTATTTCGATGGCCTGATGATATAACGCACTCGCCTGCTCTGGTTCGCCAAGGGCCACATAGAGATTCCCGAGATTGGAAATGACGTGTGCATCAGCAGGGTTGAGACTCAGAACCTGCTGGTAATAGCGTTGTGCATCGATATAATTCCCTTCCCGCTTGGCGGTCAAGGCCAAGGTGAACAGGGCCTCTTGATCATCAGGGTGGTCCTCAGCCCAAAGCCGCAGCCTCTCCACAGCTTGCGGTTTCCGCGACCCATACGTTGCTTCGTACATATCAAAAACCACCTGAGCCCGCGGACCTTCCATAAATTGGAAAAAGGCCCCTCCAAGAGGGATGAGATAGACGACAAGCAATAAAGAGAAAAACACAATGCCCCTCTCTCCCCGCGTGAGATACCTCCAGAGGACAAGGCACCAGACGAGGGCGCACCACAGGATATTCAGCTGCAAGAGGAAGGGTAGAAAGAGGAGAAAAACACGCCCCGCCCCCCATATAATCTCTCGAAGATCCCCTCCCAACTCCTCTCGCACGGCATAAAAATGTATCGGCAGGCGCTTAAAAAACACCATCAAACAGAAGACGAGGATGGCCAAAAAAACCCCAAGGCTCACCATATAGAGGAAATTAATACCCTGGATTGTCGCAAGGAGTATATTGCTGGGATAAGCCTTTATCCCCGCAACGACTTTTTCGATGCCAGCAGCGAGCTGCCAGCTATCCTTTCCCAGAAGCTTCTTACCTTCATAGAAGTAGACAGGGGGGAGGTCTGGAGCCATCCTCTGAGCAAATTCCCCCAACGTGACAGCCCCTTCCTTGTCATCAAGCGTCATCCCTTCCCTCGTTACAAGGAGGGCATATTCCCATAAATTTCTGATCCCTTTATCGAGCTTTCGTTGGATGATCTCCTCCAAGTAACGCTCGCCTATCATATCTCCGGCAGTCTTCGCCTCCTGTCTCTGGATCCATAACTGCTGGAATCCCTCCTCATATTGAGGGGATATCGGTACAACCTGCTCTTCAGCCGGTTCTTCCACCGGATCCTGTGCTACGCTTGTCCTTCCGATACAGAGCATGTAGACACACAGCACGACCAGGAGAACAAGGAAGGCAACGGTGTGCCAAGATGTTAGCTTTTTTATCACTATGCGGTCCTATTCAAGGCGATAATTTGGGGCCTCTTTGGTTATGATGACGTCGTGGACATGGCTTTCGCGAAGACCTGCGCTCGTCACCTTAATAAATCTGGCCCGTTTTTGGAGATCACGAATTGTTCCGCATCCGACATAACCCATGCCGGCCTTCAAGCCTCCGATCAATTGATGGACGCAGTAGGAGAGCGCCCCCCGATACGGCACCCTCCCCTCTATCCCTTCGGGGACCAATTTTACGTCTTCTACCTCGCTCTGGAAGTATCGGTCTCTGCTCCCTTCGCGCATGGCCTCAAGGGAGCCCATGCCGCGATAGACCTTGTAACTGCGCCCCTGATAGAGGACCATCTCCCCAGGGCTCTCATCCGTGCCGGCGAAGAGGTTGCCGATCATCACCGCATCGGCGCCGGCAGCGAGGGCCTTCGTGATATCACCGGAGTACTTCACCCCCCCATCGGCTATAACGGGGATGTCGTTCTTACGGGCTACCTGGGCGACCTTCATGATCGCCGTTATCTGGGGCACACCGATGCCCGCGATCACCCTCGTGGTGCAGATGGATCCTGGACCCACCCCTACCTTGATGGCGTCGGCCCCGGCCTCTATGAGGGCGGCTGTTCCCTCCTCAGTGGCCACATTGCCGGCGATGATCTGACTCGCCGGGAACTCCCCGCGAATCCACCGCACCGCCTCGATCACCCCCCAGGAGTGCCCATGGGCGGAATCGACCGCGAGACAATCCGCCCCCGCCTCGATGAGGGCCGGGGCCCTGTTCTCCACGTCTTTCCCCACCCCAACGGCGGCACCCACCCTGAGACGCCCTAATACATCCTTACAGGAAGAGGGATAGCTCTCCATCTTCTCAATGTCCTTGATGGTGATCAACCCCTTCAGATTGTTTTCCTTATCCACCACCAGGAGCTTCTCTATCCGATGTGTGTGGAGGATCTCTTTTGATTCTTCGAGGGAGATTCCCTCAGGGACGGTTATCAAGTTCTCTTTGGTCATTACCGTGGAGATCGCCGCATCCAGCCTCTTTTCAAACCGCAGGTCTCGGTTGGTCAGGATCCCCACCAATTTGCCGTTTTTGGTGACCGGGACCCCCGAGATACCGTATTTTTGCATGACCGCCAGGGCCTCAAATACCTTTTGTTCGGGTTCCATGGTGATGGGGTCGACGATCATCCCGCTCTCGTATTTTTTTACCTTGTCCACCTCGGCCACTTGCACATCAACGGGGAGGTTGCGGTGGATGATGCCGATCCCCCCTGCCTGGGCCATGCTGATGGCCGTCCTGGCCTCGGTGACCGTGTCCATGGCCGCGCTCAACAGGGGGGTATTGAGGCTGATGGCACTGGTGAGCCTCGTACTGATATCTACCTCATGGGGGAGGATCTCCGACGCCGCGGGGAGCAAGAGGACATCGTCAAAGGTAAGGGCCTCTTCTATCCCTGCCAGCTCTGGTAGCTCTGTCATACACCCGCTCCTACGAGTACATACATTATCGGCACTATAACAAAAGGACCTGATCGATGTCAACCGAAGGAAGAGGGGGCCAGGCTGCGCTCCCCCTCACGAGCATCTGGCCTGTGGAAGCTCCTTGTCTTCTTTCAGAGTTTACCATATACTGGCAGAAAAGTTGGGGGGAAAAATGGACACACCATCAGGTCAACGATGGCGACACCCTGGGGGAAAGCTGAGAGAGCTTGGGCCGGAAAACCTGTCCGATGCCGAGCTCCTTGCCATTTTGATCTCTGCGGGGATCAGGGGCAAACCCGCAGAACAGATCGCCGAGGAAATCCTCGCCAGATTCGGAACGTTCAAAGAAATGGCACAACAACCGCTCAAACAATTTCGGGAGATAAAGGGGTTGGGAGCAGTCAAGATCCACCGAATCGGCGCAGCCCTGGAGATTGCCAGAAGGATGGGGGATAGGAAGACTAAATAGTGGCGTCAAAACTTTTCATCATCGGTAGTGGGTTCACAAACGCTGCAACGCATGGGGCCGCACCCCTGAACAAAGATGTTCTGCGATCAATCCAACCAACCGCACCTGCCATATGGGATGACTTGACAACACGCTACTCTACCGAGGATATCGAGGTTGCACTAACCAAACTGGATTTGGACATCATCTCAACGTCTGAGAATCATGAACTTGTCTATCTCCGGCGGAAGGCCGAGGCCAGCCTTTCTAATTTCTTTGCTCGGTTCCGATATAATGAGGACATTTTACGCGAAAGCCCTTGGCTCTTAGATTTCATCCAGGGTGCCTTCGCTGAGGGGGATGCCGCTGTTTCCCTTAATTATGACTGTTTGCTCGAAGGTTTGCTGGACCGATGCAA